>Ga0065720_1002930_pt1 | contig 36190 bp, 34 predicted proteins | sample Thericmetagenome_FD_59107 | JGI IMG/M metagenome (GOLD analysis project Ga0065720, IMG submission 59107) | Thermophilic microbial communities from the Joint Bioenergy Institute, California, USA of rice/straw/compost enrichment - eDNA_2 v2... | ecosystem: Engineered > Solid waste > Grass >... | reverse complement strand
GGCGCGGTGCGGGTGCGGCCGATCGGGCTCACCGCATCGCCGCTCATGAAGCGGTAGTAGTAGGTGCGGCCGCTGTCCAGTCCCTGCACCTCGACATGCACGCTGTGCGCGTGCGCCGGCTGCGCGACCGCCTCGCCTGCCCGCACCCGGTGGCGGAAGTGCGCGTCCTCGGCCAGTTCCCAGCGCACCGCGAGCGGCTGCCCGGGCAGGCCGCCTCCCTCGGCGTACGGATCGGGCGCCAGCCGCGTCCACAGCACCACCGAGTGCGGGCGCGGCATGCCGCTGGCCACGCCCAGCGTGAACGGGTAGCCGGTGAAGCGCGGTCGCGCGAAGGCCGGCGCCTGCGCCTGCGGGCCGTCGGCGCCGAACAGGCTGCCCAGCGCGAGCAGCGCGGCGCTGCGGCTCAGCAGGGTGAGGAGGTCGCGTCGTTGCATGGGAGGATGCGGTCGTCGGGCTGGCGATGGTGCCGGATCGCCCAGACGATGCCCGCGGCGAACAGCACCGCCGCGGCCCATTCCAGCGCCGAGGGCCAGCGCTGCTCGTAGGCGAAGCCGTAGGCCAGCGCAAACAGCGTCTCGCTGACGATCAGCTGGCCCGCGAGCGAGGTCGGCAGCCGCTGGCTGGCCAGGTTCCACAGCCAGGTCGCCAGCCACGATGCCCCCAGCCCCATCGCGAGCGAGATTCCCACATAGAGCGCCCATTGCGCGTCGCGTTCCGCAGGCAGCGCCGCGCCCGGCTGCGCCAGCGCGAACAGCGGCAGCAGGCCGAGCAGGGTGGCCAGGCCCAGCAGGTTGGTCCAGACGTCGTTGGGCAGCGCGGTGTGACGCTTCATCCAGCGCGCGTTGAGCACCGCGTAGCTGGACCAGGCCACCAGCGCCCCGGTCGCGCAGGCGATGCCCCAGCCGAACATCGGGCCGGCGTGGATGCGGCTGGCGCTCCAGTGCATCAGGGCCAGGCCGGTGGCGGTGCACAGCGCCCCCGGTGCCAGCCGCGCGAGCCTGAGCCCCGGCGGGCGGCCGATCAGCAGCAGCCACAGCGGGATCGTGCCGATGATGAGGCCGGTCAGCGCCGTGCCGGCCCAGCGCACCGCGAACACCACCATCAGGTAGTACAGGCTGTTGCCCAGCCAGCCGAGCAGCAGGGCGGCGACCAGCACCTGCGGGCGCAGGTGGGGACGCGCGCGCCGCCAGGTCCAGGCCAGCGCCAGCGCCGAGACCGCCGCGTAGGCGCCGTAGCGGCCCAGCGTCACCTCGATGCTGCTGTAGGCCGGCACCAGCCGTGGCAGCACGAACACCAGCCCCCACAGCGCGCCGGCGGCCAGTCCCGCGGCGATGCCGGCCGGGATGCGGTTGCCCTGCGGGCTCATGCGCCGCTCCCGGTGGCCGGCAGCGGCTGCAGCACCGCGCGCGCGCCGGCGACCAGCGCGTCGCCGATGCGCCCGAGCGTGCTGCCCGGGCGGTGCTGGTCCCCCAGCTTCCAGCAGTGCCAGTACAGCGGCACGTGCACGCGCACCTGCGGGTGCAGCAGCACCAGCTCGCCGCGCGCCAGTTCGGACGGCACCTGGGGCAGCGGCACGATGCCCACCCCCCAGCCCATGCGCGCGGCCTGCACGTAGGCCTCGGAGGAGGGCACGAAGCGCTCGCGCAGGCGCGGCCCGCGCACGCCGAAGGCCTGCTCGACCCACAGCTGGGTCATGTCGTCCTTGCGGTCGAACACGAGGAACGGCACCTCGGCGAAGTTGCCGCGGTGCAATCCCCGCGGCAGTTCGCGCGCGACGAACGCCGGGCTGGCCACCGCGACGTACTCCATCGCGCCCAGCGGGTCGAGGCTGCAGCCGCGCAGCGCCTGGCTGACGGTGGAGACGCAGCCGAGCACCGCGCCCTGGCGCAGCCGCTCATGGGTGAAGTCCTGGTCGTCGACGATCAGCTCCAGCAGCAGGCCGTCCTGCACCAGCGGGTCCAGCGCGGGCAGCACCCAGGTCGCCAGGCTGTCGGCGTTGACCGCGATCGGCAGCCGCTCGTCCGGGCGCACCGTGGCGTCCAGCTCGCGTTCGGCGTCGGCACGCAGGGCCTGCCACTGGCGGGCGTAGCGCAGCAGCACCCGCCCCGGCTCGGTCAGGCGCAGCGGGCGCGAGCGCACCACCAGCAGCTGGCCCACCGAGGACTCCAGCGCGCGCAGCCGCTGCGAGACGGCCGACTGCGTGATCGCCAGCCGCACGGCAGCGCGCTCGAAGCTGCCCTCGTCGACCAGCGCGGCCAGGCACTCGAGGGCGGAAGGATCGAGGTTCTTCATCAGAGGCGCTAATGAGGCGCGAGAAATATTCAATTCGCTTCATCCATCCTACCTTGCCCCGGACAATCGCCGGATGCTTCACGAAACGACCTCGATGCAGCCGCTGGCTTCCGCCGCCTTGCAGGGGCTGCTGACCATGGGCGGGCTGATCGTCGCGATCGGCACGCAGAACGCGCTGGTGCTGCGCCAGGGGCTGGCGCGCTCGCATGTCGCGCCGGTGGTGGCGTTCTGCACCGTGTCCGACTGGGTGCTTACCGCGCTGGGCGTGTTCGGGCTGGGCGCGCTGATCGCCGCCTCGCCGCGCTGGCTGGAGGCGTGTCGCCTGGGCGGCGCCGCGTTCCTGCTGCTGTACGGGCTGCGCGCCGCCTGGCGTGCGTGGCGCGGCCCGGCACAGGCGCTGGTGGCCGAGGGGACGGGGCAGCGCCTTGCACCGACGCTGGTCGCCACCGCGGCGATGACCTGGCTGAACCCGCACGTCTACCTCGACACCGTGGTGCTGATGGGCTCGCTCGGCGCGGGCCACCCCGGTGCGGCCCGGGTGGCCTTCGTCGTCGGTGCCGGTGCGGCCTCGGCACTGTGGTTCGCCTTGCTCGGCTTCGGCGCCGCGTGGGCCTCGCGCTGGCTGCGCCAGCCGGGCGTGTGGCGGGCGATCGACGCCGGCATCGCGGTGGTCATGCTATGGATGGCCGTGCAGCTGGCATGGCGGCCGCTGGGCGCGCCATGAGCGCGGCGCGGTCGGCGCCGGCCTGAACCGCCGCGGCGTCGTCGGGGAGCCGGAAGGTGCCGACGGCGGCGGCCAGCTGGGCGGCCTGCGTGCGCAGGCTCTCCGCCGCGGCGGCCGACTCCTCCACCAGCGGCGGCGTTCTGCTGCGTGTTCTCGTCCATGTGCGCCACCGCCTGGTTGACCTGGGCGATGCCGGCGCTCTGCTCGCGACAGGCGATCGAGATCTGTTCGACGATCTGCGAGACGCGCTGGATCGCGCCGACCATGTCCTGCATGGTGGTGCCGGCCTGCTCGGCCAGCGAGGTGCCGGCCTCGATGCGCCGGCTGCTGTCGGCGATCAGGGCCTTGATCTCCTGGGCGGCGCTGGCGCTGCGCTGCGCCAGGCGACGCACCTCGCCGGCCACGACGCCGAAGCCGCGGCCCTGTTCGCCGGCGCGCGCGGCTTCCACCGCGGCGTTGAGCGCCAGCAGGTTGGTCTGGAAGGCGATGTCGTCGATCGCGCCGATGATGTNGGCCATCTGGTGGCTGCCGCGCTGGATGTCCTGCATGGTCTGCACCATGCGGCCCACCGTCTCGCCGCTTTGCTGCGCCAGCGTCGCGGTGTCCTGCGCCAGCCGGTCGGCCTGCCCCGCGTGGTTGGCGTTCTGCGCGACGGTGCCGGTCAGCTGCTCCATGCTGGCGGCGGTTTCCTCCAGCGAGCTGGCCTGCTGTTCGGTGCGCGTGCTGAGGTCGTGCGCGCCGGCGGCGATCTGCTGGCTCGCGGTGGCGAGGCTGTCGGCGTTCGCGCGCACCTGCGCGACCATGTGCACCAGGTTGTCCTGCATCGCGCGCAGCGCCCCCATCAGCTGGCCCAGCTCGTCCTTGCCGGCCGGCTCGATGCGGCTGCGCAGGTCGCCCTGCGCGACGGCGTCGGCGGCCAGGCGCGCGTGGTGCAGCCGGCCGACCGTGCTGCGGGCGAAGACGAACGCGAAGCCGCCGCAGGCCAGCGCAAAGGCGAGCACGGTGCCGGCCAGCAGGGCCGCGTCGCGGCGCAGCGCCCGGCGGCGCTCGCCGAGCGAGGCGCCGAGCGAGCTCCGTGGCGTGCCGGTTCAGCTCGAACTGCCGGCGGATCGCGCGCGTGCCGGCGTCGAAGTAGGCGTTGGCGTCGTAGCCCAGCGCCGGCGCTTCCACGATCTCGGTCAACGCCAGGGCGAGGGCGGCGCCGACCTCGGTCTTCAGTGCCTGCAGCCGCGGGGCGAGCGCCTGCCGGTAGTCCGGATGGGCGGCCATCGCGCGTTCGAGCCCTTCGACCGTGCGGGCATGGCTGTCGCGCGCGTGCACCAGCAGCGCATGCATCTGCAGCCGCTCCTGCGTGCTGGCCTGGCCCTGGGTCAGCAGGCGTGCCCCCATGCCGCGCAGCTGGCCGAGGTACTCGGTGAAGCGCACGCCGTCGATCGCGGTGGCCGTCATCGTGTTGAAGGTGTGCGGCTCGGGGTCGAGCGTCCAGCGGTACGCGTCACGCGCCTGCGCCAGCAGCTGCAGGAGGCCGTCGATCAGCGCGGTGTGGCGCGCGAACGCCGTGCCGGCGTCGACGCGGGCCTGGCGCACCTCGCCGGCCAGCGCCTGCCACTGTGCCGTCAGCGGCTGCCAGGCCGGCCGCAGCGCGCCGCTCATCAGCTGCCCGGCAGCATCCAGGCTGGCCTGGACCTCGGCTTCCTTGGCGTGGCGTGCCGCCGCGGCTTTTTCGTTGCCGGCCAGCGCGGTGTTGGACAGGCCGCGATGCTCCTGCGTCGTGCGCAGCACCTCGTAGAGCGCGGTCATCACCGGGATGCCGGCCTGCTGGTCGGCGGCGAAGTCCAGGTCGCGCTGCGCGGCGCGCAGGTAGAGCAGGAAGGGCAGGGCGGTCGCGATGCCGGCCAGCAGGCCCAGCAGCGCGAACTTGCGTGAAAAACGGAGGTTGGCGAGCCAGTTCATTCGATTCTCGGGCGCAAGGCGCCGGTTGCGTGACGCACGGATATCGGTGCGTCATGGCCCCGCTTGACCGCCCGGGCGTCCCGGCTTGCGCTGGCTCAAGCCGCAGGCCGCGCGGTGCGATCAGCGCCCGGTGCTCGCATCAGGCGACCGGTTCCCGCGCGCGCTGGGCCGCGGCGTCCAGGATGCGCTCGCGCATCCAGCGGTGCGCCGGGTCGTGGTCGTGCCGCTGGTGCCACAGCACTTCCACGTGGATGCCTTGCAGCGCGATCGGCAGCGGCTTGATCACCAGCGCGTCGGCCATCCCGGTGGCCGGCACGAAACGCCGCGGCAGCACGGTCAGCAGGTCGGCCTGGGTGACCACGCGCCCGGCGGTGAAGAACTGGTTGACCGTCAGCACGATGCGGCGGCTGCGGTTGAGCGCGGCCAGCGCCTCGTCGACGAAGCCGTGCGGCCGGCCCGAGAAGCTGACCAGCAGGTGGTGCGCCGTGCAGAACGCGTCCAGGGTCAGCTCGGCCTGGGCCAGGGGGTGGTTGCGGCGCATCACGCAGACGTATTCGTCGTCCCACAGCCGGTGGTGGCGCAGCCGGGCGGTGTCCCCCTGCGAGGACAGCGCCGCCACCGCCACCGGGAAGTAGCCCAGCGCGAAGTCCACCTCGCCGTGCTCGAGCAGCCGGCGCGGATCGCGCGTGGTCAGCGGGAGGATGCGAATGCTCACTTGGGCACCGCGGCGCTCCAGGTCCGAGGTCAGCAGCGGCAGCAGCGTGGCGGCGGTGGCGTCGGCCATCGCCAGGCGGAAGCCCGCCTGGGTGTGCTGCGGGTCGAACTCCGGCGGGTCGATCGCCTCGCGCAACCGGTCCAGCGCGGCGCGCACCTGCGGCCACAGCGCCTCGGCCTTGGGCGTGGGCTTGACCCCGAAGGCGGTGCGCACCACGAGCTCGTCGCCCAGCGCCTCGCGCAGGCGCTTGAGCGCGTTGCTCACCGCCGGCTGGGTCATCGCCAGGCGTTCGGCGGCGCGCGTGAGGTTCTGTTCGGCCATCACCTGGTCGAAGACGCGCAGCAGGTTCAGGTCCAGGGTGCGGAAGTTCATCGGGCGGCAGTCATCACCATCATGAATGGCGATGATTCACAAAATTCATTTGCGACATACATAGGGTAAACCCCATAATGGTTACACCTGATCCCACAAGGACCACCACGATGAACGCCACCACCGTTGAAGTGCAGGTCGCCACCCGTGACCGTGCCCCTCGTGGCGCCACCATCCTCGGCGCCGCCGTGGCTCGCCGCCTCGGGGCCGTTGCGCGACTGTTCCTCTCGGGACGTCCGCAGGCGACCCGCGTGGCGCATGAACTGAACCTGCTGGCCAACCGTTACCAGGCCACCCAGCCGCGCGAGGCGGCTGAGTTGCGCCAGGCCGCGCGAGCCTATCTCGCCGCTGCCATGTCCCGCTGACCTCGCAAGGAGAACGACCATGACTGCTGCTACCACTGTGGAACTGCAAGTCGCTGCCCGCGAGATCAAGCCCTCGGCAGCGCAATTCCTGGGCACCCTGTTCGCCAAGGCCTACGCCCTGCTGGCTGCCGTCGGCCCCCTGTTCGTCAAGGCCTGGGTCGGCGCCTGGAACCTGGGCGACCGCATCGGCCGCCTGATCAAGCGCGAGCCGTCCGGCCCCGAGTCGGTCGAGTACGTGCTGCGCATGGCGCGCTACTACGAGCGCACCCAGCCGGGCTTTGCCGCCGACCTGCGTGCCGCCGCCTGCCGCTACGATCCGGAACTGGATCGCTGATTCCCGCAGCGCGCGCCGCCGCCCATGAAGAAAAACCCGCCGGGCCCCGGCGGGTTTTTTCGTTCCGGGAGGCGCCGGCGCTCAGCCGATCACGGCCTCGAAGCGGCGCTTGACGTCCAGCAGCGCGGCCGGCACCCGCTCGCCGAGCTGGCGGAACAGTTCCTCGTGCAGGCGCAGCTCGGCCTGCCAGGCCGAGGTGTCGATGCCGATGACCTGCTGGTACTGCTGCGGGCCGAAGGCGAGGCCCTGCCATTGCAGGTCCTCGTAGCGCGGCGAGATGCCGAACACGTGCTCGCTGCCGGCGCCGCGCCCCTCGACGCGGTCCAGCATCCACTTGAGCACGCGCATGTTCTCGCCGTAGCCGGGCCAGACGAACTTGCCGTCCTCGCCCTTGCGGAACCAGTTGACGCAGTAGATCTTCGGCAGCTTGGCGCCGCTGGCCTCCAGCTGGCGGCCCAGCTCCAGCCAGTGCCGGAAGTAGTCGGCCATGTGGTAGCCGGCAAACGGCAGCATCGCGAACGGGTCGCGCCGCACCACGCCCTGCGCGCCCGCGGCGGCGGCGGTGGTCTCCGAGCCCATGGTCGCGGCCATGTAGACGCCCTCGGTCCAGTTGCGTGCCTCGGTCACCAGCGGCACGGTGGTGGAGCGGCGCCCGCCGAACACGAAGGCGTCGATCGGCACGCCGCGCGGGTCGTCCCAGGCCTCGTCCAGCGCCGGGTTGTTGGTCGCGGCCACGGTGAAGCGGGCATTCGGGTGCGCCGCCTTGCGGCCGGTCTCCTTGCCGAGCTGCGGCGTCCAGTCCTGCCCCTGCCAGTCCAGGCAGTGCGCCGGCGGCTCGCCCATGCCTTCCCACCAGACGTCGCCGTCATCGGTCAGCGCGACGTTGGTGAAGATCACGTCGCGCTGCAGCGAGGCCATGCAGTTGGGGTTGGTCTCGGTGTTGGTGCCGGGCGCGACGCCGAAGTAGCCGGCCTCCGGGTTGATCGCGTACAGGCGCCCGTCCGGGCCCGGCTTGATCCAGGCGATGTCGTCGCCGATGGTGGTGACCTTCCAGCCCTCGAAGCCCCGGGGCGGGATCAGCATCGCGAAGTTGGTCTTGCCGCAGGCGCTCGGGAAGGCCGCGGCGACGTGGTACTTGCGGCCCTCGGGCGAGGTCACGCCGAGGATCAGCATGTGCTCGGCCAGCCAGCCCTGGTCGCGGCCCATGGTCGAGGCGATGCGCAGCGCGAAGCACTTCTTGCCCAGCAGCGCGTTGCCGCCGTAGCCCGAGCCGTAGCTCCAGATCTCGCGGGTCTCCGGGTAGTGGACGATGTACTTGGTCGGGTTGCAGGGCCAGGGCACGTCGCGCTGGCCCGGCGCGAGCGGGGCGCCCACCGAGTGCACGCAGGGCACGAACTCGCCGTCGGTGCCCAGCACGTCGTACACCGCGCGGCCCATGCGGGTCATGATGCGCATGTTGACCGCCACGTAGGCGCTGTCGGAGAGCTCCACGCCGATGTGCGCGATCGGCGAGCCCAGCGGGCCCATCGAGAACGGCACCACGTACATCGTGCGCCCGCGCATGCAGCCCTTGAACAGGGCGTTCTCGCCGGTCTGCAGGATGGCGCGCATCTCGGCCGGGGCGACCCAGTTGTTGGTCGGGCCGGCGTCTTCCTGGCGCTGGCTGCAGATGAAGGTGCGGTCCTCGACGCGGGCGACGTCGCTCGGGTCGCTCCACGCCAAGTAGCTGTTCGGGCGCTTCTCGGGGTTCAGGCGGCGGAAGGTGCCGGCCTCGACCAGCTGCTGGCACAGCCGGTCGTACTCCTCCTGGCTGCCGTCGCACCAGTGGATGCGCGCGGGCTGGGTCAGCGCGGCGATCTCGGCCACCCAGGACAGCAGCTTGGCGTTCTTCACGTAGGCGGGCGCATTCAGCTGCAGCCCCTGCATGACAGGCTGGTTCATCAGACTCTCCAAACGTTGAAACACGGGATCCGGGAAGCCGGCTGCCGGGGAGGCTCGAAACGGCGTCGAGCAGCTCGGGGCTTTCCGGATGCCGCGCTGTGGAGCGGGAGAGGGCCCGCAGCCCCCGGAGTCGGGGCGCCGGGCCGGTGAACCGGGCGAGCAAGCGTCGTGCGCAGCGTCGCGCGGCCGGGCGCTCCGCGTGCGGATGGGCACGGGCTGGCGCCGGGGCAGGGGGCCAGTGTAATCGCGTTGTACCCGGGCTGCGCCAAGCTGTTATGCAGATCACGAATGGCGCCATGCGACGCAGGCAAGCCCGTCCCGCGGGTGCCGCCGGGCGGCCGGGCTTCAGTAAGATGGCGCTCGCCTTGTCCCGTCCGTCCAGATTCCCGTCGTCACCGATGACCGTGCACCGCCGACTGTTGCTGGCCGCCTCGCTCGCGGCCGTCCTGCCTGCCCAAGCCCAGCAGCGCCGGCCCCAGACGGTGCCGCTGCTGGTGGGGGTCGCGACCGCGCTGTCCGACAGCGGCTTTGCCCGGCACGTGCGCGCCGCGCTGGCGCGCGACACGGGGCTGGCCGTGACGATGACCCCGGGGGCCAGCGGCAAGTTGCTGGACCTGCTCGAGCGTGGCGAGCTGGACGTGGCGATCACCCACGCGCCCGAGATCGAGGCGGGGCTGGAAAAGGAAGGACTGATCCACGACCGGCGCTTCATCGCGGCCAACCGCTTCGTGCTGGCCGGGCCGGTGGCGACGCAAGGCAAGGAACGCGGCAAGGACCCGCTGGGCCTGGCCGGCGGCACCGACGCCGCCGCGGCGCTGGCGCGCATCGCCGAAGCCGGGGCGCAGGGGCAGGCCCGCTTCGTCTCGGCGGTGGACGGCTCGGGCGCGCAGCTGAAGGAAGCCGCGCTGTTCCGCACCGCCGGCGTCGTGCCGCAGGGCCCCTGGCTGCTGAAGTCCGCCGGTGGCGCCGGCGAGACGCTGGCGCAGGCCGCGGCGCAGGGCGCCTACGTGCTGGTCGACCGCGGCACCTGGCTGGCCTCGAAGCAGCGCGCCGGCCTGGGCGTGCTGGTGCAGGACGACCCGCGCCTGGCGGACCGCTTCCATGCGATGCGCTCGTTCCGCAGCCACCATCCGGCCGCCCGCATGTTCGTCGACTGGCTCACCGGCCCGACCGGCCGGCGCGTCGTGGCGCGCGCCCCGGGCGGCTACAGCGCGAGCCGCGGCGCATGAACGGCAGCGTGCGCGCGGTCTGCGTCGGCACGGTGCAGGCGCGCGAGATCCAGGGGCGTCCGGTCGCGACCGCCTACGGCAAGCAGACGGTGGACGGGCCGGTGGCGGTCCGGCCGCTGGGCCTGGCCGGCGACGAGCAGGCCGACCTCGAGGTGCACGGCGGGCTGGACAAGGCGGTCTATGCCTACCCGTCGGAGCACTACGCCTTCTGGGCCACGGTGCGCGCGCAGGCCGGGCTGCAGCCCTGGCCGGGCCCCGGGGACGCCGGCGCGCTGCCGCCGGGCAGCCTGGGCGAGAACCTCGTGCTGCAGGGCCTGCTGGAGGCGCAGGCCTGGGTCGGCGACCTGCTGCGATTCCCGCGCTGCGTGCTGGCGGTCAGCGCGCCGCGCCTGCCCTGCTTCAAGTTCGAGGCGGCGATGGGCTTCCGACAGGCCAGCCGGCTGATGGTGCAGTCCGGCTACTGCGGCTTCTACCTCTCGGTGCGCGAGCCGGGCTGGATCGCCGCCGGCGAGCCCTTCGAGGTGGTGCCCGGGCCGCGCGAGGTGTCGATCCGCGAGCTGTTCGAGGCCCGCGCGCGCCGCTGAAGGACGCGACGGGCCGATTCAGGCGCCGGCGCGGCGCCGCTCACCGAGGCGGAACAGCGGCCCGGCCAGCAGCACCACCGCCGCCATGCGCGTGACGTGGAAGGCGGTCACGATCGGCACGCCCAGCTGCAGCACCTTGGCGGTGATGCACATCTCGGCGATGCCGCCGGGCGAGGTGCCCAGCATCAGCGTCGCGGCGTGCACGTCGCTCCATCGCGACAGCAGCAGCGCGAAGCCGGCGCTGGCGACGATCATCACCAGGGTGCCGGCGGCGACGCTGAACAGCCAGCGCGGCGCGGTGTGCAGGAAGTCCGGCGTGAAGCGGCTGCCCAGCGCCACGCCGATGAACAGCTGGCCGAGGTTGGTCATCCACTGCGGCAGCGCCGACAGCTCGATGCCGCTGGCGGTCAGCCCGGCGGCGACCGCCAGCGAACCCAGCACCCAGGGGTTGGGCTTGTTCAGCCGGCGCAGCAGCAGCGAGGCGGCCGAGGTCAGCACGATCAGCAGCAACAGGCCCGCGGGCCGCACCTCGCGCGGGCCGGGCACGAACGGGTCGGCGCCATGGATGCCGGCGAACTGGAACGCGAGCGGGATCAGCACCACCACCATCAGCACGCGCACGCTGTGGGCCGAGGCGACCAGGTCGATGCGCCCGCCGTGGCGCTCGGCCAGCACGGCCATCTCGGAGGCACCGCCGATCGCGCTGGCGAAGTAAGTGGTTGCTCTGTCGAGCCCCGGGATGTCGCGGTTGGCGCGCGCCAGGAAGGCGCCGAACGCCGTGCCGCTGGCCAGCGCCCAGGCGATGCCGGCCAGGATCGCGGCCCAGTGGCTGGCCACCGTGCCCACCACCTGCGGCGTGAAGTACAGGCCCAGCGCGGTGCCGATGGCCCATTGCCCGGCGTTGCGCAGCGCGGTGGAGCCGGCCAGCGGGGCACCGGCCATGCAGCCGACGGCGGTGGCCAGCAGCGGGCCGATCATCCATGGCAGCGGGGCGCCCGCCGCCTGGCACAGCAAGGCGGCCAGCGCCGCGACGACGAGGGTAAGGGCCACGCGACGCAGGCGCGGCCAGGAAATGGAAACCAGCACGGGACAGCGGGGAGAGGGCGCAGCCCCCGGGGAGATCCCGGAGGGGGCCCGATGCTAGCAGCCCCCGGCTGTCCCTGCCCTGTCACCGGCGATCCGCGCGCCCTGCGTACCTGCGCGGTTGCCACGGCGGGGCCGGCCGGGCGCTGAGCTGCGTCAAGAAATCCACTCGTTATGCGTCTGGGCTATTTGAATAGGGGTGATTCATTCCCAGGCTGTCTGTATGATCGAGTCCTTGTCCCCGGGTTTTCCCGGAGATTCCTCGGGCGTGGGCTGCCGGCCTCGTCGTTCCAACCACCCTAGTCATCCGTCATGAGTGCCTTCAATGAAGAACGCGTGCTGAGCGTGCGTCACTGGACCGATCGCCTGTTCAGCTTCACCACCACCCGGGACCAGGCTTTCCGCTTCAAGAACGGGCACTTCACCATGATCGGCCTGAAGGTGGATGGCAAGCCGTTGCTGCGGGCCTACAGCGTGGCCAGCCCCAACTACGAGGAGCACCTCGAGTTCTTCAGCATCAAGGTGCCCGACGGCCCGCTGACCTCGCGCCTGCAGCACCTGAAGGTGGGGGACACCATCCTGGTCGGCCGCAAGCCCACCGGCACGCTGCTGCTGGACTACCTGCTGCCCGGCAAGCGCCTGTACCTGCTGGCCACCGGCACCGGCCTGGCGCCGTTCCTGTCCATCATCCGCGACCCGGAAACCTACGAGCGCTTCGAGAAGGTGGTCCTGGTGCACGGCACCCGCCAGGTCGCCGAGCTGGCCTACCAGGACCTGATCACCAAGGAACTGCCCGAACACGAGTTCCTGGGCGAGCTGGCCGCCGGCAAGCTGATGTACTACCCGACCGTCACGCGCGAGCCCTACCACCACCAGGGCCGCATCACGACGCTGATCGAGGACGGCAAGCTGTTCAAGGACCTGCACCTGCCCGAGCTGGACCGCGAGCACGACCGCGTGATGATCTGCGGCAGCCCGCAGATGCTGCGCGACCTCAAGAAGATGCTGGACGACCGCGGCTTCAACGAGGGCAACACCACGACGCCGGGCGACTACGTGATCGAGCGCGCCTTCGCCGACCAGTAAGGCGCGGCGGCGTCAACCGGGTTGGCCCCGGGACGCGGGGCGGGCACGGCCTCCTAAGATCGACGGGCTCCCACGGGAGCCCGTCGTCGTTCGTGTCCGCAGCCATTGTCGGCTGCCCGCAAGGAGTGCCCCGCGTGTCCCCGCCCATCAGCCGTTACCCCGTGCCCGAGCTCGCCGACCTGCCGGACGACCTGCGCGAGCGCATCCTGGAAGTGCAGGCCAAGGCCGGCTTCGTGCCCAACGTGTTCCTCGCGCTGGCGCACCGGCCGGACGAGGCGCGTGCCTTCTTCGCCTACCACGACGCGCTGCTGCTCAAGGAAGGCGGGCTGACCAAGGGCGAGCGCGAGATGATCATCGTCGCGACCTCGGCGGCCAACCAGTGCCTGTACTGCGTGGTCGCGCACGGGGCCATCCTGCGCGTGTACGAGAAGCAGCCGCTGCTGGCCGACCAGATCGCGACCAACTACCTCAAGGCCGACATCACCCCGCGCCAGAAGGCCATGCTCGCGTTCGCGCTCAAGGTCTGCAAGGACTCGGCCAGCATCACCGACGCCGACTTCGAGGCGCTGCGCGCGCACGGCTTCAGCGACGAGGACATCTGGGACATCGGCGCGATCACGGCGCTGTTCGGCCTGAGCAACCGCATGGCCAACCTGATCAGCCTGCGGCCCAACGACGAGTTCTACCTGCTCGGCCGCGTGCCGCGCGAGAAGAAGCCGGCCTGAGCCCCGGCCTCAGTCGCGCCGCGTGAACACCAGGTGCGTGGCCTGTTCGCCCACCACCTGCTCGGTGCAGGCGTAGCCCAGCGCGCGCAGGTTCAGCCCGGCGAACAGCGACTCGCCCTCGCCCAGCAGCACCGGGGAGAGCACCAGGTGCATCTCGTCGACCAGGCGCGCGGCCAGGTACTGGCGCAGCGTCGCGACCCCGCCGCCCAGGCGCACGTCCAGCCCGCCGGCGGCGGCGCGCGCCCGCGCCAGCGCCGCCTCGATCCCGTCGGTGACGAAGTGGAACGTGGTGCCGCCGGCCATCTCCAGCGGTGGCCGGGGGTGGTGGGTCAGCACGAACACGGGGGTGTGGTAGGGCGGCTCCTCGCCCCACCAGCCGCGCCAGCGCTCGTCCGGCCAGGGCCCGCGCACCGGGCCGAACATGTTGCGCCCGAGGATCCAGGCGCCCACGCCCTCGAAGCCGCGCTGCATGAAGGTGTCGTCGATGCCGGTCGTGCCCTCCGTGCCGAGCCCGAGCCGCAGCGCGAAGCTGCGCGTGGCGAACGCCCAGCGGTGCAGTTCCTCGCCGTGCTCGCCGAGCGGATGCGCCAGGCTCTGCCGGAGGCCGGCGCCGTAGCCGTCCAGGGAGATCGCGAAACAGGCAACGCGCAGTCGGGTCATGTCGGTGCTCCTCGGGAAGTCTTCGCCATGACGGGCAGGGGCCCGTCACCGACACGACGAAGCAGCGGGCGGCGTTTCGACACGACCGGGCGCTCCCCCGAGCGGGCGTAGCCCCTTCCGGGCCGGGCGGCGGCTGGCAATAATCGCGCGATGCGGATCTTCTACTGGGTGATGGGAGTGCTGATCGTCGGCACCTTCGTGCCGTCGGCGCTGTCGCTGGTGATGTATGCCGTCACGGGCGACGATGACCACGCACGGCGCGCGAGCCGGCTGTGGGGATTCACGCGCACCTTTGCGCTGCTCGGCGTCAACGTGCTGATCTGGGGCCACGTGCTGGCCGCCTTGTGGACCCTCTGGTTCGGCTGACGGGCCGCCGCGGCGCAGCCGGCTTCAGCCGCGGCCGCGCCTGAGCGCCTGCAGCTCCGCCTCGGCCACGTCCATGCGCACGCGGCCCTGCGCCACCAGCGCGCGCGCCACCGCCTCGACCTCCTCGCCGGTCGCCCCGGCCATGATCGCGATGTTGCGCGCGTGCAGTGCCATGTGGCCCTTCTGGATGCCGGTGGTCGCGAGTGCCTTGAGCGCCGAGAAGTTCTGCGCCAGTCCCACCGCGGCGATCACGCGCGCCAGCTCCTCGGCCGTGCCGACGCCGAGGATCTTCAGCGCCAGCTGAGCGGTCGGGTGCACGCGCGTGGCCCCGCCGACCAGGCCCACCGCGAGCGGCAGCTCCAGCGAGCCGGCCAGGTCGCCTTCGGGCGTGGCCTCCCACATGCTGAGGCTGCCGTAGTGGCCGTGGCGCGCCGCGTAGGCGTGCGCGCCCGCCTCCACCGCGCGGGTGTCGTTGCCGGTGGCCAGCACCACCGCGCTCACGCCGTTCATGATGCCCTTGTTGTGCGTGGCGGCGCGGTACGGGTCGGCCGCGGCGAAGTGGTAGGCCGCGAGGATGCCGTCGCGCACCTCGGGGCCGCCGATCGCATCCACCTTCCAGACGCAGCGCGCGCGCGCCACGCGCCGGTCGGCCAGGTTGGACAGGATGCGCAGCCGGCTCGTCGCGCCGGTCCACTGCGCGAGGTGCGGCGCCAGCGTCTCGGCCATCGTGTTGACCGCGTTGGCACCCATCGCGTCGCGCGTGTCGACGATCAGGTGCACGATCACCATCGCCCCGCCCGGGGTGTCGAGCACGCGCACCTGCAGCTCGCGGAAACCCCCGCCCAGGCGCACCAGCACGGGATCGCAGGCGTTGCACAGGTCGCGGATCTCGGCCTCGCGCTCGAGGATGCGCAGCCGCGCGTGGTGCGGGTCGGGCAGGTCGGTCAGCTGCACCTGCGCGATCATCTCGGTGCCCGACATCGAGGTCGTGAAGCCGCCGTTGTCGTAGCACTGGCGCGCGGCGTTGCAGACCGCCGCCACCACCGAGGACTCCTCGGTGGCCATCGGGATCAGCCGGTCGCGGCCGTCGATGCGCATGTTGGTCGCGATGCCGATCGGGATGTTCATCGTGCCGATCACGTTCTCGATCATGTGGTCGGCCACGTCGGCGGGCAGGTTGCCGGTGTTCTCCAGGTGCGAGCGCTCCTGCACGTCGAGCCCGGCAAAGCGCGCGACGGCGTCGATGCGGCCGGTGCGGTCGAGCTTGTGGAAGCCGGCGATGCGGCTGGTGGTCCCGGGGTGGTTCATGGGGCAGGCTCCGAAGGCGTCAACGGTTGATCATCAGGCGCGGCAGGAAGGTGACCAGGTCGGGGAAGGCGGCGCAGATCAGCAGGCCCGCCGCCTGCAGCACGAAGAAGGGCACGATGCCGCGGTAGACGGCGCCCATGCCGATGTGCTTCGGCAGGGTCGCCTTGACGTAGAACAGCGTGTAGCCGAAGGGCGGGCTGATGTAGCCCATCTGGATCGTCACGGCGAACAGCACGCCGAACCACAGCTCGTCGAAGCCCAGCGCGCGCACGATCGGCAGGAACACCGGCACGGTCAGCAGGATGATCCCGAGCTCGTCGAGCACCGTGCCGAGGAACACCAGCAGCAGCATCATCGCGGCCAGGATCAGCCAGCGGTCGACGTCCAGCGTGCGGATGAACTCCAGCAGCGTGTCGGCGCCGCCCAGGCCGGTGAAGATCGCCACGTAGGCCTTCGCGCCGATGGTGATCCACAGGATCATCGCGGTGGCCTTCAGCGCGTCGGTGCCGGCCTCGCGCAGCATTGCCAGGTCCAGTTTGCGCGCGAGCAGCGCCGGCACCATCGCGCCGACCACGCCGACCGCGGCCGACTCGGTGGGCGTGGCCACGCCGAAGAAGATCGAGCCAAGGATCAGCACGATCAGGAAGGCCGGCGCGACCAGCGCCTTGAGCGCGACCAGCTTGTCGCGCAGCGGCACGCGCTGCGCATGCGGGTCGAGCGGCACCCATTGGGGCTTGAGCCAGCCGACGACCAGGATGTAGAGGACGTACAGCGACGCGAGCAGCAGGCCCGGCACGATGCCGGCGATCAGCATCTGGCCGATCGAGATCTGCGCCGTCACCGCGTACACGATGGTCAGCACCGAGGGCGGGATCAGGATGCCCAGCGTCCCCGACGCGCAGATCGTGCCCAGCGCCAGCTTCGGCTCGTAGCCGCGGCGCAGCATCTCGGGCAGCGCGAGGATGCCCATCGCGGTCACCGCCGCGCCGACCACGCCGGTCATCGCCGCCATCACGACGCAGATCACCACGGTGCCGATCGCGAGCCCGCCGCGCAGGCGGCCGAACCACAGCTCCATCGCGCGGTACAGCGACTCGATCACGCCGGAGCGCTGCAGGATGCAGGCCATCAGGATGAACAGCGGGATGGCCAGCAGCGCCTCCGAGCGCATCGTGTCGAAGATCTGCAGCACCAGCACGACGACCGCGTTGGGCTCCCACAGCGTGACGGTGAACAGCAGCGACAGCCCGCCCAGCACGAAGGCGATCGGCAGGCCGGTGAGCATGAACAGCGTCAGGCCGCCGAACATCAGCAGCAGGATGGTGTTGGGCGTCATGGCCGCACCTCCTGCGCGTCGGCCACGGGCTGGGCCTGCCTTGCGGCTTCAGGTGTCTCGAAGCAGGTGCGCACGAACTCCGCGAGCGCCTGCAGCAGCATCAGCAGCAGGGCCACCGGCACCGCGGCCTTGAACGGCCAGATCGGCGGGTTCCAGGCCGAGAAGCTGGTCTCGCGGTAGGCGAAGGCGTTGAGCGCCGGCGGCACGCTGTAGTACAGCAGGATGGCGCAGAAGGCGACGATCACCGGGTAGTTGAGCAGGTCCACGCGGCGCCGCCACCTGGGGCTGAGCCGCGCGTGGACGAGGTCCAGCGCGACATGGCCGCGCAGGTGCAGCAGGTAGGGGCCCCCGAGCAGGAAGTAGGGGCCGAACAGCAGCACCGCCAGTTCCATCGCCCACACGGTGGGCGCGTTGAACAGGTAGCGGCACACCACTTCGTACACCATCACCGGCACCACGACGGCCATCAGCCACACGGCGATGCGAAACAGCGTGCGGTTCAGGCCGGTGATGGCGGCCACCGGCACGCGCAGCCAGGCAGGCACGGGCAAGCTCCTCCAGGGCAGGGCGCCGCACCGCGCGCCGGGCGCGGTGCGGCGGCAGGGCCGTCAGCTCATCAGGCCCAGTTCCTTCATGAAGGCGATCTGGCTGTCGAGCATCTTGGTCGCCAGCGCATCGCCCTTGGTCGCGGCACGCCAGGCCTCGATGGCCTTGGGCCGGGCGGCGGCCAGGTCGGCGGCGGAGAAGCGGATGATCTCGCAGCCCTTGGCCTGGTACTTGGCGAGCACGGCCGCGTCGTTGACCAGGATGCGCTGGCGCAGCGCCGAGGAGACCTCGCGCGCGGCGACCTCCAGCGCGGCCTTGAACTCGGCCGGCAGCTTGTCCCAGGCGCCGCGGTTGGCGACGTAGCAGGTCGCGGTGGTGGGCTGGTGGAAGCCGGGCAGGATCACGTACTTGGCCACTTCCGCGAGGCCGGCCTCGTAGTTGGCGGTCAGGTCGCCGCGGTCGGCCATGTCGACCACGCCCTTGTCGAGCGCGGAGTACACCTCGCCGGTGGGCAGCGGCGTGACCGCGACGCCGAAGGCGCCCATCACGGTCGAGGCCAGCCCGACGAAGCGGCCCTTCTTGCCGGCCAGGTCGGCGATGCGGCGGATCGGCACCTTGGAGTGCAGCGGCTCCTGGCCGTACACGGTGGGCGCGATGTAGTGCAGCCCGGCCGGTGCGTACGCCTGGCGGGCCATCTCCAGGCCGCCCTTCTCGTAGAACCAGGCCTCGTACTCGTCGCTTTCGTTGAAGCCGAACGGCACCGTGCTGGTGAAGGCCAGCGCCGGGATCTTGCCGGCCTCGTAGCCGTCGAAGGTCTTCATCATCTCGAAGGCGCCGCCGCGCACTGCGTCGAAGGCCTGCGCCGCGGGCACGATCTGGCCGGCCGCGAACAGGTTGATGCGGAAGCGCCCGCCGGTGAGGTCGGACACGCGCTTGACGAACAGCTCTTCGAACTTCTGCGGGGTGGTGCCGCCGTCCCACAGTGCCTGCATGCGCCAGGTCACGGTGGACTGGGCCGAGGCCACGCGGGGGGCGGCCGCGGCGGCCGCAGCCGCGCCGGCCACGGCGGACTGGATCAGGCGGCGACGCCGGAGGTTCATGTCGCTCATGGTTTGTCTCCTTCCGTTCTTGTCGAGGCAGTGGACGGACCGCTGCACGTCCCACTGTAGGTCGCTGTACCAGTCATGATGGGTACAGTTTTGCGGGACAGCGGGGGTCCAGTGACTGCGACAGTGCCATCCTGCCCTAGCATTTCCGGGCCGCACCACCCATCCTGCACGCATGAGCGCTCCCCGAACCCGACCCACGCTCGCCGCGACGCTGGCCCGGTCGCTCGAGCGGCAGATCCGCGAAGGCGCGTACCGCCCCGGCGACAAGCTGCCCTCGCTGCGCGAGCTGGCGCAGCTGCACGGCTACGCGAAGAACACCGTGGTTGCCTCGTTCGAGTGGCTGGTGGCGCAAGGGCTGGTCGAGCCGCGCCGCGGCTCGGGCTACTACGTGCGCGAGCAGGCGGCGGGCCGGCCGCCGGAAGACGACGACGCCGGCTCGCTGGACCGGGCGATGGACATCGTCTGGATGATGCGCGAGCAGCTCAAGACCGAGCCGGGCACCTTCGCGGTCGGCGACGGCTTCCCGCCGGTGGAGTGGCTCGCCGAGGCGCGGCTGGACCGCTACCACCACAAGGTGGTGCGTACCGGGCTGGGCGCGTTGTTCCGCTACGGCAGCCGCTTCGGCTACCGGCCGCTGCGCGAGCACCTGGTGCGCAAGCTGGCCGACTTCGGCATCGGCGCCGAGCCGCGCCAGATCGTGCTGACGCACGGCGCCAACGAGGCGATGGACATGGTGGTGCGCTACTTCGTGCCGCCGGGCGGCACGGTGCTGGTCGACGACCCCGGCTACTACCCGCTGTTCGGCAAGCTCAAGCTCGCCGGCGCACGCATCGTCGGCGTGCCGCGGCAGCCCGACGGGCCGGACCTCGCGGCGCTGGAGCAATGCCTGCAGCTCCACCGGCCGCGGCTGTTCTTCACGCAGTCGATCGCGCACAACCCGACCGGCTCGGCGCTGTCGGCGGCCAAGGCGTTCAAGGTGCTGCAGCTGGCGCAGAGATACGACCTGCGCATCGTCGAGAACGACCCGCTGGCCGACTTCGCGCCGACCTCGGCGCCGCGGCTGTCGGCGCTGGACCAGCTGGAGCGCACCGATCTACGATCGGCAGCTTCTCGAAGTCGTTCTCGGCGGCGCTGCGCGTGGGCTTCATCGCCTCCAGCGCCGATCTCGCCAGCGACCTCGCGGACCTGAAGGCGCTGATCCACGTCGGCAGCTCGGAGTACTGCGAGCGCACCGTCGACGTGATCCTCAGCGAGGGCCACTACCAGCGGCACCTCAAGCGCCTGCGCGACCGGCTGGCGCAGGCGATGGAGCAGGCGTTGCGCCTGTTCGACGGGCTGGGGGCGGAGGTGTTCGCGCGCAGCGCGCCGTCGCTGTACCTGTGGGTCGCGCTGCCCGGCGTGCCCGACACGCTGGAGTTCGCCAAGGAGGTGCTGCCCCAGCGCATCGTGCTGGCGCCGGGGCGCATCTTCTGCGTCGATGCGTCGGCGGCGTGCCGCTGGTCGCGCTTCAACGTGGGTGCGGTCAGCGACCCGCGCTTTGCCAAGGCCCTGCGGGCGGCCTTGCGGCGGCGCGGCGTCTGACCCCGCAGGGCCCGGGCGCCGCGCGCGGCGGCGCGTCACTCCCCTTGGCGGCGTGCCTCGCGGTCCGCGCGCAGGCGCTCGACCCAGAAGTGCGCGTTGCGGATACCCAGCTTCTCGGGGTCGAAGGCGGGCGCCAGGCCCGCCTTCTTCTGGCGCTCGTAGTCGTTCAGCGCCAGCAGCGCGGGCTTCTGGATGATGATGATCGCGATGATGTTGAGCCAGGCCATCAGGCCCACGCCCATGTCGCCCAGGTCCCAGGCCACCGTGGCGCTGCGCACCGCGCCGTAGGTCACCGCGGCCATGATGCCGAGCTTGAGCACGAAGCTCAGCCAGGGCCCGGTGCACCTTGCGGTTGATGTAGGCGATGTTGGTCTCGGCCATGTAGTAGTAGGCCACGATGGTCGTGAAGGCGAAGAAGAACAGCGCCAGCGCGACGAAGGGCGCGCCGGAAGCCCGGCATCACCGATTCGACCGCGGCCTGCGTGTAGCGCGGGCCGGTCTCGACGCCGGGCAGGCCGCCGTAGAGCGCCGCGCCGTCCGGGCCGGTGACGTTGTACATGCCGGTCGACAGCAGCATGAAGGCGGTGGCCGAGCACACCAGCAGCGTGTCGACGTAGATCGAGAAGGCCTGCACGAAGCCCTGCTGCGCCGGGTGCTGCACCTCGGCCGCGGCGGCCGGGTGCGGGCCGGTGCCCTGGCCGGCCTCGTTCGAGTAGACGCCGCGCTTGACGCCCCACTCGACCGCCAGGCCCAGCACCGCGCCGAAGGCGGCCTCCAGGCCGAAGGCGCTCCTGAAGATCAGCGCGACCATCGCGGGCAGCTGGGTGATGTTGAGCAGCACGATGACCAGCGCGACCAGGATGTAGGCCAGTGCCATGAACGGCACGACGATCTCGGCGAACTTCGCGATGCGCTTGACGCCGCCGAAGATGATGAAGCCCAGCAGGATCACGATGATCGCGGCGGTCACGCGGGTGTCGATGCCCCAGGCGTTCTCCAGGCCAGAGGCGATGCTGTTGGCCTGCACGCCGGGCAGCAGCAGGCCGGTGGCGATCACGGTGGCCACCGCGAAGATCCAGGCGTACCACTTCTGGCCCATGCACTTCTCGATGTAGTAGGCCGGGCCGCCGCGGTACAGGCCCTGGTCGTCCTTCTCCTTGTAGATCTGTGCCAGCGTCGATTCGACGTAGGCGGTGGAGGCGCCGAGGAAGGCCACCACCCACATCCAGAACACCGCGCCGGGGCCGCCGAAGGTGATCGCGGTCGCGACGCCGGCGATGTTGCCGGTGCCCACGCGCCCGGACAGCGACATCGCCAGCGCCTGGAACGAGGACACGCCGGCCTCCGAGGCCTTGCCCTTGAACATCAGGTGCAGCATGTGCCCGAAGCCGCGCACCTGCATGAAGCGCGTGCGCAGCGAGAAGTAGAGACCGACCCCGAGGCACAGGTACACGAGAACCGGACTCCAGATGACGCCGTTGAGGGCGCTGACGATTTCGGCAAATGACATGGGGGGTCTCCTTGTTGTTGTCGGCGATGTTATCCAGTCTCGCGGGGACGGCGCTCGCGCCAGGTTTCCAGTCGTTAGCCGTAGCGCGAGAGGTCCAGGCCTTCCATGTCGATCTGCGGCGTGCGGCCGCTGACCAGGTCGGCGATCACGCGCCCGGTGCCCACCGCCATGGTCCAGCCCAGCGTGCCGTGGCCGGTGGCCAGCAGCAGGTTGGGCAGGCGGCAGGGGCCGAGGATGGGCGTGCCGTCGGGCGTCATCGGGCGCAGCCCGGTCCAGAAGGTGGCGCGGGCGAGGTCGCCGCCGCGCGGGAACAGGTCGGTCAGCACGAAGGCCAGCGTCTCGCGCCGCGCCTCGTCCAGGCGCAGGTCGTAGCCGGACAGCTGCGCCATGCCGCCGACGCGGATGCGCTCGCCCAGGCGCGTGATCGCGACCTTGTGCGTCTCGTCCATGATGGTCGACTCGGGCGCCTGCGCAAAGTCGGCGATCGGCACCGTGATCGAGTAGCCCTTGACCGGATAGACCGGCAGGCGCAGGCCCAGCGGCCGGGCCAGCAGCGGCGAGTAGCTGCCCAGCGCGAGCACGTAGCGGTCGGCGCGCATCGGCCCGCGGTCGGTGTGCACCGCGGCGACCTCGCCGCCGGCTTCCTCGATGCGCTGCACGTGCACGCCGAACTCGAACTTCACGCCCAGCGCACGCGCCATCTCGGCAAGCCGCTGGGTGAACAGGAAGCAGTCGCCGGTCTCGTCGCCGGGCAGGCGCAGCGCGCCGACGAACTTCTCCTTCACCGTCGCCAGCGCCGGCTCGTACTGCAGGTAGCCGTCGCGGTCCAGCACCTGGTAGGGCACGCCGAACTGCTGCAGCACTTCCACGTCCTGCGCCACGCCGTCGAGCTGCTTCTGCGTGCGGAACAGCTGCAGCGTGCCCTGCGCGCGCTCGTCGTAGCGGATGCCGGTCTCGGCGCGCAGCTCGCGCAGGCAGTCGCGGCTGTATTCGGCCAGGCGCACCATGCGCGCCTTGTTGATGCGGTAGCGCCGGGCGGTGCAGTTGCGCAGCATCTGCAGGCACCAGCGCCACATCGCCGGGTCCAGCTGCGGCCGCAGGATCAGCGGCGCGTGCCGCATCAGCAGCCACTTGATCGCCTTGACCGGCACGCCCGGGCCGGCCCAGGGGGCCGAGTAGCCGGGCGAGACCTCGCCGGCGTTGGCATGGCTGGTTTCCATCGCCGGCGCCTGCTGCCGGTCGACGACCGTGACCTCGTGGCCGGCGCGCGCCAGGAAGTAGGCGATCGACACGCCGATCACGCCGCTGCCCAGAACCAGTACCTGCATGTCTTGCTCCTGTGTCCGCCCCGCAGGGCCCGCCTGCGTGTGCAATTCGGGTGCCAGACCCTCGGGGCGCCTGAAATCAAGGACTTGCATCGAGCACGCCACCACGTGCTGTAGCGATTTCAGTACAGCCTGCCTGGAGATTTCCTCGGCAGGGGTGCGGACTGGCCGAAAGAAACACGGAAAACCGGCCTCGTGGCACCGGCGTCACGAAATCGTGACGGTGTCACGAATACGATACGGACATGCGCCTGCAGATCCTGTTCACCGACCGCGTCGGCATCGCCCAGGAGATCCTCGCCGTGCTGGCCGCGCGCCTGCTCGACGTGGTCGCGGTCGAGGTCGATCCGCCGCACATCTACCTGGAAGCCCCCGGGCTGAGCGCGGCGCTCTACCCCGAGGTGCGCGAGGCGCTGATGCAGGTGCACGGGGTGCGACGCGTCACCGAGCTGGCGATGCTGCCCGGCGCGCGCCGCCGGCTGTACCTGGACGCGCTGCTGGCGGCGCTGGCCGACCCGGTGCTGGTGGTCGACGACCACGGCACGGTGGTGGTGGCCAACCCGGCCGCGGCGCAGGCCTGCGGGCTGAGCGAGGACGCGCTGGCCGGGCGCACGCTGGCCGAGCTGACCGGCGACGCGCAGCTGGCCGCCGCGGTGACGGCGCCGGGCGACCGGCTGCCGGTGCGCGAGGTGCAGTTCGGCGGCCAGCCCTACCTGCTGGAGGCCACCGCGCTGCACGAGGCCGGCGGCCACGTGGCCGGTGCGGTGGTGACGCTGCACGCGCCGCACCGCCTCGGCGAGCGGCTGAGCGCGCTGCAGAACTACAGCGCCGGCGGCTTCGAGGCCATCCTGGGCCNTTCGGCGGCGATCCGCCAGCTCAGGCAACGCGCCGCGCGGGTCGCGCAGGTGGATGCGCCGCTGCTGATCCGCGGCGAGACCGGCACCGGCAAGGAGCTGGTCGCCCATGCCTGCCACGCCGGCAGCCGGCGGCGCGACCAGCCGTTCTTCGCGCTCAACTGTGCGGCCCTGCCCGAGAGCCTGGCCGAGAGCGAGCTGTTCGGCTACGCGCCCGGGGCCTTCACCGGGGCGCTGCGCGGCGGCCGGCCGGGGCTGCTGGAGCTGGCCGACGGCGGCACGCTGTTCCTCGACGAGGTGGCCGAGATGTCGCCGTACCTGCAGGCCAAGCTGCTGCGCTTCCTCAACGACGGCAGCTTCCGGCGCGTGGGCGGCGAGCGCGAGCTCAGGGCCGACGTGCGCATCATCAGCGCGACGCACCGCTCGCTGGAGGACATGGTGGCCGCCGGCAGCTTCCGGCAGGACCTGCTGTTCCGGCTGGACGTGCTGCAGCTGTACGTGCCGCCACTGCGCGAGCGGCGCGAGGACATCCTGCCGCTGGCGCAGGTGTTCATCGAGCGCGCCTGCGCCCAGGCCGGGCGCCCCCGCGCGCGCCTGAGCCGTGCCGCCGCCCAGGCACTGCTGGCCAACCCCTGGCACGGCAACGTGCGCCAGCTGCAGAACGTGATCTTCCGCGCGGTGACGATGAGCGACCGCTCGGTGATCGACGTCGACGACCTGGAGCTGGCCGGGGCCGCGACCGCGCCGGCGCCGGAGCTGGGCGACGAGCAGGGTCACCAGCCTGCACGAGGCGGTGGAACGCTACGAGCGCGCGCTGCTGCAGCGCCTGTGGCCGCAGTACCCGTCCACGCGCCGGCTGGCCGAGCGGCTCGGCACCTCGCACACCGCGATCGCCGCGCGCCTGCGCAAGTACGGCATCCCGGGCGGCGGCACGCCCTGAGCGCTCAGCCGCGCGCCGGGATCCTCAGTCCGCGCTGCACCGCCGGGCGCGCGAGGAACGACTGCAGCACGCGCTGCACGTTCGGGAAGTCGTCGAAGCCGACCAGCTCGCCGGCGCCGTAGAAGCCGACCAGGTTGTTGATCCACGGGAAGGTGGCGATGTCGGCGATGGTGTACTCCTCGTCCATGATCCAGGTGCGGCCCTGCAGGTGGCGCTCCAGCACGCCGAGCAGGCGCTTCGCCTCGGCCACGTAGCGGTCGCGCGGGCGCTTGTCCTCGTACTCGCGGCCGGCGAACTTGTGGAAGAACCCCACCTGCCCGAACATGGGCCCGATGCCGCCCATCTGGAACATCACCCACTGCACGGTCTGCCAGCGGCGCGCCGGGTCCTTGGGGATCAGCTGTCCGGTCTTGTCGGCGAGGTACAGCAGGATCGCGCCCGACTCGAACAGCGGCAGCGGCTCGCCGCCCGGGCCGTCGGGGTCGATGATGGCCGGGATCTTGTTGTTCGGGTTGAGCGAGAGGAACTCGGGCGAGAGCTGGTCGTTGGTCTCGAAGTTCACCAGGTGCGGCTCGTAGGGCAGGCCGGTTTCCTCCAGCAGGATCGACACCTTCACGCCGTTGGGCGTGGGCAGCGAGTACAGCTGCAGCCGGTCGGGGTGCTGCGCGGGCCACTTCTTCGTGATCGGGAATCGGGACAGGTCGGTCATGACGGCCTTTCTTCGGAAACGGATGGCGAAGACGACCGTGCATTGTTGCAGCGCCGCGCGATGCGCCAGGCGCAGCCGGGGCACGGCCTTGCCGGCGGTGGGGACGCCAGCCGGCGCCGTCCCCCCCGGGGGGGGGCTGCTGCGCCTGCGGCGCGCTCAGCCGTCGACCAGGGCGTGCGCCGGCGCCGGCAGCGCCAGGGCCTGGGGCGGCAGCGGGCGGCTGAACAGGAAGCCCTGCAGCTCGTCGCAGCCCTGCGCGAGCAGGTAGCGCCGCTGCGCCTCAATCTCCACGCCTTCGGCGACGACGCGCAGCTTCAGCCGGTGCGCCAGCGCGATGACCGCGTCGGCGATGGCCGCGCCGTCCGGGCCGCAGCCGATGGTCTGCACGAAGGAGCGGTCGATCTTCAGCACGTCGATCGGGAAGCGCTGCAGGTAACCCAGGCTGGAGTAGCCGGTGCCGAAGTCGTCCAGCGACAGCCGCACGCCGATCGCCTTGAGGCGGCGCAGCATGTCCACCGCCGCGTCCGGCTCCTGCATCAGCATGCTCTCGGTCAGTTCCAGCTCCAGCGCGCGGGCCGGCACGCCGTGGCGCGCCAGCGCCTGCTGCACCACCGTGTCGAGGTGGCCGCTGGTGAACTGGCGCGCGGCGACGTTGACCGCCACCACCGCGTCGCTCCAGCCCTGCGCGATCCACTCCCGGGCCTGCTGGCAGGCGCGGTCGATCACCCAGGCGCCCAGCTCGAGGATCAGGCTGCTGCGCTCGGCCACCGGGATGAACTGCCCGGGGGCCATCAGGCCGGCCTCGGGATGGTCCCAGCGCAGCAGTGCCTCGACGCCGCACATGCGGCCGCTGCGCGCGTCGACGCGCGGCTGGTAGTGCAGCAGCAGCTGGTCGCGTTCGACCGCACGCTTGAGCGCGGCTTCCAGTTGCAGGCGCTCGACCGCCTGGGCCTGCAGGTCGGCGGTGAAGAAGCAGAAGCGGTTGCGCCCCAGCTCCTTGGCGTGGTGCATCGCGGCGTTGGCATTGCGCAGCATCTCGACGCCGCTGTGGCAGCCGTCGGCCGGGTGCACGCTGATCCCGATGCTGGCGGTGATGTAGACGTCGCGACCCCCCGACAGCGGCACCGGCTCGCGGAAGGTGTTGAGCAGGTCGCGCGCCAGCAGCGCCGCCTCGCCCGGCTCGGACAGGCGGCCCGGCAGCACCAGGAACTCGTCGCCGCCCAGGCGCCCCAGCAGGTCGCCCTGGCGCAGGCGCGACTGCAGGCGCGCGGCCACGGCCTGCAGCAGCTCGTCTCCGACCGGATGGCCGAAGCCCTCGTTGACGAACTTGAAGCCGTCCAGCCCGACGTGCAGCGCCGCGGCCTGCCCGTCCTGCCACTGGGCCTGCGCGATGGCCTGGTCCATGCGCGCGAGCAGCAGGCGCCGGTTGGGCAGCTGCGTCAGCGGGTCGTAGTGGGCCAGGCGCTCGAGCTCGGCCTCGTTGTGCTTGAGCCGGCTGATGTCGGTGAACACGCCGACGTAATGCGTGTGCTCGCCGTCGTCGTCATGCACGCGGGTGATGGTCAGCCACTCGGGATAGATGTCGCCGTTCCTGCGCCGGTTCCAGATCTCGCCCTGCCAGCACCCGTCCCGGTCGATGGCCTGCCACAGCGCGCGGTAGAAATCCGCGTCGTGGCGCCCCGAGCGCAACAGCGAGGGCTTGCGTCCGACCACGTCCTCCAGCGCGTAGCCGGTGATCTCGGTGAAGGCGCGGTTGACGGTCCGGATGTTGCCATGGCGGTCGGTGACCATCACGCCGTCGCGCGTGCTCTGCAGCGCGACCGCCCAGGGGCGCAGGTCGGTCTCGCGCTGCTTGTGCGCATCGATGTCCTGGCTGATGCCGAACACGCCGACCAGCTCGCCCTGCGCGTCCAGCAACGGCCCCACCGTGGCCGCATAGGCGTGGCGGCCGCTCGGGGTGGTGAGCTTGCGCTCGGTGCGCAGGGGCTGGCGCTGCGCGAGCACCTCCTGCTCGCGGGCCTGCAGCATGGCGGTTTCGTCGGGCGGGAAGAACTCGTCGGCGGTGCGGCCGAGCATCTCCTCGGGACGCACGCCTAGGCGCCGGCAGGCTTCGCGGTTGGCGAACAGGTAGCGGCCCTGCGTGTCCTTCGCGTAGATCGCGTCGGGCGAGCCCTGCACGATGGCGTCCAGCAGCCACAGCCGCCGTCGCATCGCGTCCAGCACCGCGGCCTGGCGGAGCCGGTCGCGCCGGTGCAGCACCCAGCCGAGCAGCACCAGCGTCATCAGGCCCAGCACCGCGGCACGCGTGGCTGCGGCGGCCTCCAACCGGTCCGCCACCACCAGCCAGCCGGCCGCGGCAACCGCGTAGCCGCCGGCGGCGAGCCAGAGGGTGGCGTCCACACCGCGCCGCGGGGCGGTGCTGTCGGAAGGGGATCGGGGACAGGGCATGAAAGGGAACATCCGGCGCGGCTGCGCCGCGATAGGCAGGATCAGACCATGCCCCTGGATCCGTGCCATTGACCGGCATCAAGCCGCGCCGGTCGTTTCCGGCCCGCAGCCGCCGGTGACGCGGCTGAGGGTTGCCCCGGATCAATGTGTCGCCGTTACATTAGTAAGCAGCGGTGTAGCGCTTGCGGATGTGCTGCGGGCGTTCGACCTCGTCCAGGATGGACACCGCCAGGTCGGCGACCGAGATGCGCGCGGGCTGGTCGCCGTCCATCAGCAGCTCGTCGGCGCCCAGGCGGTACTTGCCGGTGCGCTCGCCGGGCTCCAGGCGCGCGGCCGGCGACACGAAGGTCCAGTCCAGCCCGGTTTCCTGGCGGATCAGGTTCAGCGCCTCGCGCGTGGCCAGCGCGCCCTGCTTCCAGGCCTCGGGGAACTCGGGGGTGTCGACCAGCTGCACGCCGGGCTTGACGTACAGGCTGCCGGCGCCGCCGACCACCAGCAGGCGCTTCACGCCGGCGCGCTTGACGCCCTCGAAGATCGCGCGCGTGCCGCGCAGGAAGGTGTCGTAGAGCTGCGGGTCGCTCCAGCCGGGGTTGTAGGCGCTGATGACGGCGTCGTGGCCGGCCACCGCGGCGGCGACCTGGGCGGGGTCCAGCACGTCCGCCTGCACCACGGTCAGGCCGTCGCGCGCGGCGAGCTTGCCCGGGGTGCGTGCCAGGGCGGTGACCTGGTGGTCGCGCTGCAGTGCTTCGTCCAGCACGGCCGAGCCGACGAATCCGGTGGGTCCGATGAGAGCGAGTTTCATGGCTTCCAGCCTTTCTTGCGGTGCGTGAAGGAACGAGCCTCACACCCTACGGCAAAAAGAAAACCTGAACTAGACTCGCAAGGTTGATTTTGAAATTCAGAAAAACTGAATGATCGACCAGCTCAAGCGCATGGCCGTGTTCGCGGCGGTGGTCGAGCACGGGTCGATGCACGCGGCCGCGCGCGCCCTGGGCACGACGCCCTCGGCGGTCAGCCAGCAGGTGCGCGCGCTGGAGCAGGACATGGGCGTGGCGCTGCTTCACCGCTCGCCGCGCCGGCTGCGCCTGACCGAGGCCGGAGAGCGCTTCCACGAGGGCTGCGCCGCGATGGTGGCGGCCGCGCGCCGGGCCGGACAGCAGCTGATGCAGCTGCGCGATGCGCCGGTCGGCGAGCTGCGCGTGGCCTCGCCGGTGGGTTTCGCGCGCCACCTGGGGCCGGCGCTGGCGCCGTTGCTGGCGGCCAACCCGGGCCTGAGCCTGCACCTGGAGGTCAGCGACGAGCTGATCGACCTGGTCGAAGCGCGCATCGACCTCGCCGTGCGCTTCGGCCGCATGCCCGACTCGAGCTGGGTCGCGCAGCGGCTCGCCAGCCTGGACATGGTGCTGTGTGCCGCGCCGGCCTACCTGGCGCGGCGCGGCATGCCGGCCAGCCCGCGCGACCTGCTGCAGCACGACTGGCTGCGCCTGCCGCCGCGGCAGGTGGGCGCGCAGCTGGAACTGCACGGCCCGGGCGGCGCGGTCGAGCGGCTGCGGCCGCCGGCGCGCGTGACGAGCAACAACCAGCTCGCGCTGCAGCAGATGTGCGAGGCCGGGCTGGGCATCGCGGTGCTGGGGCTGCAGGACTCGGACGCGGCGCTGCGCGCCGGCACGGTGGTCGCGGTGCTGCCGCAGTGGCGCCCGGCCCCGCTGCCGATGTACGCGGTCACGCCGCGGCGCGATTCGCAGCCGGCCAAGGTGCGCCACGCGATCGCCGCGCTGCAGGACTACCTGGCCGGCCTGGCCGGCAGCCTGTCGCTGGCCAGCGTGCTGGCCGGCAGCGCGTAGGATCGCGGCATGGACGGACGACTGTTGCCCTGGCTGCTGTGCCTGGCCGCGCTGCCGCCGGCGGCCGCGCAGAGCGCCTGGCTGTACGGCGAACGCCATGACCATGCCGACCACCAGCGGCAGACTGCGGCGGACATCCGCCGGCTCGGCACCGAAGGCCGCCTGCACGCGGTGGTGCTGGAGATGGCCGAGCGCGGGGCCGACACCCGCGGGCTGCCGCGCGACGCGGCCGAGGACGCGGTGCGCGCCGCGCTGCGCTGGAACGACGCCGGCTGGCCCTGGCCGCGCTACCGCGAGGTGGTGATGAACGCGGTGCGCGCCGGCGTGCCGGTCCATGGCGGCAACCTGGCGCAGGCCCGGCTGCGCGAGGCCATGCAGCAGCCGCACTGGGACACCGCCATCCCGGCCGAGGCCCGTGCGCGCCTGCTCGACGCGGTGCGCGACGGCCACTGCGGCCTGCTGCCCGAGGCCCGGCTGGTGCCGATGGCGCGCATGCAGATCGCGCGCGACCGCAGCCTGGCGCAGGTGGTGGCCGAGGCCGCGGCAGGCGCGCCTGCCGACGCGGTGGTGGTGATGCTGGCCGGCGCCATGCATGCCTCGCGCGCCAGCGGCGTGCCGCTGCACCTGGCGGCGCTGGCGCCGCAGCTGGGCATCCGCAGCATCGGCTACGCCTCGGCCTACGGCGAGACGGCCGAGCCCGGCTTCGACGAATGGCGGCCGGCGCGCCCGGAGCCGCCGCAGGACCATTGCGCCGCGCTGCGCGAGCGCGGCCTGCCTTCCGTTCCCGCTTCCACTTCCCCGACCTCGCGATGACCATGACGACTTCCGCCGCCGGCCCGCTGCAGGGTCTGAAGGTGCTCGAACTGGGCCAGCTGATCGCCGGCCCCTTTGCGGCCAAGACGCTGGCCGACTTCGGCGCCGACGTGATCAAGATCGAACCGCCCGGCTCGGGCGACCCGCTGCGCCAGTGGCGCCTGCTGCACAACGGCACCAGCGTGTGGTGGCAGGTGCAGTCGCGCAACAAGAAGAGCGTCACGCTGGACCTGCGCCAGCCCGAGGCGCGCGAGATCGTGCGGCGCCTGGCCGACGAGGCCGACATCCTGATCGAGAACTTCAAGCCCGGCGTGATGGAGAACTGGGGCCTGGGCTACGAGGCGCTGAGCCGCAGCAACCCGGGGCTCATCATGCTGCGCATCAGCGGCTACGGGCAGACCGGTCCCTACAAGGACCGCCCGGGCTTCGGCGTGGTGGCCGAGGCGATGGGCGGCCTGCGGCACCTGACCGCCGAGCCGGGCCGCGTGCCGGTGCGCGTGGGTGTCAGCATCGGCGACACGCTGGCCTCGCTGCACGGCGTCATCGGGGTGCTGATGGCGTTGCACCACCGGCACCGCACGGGGCGCGGGCAGGTGGTCGACGTGGCGCTGTACGAGGCGGTGTTCAACTGCATGGAAAGCCTGCTGCCCGAGTACAGCGCCTTCGGCGTGGTGCGCGAGCCGGCCGGCTCGGCGCTGCCCGGCATCGCGCCGAGCAACGCCTATCCGTGCCGCGACGGCTGGGTGCTGGTGGCGGGCAACGGCGACTCGATCTTCAAGCGCCTGATGCACGCCATCGGCCGCGACGACCTGGGGCAGGACCCGCAGCTGGCGACCAACGTGGGGCGCGTGGCGCGCGTCGAGGAGATCGATGCGGCGATCGGCGCCTGGACCCGCGAGCGCGGCGTCACCGAGGTGCTGGAGGCGCTGGCCGCGGCGCAGGTGCCGGCCGGGCGCATCTACACCGCGCGCGACATCGCCGAGGACCCGCACTACCGCGCGCGGGACATGATCCTGCCGGTCCGGACCCACGACGGCCTGACGGTGGAGGTGCCGGGCATCGTGCCCCGGCTGAGCGAAACGCCCGGCGGGATCCGCCGGCGTGCGCCGGTGCTGGGCGAGGACACCGACGCGGTGCTGAAGGAAGCGGGCCTCACCGAGGCCCAGATCGCCCAGCTGCGCGAGCGCGGCGTGATCTGACGCTGCCGCGCCCGCGCGCGTGGCCGTTCAGCGCGACGGCTGGCGCGCCGGGCGCTGGCGGCTGCGCGCCGGCTCGGCGGCGGGCTCGGACGCTCCCGGCACGGCGCCCAGGTTGGGCACCTTGTTGGCCGCGGCTTCCAGCGCGTCGATGGTGGCGCTGATGGACTGCAGCTGCTGCTGCAGGCGGGCGCGTTCCTCGGCCAGCTGGCGGGTCTCCGACTGCAGGCGCGCCTGCGCGGCCACGCCCTCGCGGATGACCTGGCGCTGGGCCTGCAGCTGCTCGGCCAGCTCGCCCTGGCGGCGGCGCGCCTGTTCCAGCTGGCGGCGCGTGGCGGCGATGCGCGCGTCCAGCTGCATCTTCTCCAGGTCGGGTGCGGCCAGCGTGACGGTCTGCGCCGCCATGCGCGTGTACAGCGTCTCGGCTTCCTTCGCGTCGGTGGTGCGGCCGATCCACCAGAAGTCCTGGCCCTTGAGCAGCGCGACGTAGTAGTTCAGGTTCTCCGGTTCGAAGAACAGCGCCGCGGCGAACGGGCCGTTGTAGGTGGTGCGCATCTCGTTGACCTGGCGCGACTCGATCAGCGCGGTCAGCTCGCGCATCAGCGCGGGCGGCTGGCGCGGCGCGGAGGCCGCCTCGGGCGGGGGTTCCACCGCGGACGCCGCGGGGGCGGCCGGCTCGGCGGCGGCCGGGCGTCCGGACGCGGCAGGTCGCTCGCCCGGCCAGAACGAGGCGTCAGCCAGGGCGGTGGCAGGGATGGCGAAGGCAGCGAGGAGCGCGACGTGGCGGAACAAGGTCATCAGTTTTCTCCGGGGCCCGTGTCGGGGGTAGGCGAACCGAGCACCGGGGTGCCCGGCTCGGCCAGCAGTTCGTGTTTGCGCATTTTCTCCCACAAGGTCTTGCGGCTGATGCCCAGCGCGCGCGCGGCGGCTTCGCGGCGGCCACCGTGGCGCCTGAGGGCGTCGATGATGCGCAGGCGCTCCTGGCTCTGGTCCATGCGCCAGGCCGGCTGCGGGGTCGCGGCCTCCGCGGGGCGCGGGAAGGCCAGCTCGTGGCTGTCGGCAAAGATGCCGTCGAAGCGCTCCCGGTCGAAGCTGCGGTAGCGGGCGAACAGCGCCGCGGTGCGCTGCGCCAGGTTCATCAGCTCGCGCACGTTGCCGGGAAAGCGCCGCGCGGCGACCTGCTCGACGATCCACGGCGGCAGCTCGACCTGCGCGTGCGGGTCGACCTTCTGCATGGTGCGCTGGAAGAAGGTGGCAAACAGCAGCACCTTGTCGTCCGGGCCGCGCGTGTCGAGCGAGGGGATCGCGATCTCGATCACCGCGATGCGGTAGTACAGGTCGGCGCGGAACCGGCCCTCGCGCACCATCTCGCGCAGGTCGCGGTTGGTCGCGGCCACCAGCCGGAAGTCGGTCTGCACCGGCTCGGTGGCGCCGACCGGCCAGACCACGCCATCTTCCAGCGCGCGCAACAGCTTGACCTGCTGCTGCAGCGGCAGGTCGCCGATCTCGTCGAGGAACAGCACGCCGCCGTGGGCCTGCACCAGGTGGCCCTTGTGGGCGCGCGAGGCGTTGGTGAACGAGCCCTTGGCGTGCCCGAAGAACAGCGATTCGAACAGCGTCTCCGGGATCGAGCCGCAGTTGACCGGCACGAACGGGCCCTTGCCGTAGCGCGGGTGGCCCTGCGCGACGGCGCGCGCGAACAGCTCCTTGCCGGTGCCGGTCTCGCCGATCAGCAGCACCGGGCTGTCCACGCAGGCGTAGGCGCGGCAGTCCTCGATCAGCTGCGTCACGCGCGGCGAGCGGTGCAGGATGCTGGCGCCGAAGTCGTCCTCGTCCGTCGGCGCCCGGCGCCATGCCGTGCGAGCGCGGCAGGATGCCCAGCTCGACCAGCCGGCTGCGCAGCTGCGTGAACGTGAAGTCCTCGTGCAGCACGACGGGGTTCTTGCCCCCGATCCAGTACAGCGCCGGCGGCTTGGAGCCGATCCACAGCACCGGCAGGCCCTGCACCAGGTCCCAGTCGGCCTGGCGGAAGCGCGGGTTTTCCAGGAAGCCGGTGCCGACGATCGCGCCGTCGAGCTGCGCGTGGCCGTCGTTGAACTGCTGCCATTCCTCGCAGCACGTGAAGACGTTGGCCTGGACATCGGCCACGTCCAGGCACCTGCGGACCCGGGTGGCGAACTCGGTCGCGCCTTCCAGCAATAGCAGGTTCACCGTCATCTCGCTGCGTCGTAAGACCTGGGCATCATGGGTTGCAAAGGTCGATCAAAGGTCAATAAACCAGGCCGGCCTGGTTGCACGACACCGTGTCCAGGCCGACGTCGGCCGCGCCCAGCTGCACGCCGAGCAGGCGCAGCACCGGCACCAGCACCGCATCCAGCACCTGCAGCAGGGGCGTCAGCAGCGGCAGCAGCAGGTCCAGCAGGCCGCTGACGACACCGCTGACCAGGCCGCCGACCAGCCCGCCCACCAGGCCCAGCAGCCCGGACTCGCTCAGCACCACGACGTTGAGGTTGCCCGGGCGCAGCTGGTCGCGCAGCGCCCCCACCACGGTGCCGAGCACCGAGCCGACCGCGTTGTTGTCGACGGTCTGCATCAGCGGCGGCGCGCCGGTGAATTCCAGCCGCTGCCAGCCCTGCTGGCCGCCGGAGGCGCCGCCCGTGCCGACCGGCACGACCAGCGCGTCCTTCACCGACACCCGGATCAGCCCGAGGACGTTGAGCAGCGTCGCGCCGCGCACGCGCTCGTGCAGCGGGCGGTGGGTGTCGCTCAGCGCGTCGTCGTCGATGTCGCCGACGACCACGTTGGCCAGCGAGGCGTTGGCGTCGATGGCCGCGCGCGTGGCCGAGCGCGGCACGCCGCACTGCAGCTCGGCCAGGCGCGCCTGGCCGGCGGCCACGTCCAGGTACAGCGGCAGGTGCACGGTGTCGCCCAGCAGCGGCGCAACCCGCACGTCCAGCTTCAACCCGATCTGGGCGCTGCGTGCCTGGGTGTACCAGCGGCCCTCGGCGTCCTGCCCCGGCGGGCCGTAGGCCAGCGACGGTGGCGAGATCACCACCAGCCCGGCGCGGATGCCCAGCACCCCGGGCACCTGCAGCCCGAGGTNGGGGATCTCGATGAAGTGGCCCCGGTTGGCCACCATCGCCGCGGCGGTGACCAGCCCGAACACGTTGACGCGGGCCTCGGTGGCGGACTGCGCGGTGGGCAGCGACAGGTCCAGGATGTCGGCCAGCCGCACCGTCACGCTGCGCAGGGGGGCGCTGACCGCGTCGAGCAGCAGGTGCAGCGCGCCGCCGGCAGCGCTGTCGAGCACGCCGTCCTGGCCCAGCGCGGTGAGGATGCCGTCGTAGAGGACGGGCAGCGTCAGCCCGGCCTGCAGCAGCTCCTCGAAGTTGCCGACGCCCAGCGCCTCCTTCAGCGGCCCGAGCCGCACGTTGGCGTCGGCCAGCGCCCGGTAGCCGGCCGCGTCGATGCTCAGGCTGGTGCCGAGCAGCCCGCGCAGCAGCGCGTTGAGCAGGCGCGACTGCTCGGTGTCGATCGAAGCCAGCCGGCCGCCGACCGACAGCCCCGCCGCATCGACGCGCGCGGCGATCGCGCCGACCTCGATGGTGCGCGCGCCGGCGAAGAAGAACAGCGGCACGTCGCGGCGCAGCACGACCTGGGCGGCGTTGAACGGCTGCAGGCCGCTGGCGAAGTACGAGGGCGGCGTGCAGCCGCCGGTGCGCCACGGCGGGCAGGCCTGGGTCGGCCCGGCCGGGTCCCAGCGCCCCAGCGTGGCGGTCACCACGCCGGCGTCGGCGTCGAAGCCGTTCAGTCGCGCCACTTCCTGCGCGGTGCGCTGGGCGTCGTCGGGGCGCTGCGCCGCGGCCTGCGCGGCCGCGTCGGCCGCCTTCTGCATGTCCCGCTTGACGAAGAACAGGTGACCCAGGTCGATCGCGAACGCCGCCGCCACGATGGCGATCGGCAGCAGCAGCGCGGCCAGGATGGCGATGGCGCCACGCTGGCGGCGCGGACCGGGGCGTGGGGACCGATCAGCGCGCACCACCGCCCGTCCTCGCGCCGTGNAGGGGGTCGGTGGCCTGCGGCATGCCCGCCGCGGGCGNATCGCCGGCCGNTTTGGCCTGGGCCTGCGCCGAGCGGGCGCGGCCTTCCAGCCAGGTCGGCCGTCCGGCCTGCGTGCCCTGGGCCTGGAAGTCGAGCAGCCGGCGCACGCTGTCCCCGGTCGCCACGCCGGTGGCCGGCGCC
>Ga0065720_1019125_pt1 | contig 36196 bp, 39 predicted proteins | sample Thericmetagenome_FD_59107 | JGI IMG/M metagenome (GOLD analysis project Ga0065720, IMG submission 59107) | Thermophilic microbial communities from the Joint Bioenergy Institute, California, USA of rice/straw/compost enrichment - eDNA_2 v2... | ecosystem: Engineered > Solid waste > Grass >... | reverse complement strand
AATGAACTGACGGCCGGTATTCGGCCAGGCACAGCAAAGGCACGTTTGGAACCTCAACTGGTGGGGTGACACCCGTGAAACAGAGCATCCCAATGGAGCGAATGAAATTACATACGTCTTTGTTGAGATTTCGGTGTTGAGCTGCGAGATCGCCGAGCAAGCTTGTTCGTGGGGGAGGGGAGACTTTTGATCAAGTTAGCCAAAAAAAGACATTCTACACAAAGTGGCAAAGCAAGCGCATGAATAGGGAGGCCAAGCGCTGTCTCAAGCGCCGCGGTGACTCGTCTGCATCGACAGTCGATGCAACCGTGGGGCCGGGCCGTTGAAGAGTCCAAGCAACAAGTTTGAGGTTGTTAACACACAGTCCGGTTACACCAATGGCTCAGTGTTTTCATATTGTCACTGTCCCGTCACCAAACATTGATCCGCGCTGGGTACGGCTAAGATACGACTGCGCCAATGAAGTCAGTCCGCAATCACCGTGACCCATAGATGGGAGGAGTGGCTTCTGGCGGCCTCCCTTTGCTTGCCTGTCCATAGACACTTGGGCTGAGCTGCAACTGGCCGGCAAAGTGAACCAGCTTGCACGATCAGCACTGTGTGCCGCTTCAAGAAAGTGGGGTTTAAGGGCTAAGCGCGCCAAATTAGGAGAAGCCATCTCAATTGCCCCGCCAGATCCGCGTTGCTGGTCCACCTCTTGGTCCACAGCAGTCCCCACATGGTTTCCGCTGCTGAAAGCTTGCCAAAGTGCCCGCGGCTGGGGGGCAGACTTAAGAAGTAATCTGTGCCAAACACTCACAATAGAGACGGGAAGTTTGGTTTGATGACGCTCTAATCCTCGAACTTCCGGTTCAAAGCTGTATAATGGGTACCCAATAACCCAGAAAGGCCGTGTGTTGATCAGCACTCTTCCCTTCTAAATACCTTTTTTCTTGTTTCCTTCCTTTTCGGCCCCGCTCGACAACTGACTTCCTTACACTGCGCTCCTTGCGAAAGTGAGCGAGGCGGTCAGCAACCGTTGCCTTCCTACCACTTTCAAAGCCATTTGAATGCTCCTCGCCGACCACGTCACCGTGCGTGATATCCAAGGAGCTTAAGTATTGCGGACTGGCCGAATTCAAACACTTCGAAGAGTTCCGAACTACACGACGTTTCTCCCTGCGCCAGCTTGTCCACCGCAATGGTCCGCATTCTTCCCAGTCGTCTCAAGCCGGGCAACTCAAATGGCTCTGGCGCCAATTCCAACGCCAACAGTCGCAGCGCGAGCCCATTGCGCAAGGACTCTCCTATTCCAGAGAGCCAGGGCCTAGCTCTCAACGTTTCGATCCTACGGGTGCGTCTAGTCGTTGCCAAAGAAGCAAAGGGAAGAGGCGTGCTGACACTCGTAAACAGGCCAGGAATCTCGCCGCCAAGGACAGGACAGGCACGTCGGACCCGGTGAGTGCAACACGACATATGCCGGACGACTAGTATCGTATCTGGAGCTGGAGCTCGGCATTAGCTATTCCTGCAGCCCTATCGGCTACGAACGTACGGCTAACCGCAGTCCAACTATGCCACAGTACCTGGTTTTGACCCTCGGCGACTCTAAACATGTCACCCACTCCGTACCCAAGACCCTTTGTCCCGAATGGAACGAGCAATGCCAATTGCCCATAACCGGAGTTCAGAGCCTGCTCCTCGACGTGTGCTGCTGGGATAAGGACAGGTTTGGGAAGGACTACCTGGGCGAATTTGACCTTGCTCTAGAAGAGATATTCACCGACGAGAAGGCAGAACAACCACCAACATGGTATCCACTGAAGAGCAAGAAGCCCGGGAAGAAGACGAGTGTAGTTTCCGGTGAAGTCCAGTTACAGTTCACTCTGGTGGACACAACGAACAAGAATGCCACCAATGAGCAGATCTTCGAAAAGTTCTCGCTCATTACAGGGGCTGCTGCCGCAGCAGCCGATGCATCGCGGAATCCAACGCCCTCTCGCACACCCATCCTCTCTCCTACACGCAAGGGGAAGTCTCCATCCCCCTCACCCTCTCTTGGCGAACGAGAAGCCGATGATAATGACGACGATGAAGAGGACGAAGTGGACGAGGATGAGACACCGGAGGATGAGGATTCAAGCAAGCTGGAAACAGCCGAAAAGAGGAAGAGAAGGCTACGCATTAAGGGGTTGAAGCGTAAAAAGAGGGAAAACCCTTATGAATTCACGAACAGCGACAGTGATGTGGTGGGCATTATCTTCCTCGAAATCAGCAACATCGTTGATTTGCCCCCAGAGTCAAACCTTACCAAGACCAGCTTTGATATGGATCCTTTTGTCATTGCCTCGCTCGGCAAGAAGACTTATCGGACCAAGACCATCCGCCACAATCTGAATCCTGTCTTCAACGAGAAGATGATATTCCAGGTTCTTGCCCATGAACAGTCTTACTCCTTCCTATTTACTGTTGTCGACCATGACAAGTACTCTGGAAACGACTTCATCGCCTCGGTGCACTTCCCCATCAAGGAGCTGATCGAGAAGGCTCCAAAGGCTGACCCCGAAACTGGCTTATACAGCTTGAGGGAACTCCCAGATTCTCCGGCTGCTCCTGTACAGCGTCCTCGGTTTATGCGCCTGGGCCTGTCCCGCACCTCGTCCAGCCAAAGCCTGACCAAGCTTGGAAGAGCAGCTGTGACAAAGAACGTCTCATCCACAACGATTACCCCATCAGCCTCACCGTCACCAGCTCCCAGCACTCCACAACCCGAGGGCCTGCCTGAAGGGGCCCCTAGCACTGCGTACCTTAATCCTGGGGACAACACCGTAGCATCCATTACCGCCCCAGCGGGAGAAACATCTCAACCTGACAGCGAGGACCCGGATTTCCTCACTTACACCCTCCCACTAAAGATGAAGAACCAGGAGAAATGGGAGGATAAGCATAGCCCGAAGTTGACTATCCGCGCCAAATACATGCCATACCCAGCGCTTCGTCAGCAGTTCTGGAGGGCCATGTTGAAGCAGTACGATGCAGACGAGAGTGGACTGATCAGTAAGGTAGAGCTGACGACCATGCTCGACACCCTCGGGTCGACTCTGCGTGACTCGACTATCGACAGCTTCTTCCAGCGTTTCCCTCATAAGGCGGGTGACAACGAAGATGCTGAAGACCTGACGATGGATGAGGCCGTCATCTGCCTGGAGGACCAGCTTATGGCTAGATCGCGCCCGCAGAAGAAGCTCCTCGCGGGCTTCGATACTCCGGCAGATGGAGGTCAGGCTACTCCGTCTGAATCTCAGATCTCTGACGGTATCCTCCCAGTTCCCGAACTCAGTACCCCAGGGGACGAAGGCGAGCTGCTGGGTCGCGATGACCTCAACGCAAGCAGCACTGAGGAGCATGTCGTCGAGATCCGCGAGTGCCCGATCTGTCACCAGCCGCGCATGAATAAGCGCAAAGACGCCGATATCATCACGCACATTGCTACTTGTGCAAGCCAGGACTGGCGCCAGGTTAACAACCTGATGATGGGCGGCTTTGTCACCTCCAGCCAGGCACAGCGCAAGTGGTACACCAAGGTCATTACCAAGGTCTCGTACGGCGGTTACAAGATCGGCGCCAACTCAGCCAATATCCTCGTCCAGGACCGCATCACGGGCCAGATTGTCGAGGAGAAGATGAGTGTCTACGTTCGCTTGGGCATTCGTTTGTTGTACAAAGGTTTGAAGGCTAACAACATGGAGAAGAAGCAAAGTAAGTGCATCGGTCGACTTAGTAGTCAAGATTTAAGCTGACGTTCGTAGTTCGCAAACTTCTCAAGTCACTCAGCATCAAGCAGGGCAAGAAATACGACGACCCGGCTTCCAAGGCCGAGATTCCCAAGTTCATTGCCTTTCACGGCCTCGACCTGTCTGAGGTCCTCCTGCCACTCGAAGAGTTTAAGAACTTCAATGAGTTCTTCTACCGCGCTCTCAAGCCCGGTTCTCGCCCTTGTTCTGCCCCTGACAACCCGCGCATCGTCGTCTCGCCGGCCGACTGCCGCACAGTCGTGTTCAATCGTGTCGAGCACGCCACCAAGATCTGGATCAAAGGCCGTGAGTTCAGCATCAAGCGCCTGCTGGGCGACGCCTACCCGGAGGATGTCTCCCGCTACGAGAACGGCGGTGCCTTAGGCATCTTCCGTCTCGCGCCCCAGGATTATCACCGCTTCCACATCCCCGTCGACGGCATCCTCGGCAAGCCTAAGACCATCGCCGGCGAGTACTACACGGTTAACCCGATGGCAATTCGTTCAGCACTGGATGTCTACGGCGAGAACGTGCGCGTGCTCGTGCCGATCGATTCCAACGAGTTCGGCCGCGTCATGGTCATCTGCGTTGGTGCCATGATGGTCGGCAGTACCGTGATCTTACGGAATGAAGGCGAGGTCGTCAAGCGCGGTGAGGAGCTGGGTTACTTCAAGTTCGGCGGCAGCACGATTGTGATGTTGTTCGAACCAGGCAAGATGGTGTGGGATAGCGATCTGGTGGAGAACTCGATGGAGCCGTTGGAGACTTTGGTACGTCCCTACATTGATTACATTTCCAACTGAAGTCATTGGCTAACCACCTTTCTTCTCAGATCCGGGCTGGCATGTCAGTCGGCCACGCCCCCAACGAGCCGCAGTGGACACCTGACATGCGCAAGGACGACGCTCAGATCACGGAAGTTGATCGGGTTGATGCCAAGCGCCGTATCCAGGGTCAGGTGTCGGAGTCGGCTGAGGACAGCGGCAGCGGGCTGGATTCTCCACCTGAACTGCAAGTCCAGGTTCATCCGCCACCAGCGGCTTAGGTTGCGGCCTTCTAGGGGTGGTTCGTTTACCGACCTGGGCTTTGTGTTTTGTCATTGTGAGATGTCCAGTGTTGGTCTACTGTGCGATGAATGGTTTGGAGGCATGGAATCAGTAAGCAAGCGACCATGGTTTGCTAAACGATGATTGTTGGGGATTGCTTGGGGGTTCAACCGGCCTTTGTGTTTTCGTCTCTTCAACAGTGGATTGTATAGGGTTGTTTGAACCCATGAAATGAATCGAAGGGAAATGGAGCATGCTTGAACATCGCAGCGGTCATCATAATCAGTACCATTAGTCATGACATTGCCATTAAGACGACATACGTAGCATGCATTGGGTCTGGGTACTCTTAGAAGTGTAAGATCAATTTCACGCTGGTCATACTCTCAGGAAGTAGCCGACAAGCTGAGCTCATGTCATTACCTGCTGTATTGGTGCTTGCTACAAGTGGTAGCTAACTAAGATCCTAAATCCGTGGCCAGAGCAAAGGAAATCATACGCCATAAATGCCAAGTATTACCAACTCTCTTCTATCGAGGGCAAGTCAACCAACCACGTTGCCAAGTCAGATGGGGCGATTCATGGCCTGCAAGCCTTCTCTATTACCACACCTTATACCCATCATCAACCCTTTGACCTCACATTCTTTCAAACAACATGAGCCTTCATGCATGTTATTTCGACATACATGCATGCGACGAGTCAGCAACGGAGCGAAACCGAATAAGCCATTGCCGATGCCGTTATGCTGTGGGGCGTTTGTGGCTGGTGCAACCAAAAAGAGATGATCTTCCAGTGGTGATGATGGCATAGCAGGTATCGATGGCGTGCATTGTGGTGAAGCTCGCTTCCAAGAAGTAGACCAACCCTAGCCCCTAACATACTGCAAAAGCCCAAAATACCCGTACTTAACATGCCTTAACTCCGTGCGCCCTGCCTTAATCCCGGAACCCAATGTGACGCCACTAATTGTCTAAGAGAAACACCAAACGCATAGGGGTGATGAGAATTGCGTAAAAGCTGACTGGATGAAAACAACGAAAGAGGCGAGAAGACGAGAGGATCGCGTGCTGCGTGAAATATGACGAGCTGGTGGCAGTGGTTGCTGGGTTCCGTCTAAAATTATTTTATTGCGTCGTATTCATCGGTTCGTGCATGTAAGTAGTGGTGGGGATTGCCCAGATTTGAAAACCGACAGAGGAAATGGAGTCAGCCTCTTTCACCTCATGGCTTTGCGCCGCCCACTCAAGTCATTGCGTGCTTCTAACCGCAAACACGAAATGTCGCTCTCCTTCAGAAAGCCCTTTTCAGAGATTCAGACTAGGGAGGGCTTAACGAGACGAGCCCCATCTAGTCCAATTGGAGCTGGAGGAAGTTGACTGAGATTTGTCATGCTTCTCTGGAATTGATGGCCTCTGCTGGCTGTGGAAGTAGGACGACGGCTTGAAGACAGAAGAAGCAGAAGTCGGAGGAGACGGAAGCTCAGGAGAAGATTGTCTTGATTGTCTCCAGGACGAGGCGATCTGCTTGCACAGGTGTGCGGACATGGTATAAGTGGGCGACATTGTAGCTGTGGCTTGTCGAGAGGACGCTGAGAAAGTAGCGGTTATGAAGATTTATGTGATGCTGTCGACTGGTGTCGTTGGCTGGTTTGTAACGTTTGCTTTTGATATCTCAAGGCGTGTAAGTTCTCAATCAATGACACGGAGCAAAGATGGATGGTGACGTTGATGAACAAATCTCATTGAAGGTAGAACTCAGGGGGAGGGCAGCCTTATATTCAAATCCCAGGGGAGCAATGCTGGTTCAACAGCCAAAAAAAAAGGCGGCTGCCTGCTGTCAAAAAAGAAAAGAATTCGAACAAGTCCATCTCACACACCCCCTTCCCATCACCCCTACCCTAGTACAAATTGTCCATCTGGCATATACAGGTCCCCATTAAAAACAATACCCGTTTCGTCAGTTGACCGCTAACTCTTGGACGCCAGCATCCCTGCAGGTCTGGGGCCTTTTGCTCGTTGCCGAGAGAGATATATAACCATTGAGCCAATCAGCGCGCGCCTATTTCCAAGCAACGTGGCTGAAGCCCATCTGTGGCTTGTCGTTCTGGGCTGATTCGGTCGGCGCGCGACGTCCCGTGGGTGCTAGGATCGTCCCATGTTTCCCCACCCCTCTCGCAATGTTTCGTGGTTCGGCTGTTGTGCAACCCGATGACATGGCAAGCGTTGGACATCTTCCCTCCAGACTAGCAGGCAAAGTGGAATTTGGAAATTCCGAGTCCCCAATTTTGGGGAAGTTTTGGCAACAATGGCCGATATCACCTGTCTTTACCCCAAGACCCGAGAACCGATCGATCGATCCATCACGGACCTGACATCCGGCCGGTTTTCGAGATGCGGCTCATTGACAGGGTGTCCAGGAAGAGCCTAACGGTCGGCATGCAGTTTACATTCTCTAGATGCAGCAAGTATCAGGAAAAGGGCAGGTAGCATCAAGATAATAGGCCTTGTTCTCACTTGGAACAACTCAGGCACCTTCTTGGATGGGCACCCTCGTGGACAGGCGCCCTTTTGAATCAGTTTCACCTTTTCCGTGTTGAGAGATCGAACTTCTGAAGACTAGATAAAACCCTGTTTAATTCTCCGTTATCATCAATTGCTGAAAGCGCTGGTTTTGGGCCCTCTTCATGAAGCTAAGTAATGTATGCGTAAATCAGGTCGATTCCCGTACGTCATAACTGCCTAGTGATTCTGCCAGAACACCCCCCCAGCGCCATAGACATTAGCTATACAAAACTACTACCCGCGGGTCTTGTACGATTCCCGTTATGTCCCTGATTTCCCAAAGAGATATCGAAATAAAGCAAATATCCTCATAGCAAGAGCTCCCTGATCCCGTGTAAAATGAAATGCTCTGTACCGATTACCATCGTCGACTCATTGTCCCTTATATCGCAAGCATGACAAAAGACAATATCGACACAACGAAACTGGATCACAATCATCCCGAGCCCGACAATCACTAATCATACGGCAGCTTCGACTCAGTCACAAACCCCTTCGGCGTGGGCTCCACGTCCTTGATCGGGTGCAGCAACATAGTTGGAAGACACGGCCGGCCGTGTTTCTCCTCCCACTCGGACCCACCGATGCCCGTGTCCTCATAGCCCATCCAGTTGTTGTAGAGTCGCTGGGGCGGGATCGCGCGATAGTACCAGGTGGCGCCCATAAACCGGCCTTCTTGGCCCCAACCAAAAGCGCTGCCGAAGCTGCCGCTCTGGCCTCCCGGGCCGCCGTTAAACCACTTGGCCAGCTGCTTGCCGCTCCAAGTGCGGTCAAAGAAGACAGGCATGGGCGCATACACGGCCTTCAGCCCATGAAGGAATGCGGTCGTCTCGGTGACCATCTCTGATGCGAGATGGTTGCCGCGCAGATCTTCGACGAACATGAGATCGAGCAGCTTTCTCGAGGCCCGGACTTGGGTGATGATGGTAGCACGGCGCGGGAGCTTGCCCCAAGGGAAGCTGAGAGACCGGTAGCCCCAGACTTGGTTGCGCAGGACCCAGTTGCTGTTGACCGGGTCGAAGATCGGACCCAGCGTAATTAGATCCGCTTCTTCGCCAACACCCCACTGGTAGTTGTCATCCTCAGGTCTCTCTACGGGAGGCTTCGGGCCCATAGGCTCAACGACAGGCACGTTCGGGGCACCCCAAATCGTCTTGTGAGTGCCGCCGACAGCACGCTCGACAGATTCGCGGAACTCAGTGTCGTAATCGCCATGGACGGAAGGAATGTAGAAGCGCTCATTACGCTCCCAAAGTCCCCTTCGGGGTTGCTTACGAGCAAACTCGGCAAGCTTGCTGAGGACATCGTAATGGTGACCCACGACCCGAGAATCCATCTCCCAGTTCCAGACGAAGTCGAACTCGCGGAACTCCTGCATGAACACCTGGACAGGCAGGAACTGGCCCGCGTGAACCCGGCGCGCCTTCGGGGTCAGCTTAGGGTACATGCGGTTGACCATATCCTCGTTCCAGAGAATCGTGATGCTCTTGAACTCCCTGGGAACATGCTGATCGAGCGCCTTTAGATAGGCCTCCTCGCTCTCCCAGATATTCTGGTCGTTCTCCTTGACGTGGACGAAGAGGAAAATCTCGTACTCGCCACCGGAGCGAAGACTCAACTCCGTGATCAGAGCCCGGATAACTTGTTTGTCGTTGTCGTTATAATTCTTGCCACTGTAGCTGCGCAACAACAAGGCCGTCCTGGGTTCGATTATCGTATCCCTCGATGGCTCTTGGTCTTCCTTAGAAACTTTGGATGAAGGATGGAGCAGGCGCCAGAAAGGTCGAACCATACTCATCACCGACTCAGGGTCGTTAATTGCAGTCTCGTAACCTTCTGGGTCCTCCTCCACTTTCAGCACATAGTTGTTCGCAGGGCCAGTCAAGTTGAACCGAGCGCGATTCTTCTCCAAGCACTGGTGTTGCAGCTCGCCCCAATCAACCTTATCCCAATCAATCGGCGCCCCCTTCTCGTCCGTTACTTGGTAATAGCCGTACTGACCCATGCGAGTCTCCCTTTCAAAGCAGATGTTCTCGTCGAGTCCGAGGATCGAGTAGTTGCCAAAACCGGGCTTGGGCCAGTTCTTCGGTCGTCCCTTGAATACGGAGATATCTCTGACCGGCCTTCCATCCGGACCCAAACACGGGACATATGGTGCATGGCTCTTCTGCCACTCGGGGCTATTGTAGTTTGGATATGGGTTGAAAGTGACAGGATGGCGGTTGAACATGGTAATGTTGCGTTCACCCGAAAGCTGCCGGGCCTGGGCTGGCGTCCGAACATTCTCATCAATAAGATCATTCAAGGTGTTCCCGTAGATGGCACCGTACCCTGGAAACCTTTGACTAGTGAGCGACGTTCTCCCAGAAGCAATGCAGTTGGGCGCAAATGCTTACCGCTCCAGCCACTTAGCTTCTTGTTGGAAAGTTTCCCGTTCCGCATCCAAAACGCGCTGCCGGCGCTCATCTGATCGAGAAATTAGCACTTCTTGAGAACGCGAGAACACTAAAAAGTAGACTTACCGTGGTCTCTCGCGAATTCTTTTCTAACGCCCAGCATGGGCAGTGCCACATCTAGGGCGCCATGTCGCAAAATTCCCATCCATGAGACGAGGAAAATAACGCCAACCGCGGCCAAAAGTATCCTCGGCCGAGTAAGAACCCGGCGCGCCTGTCCCTTCACCAGGACGGTGAAGGTCCCAGATTTTGTAAAGTTGGTGATATGAGGAAGAAGAGACCTTTTTTCGCTCATTTTGGCATAGTCGCAGAAGTCATCAAATTGCTGTGAAAGCTGTGCTGATTCAGACGAATATGCTGTCTCAGGCTGATGCCGTGAAGCGAGCGGTGAGCAGACGATGAACGATAGGACGATGTGACTGATTGCGCAAGGACCGCTGAGAACTACACGGAGTACAGGAAAAGAGCCGAACGAATGTCACGAAACGAAAAAAAAAAAAAATAGGTGGCTGATGTGATCAATGATGGAAATAGCGTCGCGCAACAAACTAAAGGCGTTGCGATCGCGAGGACTCGTAGTCTCCTCACAATGAAACGAGTGACACTTTGGTTTGGCTGGATGATGGGATGGAAAAGAGAAAATACGAGTGAAACGGGAAAGAGGAGACGAGAGGAAACAGTGCTTCTCTAAGTTTCGAAGCAGCTACTATCGCGGGTACTTCCCTGCAACGGCGACATCTCCGATCTTGCTAAGGAGCATGGCGCTCCATCTTGGGGCGTTCGCTCCGTTGTGCTTGCAGCCAACCAGACGTCTGGAATCGCCTGCACGTCGCAGAGCTTAATCTTAGGCAACCGCGGATTTTGTGTTACATCTAACCACCGGCATAGCTTTGACGGATGATAAATGCACCACGGGATAAAGAATCCGTATTTAAGAATCCTCCTGACTGGGCAATAACCAAGACCCAAGCAAACTTCCGCTAAGCCGTGCCATCACCAATTTACCTGCCCGTCTGAAACATCCGCTGACCACCAATGCACGTACACCACTTGCGAGGGAACCAACTACCTCTCCACCCATCACCATAGGCAAAGAAAAAAAAAACCAGCGCCGTAACTGGGTCCCTTGAGTTATGGCACCATCGCCGGCCGATGGAGACGCCACTGCGTTTCTCAGGGGTTGCTGGCCCAGGTTTACCCTTGGTAACAGAAGGCTTGACCAAACACTAGAGAGATTGCTAGCGGCCGCGAAACGCAGAGAAAGGGAAAAAAAGCGTTATCCAGATCGACGGCGGTTGGATTCTGATCACTGATGGATAAAGGATCGCTTGTCTGCAGATCCTTCTTCGCTGATAAAAACAGGAGAGCCTTTCCTGCCCGCGCCACGTTCCATTCAATCCTGGCTCATCTCCATGCCGTCTTACGGCCGTTCGTTGCGCGGGTTGTCAAAGACCCTATTGGCGTTAGGGCCTTCAGAAAATCCGATGGCGTTAATTGGAGCGCTAAACCTTTTTCGGATGGATAACTCACACCACAGAATCCTCGACTTTATTGGGACTTCCTAGCTCGATGAGACCTTTGAGCAGGTAGCTTTGAGTCTCACAATGCTCTCAAGGGGAGTCTGATTGCACCGTCAGCTTCAAAGTCTCAAATTTAGAGTCTATGTTGTGTTACAGTCACACCCGCCCATGCTAAATATCCCATGATGACCTAACAGACAGAAGAGCGCGATTAACACATCGCCACGGGGATCCTAACAACTTGCGAGTCTGGGTCGAAATGATAGACATTAGGTAGATTATTTTCGATAATTCATTATATGTGAGAAGTTAATAAGTGATTTACTTTCTATTTGTATAGAACAGCTCTCACAGAACCAGCTCCATACAACCTAGCCTAGCATGTCACGAGGGTTCCCGTCTCACGCTGTGCTTGTGTCCCCAGTCCATGACTCGGCTGGGAGCACACACTAGAGGATGAAACATGGATACACAGCAACGTCTAAACATGCAGGAAGTATCTCCGTCGGTGTGACGATAGACCTTCCGTACGATCTGATCGAGTGCGATGGCGCTGAAAAGGTGCAAGTGTCCAAGCAAATGAACAATCAACCAAGCCTGCTCGAAGAGACAATCGCAACAGCGTAAGTATTAGAATACCAAATCAGTAACATCAAACCAAACTACTATCTCCCCGCGATCCAAATATATCCAATCAACACTTTATGTTCTCTGATATCGAGAAACCTGGATAACAGTTAAATCGGATGCTTATTTATATATAACACAACAACACAAAGGAAACAACGTGTCAGGGTATATTGAAGCCCAAAGGTCAATAAATCATCGGGGTATATGTTAAGCCAAAAACGTTGCAAGTCCCCAACCAAACAGGAGCCTCAATCTATGAGTGCCGCTGGTGAAAGTAGAAGAAGCGAAGGCTAATGAATCAAAAGATAAAATGACAACGAGAGAAACAGCATCAAGCTTTCTACTCGTGCGCGTCAACGCGTCTTCATCATCTTCAAGTCGTTATCATTGCAAAAAAAAAAAAAGAAAGAAAGAAAAGAGAAGAAAAAAGAATGCACATCAAAAGTTCGTCTCCAAGGGGAACCATCCCTTGACTCCTTCTCCCCTCAAAGTCACATCATACCCAACCGCGTCATCCTCTTTTCCATCCTGGGCCTTGGTCCCGGCGGCGGCCCGAGTCTACCCCCAGGCGGATATCCACCAGGTCCGGGCGGGCCCCTAGGTCCGGGACCACTCGGCAGCCCATGCGGCGGGTACCCGTGTGGGCCGGGTGGTCCATAAGGCGGACCCATCCTACCTCTTGAGCCTGGACCCGGGGGTCCTGGAGGACCATGATGCGGTGGGTGACCTTGCACGAGCCGCCAAGCATCCTTCTCGCAGTACGCCTTGCCGTTGACCTCAAAGTAGCCATCGCGAAGCACGATACCGCACGCCTTGCACTTGAAGCAGCCGGGATGGTGCTTGACCGAGGATTCGTCTTCCAGATACTGTCCTTCGATGCCACGGCCGCAGCTGCCGCACAAACTGCCGTTGAGCTTATGGTAGTGGAGCTCGCAATACGGGCGATCGTCAAGCACGTAAAATGTTGAGGAGGAGAAGGGCTCCTTGCAAGTCGAGCAGACGAAGCAAGCTTTGTGATACCGTCCGGTCAAACGGCCATCGGCACTCGAAATGGACTTGCCCTTGATCGGCTCACCGCAAGCCTTGCAATTGCCGCGCGACGAGGCGCCGGCGGCCGATGAAGGTTGCTCAGGTTGTTGCTGAGGCGTCGGTGGCGGTCGTGGACGGGATGGTGAACGCTCAGGATGAGGGGGAGGTTGCTCTTCGGACTCAGGTTTGGGCGGAGGCTGATATGGGCGGAAGCCCGGATATCCTTCCTGTGGCGGTTGTGCTGGTCTTAGTGGCTGTGGATGATGGATGCCGTTATTGGTGGATGACTCGGACGAGTTTACTGTCGAAGCAGGAGAGAGTCTAGGAGACAAGGGCGGGAAGCCTTCGGCTGGGCCGGGAGTAAGAGAGCGCGGATGCTTAATCGGCGGTTTGGGCTCATCCGGGCTGTCCGATGGTGCAGGCGAAAGAGCAGGTCCGGGGATCGCAGGAGGGGCCGACGGTGTGGTAGGCTGGGGGATCAGCGGAGAAGCCAATGGTGGAGCCAACGGAGTAGTAGGTGGCAAAGGGACTGATGTGGGAACTGTAGGAGTAGGAGGGATCGGCGACGGAAGTGTAGCCGAAGACGGGACAGGCGAGGGAGGGACAGGTGAAGCAAGCGGGGGGCGTCCTCGAGCATAACGAGGGTCTCGAAGGGCCGGGTCGATTCGGGGATCGTAGCCACGTTCTCGAGGGGGCCGAGCACTCGGCGGTGGCGGTCTTTCCCGGAAGCTTCGAGATCCCAACTTCAGAGGCGCTACCGGCGGCGGTTTTGGCTTGTTCTCGTTCGCCGGAGGAGGTTGGCGTGGTGGAGACTGTGGCATCTCCGGTTTGGCTTTGTCGGCAGCATCCCGCGTCTCTGGTACCGAAGCATCGGACAGTGATCTTCCGAGTGTCGAGCTAGGCGGACTCGTCCGGGAGCTAGCTTGGCTGGGCCGGCGCTCGGGTTGGCTGCTGGTAGCCGAAGCAGAGGATGATGTCGACTCTGAAGGGGCGTGGTATGGATTACCACCCGCAAACTCTTGGGCAAGATTGATCGTGGGCAGGCCAGGTGTCTTGGGTCGAATCACTCCACTTCGGGGGGTCTCGCTCGCCCTGCTTGGTTTTCTCGCATCCAGCGCGTCGTCAGGACTTGAGTTTGTTGAAGGAGCGGGGGCCGTTGGCGTGCGAGTCAAAGGCGCAAAGCTCTCGTTCGGCCGGGGAAAGGTCTCGGCTCGACTGGGCGTCCCTGGTCTCTCCAACGAACTTCGCGCAGTCTTGAAAGGCGAGCCCAGTCCTCCATATCCGTTGAGTGCAGGCGCGTTTGGTCTCCCAAGAATGCCGCTAATGTTCGAGGCCGAGGTGCTAGGGCGATCATCAGGGCCACTACGTCCGCTCGTCGAAGGTCGCCGAGGATCCAAAGGGCCAGGTGTCATGGCATTTACCCTCTCCGCCCAACTCGTTGTCGGCTTCTTTGCCAGTGGTGTTGACAGCACCGGCGTCTCGGGTCTCGCATCGTCCAGGCCTCCATAACCACCCGGTCTCCCTGTCGATGGCCTCGGTGGCGAGTCCCCAGCAATACGCGGTGAATCCCCTTTTCCAGCCGGTCCTGTGGTAGTAGGCGTTACGGGAGATGGGGTCGTTTGAGAGTCGCTCGAGTTGCTGGCCGGGGTCAGTTGGCTTTGGTTTTGGAACTCGCGATCTGCTTCAGTCAGCACAGACACACTCATACATGTTAGAAATCAAGAACACTGGGACATACTAGCTGCCAGCGTGTCGACCTGGGGCGGCGCGCGGGGCTGCTGCTTGTTGGCAGTGCCAAAAGACATAAACTTGCTAAATAGCGAAGTGGCGGCAGGAGGAGTGGCTACAAGACAGGATGTTAGCTAAGTCACACAAAACAAGTTTAACCAGCAGAAATCGAGAAGATGGAGTCCGTACGTTCTGGTAATGGCGCTGGTTCATTGCACTTGTGATCTCCCATCATGGATATTTCTACCTGCTGACCGCAGGTTGAGCACTTCACCGTCGGCATGAACACCGACTCTCGTACTGCAGCCATTCTCGACTGTGATTTTTGTGATATTTCTTCCCAAGTCCTGCGCAAATATCACCTCAAATTGTAGTATTCAGCCGATGCGCCAGTCAGCCCGTCTCGCGATCGCGTGCGGTATGTGGTTTCTCCAGCTTTTAGTTCAGGGGTTGGTCTAATGATGCTGGACACGAGCCGCAATGTCAAGCTTGGTAAGATGGCACAAAGGCGCGATTATGGTGATTAGGTATTACTGAATTATCCGAGTATGCGTCTCTTGAGATGTTGAAACGGCCGTTTCTGGCGAAAGGAGAGGCTCCCTCGCCGTCGAAAGCTCGCGAAAAGGAAACAGGTTCCCAGGACGCAAATGAATGGCAGACCTCGGAAGACTTCACCGCGAAAAGAAAAAAAAAAAATAAAAAGCTATGAGCCGCGTGGAAGACGCAAGGCGAAGTTGTGGGGAAATTCAGGCCTTCCGGGCCTTCTGTTGCAGATCGTGTCTCGAAAGTGGAGGGAGGTTGGCCTTCCCGAAGGTCGAGATCCAAGCAGGCGGTTGCTGGAACGTGAATGCAGGTCGGAAGGTCGGCAGGTCGGGTCGCGGAGTTCAGTTGTACGGGGCACGGTGAGGCTTGTACGACTCCGGCGAGGGACGGTGAGCCTAAGTTAGTGCGGTATGTCGTGCATCAAAGGGAAGAGGGAGTCCATCAAAAAAAGAGCCGGACGACGAGACGGAGAAACTGACCAACTCCGAGCTGCCGTCACAGCGTCCATTGACGGGATTGATGGATGATGAGACAGACGGTTACACTAGCCAGTAGCCACACAAGGAATCGAGTGTCAAAAGAGTCGAGCACTCTTGGGGTCTTGACGCGAGACGCGGCACTGTGTCCAGTGCGTTCAGTGTTCCAATGTCAGTGTCCATCAGATGGAGGAAGAACCACGGTCTAGCCCCCGACGTGGCCAATGATTGATTCCACGGCGGCTGCTCCCTCGGTGGGCGGCACCCGGCCCTTCAGGGGGACGCTGCCACGCCCAGCCATGGCCTGCCATGCCAAGAATGGCACTCCAGAAGCCCCCGCTTCTCGCAGGGCCAACATTGCCCAGCATGGGCCCCAGCTTGTCCCGGGGATTTGCGATTCGTTCGATGGGCGACGATGGAACGAGGATCGCGACAGTCAAGACCGCGGCAACCATTCCCTCATGGGCAGTCAAGGCGATGGTTAGCCCAGCGAAACCCTGCAAAACGGTTAGCGACGCCGTCTTTTTTGTGCATCTGCAGCAAATGCCAATGCCAAGGTCAAATGGACGCGAGTGGCTGGCGCCTTTCACCGTCCTTGAGCTAGCACCGATCTGGACTTTGAGGTGCGCAAAGGGACCAACAAGGGACCAATCAAAAGCCGTAGCAAAGAACCACAAGCACGGACCATCTCTGGCCCACCGGCGGTGAGTGCGACAAAGCAGCCCTGCAGCACTGTGTACCTCCACGCCAGACCTGCCCTTAACAGAATGCCAACCGATTCCATCCATCCCATCTGCGATAACGATGTTAGTGCCATCCCATAAAGTGTGAGGGCTATCATTTGTTAGCCAATGTGAGAGCATTACAACCATACGACATATAATTGTCGCATTTTTGTCTGAAACCTCCCCAGACTGTGGTGGTTTTAATTCGAGTTTGGTTGAGTCTGCCGGGCTATCATTTCGGCGAGTTTCTTCCTTCCATTTGTTGCAACGCCCGAGTCCCGGCAAAATGCCCTTCATCATGCGTCTCGATCTGACTATCCAACTCGCAAGATCCAAGTCTGGAAACAGTATTTAAAATGTCCCACAAGCAACCACAGAACAAACCAGGCGATCCTGCCCACCAAAGCTGGATCGCAATCTTGCAAGCCCCACCGCAAAGCTTTTGGCAGAATTGAGATCAAAATCCCGCCCCGCACCAGTTCTTTGCATTTACTCTATTGGCATCACAAGTTCTCAAGACTTGAAGACATCACCAGATGCTTGGCCTTTTGCTGGCGATTGCCAATGCGGGTACCTTGCAGGCATCGAGAGTCGTTCGATGATTGGGCGTGGGAGCGCGTACTGTGCACTCTCAGCTGTCATTTGATAGGAGACATGGGAACCCGCCAGATATCAACGGTTTTATGCCCCTAGCATTTAATTGCAGAACACCCATCATCAAGCTCTACCCCTCCAGATCCAGAGAATAGACTTGCAAGAATCAGTTTCTGGTTGGCCCTGGGTGGCCATGGAGGGCTGGGAGGGCGACACTTGTCGCGTGATCTCTTCCGTTGCGTAGGACTCGCGCCGACCAGGTTGAACCGATGCGCGAACATGTCGATGTGGTTGCACTGGGAAAGGTGTCAATGATGAGGCTCATCTCGGAAATCAGGGTCTTCGATCAATCGCCATCTTGGACCGGGTGACCACCAATATCGAAAGTCTGGAGAATCCCTTCCGACGCCCACCCTTTCCCCCCTCTTCCCCCATCTCCTCAGATTGATATGGCCCTCCCCGCGGTCCAATGACGTTGCAAGATCGGGCAGCTGGTTGCATGTTTGAACCCCCGCAGTTCTCGGTTGTACTGGACGCTTTGTTGTCGTTTCCAGAAACCTTTAATCCCTTTCCTTGAGTCATGATCCAACATTTGGTCGACGATGAGCGAACACTCCGCACTGCCGATATCATGTACTAACTCCTGCAAGGACAGATAGTTGGCTTGGGATGCGAGGGAATTTTTTTTTTCTCACATGGTTGGCCGATTCTTTGCTTTCGTTGCGTTTCCACTGGGGTCACCTCACTTGAGAGTGCAAGCTTAGGAGCTTTGGAATCATGTCAACGGGAGATCCTGGCCTTCGATTGGCCGATGCCCTTACCCCCTTTTTCGCCTGGCAAGGCGATGGCAGCATGAGCGTTCAGTCACTTGACTGGCCCTCTTCACAAGCCCGCGGAGAGTGTCACAGGCCGGGTTGATCAAGGAAAGTCTCGGATAATGCAGTCGTCGAGCTCGGGCTCGTCATCAGCAGTCGGATCATGTTGCAGCGCATGCTGATCTCGAGGACGGGCAGACGATCTTTGATTCATTCATGACCAGTTCGCAGACTCGCAGCGGCAGGCTGCCTGATATCCGATACCTGGCCCTTTGCTTTGCCGTCCCTTATGCCCGCCCTTCGACCCTGGACATCAAATACGAACAAGAATGTTTTTGATGCATACGGCTGCAGCTCCGTATATATCCCTAGGATGTATGTAAGCGGCCCAAGCACAGCCATAGAGCCCCTTCATTATCATGACTTATCAGTGGCTGACCAGTCAGCCAAGTACTTCTATCCCGATGATTTCCACTCTGGATGCTGCACCCTGCAGTCCTATGCTGCGCATGTTGCGAGCCTGCGTCTGCAGAATAGTCGGCTAACCACTTGTCGGCGAGACGGGAAGTGGTGTCCCGCATCCGGGCAACATCAGCTGCGAGCATCGTTGGAACGAGTGCCAAGAGGGACCACCAACTGCAAGTCAACCCTTTGTGTGTTGCAATGCTGCAGGCCGCGGAAGGCAGCGAAGGTGCATTGAATGACCATAGGGAAGACATTGGAAAGGCATTGTAGGCTGGATGAAGTGGTCTGCGTGGCCTATGGAATCTATCTTTGATGTTCTATTCAATTCTATACTCCCGCATCGGGATCCTTTGAAGCGAAACAACGAGAGTGGCCCGGCCTCATTGGTGCGGGGAACCACGAGCTGAGGCTATTGATGCTTACCCTCGACACCGAAGACCCCTCGACACCCATGACGCCCTTTGATACCCTCGATGCTCGGCACAGCCGGCCACACAAAGAGCAATGAGTAAACTGTCAGCAGATCCCGGATCATTGCAACTCGTAGGTCACTCTGGTAATAAATGACTTCAATCTAGGAATCAGCTCAAGTTGCCAATGTCCTCGACTGCACACAAGACACTGCACGGTCGAGTGCCGTGAACCGACAGGTCTCCAACTACGTCATCGATGCAGGAAGGGTCGTGGCTGCGCACTCCCGGTCCATTTCAATGGCGTGGCTGCAACCCTCTTTGGTGTTAGTCACCCCGCAGCCATCCAGACAGAAGGCAGCTGGGCCGGGGGCGGGTGGAACGACATCCCACTCTGCACAATAACACAACAGATGGATAAACCACCAATCCCTAGCCGTTCTTGATCCGATCTCAAATGATCAAGAAAAGCTTAGATCTGCAGGTGCCTCACCGCTCGGACCAGGTCTGTCCCAGGCTGGCCAACAGGGTGTGTTGCTGCGACGTGGTAACCGAGGCAAACACAACTCCAAAGCGCACTCGAAGATTCCATTGATATCCTTTGAAGTCGATGAGGCGCGGGGGGGAGTGCTCGCTGTTGTCAGCCCTCAAGTGGCGAGCGAGCCACAATGCTCAGACACTGGACGCAGGCAACCAGACGAGCGAGTGAGGTTGAGCGGCTCAAACTGCAATCTGCACGAGATATTCCGTAGAGAGGCCGGGTACGACTGCCTGCCCGTTCTGGGAATCTGGGCGTATTAGTCGGGAGATGGCGGGGAGGGGGTGCTGTATCCAGGGCCATTGCCTCGCCCACATCTGTCGTTATCGAACCCAAGAACCTCAACAAGACTCTTCCTATCGCCGCCCACTTGCCCACAAGCAATTGATTCTTCCCTGCCCCTCTAGGCCTCGACATTCGTCCAAATGCTCTCTTCAGTGTCTCATGTGCAAGTGATGGGAGGTCAACAGGAACCGCGGGTATGATGACATAGGCAGCGGTTCAGTCCCACCAGGACGGCGAGCCGTTCCGGACCTGGCCGGGTCGCGCGAGATGGTTGGAGGACCAAGGACGACAAGAAACTCCCTTTAGCCAATCAGAGGGCTTCGTGCAGGGGTGTCGACGAGGTCCCCGCTGTTGCCCCACGCCCGTTCAGGGTTTAGCGCCTAGGAAAAAGTGCAAGGATGCAGCAAGGCAGCGTTGTGGAGGGGCGCCCGAGAGCGGGGTGCACAACAACGCATCTCACGCCAACGATCAACGATACGCCGCACAAAGACGATCCTAGAACGTCGTCTGATGGATGGCTAACATCCAGGAAGGGTTGTACGAAGATTCCAGCGGCCTAAGTGGGCTTTTTCTACAGTTTTTAAGGCTCTTTTGCTGGGCTAGGAGCTACGGACAGGTCAGCGTTCCAGGCGCTCCACAGAGCTTTTTTTTTTATCATTCGCTGGCTGGCCAATGCCGGGTGCTGGGGAGATGTGCGAAAGCTGCGAGTGAGCTGTTGCGTTTGCGCCAAGTTTGCAAAAAGACCAAAAGGGGTGCAGCATCGGGGCCGACTTTGGGAGAATCATTGTGGTGCGATACCAATATCCTTGCTATCCATGTCCATGGTCAACATTTGTCATTGCAGCAGATTTCAGCCTCTCAGAAGGTCCGAGAAGGACGGAATTGGACCCGCCAAAGCTAGGTAGGACTTGGAGACGCTAGAGCCTAGAGCGCAGAGGTAGGGGTGTATGTACAATGTAGGTCTCAACTCCGCGCTGACAAGTCGTTGAATGGTTGAATGCTGGCTGCAGCTCGAACCCAAGGCGAGCGGCCACCTCAACATTCCCGGGTCCCCCGAGTTGTCCGACGAGACGTGGAGCCCTCTAGGTCCGTTGAGTTGTTGCTCGCATACGGGTCTGCGCAACTGGCGATGCAGCATCGGCCAGCTTTGCCTATCCCTGTGGACTGCGGGCGGCATTGGGTTGGCTGTCCTACAGGGACCAGAGGATCCATGATCGCTCGATGCTCGACGCTCGCTGGCTGCACCGTAATCGATGCACCCATAGCCCACAGCATGGATGCCGGCACGCAATATCCAAACCACACCCGGGATGCGCTGGTTGTGTAGTAGCGTATCGGCGCATTCTCTCACCGCCCACTCCGACTGCCCTGCAGTTGGACCTGGGGGCTGGGAGGGGCCATCAGGGTCCCGTCAGGGTCTTGGAGGGGTACCATCCGTGGCCATCCATGATCCCAGTCGGTCGGGAGGGTCAGGAAGAAAGGGTCTTCGGTGTGCGCTCTTGAGGTATATAAAGACCCCTTCTCTCCCGCGATGCCAGCTCGCTCTCTCTCTTCTTCCCCAGACCACCAAGTCTACTCAAATAAGTTTCATTCGAACTTCGGTTCGCGTTCCCAAACACGCTCGCCTAACCGGCACCCAACCAACCAACTCATCGTCTTTTGATCGCGCTTTCGGGCTGCGATCGCTCCACCGTCAAAACGTTCTCCAACCTCCTGAACAGGTGCGCGCGCTCCCTTACGCTTCCCCTTTTCGCCCGTTTAGCTCGCCCGACACTAGAATGTCTGACATTTCGCAGCGTCCATCACCCGTACGCAGGAGCCCGTTGCTCGGCCGCCCCAGGAAGTGCAGCGGACTCGGCCTGGACCCCTTAAGATCCTCGCGTTAACAAAAGCTCTCTGATCTCTTCTACTAAATACCTTTTCTCCTTTCCCCAACCAAACATCCAAAATGGCGCCGCACGCTGAGGTCGACGCGGGCCTTGCGAACGGTGGTGGACAAGCCAACGGCAACGGCGTCGCCGCCGCCGTTGCGGCCCCTACGGTCGCTCCGACCACTGTTTCCCCCATTTTCAAGGTGAACTCGCCGAATGTCGTGTACACGGATGACGAAATTCGCTCCAAGTACGTCTACCGCACCACTGAGGTCACCACCGCCGAGGACGGCTCTTTGATTGCCACTCCTCGCGAGACGGTCTATGACTTCAAGGTCGACCGCAAGCTGCCCAAGCTCGGTGTCATGCTCGTCGGTTGGGGCGGCAACAACGGCTCGACCATCACGGCCGGTATCATTGCCAACCGCCGCGGCCTCGTCTGGGAGACCCGCAACGGCAAGCAGGAGGCCAACTACTACGGCTCCGTCATCATGGGCTCGACGATCAAGCTTGGCACCGACGCCAAGACCCACAAGGACATCAACATCCCCTTCCACAGCGTCCTGCCCATGGTCCACCCCAACGATATCGTCATTGGCGGTTGGGATATCTCCGGCCTGAACCTGGCTGATGCCATGGATCGCGCCCAGGTCCTGGAGCCGTCCCTGAAGGCCCTTGTCCGCAAGGAGATGGCCTCCATGAAGCCCCTGCCTAGCATCTACTACCCTGACTTCATTGCTGCCAACCAAGAAGACCGTGCCGACAACATCCTCCCTGGCAACAAGGCCTGCTGGGAGCACGTTGAGGAGATCCGCAAGAACATCCGCGACTTCAAGGCCGCCAACGGTCTCGACAAGGTCATTGTTCTGTGGACCGCCAACACTGAGCGCTATGCCAGCATCATTGAGGGCGTCAACGACACCGCTGACAACCTCCTGAACGCCATCAAGAACGGCCACGAGGAGGTCTCTCCCTCGACCGTCTTTGCCGTCTCCTCCATCCTGGAGGGCGTCCCGTTCATCAACGGCTCGCCTCAGAACACCTTCGTGCCCGGCTGCATCGAGCTGGCCGAGCGCCACGGCGCCTTCATTGGCGGCGACGACTTCAAGTCCGGCCAGACCAAGATGAAGTCGGCCCTGGTTGACTTCCTCATCAACGCTGGCATCAAGCTGACCTCGATTGCCTCGTACAACCATCTCGGCAACAACGACGGCAAGAACCTGAGCTCTCAGCGCCAGTTCCGCTCCAAGGAGATCTCCAAGAGCAACGTCGTCGACGACATGGTCGAGGCCAACACCGTCCTCTACAAGCCCGGCGAACACCCCGACCACATCGTCGTCATCAAGTACGTCCCGGCCGTCGGCGACTCTAAGCGTGCCATGGATGAGTACCACGGCGAGATCTTCCTGGGTGGCCACCAGACCATCTCGTGAGTTTTCCCCCATTTCCTCATTCTCCTCCCCCCGTTACGCTAGATACTAACCCCTCCCAGGATCGCCAACGTCTGCGAGGACTCCCTTCTCGCCTCCCCTCTCATCATCGACCTGGTGATCGTCGCCGAGCTGATGACCCGCATCCAGTGGCGTCTGCACAAGGAGGATGCCACCGAGGCCGACTGGAAGTACTTCCACTCGGTGCTCTCCATCCTGTCCTACATGCTCAAGGCTCCCATGACCCCGCCGGGCACCCCCGTCGTCAACGCCCTGGCCAAGCAGCGCGCCGCCATGGCCAACATCTTCCGCGCCTGCCTGGGTCTCGACCCCGAGAACGACATGACCCTGGAGCACAAGCTGTTCTAAGCGGGTCGTTCTGCGTCTGTGGCTGAGTTAGCGGCTGATGGGGAGTCTTGTCCCCTTCAGTTTGGGTCTTGGAAGGAAACTGGGTAGGAGCAACTCTCCGCCTGCTTCGCGAGGTCTTTTGGTCTCTTGGCTATGGTGTGTTTTCGGTAGGACTAGCTCTCCGAGGATTTCGCTCGCTTTTTGTGTTCTCGCGGATTGGGCAGTTCAGCGGAGGACAGTTCTTGGGATAAGGTCGCTTTTGGACAGTCCTTACCGGTAGCTTAGATAGTAAACAAATCCCAGTTTGGTTTTTGCCGTTCTGGACGTGGTTGCCCCTCCTGCATGTTGCCTGGGCGACGTGAACATGAACTGTGATTCGTAGATGTGCTGAAAGGAAACTGTAGCCTCAGCAGTACGTAACTCAAGCGACAGTCAGACCACCTCGCTTTACACGGAGGACGTTGTATACCCAAGCTACCCAAGGCATCGTAAACGAACAAGCATGTATCCAGCGAAAGTGCTATTTGAGCCCTGTGTTCGCTCTCTTCCCGATCAGCACCACTTATGACATCAGAATGGTCCATGTTGTTGGTTTTCATCTTATTCAACGCTGGTCCTGTACGTCTGACTCGGAGATTTTGAGAAACTATATCCTGAAGGCAGTTATCATCTCATACTTCTCTGGCATGCCTCCCAGACATTTTAGAACATTACATTGATCAAGTTCTAATAAGCGTACCTATGATTGTCTTGCTTCGGGAAAAAGCGAGATCAGGTAAAGAATTAAGCCTACAAAGGATCGAGTAAGGCTAACACCTCGCCAGCTCAACAGTAATGCAACTTGAGGACACCGCCGAGCCACAATTACTGATCGGCATCTCATTAAGGCCTAGTTTGTCAGTAGAAGTCCTACAGTACGCAGTCGTTCCACTCTAGAATATGCCACACCAATAGTGGTGCGAGTCACATCTGAACGCGCGACTCGAAGGGTCGTTATGACAACAAATATGCCGCCGTAACAACGCTTTAGCAAACAGTACCCAAGAAGAGCCTACGGTATATACAGATTAATTCCCTGATTGTCTCTCTCACAGCTTAGACGAGAGAGGAGCGTTGGAATCGTTCTCCATATCCTCCTTAGCCTTTTCTCTCAACAGGTTGCGGACAATCTTGCCAGACTATGATATAACACGTAGAGTTAGTCTGAAAAGTCAACTTAATGTATTCAGCGAAACGTACCTTATTCCTCGGAATCTCATCCACAAACCTCACGCCCCCGGTCAACCACTTATGAGGGCTCAGCTTGCTCTGAATCCAGCGATGAACCTCCTTCTCCGTAAGCCCCGACCCGGGCCTCGGAACGATGTACGCGCGCGGGCACTCGTCGTTTTTCTTAGGTACACCGATAACGCCAGCATCATCGATATCTGGGTGCTGCACAAGCACACCCTCCAGCTCAGCAGGGGCGACCTGGTTGCCACGGACCTTGATGAGTTCCTTGATGCGGTCAACCACGAAAAAAATGGCTCCAGGCCCGAAGCGGTCCACCTCAGCGATGTCTCCCGTTTTGAGCCAGCGGGTACCGTCAGCATCGACGACGATAGTATCGTCCGTCGCGCGCTTGTTACGCCAGTAGCCGCGCATGAGGGTCGGTCCGCTGACCCAGAGCTCGCCACGTGTACCGGGGGTAGTGATGGGTGTTTTGCCATCGAGGGACATCAGCTTGGCCTTGCAGTTGGGCGCGACCTCACCCACACCGGTCGAGTAGCCCATGGTGCTGTTGGGGTCCCAGGCCATGGCCGTGCATGTGAGCTCCGTCATGCCCCAGCCCTGACGGACACGGAAGTTGGGGTCGTTTGCCTGAAGGAGATGCTCCGTTGCCTCGTGGGTACCCTTAGGTAGGGGGGCAGCGCCGGAACCAACAGAGTCCAGGCTTGAGATGTTGTACTTCTTGACCAGATCGACCTTGTTGACCATCTCGGTCAGGACGTAAGGCACGGCCGGTAGGATGGTGATGCGGAACTTCTGGATGTACTCCAACATGCTAGGCAGGCTCCAGCTTGACATTACATAGACGGGAATGCCGAGGAAGGGCAGGATGGAGATGAAGTATGTTTGGCCGTAGGCGTGATAGAACGGCAGGAAAGCTAATGCGCGATCTTTCTTGAGACGTGCTTCGTGGTCGGGACGCAGACGAATCAGGTGAGTAACGCCGACTCCGTTGGCCACGTATGAGTAATGGCTAATTTCAACGCCCTTTGGCAAGCCAGTGGTGCCGCTGCTGTAGTTGAGGCAGCAGGTCGTCTCTTTCGGGTTCTCCGGTTCTGGCCAGTGCCACAGCTCAGCATCTTCTGGAGGGACCGTCAAGAGTTCAGTCCAGTGACGCGTCGGGACTGACGTAGGTGTTTTACTCTGGTCGCGAGAGAGATCCGACCGAGCGATCTCCGAGATGGGGCGGTCGCCAGTGCCACCGAAGGCGAAGATACGGTTCGTCGGCACGCCAACCTCCTTGGCTGCCTCGAAAACGATCTTGAAGACGGGCGGTGGATTCTGGCAGACAAAGATAAAGCTAGCCCCGCTGTCCTTGAGCTGATGCTTGATCTCTCCACTCCTGGCACCCGGGCCAGCGCCGGTCACGATGCCTCCGGCCATAAGCACACCGAGGAAGAGTGGAGGGAAGTAAACACTATTGGGAGAAAGGATAAAGACTCGATCTCCGGGCTTGAGTCCCTCTTCAAGAAGGCCCAAGGCGACGCGTTTGGAGAGATTGCGGTAATCCCTGAGGGTCAAGGAGTCGCTAGGGTTGGCAGCATTGACAAAGGCGACGCGGTCGGGGATCGGGCGACTCGCAGTGCCGAAAATCCACATCTGCAACGAGCAGTTGGGGATAGGCGCCGACCAGCGCGACTCGATGGCGGCCATGATGAGCCGGATGTTTCTCGGTATTCACAAATTGTGTTGTGTTCAAGAGAGGTAGGATAAAAACGATCACAAGAGACGAAGAATTTGATAGACGGAAGAGGAGGTCCCACCTGCTGGCTAGATGGATAATAAGGAAAGTGCTAGGAAAGAAAAGTGGGACAAAACATCAAGGGACAGGAAAGACCAGAGGAGGATCGCCAGTGGTTATATACCCCGCCATTGGCCTGGCTATGTATGAGGACCAAGATGAGACGATTGGACTCCAAAACGTACGGGAGTCAATTTCCAGAGCTGCGGGCTCACGAAGCCAAGGTCAGCAGGACACAGGTTGCAGCCAGAAAGTCTCTAAGAATAAATCGTCCAAACTACGTGTTGAGCTCTTCATATATACTTTATCTCATGCCAGGGATTGAATTATGGGTGATCTGAGACTCGCTGCCCGTCAAATGGGTGGTAGAAAGCATTGGGGGAATATATTTGTACTTTTGGTTCTCCTTGGAGACCGTTATTGCTCAGGATAAGATCATCAGAAAGGAGAAGTAGTTCTCTTGGAACAGGACACCGTTGGTGCTTTGAAGAGGACCGCCCCTCAGGCCAAGATGTGCTAACCTTCGGGGGGTTCGGAATGGGGTAGTGGTCTGACCCGTTTAGTTTCATTTTATGACAGGCTGGACGGACTGACGCTCAAACTTAGAGCTTAAAGTTCAGACTGAATAAAACCAAAGGAATTAGATTTTGAAAACTTTGCACAACCTGGCAATCTGCGCGATCTGTCTCACTTTCGGATAGTTCCCGAGGACAGGAACCAAAAGCCGTAGAAGGGACTCGTAAGCAAAAGCTCGTCCTTTCCAATTGGCCACTTGGCGCTTGAGGATAAGTACAGTAGAGCTCGATGGGGGCACGGAGATGCCCCCCTCGTATCCTGAACCAAAAAGACGGTGCATTGGGGAGCTTGACCTGACATAGTTGATCCGCTAGAAGGGCCTGGTGTTGATGTCGGGTTGACGGCTTAGTTCGGATGGGTGGGGCAAACGACGGGCAGCGGGTCCTCGCTGCATCCTTTTGGGGAAGAGGGACGGCTTATGATTGGTTCTGAAACTGCGTTCTCCTCCACACTTCCCCGCATCTCCACCAAGAGAACGACACTTCCCCAGATTTTGAGAGAGGTGCCGAGGCACTCCCGTTTTTGGAGATGGACGAGCTGGAGCCCCAAGTCAACGCCATCTGTCGCAAAAACAGCCTGAGGTGGATGGCTGGGGGCATTATTGGCAAATGACAACTCTGGAAAACAAAGAGGGCTCACTGCCGTCTCGACTTTCTGATGGAGTGCTCGAAGTGGTGCGAGAACGGAAACATTCCGAGACGGAGTTCCGCTCCATCTTGCCCTTCGGTGACCTTGTTGCTGTACAAAGGCGATCATACGGACTTTTGGCAGTTCCTCGAGATCGTAAGAAGATGAGTTGGCTACCAGCATTAAAGAACCAAACATATATGATATGTCTTCGGCCTCTTGCTGCGTAGAATGTCCCTCCCAACGACGTCACTTCTATGATCGGGTGTAACACCCACACACCAAGGCTTTGTATCGGACAGGTCTTGAAAAGTACCGTTGAGGTTGCACAGAGATATCATTTCGTCACTTAAAGTTACGATCCGTCTGTGTCATCCGCGAGTAGGTTTCCGAAAAGGCAGCTGAGTTGTCCAACTGGATAAAAGCGCCTTACAGTTGGCTGCGCCATGTCAAGGTGAAGCCATCATGCGAACTTGAAGGTGAGAGATAATGAAGTCGAACAACTGGCTGAATAGAAGACTGGACTGACCCCTAAGAGCCGAAACGGAAGAAAGAAGACAGTTACCAGGCTACAGTGTTGAAATCTTAGAGCTCGGATGAGAGCTATGCGTTGAAGTGCCCATGAAAATTGCCGCGTTTCCTAGCAGATTACACAGAAAGAAAGGTGCTCCGACCTGACGGCCGGCAGACGTTGAGAACCTTCAGCCCTGGAAGGCTGAAAGTGGAAGACAAGAGTCATGAGACCGTTGAGATGTGGCGTCCCTTCCCGAACTCCATTGGCTGCAGGGTGCCACAGGCCCCCACACTAGCGATTTCAAACGGTTCCTGCCACGCCGCATTTTCGTCTGATTCGATTTAATATTCGATTTCGAACTTCAGATATTTCTCGTCAAATATGATGTTGTTTCCTGGTTGATTTGCGGTTGACGTGGGCTATCAGCGCATGGATCACGATAATTGCTCACACTTGTCAGCTTGGAAGTTGTTTGCGCAACCCCTGAGCGGCCGCTGAATTATACACGCTAGTGTACGCACACCGCCCGGCTGCTTTAAGCAACCACCCTTCGGCGCGTCAGACGGCAGATCGCAGTTCGTATCGAAGGAATACCAATCATAGACGAGTTTTGACGGGGAATATACAGAATGCTTCCGGCATTGTTGATGCGAACTCGGTCGCGGCCCTACCCAGAATTGGCCGACGTCGTGGTGCCCCTAGAAGAAGCCTATCTTCACAGTCATTCATACCGGTCTAAGAGACGCGGTAGGACTGAGAGAGAGCAGCAGTCAGATACACACTATACAGCCGATATGAGTTGCCAGGGAACTCCCGATAAGGACGATGATGAAGGTAATGGTGATTATTGCGACGGTCTTGATCAAGTCGAGGACACGGCCGGAATGCTGGCCATAGTCGATACAAGTCGCCCTTACGAGGAGTACAGCATTGAGGGCTTGAGAGAAGCGGTACGAGGGGGAAGGGGAGGAGGGGCTAGAAGCGTATATGAGAGTGAGTCTGCTCGTCGTGTTCCAGGCCCCAGAAGTGTGCTCTCTGAGAAGGGCTAAATGCTGGTGTGTTATGTAGTGAAGTCCCGGCTCATCAACAAGGCCATCCAGGACATCGGAATGGGCAGATACAACTGGCAGCTGTTTGTGCTGTGCGGATTTGGTTGGTTTGCCGACAAGTAAGTGTCTATCTTGTCCGGCCGCTGTTCTTTGTATGTAGAAGACTGGGCTGACGTCGATAGTTTGTGGATGCAGGGCGTGTCGCTTACATTGCCCTCGCTCTCAGCTGAGTTTGGCATCTCAGAGAAGTCCGTACGCTACACGACTTCGTCGTTGTTCATCGGCCTTTGTTTTGGCAGCTTCTTCTGGGGTATTGGCTCTGACATCATGGGCCGCCGGATAGCCTTCAACGTCACTCTACTAATCGCAAGCATCTTCGGTACTGTCTCAGCTTGGGCTGCTACCTGGGGCGGCGTCTGCTTCATGTACGCTGTTCTTGGTTTTGGCGTTGGCGGTAATCTCCCCGTGGACGGCGCATTGTTCCTCGAGTTCTTGCCAGATGCTTCGAGCTCTCTCTTGACATTGCTCTCCATTTGGTGGCCGATTGGGCAACTGTGTTCATCCCTGTTTGCCTGGTATTTCATCGCCAACTGGCCGGCATACAAGGGATGGCGCTACTTCGTCTGTGCCATCGGCCTTATCACTTTTGCCATGTTCCTCGTACGCTTCGCCATCTTCCAGATGCTCGAGTCTCCCAAGTTCTTGCTCTCTCAAGGTCGTCAATCTGAAGCCGTTGCTGTTGTTCAAGGGCTGGCAGCTCGTAATGGGAGAAAGACATGGTTAACCGAAGACATCCTCAACGAGGTTGTGGGCGATGATGACGATGAGCCGGTCCCAATGACAACCACGCCGCGTCGCCGTCAGCAACGTCCAACCATCAGCCATCTCGTTCGTACCCGCCTTGCCTCATTTTCGGCGAACCGCATCCGTCCCCTTTTCAACACCCGCAAGCTCGCCATCACAACCTCACTAATTTGGTTCTGCTGGGCAACAATCGGTATGGGTTATCCGCTGTTCAACGCTTTCCTACCCCAATACTTCTCCCATGGCAGCCAGCCCACCGATCCTTCATCAACGGTTCCCCAACTACCTCCGTCTACTTATCGCAACTACGCGATCACCAGCCTTGCAGGCATTCCGGGCAGCCTCATCGCCGCTTATGCAGTAGAAATGCGGTCTCCGCTCTTAGGCCGACGTGGCACCCTTGCGCTGTCAACGTTCGTGTCAGCTGTATTCTTGTTTCTGTTTGTGCGCCTGGGTACCAGGTCCCCAACTGTGCAGTTGATCTTCTCATGTATCGAGGCCTTTGCACAAAATATAATGTATGGTGTGCTGTATGCCTTTACGCCTGAGATCTTCCCTGCTCCAGTCAGGGGAGCAGGTACGGGGGTAGCGAGTTTCCTGAACAGAGTGATGGGGCTAATGGCTCCCATCATTGCGGCGACGGTACCTGGGGATGGGACGACAGCACCGGTTTACCTGTCGGCAGGGTTGATTTTGGCAGCGGCCGTGTCTGTTTGTGCGGTGCCGATCGAGACGAGGGGCAGGCAAAGGTTATGATCACTGGTTGGACTGGAATGGTTGAACACAAGTTTGTATAAGCAGCCCATTAGACTTCATCACTATGCTCTACTTCGTGGTAATAGAAAACGAAACCATTGCTATTTATACGTATCTATCACTATGTATCAATAAAACTATTATTTTGTTCCTCTTGCCCCAGCAGGGACATTGGCCCTCCTCTTCATGAACGACCTTCCTAGAGCGTCTCGGACCATGGGGTCGGAACGAATAGTATTCTGTACCAACCATTCCTTAATCTTAGCGCCCATGTATTTCTTGACCTCCTCGTCCCCATTAAATGGCGACATCTCCGTTTCCAACAACCTCGAAGCGTCCGAATCTACCTTCCTTACCGCAGCATCCAGCCTGTCCAGTGCCTGTCGCAGCAGAACTTCCTCATCAGCCGCGTTCTGCCGCACCATAACCCGACCCGACGATGTATCTGCCGTCAACAGCGGGCCGATCTGCGAGAAAGCGATGAACATAGTCACGCTCACCTTACGTGCCAGCGCAATCGCCTGGAATGGCAAGTACGGTGCGCGAATGGAGGCAGCAGGCGAGGAGGTAGCGTCACCCACGAGTCGGGAGAGTGCCGTCACCAGGGGGTTGATAATCTTCTCCAAGACGAAGGGCATATTGGGCCGTGTGATGCAGTACGCCTCGAACGTCAAAACCGACGCCAGAACCAGCCAGCGTTCGTACCGGCCCCATTCCAGAAACCCGAAAAGTGACAGCCCGTACATGCAGATCGCCGTCATGCCGTAGTACGGGATTAGCGCCTGCGCGCCGCGCGCCATAAAGTCCCGGATCGTCACGCACCGCTGCCAGTTGACGATGTCTGGGCCGAACCGGTCGTACGCGAAGCGCTTGGCGGGGTCGGTCAGCGTGTCGGCCGCGGTCTTTAAGTGGACGAAGTAAGCATTGGCGTCAGGCGTTTTGTGGGCGACTTTATCGGGGTGGTAGAGCGCGGCTAGGCGCCGGAACCGGATCTTGATCTCGCGCTCAGTCGCGTTGTTCGGAATACCAAGGTCCGTATAGAAGGTACCGGCCTGTTGGAGATCGTAGTCGGCTTCGTAGATCGTGTAGAGGAGGTAGAGGGCGACGACGACGATTTGAATGCATCGGCGGTGCTCCGCCCAGCGTGGGGTGCCCGGGACTGGGCGGGGGTCGCCGGCGCGGATGGTCAGGGAGTAGTAGAGGGATTGGACCCAGCCTGTTACCACCTGTTAAAAGGACAATTAGAGAGGTTCTGCACAACCGAAAAGGGCTTGGAGTCTTACGTTGGGGAGAAATGTCCACCCCAGGAGTGAGAGTAGGTTGGACATCGTTATGTGTGTGTGTGTGTGTGTGTAAACCAGCAATTGCTGATTGAGGGCCAGTGATTATCTCAGAACATAGCAGTTTCCTCGAGACAATAGTTTTTGAAACAGAGCTTGAAGCTGTGATTTAGAACTCGGAAAGTTGTAACAGAAAGCCCTGAGCGTAGAAAAAAAGTGATGGGTCACGGAGAATGGGACGAAAGCCGCCTCTTCAATCGTTTGGCGCGACGGACGCGCCAGGTTGTCCACTCAAAAGCGCAAACGTCGCAACAGCTGGACGTTGCCAATCCCAGAGGTGAGGGGCATGCTTCATGTTTCCAATTTCGGAAAGCACATTACCAGCAGGCGTGGTGGCAGAGTGGTCTAATGCGCAAGACTAGAAATCTTGTTCCTTCGGGAGCGTCCGTTCGAATCGGGCCCACGTCGCATGAGAATTGCCGCCTTTTTTTTTCTCCCATTTCTCTTGCGCTAGGCCCTTTCGACAATTTCCAGTCAAAAGGGTTTTTTTTGGCTTGTTTTTGGCTCTTTTTTTTTTTTTCCCCTCAGAGCCAATGTTGTCCCAGGCCATGTGTATTGTGAGTTTGGTGTACGTATGTAACATTCCTCATCGAGGAACGAGACCAAGGGAATCCTTTACAATAAATGATGCGTCAGTGGAGAGAGGTCAAGGTGTAAGACTACTCAAGCGTCCTCAATGTACCCTTATTCGAAATGCCAGCTTGCTCTCCATACAGCTGGTAGAAACCGATTGGAGTTGTCATTTATTCTGTCGTCTTCCATTGACCTATCTACACACAGATACCTGACATGGGGGGAAGGCAAACCCCAATGACAACAGCTATGACAAACAACTGATCAAGTCCTCGCTGTCGTTGTCTTCTTCCGCCGTCAGTGTTTTCGGGACTGAGTCGTCGCATTCGGCAGTCGGCAATGTCCTGATCCTCAATACCACACCGCCCGGCCGAAACACGCAAGGCATCTCGTTGAAGACGTTCCATCATGCTCGCGTCCCCTGGCGTCCGGGACGAGGGTTTCGCAGCGTATCCTCGAAATATCCATGTGCTCCAGATCTTGGCGCATCGTCGCTCGCCCGCTGTCTACCTGTCGACCACTCGAAGTGCCCCTCGAGAGCTTCCTGCTCTTCCTCGTGTGGGGTCGGTGAAGCTGTGGTGGGACCGCCACCTCCCAAACTTCCGCCCCACCACGGCACATGGACCCGTTTTGGCCGATTGCTCCCCTTGCTCTCCACAGGAAAGGAAAGAATGCGCCGAGGTTCTATCACATGTAACCTGTCCTTGGCCAGCGCCAACGCCTTGTGCCATCTTCTCCAGACGCTATAAACGGACCTCCGATCCCCCGCGATCTGTCGCTGTACTGTTGTTTCGAACACATCCATCATCTCACACAGCGTCTTGATACCCCAAATCGCTCAGGTCTCGTCTGCCCGGCAAAGTTGTCGCTTACTTGCTTCAACCCAACATCTTAGTAGTTAATCTATTTTCACCATCACCACCACCAAAATGTCCCTGAAAAACGGTAAGCGCGGCTTTCATCTCATCAATCCACGAGTCCACGGCCTTTCCTAGCCTTCCCACTTTTGCAGTCCCTGCATGAAGGACAACACAGCAGACGCCATTCCAACCTTCGGATAGTCCGGACTGCAGACTGACCGCCAAACCAGACAAGTTCCCCGCCTCTGCGGCTTTCGACGAGATCAACAAGGCGCTCACCGCCAGCGAGGCTACCCGCAAGGATGCCATCAAGCAGGGCAATGCCGTCTTTGCTTTTACCCTGAAGAACGCCGCCGGCGAGACTGAGAGCTGGTACATCGACCTCAAGAACAAGGGTGAGGTCGGCAAGGGCCTCCCCGAGAAGCCAACTGGTATGAATTACCCCTAAGTTTCAGAATCATTCTGAGCATGTGTTAACGGGCCTTTTAGTTACCCTCCTCCTCTCCGACGCCGACTTTGGTGCTCTCATCGCTGGCAAGGCCAACGCCCAGAAGCTCTTCATGTCTGGCAAGCTCAAGATCAAGGGCGACGTCATGAAGGCTACTAAGCTGGACCCCATCCTCAAGAAGGCCCAGACCAAGGCCAAGCTCTGAGCTGTTCTTTGGGAAACGGACTGTATTGGTTTCTTAATTTTAATGATGTTTGGTGATGGCGTTCGTGTATTATACCATTCCTGTCCTCTGAGGCAGCAAGGATCGGCTTTGTACAGGGTCTTCAGGAAATAAACGCATGCTGTTTAGACTACAAGGGTTTTGCAGGCCGTCCCGGCCATATCTCTTCCTATGTGACAGTAAGAATGCTTGATCGTAAAACTGTGTATAGCCGTGCGGCATTGACACTTTAACAGCAGTGCTGCGCTTCCAAGGTGCTCAGCTGTTCGCTGCGTTACGGTGTTCCAACATCATGCCAAAATCGGGTGAAAGGGGCCTGCGCTTCTTTGTCCTGCAGCTTTGCCGAAAGCTCAAGAAAGCTCAGGGACGATATAGAACTGTGCTACAATTTAAGACGGTATACTGGATAAGTAGGTAAGTTGCAAAACGGATAACAAAAGATTAATTACATTGAGAAAAGATGTATGCGAGAGTAAGCCGGTGCCCCATTCCCACGCCTGCGGTTTTCGCTGCCTATCAAAACTTTCTGGAGTCAACCTGACAACATAAGGCAGATTGCCTTTGAGAAGAACGAGGATATTTTTCTTGGTATCTATCAGGTCCTAATCTTAACCATTCCTCAGTCTTTCAACGCCCCTGTGGCTTCCTATGGTGGTTAGGGGTAGCTCTTCACCTGGCCAGCATCGTAACCATGTGCTGCTTTTGGAGAGCTTTAGGTATCATACAGCTTTTCAGCATTCCCTATCCGTTGGCTGGCTAATTATGTATTGATGGTCTCGATGATCAACATCTACGATGGGATGGTATGAGTGGATGGATGACTTTGTTGAGTTCGAGGGGGGAGAGGGCAAGATGTTTTTGATGGGCTTGGGATTGGATGGGGGGATGCCCGTCCTTGTCCCACACCTATAGGGTGAGTGTCTTCGGGTTATCAGTTATGGTTGGGAGTGGGATGCTGGGAATAAAACGTAAGAATAATTACAGGGAAGTATGCCAATGGGTAGCCTGGGGATGCATTGGCTCTCTTCGAGAGATCCAAGCATGGATTCGGCAGCAGTATTTTCGGGCGGCTGTATTAGACACTTAATTGAGGTGTGCCTGTAAGTTTTCTACAGCAAACCGCAATCGCAGCGTAATATATGATACGGGCCGCAGCCGGATTTCACGCAGACAAGATCTTGTCTGATGATGCGACTGGCGCAATGGTTGCATCTGACTGTTGCCTGAGGCCGCTGCGCGTCGCGTGGCCCCCCCGCCGCCACAGAGAATCACAGCTCTCTGATTGGGAGTCTTCGAAGAAAGGGCTGTGGTCCGTGCACGCGCGAAGCTCCCTGATCTGGGCCAAGGTCCCCAGCTGCCCAGGCGGCCCATCAAGCGCCTCCAGCTTCCCTCCCCCGTGTTGCAAGGGCGCCCTCGATCAATTTTTTTCCCTGTCACGACCCAGCCGTTGCTGGAGAGGCACCCTCCTTCAAAAACACGCCATCGCCCTCATCGTCCTGGGCTTGGATCTCCATTCACGCCACCATCCAACCGTGAAAAGAGAAATCGTCTTTTTTGCGTCGGTAATTTTCAAATTGGGACGGGGTTCATTCATTGTCTTCTTTTTGTTTTCTCTCTCCCCTATTCCTCTCGCGGGCCCTCGCATCGCTCCTGTTTGGCGCGTCTGTCGGGTTCCCACTTCCACGACTCGCAAAAAAAACAGTCGCGCAAACCCGCCAAAATTCCCCCAACCCATCTCTCATCCTCTCGCGTTCACAAGTCAACGCTGTCCATCTCGCCTTCGACGCGACATTCCACTCGCAGAGCCGGAATCGAGGCTGGATGCCCCCGACTGCGATCCTATCGACGTAATCCCTAATCCTGTGTGTTTGCATCACGCATATCATTCTCATCACCCGATTCCCCCCGTCGGTCGGCTTCGCCCCTTGAGGTGAGGCCCCCATCATCAGACAGTCGCACATCATGGATCCTCCATCCAAGAAGCGTAGCATCTTCGGGGGCATCACAAGCCTCTTCCGCAGCTCGACTGCTCCCCCCGAGGATCGCAAGGGCAAGTCCACGAACTCAAACTCGGTCACCGCGAACGCGCCTTCGCTGCCTCCTCCCCAACCCGAGTCAAACGGCGCGTCGTCGCCCTTCAGCCCCGCGAAACGCGCTTCCGAGGCTCAAC
>Ga0065720_1002936_pt1 | contig 36282 bp, 26 predicted proteins | sample Thericmetagenome_FD_59107 | JGI IMG/M metagenome (GOLD analysis project Ga0065720, IMG submission 59107) | Thermophilic microbial communities from the Joint Bioenergy Institute, California, USA of rice/straw/compost enrichment - eDNA_2 v2... | ecosystem: Engineered > Solid waste > Grass >... | reverse complement strand
CTGCCGCAACAGCGGCAGCCGCCCGGGCGAGTTCAACATGCCGTCGCAGCTGGCCGCCGATCGGCACGGGCGCATCTACGTCGCCGACACCATGAACCACCGCATTCAGATATTCGACCCGGACGGTCGGTATCTGGGCGGTTTCGGGCAATTGGGACTGCTGCCCGGTATGGTCTGCTGTCCCACCGGCGTGGCCGTGGACGCCGCCGGCAACGTGTTCGTGGCCGATTGGGGCAACAACCGCATCCAGAAATTCGACAGCCGCTTTCGCCTGCTGAGCTGCTGGGGAACACACGGCACCGGCAACGGCCAGTTTCGCCGGCCCTACGAGCTGTCGGTGGACGCCGCCGGCAACGTCTACGTCGCGGACACCCGCAACAGCCGCATCCAGAAGTTCGACAACTACGGCCGCTTCCTCGGCAAATGGGGAACCCACGGCGGCAATGCCCATGTCGACGTCGCCCGCAACGCCGGCAAGAAACCCGGTGAATTATTCCTGCCGTTGGGCATACGGGTGGCGGGCGAATACGTTTACGTCAGCGACAGTTCCAACCACCGGCTGCAGAAATTTGATCTGGACGGTAATTTCGTTGCCTGTTTCGGAGGATTCGGCGGCGGCGCCGGCCAACTGTTCACGCCTAACGGCATAGCGATCGGTACTAACGGCGAGGTGTTCGTTACCGATATGCTGTTGCAGCGAGTGTTGCGGTGCCCTTTGTGAGCGCCAGGCGTCTGGCCGGCGGCTTACGCTCGGCCGCGCGGGTGGCCGCTCGCGCCGAGACAACGAAGGTTTCATATGTCAGATCAGGCAAGCAGCCTTTCATCCGAAGACGCCGCGGAACTGGAGCGGTTGCGCAACGAAGTGGCCGCGCTGCGCGCCGAGGTGGAGCTCGGCCGCAAGCTGTTGCGCGCGTCCATGCCCCAGGCGCGGCTGGCGGAGGTTGCTGCTTACCTCGATCGCCGGCGCAGCCTGGACGCCGAGCAAGCCGAGCTCTGCCTGCGTATCAGCAGCACCATCGAGCTGGCCGGCCTGCTCGGCATCCTCGGCGAGCAGATCGAGCGGCTGGGCGTGTTCGACGGCTACATGATCTGCCTGGCCGATACCGACAGTCAGGAGCTGGTTTGCCATAAGGTGCGGCTGCCGGCGGGCTTCCAGGGCATGGAGCCGGCCTATCAGGGGCTGCGCATCGGCCTGACCCAGAACGATCCGCTGGTCCGCGCCTACCGCGTCAATCAGACCGTGTGCGCCGCCGCCGCCGCCTTCGCCGATGACCCGGGGCTGCGGCCGCGCTTCGAGCACTGGCGCATCGCCGCGATCGCGGTGCTGCCCATCCGCCGCGGCGGCCAGGCCATCGGCACTGTGTTCGGTTTCCGCCAGCAGGGCGATATCGACGGCGAGCGCTTGCGCGTCTTGGAGGAACGGCTGCCGCTGTTTTCCGAGCAGATCCGCAACGCGCTGTTCTTCAGCGAGCTCAAGCGGCGCGAGCTGGAGATCGAAGCGGCCGCCGCCGCGCGCCAGCGCTTTCTCAACTTCGTCGATCACGTCACCGAGTTGCGAGACCTCGACCAGATCTACGAGGTCATCACCCGCGAGTTCCTGACGCTGCTGCCGTTCGACATCGCCGGCGTGGTGATGCGCGAGGGCCAGCGGCTGGTGGTGAAGAAGAACACCGGCCGCGACGGGCTCGACCCGGCGCTGCTGAACGCTTGGACCGAGTATTACCGGCACACCAGCTACGACCTCGACCCGGCCGATGGCGCCACCGCTTTCGCCTACTGCAACGATACCCGGGTGATGATTCCCGACGTGAAGCGCATCCTGCATCTGCCGATGTCGGCCAAGGACCGGCGGGCGCTGGAGATCATGGGCACGCCGCGCACCTTCCTGTTCGTGCCGATCCGCCGTCAGGACGAGGCGGTGGGCGTACTGTGGCTGCTGAGCGCGAGCGAAGTGGTGCCGGTATCCAAGCCCGAGATCGAGCTGGTGGAGGCGCTGTGCTCGATCATCGGCACCTCCATCGGCAACGCCCAGCTCTACACCACGGTCGAGCGGCAGCGCCGGGAGATCGAGTCGGCGCTGGCGCAGCTGCAGCGGGCCCAGGAGCAGCTGGCGCGTGCCAAGGAGGCCGCGGAAGCCTCGGCCGCGGCCAAGAGCGCCTTCGTGGCCAACACCAGCCACGAGATCCGCACCCCGCTGACCGCCATCATCGGCTTCGCCGAGGGGCTACTGGACGAGGCTCCGCCCGGCTCCTCCGCAGCCCATGCCGCGAGCGTGATCCTGCGCAACGGCCGCCAGCTGCTGGCTCTGATCAACGACATCCTCGATCTGTCCAAGATCGAGGCTGGGCGGCTGGAGTTCGAGGCCGTGCCGTTCTCGACGCTGGAGCTGCTGCTGGACGTGCGCGAGACGGTGGCCCAGCTGGCGCGCGACAAGCGGCTGCGCTTCAGCCTGAATTTGCTGACGCCCTTGCCGTCGCAGATCTGCGGCGACCCGGCGCGGTTGCGCCAGGCGCTGCTGAATCTGTGCAACAACGCCGTGAAGTTCACCAATGTCGGCGGCGTCGACCTCGACGTCAGCTACGAGGATCAGTGGCTGGTCATCCGGGTGCGCGACACCGGCATCGGCATCCGGCCAGCCGATGTCGAGCGGCTGTTCGCGCCATTCACCCAGGCCGACGCCTCGGTCACCCGCCGCTTCGGCGGCACCGGCCTGGGGCTGACCATTACCCGCGAGCTGGTCAAGGGCATGGGCGGCAGCTTGCAGTTCATGCCGAACCCCGGGGGCGGTTCGATCTTCGAGGTGCGCATTCCCACCGGGGCCGTGGACGGTGTCGAATGGCTGCTGCCCGATGCCGTGGTGCACTCCGGCCGTTGGCTGCCGCACGACGCGCCGCCGGAGCCGGTGCCGGCGCTGTCCGGCAAGGTGCTGGTCGCCGAGGACGGCATCGACAACCAGCAGCTGATCCGCATCTACCTGGAGCGGGCCGGCGCCGAGGTGACCGTGGTGCAGAACGGCCGCGACGCGGTGGTGGCGGCGCTGACGACGCCGTTCGATCTGGTGCTGATGGATATCCAGATGCCGGTGATGAGCGGCCTGGACGCGGTCGGTTCCCTGCGCCGGTCCGGTTATACCGGGCCGGTGGTGGCGCTGACCGCCAACGTCATGGCCGACGATGTCGCCCGCTACCGCAACGGCGGCTTCGACGACTGCCTGGGCAAGCCGATCGACCGCAGCACCTTCTACCGTACTCTGCGGCAGTATCTGAAGCCGCGCGCGCAGGCGGTGATCGCGCGGCCCATCGACGTGTCCGATCTGATGGCGCGTTTCAGCGCCGAGCTGCCGGCCCGCATCGCCGAGTTCGAAGAGCTGGTGCGCTGCCGCGACTGGCAGCGGCTGGCGATCGAGGCGCACAAGCTCAAAGGCTCGGCCGGCGCCCTGGGCTGGCCGCGGCTGGGCGACTTGGCCGGCGAGATAGAACGCATGGTCAAGCAGCAGCCGGAGAGCGAGGAACGGGCGGCGGCGCTGGCCTGGATGGTGCGGCAGGCGCGGACCTTGGTGACGGCGAAGTAGCGCTGGCGGGGCGCGACCGTCCCGCCGAGCGCCGAGAACAGCGTGCTCCGGGTTTTGCCGTTTCCGCGCCCGGCCGCCGCGACAGCGGGGCACGAACGCGGGGGCGTCGCGAGCCCGGTGCCGAGGCTAAAAGGTGTAGCCCAGGCTGAACAGGTAGACCACGTCCTCCGACTCGGAACCCTCCGCCGGATCCCAGTCGTAGTCGAAGTTCACCTGCACGGTGCTGGTCAGCCGCTCCCAGAGCGGGAAGCGGATGCCGGTCTGGCTGCGCAGCAGCACGTTGTCACTGGTCTCCAGGCCGGCCAGCACCTCGTGGCGGTGGAACAGGCGCGGCCCGGCGGCGAGCTGCTTGACGAAGTCGAGCGCATAGCGGGCGGCGGGCTCGCCGTTGTCCTCGCCCTTGTCGAAATTCTCGTGCAGATAGCTCAGACCGAGCTCGATCGCCAGACGGTCGGGCGGCGCGTCCAGGAACAGGTAGCCGAAGCCCACGCCGACCGTGGTGCGCAGGTCGAGGTCGCGGAACTCGTCGCGCGCCAGGCCGAGGTTGGAGTTGAAATACCAGCGCCGGCTGACGAAGTGGTCGTAGTTGAGATAGGCGGCGGCATTGTTGATGGTGCGTTCGCCGTTCTCGGAGCCGTAGTTGAATTCGGCGCCGACCCGGGTACGGTTCTGCTCGGTGCGCGCCACCAGCTCGGCGTCGGCATGGTAGGCGGCGGTATGGGTGTTGCCGCGCGTGACGTTGGCGCCGGCGTTGATCCAGCCGCTGAGCTGCAGCGTCGGCACGCTCACCGGCCCGGCCGCCAGGATGCGGTCCGGTGCGAACGTCAGGCGCCGGGCCTGCTCGTCGTCGATGCGGACCTGGCCGTCGTCCACCGAAAGCCGGCCGACGACGCGCTCGCCGCCTTCGAGGGTGATGCGTAGCGGCTGCTCGGTTTCCAGCGCCTCGATGCGGTTCCACGGCAGCTCCAGGCGGCCGAAGCTGCCTTCCAGCCGCAGCTTGCCCTGTTCCAGGGCCGTCACTCGGCCCGAGTAGCGGTCGCCGTTGTCCATGCGTACCCAATCGGCGTGGACCGGCGCGCTGAGCAGTGCCAGCGATACCAGCCCGATGCGGAGTTTTCTAGTCATTGCCTGGATCCATCGTGGTGAGGTGCTGAAAAGGCGCCGACGAGCGCAAATGGCCGCGACGCAAAGGGGTGCAAGCTAGCAGAGCCGCCGGGCGGCTACCATAGGTGAACCTAGGGAGTTCCCTAGTTTTGGCGTGTGAATCTCCCTTTCCGGCGTCGTAAATAGCAAACAGCGGTTTTTTTCTGGCAAGCTTCCTGCTTCCCTGAGGCATAACAAAACCAAGCAAGGAGGTAGGCGTGGCGAAGCGATGCGCATTCTCGCTGGCTCTACTGACGCTGCTCGGCAGCAGTGTGGCGGTGGCCGGACCGACCCTCGACGCGGTCAAGCAGCGTGGGTACCTCAAGTGCGGCGTCAGCCAGGGGCTGGCAGGATTCTCCACGCCGAACCAGCAAGGGGAGTGGACCGGCCTGGACGTGGACTACTGCCGGGCGCTGGCGGCGGCGGTGTTCGGCGATGCCGGCAAGGTGCGCTTCACGCCGCTGTCGGCCAAGGAGCGCTTCACGGCGCTGCAGTCCGGCGAGGTCGACATCCTCTCGCGCAACACCACCTGGACCGCCTCGCGCGACACCGAGCTGGGCTTCGATTTCGTCGGCGTGTCCTTCTACGACGGCCAGGGCTTCATGGTGCGCAAGGATCTGGGCGTGAAGAGCGCCCGGGAGCTGGACGGCGCCACCATCTGCGCCAACGCCGGCACCACCACCGAGCTCAACATCGCCGACTACTTCCGCACCCACGGCATGAAGTACCGGCCGGTGGTGTTCGAGAAGAGCGACGAGACCGTCGCCGCCTACGACGCCGGCCGCTGCGACGTCTACACCACCGACCGTTCGGGGCTGTACGCGCAGCGGGTCAAGCTCAAGAACCCCGACGCGCACGTCATCCTGCCCGAGGTGATCTCCAAGGAGCCGCTCGGGCCGCTGGTGCGCCAGGGCGACCCGCAGTGGTTCGACATCGCCAAATGGACCTTGTATGTGCTGATCGGCGCCGAGGAGCTGGGCCTGACCTCGGCCAACGTCGAGCAGCAGCGCAAGAGCTCGCAGAATCCGGAGGTGCGCCGCCTGCTCGGCGCGGAAGGCAGCTTCGGCCAGGCGCTCGGCCTGCCGGCCGACTGGGCGCTCCAGGTGGTGCGGCAGGTGGGCAACTACGGCGAGATCTTCCAGCGCAACCTGGGCGGTCTGCCGCTCAACATCGAGCGCGGCCAGAACGCGTTGTGGACCCAGGGCGGGCTGATGTACGCCCCGCCGTTCCGCTGATAGGGCATGGCGGCGTTGGATCCGATCGGCCCGCCGCGGCGGGCGTCCTCATGGCGCAGCCCACGCCTGCGGGCCTGGCTGCTGCAGGCCGCGCTGCTGGCGGCGGTGCTCGGCGCCGTGGCCCTGATGTTCGGCAACGCCCTGGACAACCTGGCGCGCCAGGGCATCGCCTCCGGCTTCGGCTTCCTCAGCCAGCCGGCCGGCTTTGGCATCGAAACCACGCTGATCGAGTACAGCGAGACCTCCAGCTACGGCCGTGCCTTCCTGGTGGGGCTGCTCAACACCCTGCTGGTGTCGGCGATCGGCATCGTGCTCGCCACCGTGCTCGGTTTCGTGATCGGCGTAGCGCGGCTGTCGCCCAACGCCCTGATCCGCGGTTGGGCCTACGCGTACGTCGAGCTGATTCGCAACGTGCCGCTGTTGCTGCAGATCTTCTTCTGGTACTTCGCGGTGCTGCGGCCGCTGCCGGGGCCGCGCGAGGCGATCTCGCTGTTCGACGTGGCGTTCCTGAGCAACCGCGGGCTGCAGTTGCCCAAGCCGCTGCCCGAGGACGGTTTCGGCTGGCTGGTGGCGGCGCTGGCGCTGGGTGTCGTCGCCGCGCTGCTGGTGGCGCGGTGGCGGCGCGACGGCGCGGGCCGACGCTGGCCGTGGACGCTGGCCGCGCTGCTGCTGCCGCCGGCGGCGGTAGTGCTGGCCGTGGGCTGGCCGCTGGCCTGGAGCGTGCCGGAATTGAGCCGCTTCAACTTCCACGGCGGCATGACGCTCACGCCGGAGTTCGTGGCGCTGGTGCTGGCGCTGTCGCTGTACACCGCGAGCTTCATCGCCGAGATCGTGCGCGCTGGCCTGCAGTCGGTGCGGCGCGGCCAGCGCGAGGCGGCCTTGGCGCTGGGGCTGCCGCCGCGGCTGGTGCTGCGCAAGGTGGTGCTGCCGCAGGCCATGCGGGTGATCGTGCCGCCGCTCACCAACCAGTACCTGAACCTGACCAAGAACTCTTCGCTGGCTGCCGCCATCGCCTATCCCGACTTGGTGTCGGTGTTCGCCGGCACCGTGCTCAACCAGACCGGACAGGCGGTGGAGGTGATCAGCATCACCATGGCGGTGTACCTGGCCATCAGCCTGGCGATCGCGGCGCTGATGGCTTGGTATAACCGCCGCCAGGCCCTGGTGGAGCGCTGACCATGGACGCCATGCCGCCGCGTCGGTTCGATCTCCTGGCCTGGGCGCGCACCCAGTTGTTCTCCGGGCCGCTGAACATCGCGCTCACGCTGCTGGGGCTGTGGCTGCTGTGGCTGACCGTGCCGCCGCTGATCGACTGGGCGCTGCTCAAGGCGCAGTTCGTGGGCAGCAGCCGCGAGGATTGCGGCGGCGAGGGCGCCTGCTGGGTGTTCGTGCGCGTGCACCTGCCGCAGTTCCTGTACGGCTTCTACCCGGAGGAGCAGCGCTGGCGAGTCAACCTAGGCGTGCTGCTGCTGGCGCTGTTCGCGCTGCCGCTGGCTTGGCGGCGGCTGCGGGAGAACGTCTGGGTGTGGGTGGGCCTGCTGGTGGTCTATCCGCTGCTGGCCTGGTGGCTGTTCCACGGCGGCCTGGGGCTGCCGGAGGTGGAGACCAGCCGCTGGGGCGGACTGTTCCTGACCCTGGTGGTGGCCGGCGCCAGCATGAGCGCGGCGCTGCCGCTGGGCATCCTGCTGGCGCTGGGGCGGCGCTCGTCGCTGCCGGCGGTGAAGGCGGTGTGCACCGTGTTCATCGAGTTCTGGCGCGGCGTGCCGCACATCACCGTGCTGTTCATGGCCTCGGTGATGCTGCCGCTGTTCCTGCCCGCCGGGGTCGATCTGGACAAGCTGCTGCGGGCGCTGATCGGCGTGGCGGTGTTCGCCGGCGCCTACATGGCGGAGGTGATCCGCGGCGGACTGCAGGGCGTGCCGGCCGGGCAGCTGGAGGCCGCCAAGGCGCTGGGGCTGAGCTACTGGCAGCAGATGCGGCTGGTGGTGCTGCCCCAGGCGCTGCGGCTGGTGATCCCCGGCATCGTCAACGTGTTCATCGCCCTGTTCAAGGACACCTCGCTGGTGCTGATCATCGGCCTGTTCGACCTGCTCGGCATGGTGCAGGCGGCGGTCACCAATCCGCAGTGGCTGGGCTACGCGGTGGAGGGCTACGTGTTCGCCGCGCTGGTGTTCTGGCTGTTCTGCTATGGCATGTCGGTGCTGAGCCGGCGTCTGGAGCGACGGCTCAACGTCGGTCGCCACGTGCCCGAGGATCTCGCATGAACGACGTTCAAGAGGCGGTCCGCTTCGAGCGGGTCAACAAATGGTTCGGCCGGCTGCACGTGCTGCGCGACATCGACCTGTCGGTGCGGGCCGGCGAGCGCATCGTCATTTGCGGCCCGTCCGGTTCGGGCAAGTCGACTTTGATTCGCTGCGTCAACCGCCTGGAGAAGCACCAGCAGGGGCGGCTGCTGGTCAACGGCGTGGAGCTGACCGACGACCGCAAGCGTACCGAGCGCATCCGCCGCGAGGTCGGCATGGTGTTCCAGCATTTCGAGCTGTTCCCGCACCTGACCGTGCTGGAGAACTGCACGCTGGCGCCCATCCACGTGCGCGGCATGGGCCGCGCCGAGGCCGAGGCACTGGCGATGGAGTACCTCGCGCGGGTGCGCATCCCCGACAAGGCGCACAGCTATCCGGGGCAGCTCTCGGGCGGTCAGCAGCAGCGCGTGGCCATCGCCCGCGCGCTGTGCATGCAGCCCAAGATCATGCTGTTCGACGAGCCGACCTCGGCGCTGGACCCGGAGATGATCAAGGAAGTGCTGGACGTGATGGTCGAGCTGGCCGCCTCCGGCATGACCATGCTCTGCGTCACCCACGAGATGGGCTTCGCCCGCGAGGTGGCGGACCGGGTGGTGTTCATGGACGAAGGGCGGATCGTCGAGGCGGCCGACCCGGAAACCTTCTTCAGCGCGCCGCAGAGCGAGCGCGCCCGCCAGTTCCTGGGGCAGATCCTGCGCCGTTGACGGCGCCGCTCCCGCGCGGGGAGCGGCGCGGCGGGGTGTCAGCGCTTGGTCGGGTCCTCGCCGACCTGCACCAGCAGCTTGCCGAAGTTGCGGCCCTGCAGCAGGCCCTGGAAGGCGCTGACGGCGTTCTCCAGGCCCTGGACGATGTCCTCGCGGTAGCGCACCTGGCCGCTCTTGAGCCAGCCGCTCATGTCGCGCAGGAAGTCCGGGAAGCGCTCGGCGAAGTCGAACTGGATGAAGCCGCGCACCATCACCCGGCGGCTGAGCACGGTGCGCATGAAGCCCGGCAGCTGGTCCGGGCCTTCCGGCGCGCCGGTGTCGTTGTAGTGGGCGATCAGGCCGCACACCGGCATGCGCGAGAAGTCGTTGAGCAACGGGATGACCGCGCGCAGCACCTCGCCGCCGACGTTCTCGAAGTACACGTCGATGCCGTTCGGGCAGGCCGCGGCGAGATCCTGGGCCAGGGTGGGGGAGCGGTGGTTGACGGCGGCGTCGAAGCCCAGTTCCTTGACCACGTAGTCGCACTTGTCCGGCGAGCCGGCCACGCCGACCACGCGGCAGCCCTTGAGCTTGGCGATCTGGCCGACCACCTGGCCGACCGCGCCGGCGGCGGCCGACACCACCACCGTCTCGCCGGCCTTGGGCTTGCCCAGCTCCAGCAGGCCCGCGTAGGCGGTGAAGCCGGGCATGCCCATCACGCCCAGCGCGGTGCTGATCGGCGCCTGCGCCGGGTCGAGCTTGCGCACGCCCTTGCCGTCCGAGAGGCCGTGGGTGGCCCAGCCGTTGGCGCACAGCACCAGGTCACCGGGCTGGAAGCCTTCCAGCCGGCTCTCCACCACCTCGGCGACGGTGCCGCCCTGCATGGTTTGGCCGATCTCCTGCGGCGCGGCGTAGGACTTGGCCGCCGACATGCGGCCGCGCATGTACGGGTCCAGCGACAGATAGATGGTACGCAGCAGCATCTGCCCGTCCTGCGGGCGCGGGATGGGCATCGGCTCCAGCCGCAGATGCCGCTCGTCCGGCATGCCCTGCGGTCGTTCGACGAAGACGATACGCTGGCCTGTGGCTTCCGACATGGTTTCTCCTCTCGCTGGCAAAGGCCGCGGCATGCACCGCGGCCGTTATTGGCTGTCGTTGTGACGATAGTTGTACCAGCTAACGAGCCCGGTTGCAGACTCGTCGATTCCCTGAACGGCGAGGCGTGGGTATGATGGCCGCGCCCATCCTCACGCCGAAGCAGATCCATGAGCCGTTACTGGAGCGACCTGGTCCATAACCTCACGCCGTACGTGCCGGGCGAGCAGCCCAAGCTGCAGAACCTGATCAAGCTCAACACCAACGAGAATCCCTACGGCCCCTCACCGAAGGTGCTGGAGGCGATTCGCGCCGAGGTCGGCGAAGCGCTGAAGCTCTATCCCGACCCGAATTCCGACCGACTGCGCGCCGCCATCGCCGATTACTACGGCCTCGCGCCGGCCCAGGTGTTCGTCGGCAACGGCTCGGACGAGGTGCTGGCGCACGCCTTCCCGGCGCTGCTCAAGCACGAGCGGCCACTGCTGTTCCCGGACATCACCTACAGCTTCTACCCGGTGTACTGCGATCTGTTCCGGATCGAGTACCAGTGCGTGCCGCTGGACGAGGAATTCCGGATCCGGGTCGAGGATTACGCCCGGCCCAACGGCGGCATCATCTTCCCCAACCCCAACGCGCCGACCGGGCGGGCGCTGGCGCTGGACGAGATCGAGCGGCTGCTGGTCGCTAACCCCGACTCGGTGGTGGTGATCGACGAGGCCTACGTCGATTTCGGCGCCGAGTCGGCGGTGCCGCTGATCGCACGCTACCCCAATCTGCTGGTGGTGCAGACCTTCTCCAAGTCGCGCTCGCTCGCCGGCCTGCGGGTGGGCTTCGCGCTCGGTCAGCCGCCGCTGATCGAGGCGCTGGACCGGGTGAAGAACAGCTTCAACTCCTACCCGCTGGACCGTCTGGCCATCGCCGGCGCCACGGCCGCCATCGAGGACCGGGCCTATTTCGAGCGAACCCGGCAGGCGGTGATCGCCAGCCGCGCCTGGCTGAGCACGGAGCTCGAAGCGCTCGGCTTTACCGTGCTGCCGTCGATGGCCAATTTCGTGTTCGCTCGCCATCCGGCCCACGACGCCGCGGCGCTGGCGCAGGCGCTGCGCAACCGCAGCATCGTGGTGCGCCACTTCAAGGCGGCGCGCATCGAGCAGTTCCTGCGCATCACGGTCGGCACCGATGATCAGTGCCGCGCCCTGATCGACGCCCTGCGCGAGATCCTGTGACCGCCGCCATGCTGCCGAGCGCACGCGACGCCGCCGAACGGCACGATCCGGACGATCTGATCGCCCTGTTCAACGACGAGTTCCGCGCGTCGGAGAACACCATTCTGGTGCGCGGCGACGACGAGCCGATCTACCTGCCGGCCGACGCCGACCATCCGGTGGCGCGCATCGTGTTCGCGCACGGCTTCTACGCCAGCGCTCTGCACGAGATCGCCCACTGGTGCATCGCCGGCCCCGAGCGGCGCAAGCTGGTGGATTACGGCTACTGGTACCGCCCGGACGGCCGCACGGCCGAGGAGCAGGCCGAGTTCGAGCGGGTCGAGATCAAGCCGCAGGCGGTGGAGTGGGGGCTGGCGATCGCCGCCGGCTTCCGCTTCGACGTCAGCTGCGACAACCTCTCCGGCATCCCCATCGACCGCCTCGGCTTCCGCCGCCGGGTCTACGAGCAGCTCTGCCGCTACGCCCGGGACGGCTTCCCGCCGCGCGCGGTGCGCATGATGCGCCGTCTGCACCAGTTCTACGGCACCCGCTTCGAGCTGCCGGCGAGCGCCGATTGAGAACCCCTTCACCCGCGAGGGACAGCTACCGGGCGGGACCGGTTACTGCGGGTGCCGAGTCGATGTGCCGTACCAGGGGCATGGCGGAACGGCGGTCAGTACGTTCCCACCCCCTCGCGGGGGAGAGCGTAGCGAGGGGGCTGACGGGGAGAGGGGGTCAAATAAACCGCGCAGCGCAACGACAGAGCCAACGCTAGCCCCTCGTGGGAGAAGGGCAGGAAGGGGAGGCGGCGCGCCGGCTTCGCCAAGGAATCGCCGCGCGCGCTGCCCGTGCGGGGCTAGGGGTGTCGGATGCTCAGCGCAGCTGGATCTTGCCGCCGCCCGGCAGCCCACCGCCCGGGCCGCCGAAGCCGCCGGGCCCGCCGAAGCCGCCACCGGACTCCGGGATGATCAGCCCGGAGGCCGCCTCGCGGCGCAGCTGCCGGAGCTTTTCCATGGTGTCTTCCACCGCCTTGTTGGCGGCGTCGCCGAACTTCTCCGCGGCCTCCTGCAGCGACTCGGCCTCGATGTCGAAGCTCAGCGGCAGGGCGCCGGCGGGGGTGAGAATCTGGGTCTGGCCGACGTACAGCACCTTGCGGCTGCTGTCCGGCTGGCCGTCGCCGGTCACCGGGGTCAGCCGCATGATGCTGCCCACCCGACGGTCGGAGAACACTTCCTCCAAGTACAGATCCTTGGAGTCCATTTTCAATTCGTTCGCGTGGTCGTCAGCCGCCATCTCCATTCGCCTCTTGCCAGGGATGAGTACAGGGCGGACAGGTTACCAGGGTATGGCCGCCGCTGCTCGTTCATATGGCTATGCGGGAGATCCGTGACAACGGCCGCGCTCGCCTCAGATCAGGCCGATGCGCCGCGCCACCGCCACCGCCTGCGTGCGGCTGCTGGCCTTGAGTTTGGCGTTGATGTTGCGCAGGTGGGTGCGCACGGTGCTGTCCGACACGAACAGCTTCTCGGCGATGGCGCTGTTGGAATAGCCCTCGGCCAGCAGTTGCAGCACGCGGATCTCTTTGGGCGTCAGCGGTTCCACCAGGGTGTCGTGGGGATCGGGCATTGGCGGCGGTTCGGCGGCCATGGGGCCGAAGGCGGTGAGCAGCCGCTGCAGGTAGTCGGCCAGGATCGGGTCGCGGCGGTCGCAGCCGCGTTCCCGCAGCTCGTTGTGGAACTGGCGCACCAGACCGCCGGCCAGCGGTCCCTCGTCGACCAGCAGCCGCACGTAGCCCTCCGCGCAGGCTTGGCGCAGCACGGCGCCGATGGTGGCGAGCGCCGGCCGGGTCTTGCCCGACCGCTGCTCGGCCATGGCCAGCAGCAGGCGCAGCTTGAGCGCGCGCCGGTGATGCGCGGCCGAGGTGGCGGCGGCGATCGCCCGCTCGATGCGAGTGCAGGCGGCGTCGGCGTCGCCGGCCAGCACTTCCCAGCGCAGGCGCGCCAAGGCGATGTCCTCCAGGTCGTTGGCCAGCAGGTGCAGGCCGCTGACCCGTTGCCATAGCTCCCGGTCGTCGGCCCGGTCCAGCTCGGTTCTGGCGGTGTGGGTGTGGCCCTGCAACAGCAGCAGCCGGGCGCGCTCCAGCCGGGCGCTGGCCACCACCCGGGGCAGGTGGCGGGCATGGCCGATGTGCTCCAGGCCGACCAGGATAGCGAAGGCCCGGTCGACGTCGCCGTCGTGAAAGGCGATGCGCGCGAGCATGGCGTCGCCCAGGATCATGTGGTCAGGCAGGCCCACGTCCTTGGCCAGCGGCACGTACACGTGCAGCAGCCGCGCCGCCAGCGGCAGGTCGTTGCTTTCGTAGACGGCGCTGGCGTACAGGATGCCGGCCCAGGCGTTGCCGCCGGTGGGGTTGAAGGTGTTGGCGCGGCGGGTGGCGGCCACCGCCAGGCGGAAGCGGGCGGCGGCCTGGCGCTGGCGGCCTTCCTGCAGGTCGATGATGCCCTCCACCGACTCCGAGTACATGGTGTTGAACGACGGCCCGGAGCCGCCGTCGGTGCCGCGCGCTCGGTCCAGCAGCTCGCGCGCCCGCGGGTGCTGGCCGAGCACGGTGTAGACGTTGGCCATGGCGTTGATCAGCGTCATGTCGGCGAACGGCTCGCCGGTGGGCAGCTGCTTGAGGCTGTCGCGGCCGCTGGCGTGCGCTTCCTCGAAGCGGTCCATGATCAGGTAGAGCAGGGGACGCAGCGCCAGCACGTGCGGTCGGATGCGCGGATCGTCGGATTGCTCCAGGCCGGTGCGCTGCAGCGCTTCCATGGCGGCGTGCGGCCCGCGGGTCAGCGACAGCGCCCAGACGTAGATCACCTGTAGCCCCGGATGGGCGCGCAGCCGCTCGGGCGGCACCGCGTCGAACCAGCGCGCCAGCAGCCGCATCCGCCCCTGTGACAGCAGCCGATGGGCGTGCTCGCCCAGCAGTGCCAGGGCGCGGTCGAAATCCTGCGCCTCCAGCGCGTGGTCGATGGCCGGCACCGGTTGCCCTTGGGACTGATACCAGTCCGAGGCCGCCCGGTGCAGGCGCGGGATCTCCTCGGGCGCCTCCTGGGCCAGCCGCGCCCGCAGGAAGTCGGCGAACAGGCTGTGGTAGCGGTAGCTGCGCTGCTCGCCCTCGATCGGCGTGATGAAGATGTTGGCGGCGTCCAGCCGTTGCAGCATGGCTTCGCTGTCGCAGCCGGGCAGCAGCGCCGCGCACAGCGGCGCGCTCAGGTGGCGCAGGATGCTGGTGCGCAGCAGGAATTCGCGCAGCTCCGGCGGTTGGCGGGCCAGCACGTCCTCGGCCAGGTAGTCGGCGATCGCGGCGTCGGCGCCGGAGAAGCGGTTGATGAAGCCGGCCGCCTCGCCGTGGTTCTCCAGCGCCAGCGACGCCAGCCACAGCGCCGCCACCCAACCCTCGGTCTTGTCGTGGATGCGGGTCAGATCCTGCTCGGTCAGCGGCAAGCCGCGCTTGGCGATCAGGAAATCCGCGGTCTCCTCACGGGAGAAGCGCAGGTCGGCGGCGTCGATCTCCAGCAGCTGGCCGCGCGCGCGCAGCCGGCCCAGGCCCAGATCGGGCAGGCTGCGCGAGCCGAGCACCAGCTGGCCGCCGCGCGGCAGGTGGTTGATGATCTCGCGCAGCAGGCCGAGCACGGTGGCGTTCTGGATGCGCTCGACGTCGTCCAGGAACAGAGCGAAGTCGGCGTTGCTGCCGGCCAGCCGGGCCACCAGCTCGAACGCCAGGTCGCCGAGCGCGCGGTCGTGCTCGGTGTGATCGACGACGGGCGGCAGGTCTTCCTCCCGCATGAGCCGGGCCACCGCCGCCTCCAGGCCGGACAGGAAGCGGGCGACGTCGTTGTCGCCGTCGTCCAGCGTCAGCCAGGCGGTGGCGATGCCCTCGGCGTCGAGCAGCGCCATGCATTGCGTCATGGCCGTGGTCTTGCCGAATCCGGCGGGCGCCCGTACCAGCACCAGACGGGCGGCGCGCGCCGCGCGGATGCGCTCGTGGACCCGCGTGCGGGGCACCTGCGAGCCGCGCGCGGTGGGCGGGATGAGCTTGCTCGCCAGCAGCGCGCGCGGCGGGACGGCGATCGTCGACATCGGCGACTCTCCTCCTCGTGGGACACGTCCGTCCGCTTCCCTGCGGCGGCGTTCCCTTGTTCGTTATAAGCGTTCTTTACGACTTTTATAGCGCCTGCCGATGGATGGCGCGAATCGTTCCGCCGGGGAAGCGCCGGTTCGGCGATTTCGTCGCTTCCGACGATGCCGGACGGCGCCGCCGGCCCAACAATCGTCGCGGGGCCGGCCGCGCGCCGGCATGCGCTGTTCATCGTCCACCGGTGCGCCGGTGGCAACGCCGGGAGGATTTACACATGGGCGAGGCCTACATCGTGGCGGCGACCCGCACCGCTGGCGGGCGCAAGGGCGGCCGGCTGTCCGGCTGGCATCCGGCGGATCTGGCCGGGAAGGTGATCGACGATCTGCTGGATCGCACGGGCGCCGATCCGGCGCTGGTCGAAGACGTGATCATGGGCTGCGTCAGCCAGATCGGCGAGCAGGGCGTCAACATCGCCCGCAACGCCGTGCTGGCTTCCCGGCTGCCGGAGTCGGTGCCGGCCACCTCGGTCGACCGCCAGTGCGGCAGCTCGCAGCAGGCGCTGCACTTCGCCGCGCAGGCGGTGATGTCGGGCGCCATGGACGTGGTGATCGCCGCGGGCGTGGAGAGCATGAGCCGCGTGCCGATGGGCTCGCCGGTGGCGCTGCCGCAGAAGGCCGGCCTGGGCCACTACATGAGCGAGACCATCCGCGCGCGCTATCCGGGCGTGCCGGAGTTCAGCCAGTTCATGGGCGCCGAGATGATGGCGGCGAAGTACGGGCTGACCAAGGACGAGCTCGACGAGTACGCGCTGCGCAGCCATCAGCGCGCCATCGAGGCCACCCGGTCGGGCCGCTTCGAGGCCGAGATCGTGCCGGTCGAGGTGCGGCTGTTCGACGGCACCCGCCCCGGCGAGATGCACACCGTGGACGAGGGCATCCGTTTCGACGTCAGCCTCGATGGCATCCGCGGCGTGAAGCTGCTGCAGGAGGGCGGGCGCATCACCGCCGCCACCGCCAGCCAGATCTGCGACGGCGCCAGCGGCGTGATGGTGGTCAACGAGCGCGGGCTGAAAGCGCTGGGCGTGGAGCCGCTGGCGCGCATCCACCACATGACGGTGCTCGGCCACGACCCGGTGATCATGCTGGAGGCGCCGCTTCCGGCCACCGAGCTGGCGCTCAAGCGCGCCGGCATGAAGATCGACGATATCGACGCCTTCGAGGTCAACGAGGCGTTCGCCTCGGTGCCGCTGGCCTGGCTCAAGGTCACCGGCGCCGACCCGGAGCGGCTCAACGTCAACGGTGGCGCCATCGCCCTCGGCCATCCGCTGGGTGGCTCCGGCACCAAGCTGATGACCACGCTGCTCAACGTGCTGCGCCAGCGCAACGGCCGTTACGGCCTGCAGACCATGTGCGAAGGCGGCGGCATGGCCAACGTCACCATCGTCGAGCGGCTGTGAGCGGCGGCGGGAACACCATGCTGGAGCAGAGCGAGATCGAACTCTTCCGCCAGACCGTGCGCCGCTTCCTGGAGCGGGAGGTGGCGCCTCATTACGACAGCTGGGAGCGGGAGGGCATGGCGCCGCGCGAGGTCTGGCGGCGGCTGGGCGAGCACGGGCTGCTGTGCGTCGACGTGCCGGAGCGCTACGGCGGCGCCGGTGGCAGCTTCGGGCTGTCGGCGGTGGTGGTCGAGGAGATAGCCCGCGCCGGCTACGGCGGCCTCGCCACCGGCGTGTCGGTGCACTCCGACATCGTCGCGCCGTACATCCTGCACCTGGGCAGCGAGGAGCAGAAGCGGCGCTGGCTGCCGAAGATGGTCAGCGGCGAGGCGGTCGGCGCCATCGGCATGACCGAGCCCGGCGCCGGCTCCGACCTGCAGGCCATCAAGACCCGCGCCGAGCGCGACGGCGACGGCTACCGCATCAACGGCCAGAAGACCTTCATCACCAACGGCATCCACTGCGACCTGCTGATCGTCGCCGCCAAGACCGATCCGGCCGCCGGCGCCAAGGGCATCACCCTGTTCACGGTGGATACCGCCACGCCCGGCTTCCAGCGCGGGCGGCGGCTGGAGAAGATCGGCCAGCACGGCTCCGACACCGCCGAGCTGTTCTTCCAGGACTTGCGGGTCGGCGCCGACCAGATCCTCGGCGGCGAGGGCCGCGGCTTCGCCAACCTGATGAACGAGCTGCCTCGCGAGCGGCTGATCCTCGCCATCGCCGCGCTGGCGGCCGCCGAGGGTACGCTGGAGCGCACCGTGGCCTACGTCAAGGAGCGGCACGCCTTCGGCCAGCCGCTGGCGCAGCTGCAGAACACCCGCTTCACGCTGGCGGCGCTCAAGGCGCAGATCGAGGTCAACCGCGCCTACCTGCGCCAGTGCGCGGCGCAGTACGAGCGCGGCGAACTGACCACCGCCGCCGCCTCCATCGCCAAGCTCAGCGCCACCGATCTGCAGTTCAAGGTGGCCGACGAGTGCCTGCAGCTGCACGGCGGCTACGGCTACATGCGCGAGTACCCGGTGTCGCGCGATTTCGTCGACGCCCGCGTGCAGCGCATCTACGGCGGCGCCAACGAGATCATGAAGGAGCTGATCGCCCGGTCACTCCTAGGGCGTTGACAACGGATCGTCATGTCCGCGCGAAGTCCGCTCTCGCGAAAGCGAGGGCCTGCTCCCCCACGAAGGCTGAGTGGGCATCCTGTGCTCGGAGTCTAGGACGGTTGGGACAGTGCCGGGACTTAACCGCGCATGGTCCTTATCCCACTCCTGGTTCCACTATCGTGTGTAGGCATGGCCAGCGCGCATAACCGGTCACTGGCGAGCGCTCTCCCAGTATGCGGTAGTGTCGGGGCACGGCAGGTCGGCGGTTTAGTACGTTTCTTCCCCCTCGCGGGGGAGTGCGCAGCGAGGAGGCCGACAGGGAGAGGGCGACAAAACGACCGCGAAGCACCATGCCTAGATGATCAAAGGCGATGCGCTGCCGGACCGGTCCTGCGGGGCGGACGGCTCGGGTCGCTGGACGCCCGCATGGGCAGGCATGGCGATCCAAGGACATCATCGAACGATGGGTGCATACGATAATCCAGTTCCGGGAGCGGGCCAGAACGAGGGAGCGGGCGCGCGTCTTGCCTTGCCCAGCGACGCCCAGCAGCACCTGCCGTCGCTGGTCGTGGCTCGCGTCTCTCTCCAGGCGGCTACGGTGTGGCCGAGGAGGCTCGTCGCGGGCGTTGCGCGCCAGGGCCATGATCGACTCGTCGGCGGGATTGATGACCTCGAAGCTGTCTGGCTCATTGGATAGCTCGACGTCGATGAGCAGTAATAGCGGCACCCACGGTTACCTCTCCTGGGCGCCAGTCGTGATCGCTCCGAGCCTACAGCGCACGGGTGAACGTCAGGGTACTGTTAGGTTTCTTTGCAAATTGCGGCGATAACTCGGCGCCGCCCGAATTCAGGCGCGGGAGTCGCCGCGGTATTCGGCATCGCCTCCTGAGGGCGGAGTCAGCCGCTGGGCGGGTGGGCAGCGTCAAGTCAACCACAGACGCGTGTTTGCGTTAGTATGGTGCGGTGGTCCGAAGCGGCGCCGGGCGGAGTGCGCACGGTCGGAGCCGGCTTCGTGCCAGTGGCGAGCAGCGGCTATCGTCCGCCGGGCGTTTGCGAGCGCTGATGTGGTGCGCGATTTCCCGGGGAGCGCTCGCGACAGGAATGTTCTTTTAAAATCAGTATGTTGTGCCGTTTGGTGGGCGTGTTCAATAGGCGTCCGGGGCCGCAATCCGGCGTTATCAGGGCAGCGCTCGCAAATCGCCCTGGAAAGCCTTGCGGGACAAGGCTTTCCGAAGGGGCTCCATTCCTCGGCATTTCGCCGAGGCCTCATTGAAATGCGCGGAAAACGCCGATTCGTTCGCATGTGAACGGTGCCTTGCCTTGGCGTGCCGCCAAAACCGCGTCGAAGCCGTTGGAAGGGCGCGGATGAGCGGTTTTGCGACGCCGGAGGCAGGTCGTGGGCTTTCAGTGCCTGCGCACTGGCTGACGCGTGCGGGGTGGGCGTTGGCGTTTGCGGTTGGTCGAGGCCCGCGGCCGGGTTGCGCTCCGCGAGGGGCGTCCGGCCGGGGAGTGGCTTGGCTACGCGTGCTGCGGTGGGGCGAGGGGCCTACCGACGGTCAGACACCCGGCAGCAGGCCGATCACGGCGCCGGTCATGCAGGTAGCGAGGGTGCCGGAGATCAGCGAGCGGGGCGCCAGTTGCAGGATCTCCGCCCGCCGCTCGGGGATCAGGGAGCTGAAGCCGGCGATCATGATGCCGACCGAGCCGAGGTTGGCGAAGCCGCACAGGGCGTAGAGCATGATCAGCCGGCTGCGCTCGCTCAGCTCGCCGTCGGGCAGCGCCGCCAGCTGCAGGTAGGCCAGGAATTCGTTGAGGATGGTTTTTGTGCCCAGCAGCGCACCGGCGTTAGCGGCCTCGCTCCAGGGGATGCCGAGCAGCCAGGCCAGCGGCGCGAACAGCCAGCCGAGTATGCGCTCCACCGACAGCGGCGCGTCGAAGACCGGCGGCAGCGCCTTCAGGCCCAGGTTGACCAGCGCCACCAGCGCCACCGCCACCAGCAGCATGGCCACCACGTTCAGATACAGCCGCAGGCCGTCCTCGGTACCGCGGGTGAGGGCGTCCAGGCTGGAGCGGTAGGACAGCTCCAGGCGGACGAGGTGGTCAGCGCTCGGGCGTTCGGTTTCCGGCACCATGATCGCCGCTATCAGGGCGGCCGCCGGCAGCGAGATCAGCGAGGCCACCAGGATGTGGCCGAGCGCGTCGGGAACGGCCGGCTGCAGGATCACGGCGTACAAGGCCAGCACGGTGCCGGCCAGGGTGGCCAGGCCGACGGTGAACAGCAGGAACAGCTCGGCCCGGGTAAGCCGGGCCAGCCAGGGCCGGATCAGCAGCGGCGCGTCGACCATGCTTAGAAAGACCATCGAGGCCGAGGCCAGGCCGGCCGGGCCGCTGACCTTCATGGTTCGATGCATCACCACGGCGAAGCCGCGCACGATCAGCGGCAGGATGCCCCAGTAGCAGAGCAGCGCCGACAGCGCCGCCATCACTAGAATCAGCGGCAGTGCCTGGAAGGCGAGGCTGGTCATCTGGGTCGGATCGGTGACCTGGAACGGCGGCGTGCCGCCGCCGATGAAACCGAACACGAAGCGGGTGCCGGCGGCGGTGGCCTGTTGCAGCACATCCACCAAGGCGTTGAGGGAGAACACCGCCGAACGCACCAGCGGCGCATGCAAGAACAGCAGCGCCGCGCCGAGCTGCAGTCCCAGTCCGATCGCCACTAGCCGCCAGCGCACGCGCCGCCGGTTCTCCGACAGCAGCCATGCCAGTCCGATCAACGCCAGTAGGCCGAACGCGCTTTGCGCCTGTAGGGCGAGATTCACCGCTGTCTCCGTCGGTCGGTATCGTTGTCTCGGTATCGTTGTCGATGCGGCAGTCGTCCGCGGTTGCCGATGCTAGCGCGGCGTGCGGCGGCGCGCCACGGCGGGCCGTTCAGGGCGAGAACGGGAAAAAGAGCGGCACCAGCAGCACGGTGACCAGCAGCACCAGCACGGTGAACGGCACTCCGATCCGCACGAAATCCATGAAGCTGTAGTTGCCCGGGCCGACCACCAGGGTGTTGACCGGCGAGGACACCGGCGTCATGAACGCCGCCGAGGCCGCTAGCGCGACGGTCATGGCGAACGGGTAGGGCGACATGTTCAGCGCGGATGCCACCGCCAGCGCGACCGGCGCCATGAGCACGGCGGTGGCGGTGTTGGAAATGAACAGACCGGCCACGGCGGTGAGCGTGAACAGCGCCGCCAGCGCCAGCCGCGGCTGCGCGTCGCCGACCACGTCCAGCAGCGCCGCGGCCGCCAGGTCGATGCCGCCGGTGCGCTGCAGGGCCAGCGAGAACGGCAGCATGCCGACGATCAGAATCAGGCTTTGCCAGTGGATGGCGTTGTAGGAGCTGTTCATGTCTACGCAGCGGAACAGCCCCAGCAGCAGGCAGGCGATCAGCGCCGCGTGCACGTTCGGCACCACGCCGCTGACCATCAGCCCCACCAGCAGCGCCAGCACCGCCAGCGCGTAGGGCGCGCGCCCCGGCGCCGCCGGCACGTCGTCGAATTCCGCCGGCATGTTCAGGGTCAGCAGGTTGCGGCGCTGGGTCTGCAGGGCGCGGATCGCCCGCCAGGGGCCGATGACCAGCAGCGTGTCGCCGAGCTCCAGCTTCTGCTCCAGCACCGAGTCGTTCAGCGCCTTCTGCCGCCGTTTCAGGCCGATCACGGCCAGCCCGTATTCGGTGCGGAAGCGCGCCGAGATCACGGTCTTGCCGATCAGCTCCGACTCGGCGGGAATCATCACCTCGGCCATGCCGATGGCCTGCGACAGGTCGGTGAAGTAGTTGCCGGTCAGTGGCAGCTTGCGCAGCGATGCTTCCCGGCACAGCGCCTCGATATCGACCGAGGGCGTGCGCACGTCCAGGAACAGCACGTCGCCAACCTCCAGTCGCGTCTGCGCCATCGGCACGAGAATGGAGGCTGCGAACCGGCCGCGCCGCTCGACGGCGACGATGTTGATGCCGGCGCTGGCGCGCAGGTCGAGCTGATCGAGGCGCTTGCCCACCCAGGGCGAACCGGGTTCCACGCACAGCCGGTATTCGCGCTCGGAGAGGCCGTACTCCTCGATCCACTGGCGCAGCCGCGGCCGATCGCCGTCCCGCTCGGCGGCCGGCGCCGAGGCGCCCAGCCAGCGGCGGGCGAACAGCATGTAGACCATGGCCAGCAGCAGGATGGGAACGCCGAACGGCGTGAAGGCGAAGAAATCGAAGCCCTCGTGACCTTCGCGCACCAGCTGGGCATGCACCACCAGATTCGGCGGCGTGGCGACCAGCGTCATCATGCCGCTGATCAGCGCCGCCATGCTCAGCGGCATCATCAGCCGCCTGGCGGCGATGCCGGCGTTGCGGGCGATGCGCAGCGCCACCGGAATGAAGATCGCCACCACGCCGGTCGAGCTCATGAACGAGCCGATGCCGGCGACCATGGCCATCAGTAGCGTCATCAGCCGGCCCTCGCTGCGGCCGGCGCGGGCCAGCAGCATGTCGCCCAGCTTCTGCGCCACGCCGGTGCGCACCAGGCTCTCGCCGATCACGAACAGCAGGGCGATCAGGACGATGCTCGGCTCGCTGAAGCCGGCCAGCGCCTCCTGCATGGTGATGATGCCGGTGAGCGGCAGCACGGTCAGCATGATCAGCGCCACGGCATCCATGCGCGGGCGGTTGATGGTGAACATGACGATGGTGGCGGCCAACAGGCCCAGGACGACGAGTAGATCGGCGTTCATGCGGCGCTTGCGCGGACGAGTTGTTGGAATAGGGAAGCCGCGCATTCTAAGCAGCTCGCCCGGACTTCGCCTACGCGTTCTTGGCGGGCTGCGGCGAGGATGCTCGCGGCGCCGATCCGCCGCCCTGGCTCATCGCCAGCACTGCCGTTCCCGCCTAAAATCGGGCGCCGCGAAAGCGGGCGGGGGCGCGTGTCGATCTCCGACGCAGCGGGAGGGGAGCGTATAGCCGTTCTATGCCGTATATTTTCGCACCCCTAATAAATCGGCATATTGAGAAATACTTTATGTCCATCCATAAAAATACCAAGCTTTTCAGTGTGTTGGGTCGTTTTGCGCGCGGCGTGGCGCTCGCATGCGGGCTACTGACGGCTGCCGGGGCGCAGGCTGACGAGTCCGAGCGCTGGAGCTCGACCAACCTGCAGGTCCTCTACGGCACCAACTTCAAGCTCGGTCCGAGCACCCGCACGATCCTGACCCTGGAGCACGCCAGCGGCTGGGAGTATGGCGATAACTTCTTCTTCGTCGACGTCACTTCGTTCGAGGACGAGGGCACCGAACTGTACGGCGAGCTGCTATCGCGTCTGAGCCTGTCGAAGATCAGCGGCCGCCGGATCGGGATCGGCCCGCTCAGCGACGTGCTGCTGGCCGGCCATCTGGAATTCGGCCACAGCGTCGGTGATATCGAGAGCCGCACCTACCTGTACGGCATTGGCACGAACTGGGACATCCCCGGCTTCGCGTTCTTCAATCTCAACTTCTTCGTCCGCGACGACGCCAATATCGACGCCAGCCCCACCTGGCAGATTACGACGTCGTGGCTCGTGCCGTTCCATGTCGGCGCGGTCAAGGCGAGCTTCGGCGGCTTCGTCGACTTCGCCGGCGGCCAGGGCGACGAGGAGAAGTCGATCGTCGGCGCCCCGCAGCTGCTGGTGGACGTCGGCAACTTCTGGGGCGTGCCCGATCGGCTGCATGCCGGCATCGAGTACCAGTTCTGGCGCAACAAGTTCGGCATCGACGGCATCGACGAGGACGTCGTGCAAGCCATGGTGAAGTGGGTGCTGTAAGCGCCCGCCGCCGCGTCATGCCGTGACAGCCGGCCTGGCGCCGGGGTTCGGCGGCGCCAAGACCCTCACCCCAGCCCCTCTCCCGGATCCGGGAGAGGGGCGCAAGAGGTTGCCGGCACCGCTTGAGCTGACATCAAGAACTGGATGCCCGCCTACGCGGGCATGACGACTCAAAGAACGCCCGGATGATCAAACGGCGCGCCGCAGCATCGGTCCTGCGGCGCGGGACTTTCAGGCATACAGCGCTTCGATCTCCGCCGCGTACTTCTCGTAGATGTTCTTGCGGCGCACCTTCATGGTGGCGGTGACCTCGCCGTCGTCGTGGTCCAGCTCTTTGGTGAGCAGGTGGAAGCGCTTGACCTGCGCCACCTGCGCCAGCTGGGCGTTGCCGCGGTCGACCTCCTGCTGGATTAGCTCGCGCACCTTCGGGTTTTCCGCCAGGCTGCGGAAGGTGGTGTAGGGCACGCTGTTCTGCTCGGCCCACTTCGACACGGTCTCGAAGTCGATCTGGATCAGCGCCGCGACGTACTTGCGGCCCTCGGCGATGATCATGCACTCCTTGATGTAGGGGCTGGCCTTGATGGTGTTCTCGATTTCCGAGGGCGAGAGGTTCTTGCCGCCGGCGGTGATCATGATGTCCTTGAGGCGGTCGACGATCTTGATCTGGCCGTCTACCCAGGCGCCGACGTCGCCGGTGTGCAGCCAGCCGTCGCGGATGGTCTCGGCGGTGGCGGCGGGGTTCTTGTAGTAGCCCTGGAACACCATGCCGCCGCGGATCAGGATCTCGTCCTGCTCGCCGAGCTCGAGCTCCACGCCCAGCACCGGCTCGCCGACGGTGCCGATCGTTGCCCTCGACAGGCGCTGGCCGGTCACCACGCCGGTGGTCTCGGTCTGGCCGTAGACCTCGACCAGGGGCAGGCCGATGGTGCGGAAGAAGCGCAGGATGTCCGGCGCGATCGGCGCGGCGCCGCTCAGCGCGATCCGGCAGCGGCGCAGGCCGATGTAGTTGAGCAGGGCGCGGAAGATCAGCAGGTAGTACATGCCGTACTTGAGTCGCTCGGCCCAGGTCCAGCGCTCGCGCGGCTTGGCGGCCAGCCCGGCGCAGTCCTTGAGCGCGCGCTCGAACAGCGCCCGCCGCAGCCGTCCGGTCTCCTGGATCTTGATGTAGATCGACGCGTGCAGCTTCTCCCAGATGCGCGGCACGCCCAGGAAGAAGGTGGGCGCGACTTCGCGCAGGTCCTCCTGCACCGTGCGCAGGCTCTCGCCGAAGCTGACCGTGCTGCCGACGTACAGTGGGCCGATGTTGGTGAACGCCTGCTCGGCGACGTGGCACAGCGGCAGGTAGGACAGGCTCGTGTCCCGGGCGGTGAGGCCGAGCAGGTCGATCAGGCCCGGCGCGGCGGCGCGCAGATTGCGCCAGCTGATCATGGCACCCTTGGGGCGGCCGGTGGAGCCGGAGGTGTAGATGAGCAGCGCCGTGTCGTCCAGGCTCTGGCCGTCGAGCAGCTCGTCGACCAGGCCGGGCTGCTGACGCGCCAGCTCGGCGCCCAGCGCCTCCACCTCCTCGAAGCTTCGCAGGCGCTCGCGCGGGTAGTGGCGCAGGCCCTTCATGTCGATGACGATGTTGGTGCGCAGCAGCGGCAGCTCCGGCCAGGCTTCGATGACCTTGTCGGTCTGCTCCTGGTCCTCGCAGACCACCAGCTCGGCGTCGCTGTGCTGCAGCACGTAGGCGACCTCGTTCCACGGGCTGGTGGGGTAGACGCCCACGCACACGCCGCGGACGATGCCGATGCCCATCTGGGCGATCACCCACTCGACGCGGTTCTCGGAGATCACCGCCACCTTGCCGCCGGGCTGCAGCCCCAGGGCGCGCAAGCCCAGGCCGAAGTGGCTGGCGCGGCGGAAGTACTCCGCCCAGGTGATGGGCTGCCAGATGCCGAAGTCCTTCTGCCGCAGCGCCAGCGCGTCGGGCTGGCGGCGGGCATGCTCGCGCAGCATCTGGGGAAGGGTCAGGTTGGGTAATTCGCTCATGACAACCAGCGCTTGCGGCGTTTGTAGTGCTTGATCTCGCGGTAGCTGCGTGCCTGGCCCTCGGGGCCGCCCATGCCCAGGTAGAACTCCTGCACGTCCTGATTGGCGACCAGCTGTTCGGGGGTGCCGTCGATGACGATGCGGCCGTTCTCCATGATGTAGCCGTAGGAGGCGATGGCCAGCGAGATGGCGGCGTTCTGCTCGACCAGCAGGATGGCGGTGCCCTGTTCGCGGTTGATACGGGCGATGATGGTGAACACTTCCTCCACCAGCAGCGGCGCGAGGCCGAGGCTGGGCTCGTCGAGCATGATCAGCTCCGGCTGGGCGATCAGCGCCCGGCCGATCGCCAGCATCTGCTGCTCGCCACCGGAGAGATAGCCGGCGAGCTGGCGCCGGCGCTCCTTGAGGCGTGGGAAGTAGTCGTAGACCAGCTCGAAACCGTCGCGCGAGGGTTTGGCGCGGCCGTGCAGGGCGTAGCCGGCGGCGATCAGGTTCTCCTCGACCGTGAGGTCCTCGAACACGTGCCGGCCTTCCATGACGTGGAACAGACCGCCGCGCACCCGCTTCTCCGGCGGCAGCCCCTTGATGGACTGGCCCTTGAAGCGAATGTCGCCGGCGGTAACCTCGCCGTCCTCCAGCGCCAGCAGGCCGGAGACGGCTTTCAGCGTGGTGGACTTGCCCGCGCCGTTGGAGCCGAGCAGGGCGACCACCGCCCCCTTTGGCACCCGCAGGGACAGGCCGCGCAGCACCTGCACGGCCTTGTTGTAGACCACCTCGATGTTGTCGACTTCGAGTACGGCGTCCATCGCAAGGATCAGTCGAGGTGGATCCAGTCGGACACCGGCTCGAAGCGCCCGGCGGCGGCGTTCACCCGGTAGATGCGGCCCACCGGGAAGGAATGATCCTTGACCGTGACCGGCACGCCGATGATGCCGCCGGTGTCCCAGTCCTTGATCGATTCCAGCGCGGCCTTGAGGTTCTCGCCGGTGAGCGGCTTGCCGGCGTCGAGCGTGCGCTTGACCACCTCGGTCCAGACCATGGCGTTGAACCAGCCTTGCACGTACGGGGTGGGGCGGTAGGCCTGCTTGGGGTCGCTCTTGCGGGCCTGCTCGCGCATGGCCTCGAGCATCGGGCCGGTGTCCTCGGTGTCGAAGTAGTTGTAGGGCATCACGCCCATGTAGCCGTCGGCGTCCTTGCCCATCTTCTCGATGATGAGCTTATCCGACGACCAGAAGGTGCCCATGAACTTGGTGTCCAGGCCCATCTGGCGCATCTGCACCATGAACTCGTTGATCGGCGACAGGATGTAGCCGTGGAAGATCACGTAGTCCGGGCGCTTGCGGCGCAGCTTGATCACCTCCGCCGAGACGTCGACGCTGCCCGGCTTGGTGACGATCTCCTCGACCACGTCGATGCCCAGCTTCTTGGCGTAGGCGCGGCCGTTTTCGATCGGGTCCTTGCCGAACTCGGTGTCGCTGCAGACGAAGGCCACGGTCGGTTTCTTGCCGTCCTTGGCCTGCGATTTGATGTACTCCAGGATGATGGAGAACATCTGGCTGTAGCTCGGCCCCGGGATGAACTGGAACGGGTGCTGCTGGACGTCGGTGATCGCCGTGGCGAACGACGCGCCGCTCATGATGGTGGCATTGGCAGCGTTCAGCTCCGGGGCAATGGCCTTCATGAAGCCGGTGCTGTCGCCGTAGTAGCAGCAGGGCGGCTTGCCGCCGGCGATCTTCTTGTAGGCGGCCACCGAGCGGTCGACCAGGTAGCCGGTGTCCTCCATCACGTACTGCACCGGCCGGCCGTTGATGCCGCCTTGAGCGTTGATCCAGTTGACGTAGTCGGTCAGGCCGGCGTGGATGTGGATGCCGGCGAAGGCGAACACGCCGGTGAGCGGAATGGAGCCGCCGAACACCAGCGGTTCCTGCTGCGACGACTGCGCCGCCGCGGTGCCGGACGCGGTCAGGGCGAAGGCCAGGCCCGCCGCCTGCGCCAGGCGCCGTCCTTGCTGCCAGAGCTTGCCGATCATCTTGCGTCTCCTCCTGGTTTTCGTTGTGGTGCGGGGGTGAAGCGCTGTCGCTGGCTGTCGTTCGCTCGCTCCTCCCGGTGAAGCGCCTCTAGGTCCGGAACGGCCAGAGGTGGAAGAAGCGGCGGATGCGCCGCCAGATCTCGGCCAGGCCGTGCGGCTCGAAGATCAGGAAGGCGACGATCAGCGCGCCGAACACCACGCCGCGCAACGGCGACATGATCACCGGCGCTTCGGGGTAGAACGGCGTGACCACGGTGGTGAGCAGCTTGAGCAGCTCCGGCACCAGGGTCATGAACACCGCGCCGAGCACACCGCCGAGGATGCTGCCCATGCCGCCGACGATGATCGCCGCCAGGTAGAAGATCGACATCGACAGCGGAAAGCTCTCCGGCGTGACCACCCGGAAGAAGTAGGCGAACAGCCCGCCGGCGATGCCGGCGTAGAACGAGCTCAGACCGAACGACATCAGCTTGTACTTGAGCAGGGGGATGCCCAGCACCTCCGCCGAGATGTCGCGGTCGCGGATGGCGATGAAGGCCCGTCCCACCCGCGTGCGGAACAGGTTGCGCGCGCCCAGCAGCATCACCACCGCCAGCGGCATAATCACGAAGTACATGCGGAAGTCGTTGTGCAGCGGGATGCCGAAGATGTGCGCCGGCCGCAAGCTCAGACCCTTAGTGCCGCCGGTGACCGGCGTCCACTCCATGAACACGAAGTGCAGAAACACGCTCGCCGCCAGGGTGGCGATCGCCAGGTAAAGGCCCTTGACGCGCAGCGAGGGCAGGCCCACCAGTACGCCGATGGCGGCGCTCAGCAGGCCGCCGGCGAGCAGCGCCGGGGGGAGCGACAGGTCGGTGTGCAGCGACAGCCACGCCACCGTGTAGCCGCCCACGCCCATGAAGCCGGCCTGGCCGAGCGAGATCAGCCCGGTGTAGCCGGTGAGGATGTTCAGCCCCGTGGCGCTGATCACGGCGATGCCGACCAGGCAGGCCAGGTACAGCAGATAGGGCGTGGCCAGGAACGGGAAAACGAACAGCGCGAGCAGGAACAAACCGAACCACACCTGCTGCGTGGTGCTGGTCCAGAGGGCCTCGTCGGCCAGATAGCTTTGTTTGGCGTCGCCGATGCGCATGGTTTACAACCGCTCGATCTCGTGGGTGCCGAACAGGCCGTAGGGGCGGACCACCAGGATCACCGCCAGGACCGCGAAGGTGGCGAGCATGCGGTACTCGCCGCCGAAGTAGGCGCCGGCCACCGTCTCCAGCCAGCCGACGAACAGCCCGGCGATGAGCGCGCCGAGGATGCTGTCCAGGCCACCGACGATGACGATTACCAGCACGCTCAGGCCGATCACGCCCGACTGTGGGCTCAAGCCGCCCGCGGCGGCGACCAAGATGCCGGCCAGCGAGGCCGCCAGCGAGCCGAACACCCAGGCCAGGTTGAACACCCGCCGCACGTTGATGCCCATGGAGTAGGCCGCCGCCTGGTCGGAGGCGGTGGCGCGCAGCGCCACGCCGCCGCGCGAGAAGCGGAAGTAGAGCAGGTAGAGCACCAGCACCGTGGCGCCGATCAGGAAGCCGTAGGCGATCTTCGGCGCCAGGTAGATCTCGCCCAGGAACACCGGGTCGCGCGGCAGGAATTCCGGCAGCAGCTGCGGGTCGGCGGTCCAGAAGATCTCCGCCAGGCCGACCAGGATGCTGGCCAGGCCGATGGTGACCATCACCACCGAGATCGGCGACTCGCCGAGCATCGGCCGGATCATGGTGCGCTCGACGATGCCGCCGAGCAGCGTGCCGCCCAGCACCGCCAGCGGCAGCGCGATCCAGGGGGAGAGCTGCATGCCGCCGGCGAAGGTGAGGAAGAAATAGGCGGCGATCATCATGATCTCGCCGATGGCGAAATTGATCACCCGCGTGGCCTTGTAGACGATCACGAAGCCGAGCGCGATCAAGGCATACAGCCCGCCGGTGGCCAGGCCGGCGAGACTGATCTCGGCGAAGAACAGCCAGTCCATCAGGCTGCCTCTTTCCGACCGGTCAGGCGCTGGCGCAGCGCCTCGATATCGCCGTCGCCGAGGTAGGCCCGGATCACCGCCGGATCGTTCTGCACGTCGTACGGCGTGCCGGCTGCGATCACCTCGCCGAAGTTGAGCACCACCACGTGGTCGGAGAGGTCCATGACCATGCCCATGTCGTGCTCGACCATCAGCACGGTGACGTCCCACTCCTCCTTGATGTCGAGGATGAAGCGGGCCATGTCCTCCTTTTCTTCGCGGTTCATGCCGGCCACCGGCTCGTCCAGCATCAGCACGGTGGGCCGCATCGCCAGCGCCCGAGCCAGCTCCACCCGCTTCTGCAGGCCGTAAGGCAGGCTCGCCACCGGCTGGCGGCGGATGTGGTCGATCTCCAGGAAGTCGATGATGCGCCGCTCCACCTCCTCGCGGATGGCCATCTCCTCGCGCCGGGCGCGGCCGAAGTAGGCGAGCGCGCCGAGCAGCCCCGTGCGCAAGTGCACATGCGCGCCGAGCTTGATGTTGTCGAGCACGGTCATGCCGCGGAACAGGGCGATGTTCTGGAAGGTGCGCGCCAGCCCCAGCGCCGCCCGCTGCGGCGGAGAAAGGCGGGAGATGTCGGCACCGCGATAGCGGATGGTGCCGCGCTGCGGTTTGTAGAAACCGGATATGGAATTGAAAAGAGACGTTTTGCCAGCGCCGTTGGGGCCGATCACGGTGGTGATCGAGCCTTCCGGCACCTGGAAGCTGACGTCGCGCAATGCCGCGACGCCACCGAATGACAGGTGGAGACTGTCAACTTCGAGAATGTGCACGGCTCCTCCCCCGTGTTTGCGCCCTTTGCGCTGCGCGCTGAGCGTCTTGTTGGCCGCAGTATGCAGGGGGATTTTGCGCCGGGCATCGTCGGAAACGACGATGTGCATAGGGGGAAAGCCATTGACGACGAACCACCATCGTCGCTGCCGACCCGACGGATATTTCTATTGGCCAGTAGCGAGGTTATGCCATGCGTCGCAGTGCGGACTGCGCCACAAGCGCCGATGTGTCGTTCAACGATGGTGCACAGGCGAGGAAAGAGCGCTGTAAATGGAATGCTGCGGCGCAATATTGAAGCTATCCTAACCGACGAATATAGGTGGCTTTGTTGGCGAAATGAACTGCCGTGAGAGGCAAGCGTAAATTCTTGCCATGCTATTTAATAGAACTCTAATGTTGCAGAGGGAAATAAGGCCTCGTTGCGTCCAGCAGCGGGCACCTCGGTGGCCGTGAACTGCGCTTTCATCGCGGCGAAGCGACAGCCGGTTCAGGCGTAATGGTTGGCCGCCAGGGAGGGCTCCAGGAACGGGGTGAGCAACTCCATGGCGGACGGGTCGATGGTGGTGTCCAGATAGGGGGGACGTAGGAACAAGGCCGATGGCGTGATGCCGTTGATCGCCCGGTAGCTGCGGGAGAGGTGAGCTGAGTTGGCGAAACCGGCGCACAGGGCGGCTTCGGTCATCGAGTAGCCCAGCGCCATCAGGATGGTGCTGATGAACACCCGACAGCGCATACGGTAGGTGGTGATCGCCAATCCCGTCTGCGCCTTGAACAGCTTCTCCAGCCGCGAACTGGACAGCCTCACCTTCCTTGCCAGGTCGGCCAGCATCACCTTCTGCAGCAAAGTCTCGCGGATGTGCTTGGCCACCGCGATCACCCGCGGGTCGAACTCGCGGAACACCCGGTTGGCGAGTTCGGACGGAATGAGCTGCGCCCGCAGTTGCTCGCGGGCCTGTATGGGGCATATCTGCTTGCGGTTACGGATGTCGAGCGCGATTTGGATGATGGCATGTTCGTTGGGATGGCTGTGGTAGATGCCCGGCTGTGCCGGCTGCATGATGCTGGCGAGCGCAGCATAGTCCTGAGAGAACGACGCCAGGTAGTAGACGCCGATCACCGCTTCGCTGGCGTCGAGTATGTTGCGGTCAAGCCACAGATCGGTCGGTAGTAGGCAGCTGCGCACGCTGATGCGGGAGCCCTGCGGCGTGAGCAGCTTCAGGCTGCCTTGGAGGCTGAGGACGAGCTTCTCCTGGGTGGTGCGATGAGCGGTTTGACGTGACTTGCAGGTTCCCAGATAGAGGGCCTCGCGAGCCCAGATGAACAGCCTGGGGGTGCGTATGCACCGGCTCGAGTCGTTGTCGCGCTTGACCATGGCGTACCACCAGTCCTCCGCAACGAGCGGTCGTTTGGTCCTTACTTATTAACCAAAGTACAGAGAGTGGATTCGTGCAAGGCGAACCCACCCCTAGCGGGGAGGGGGGATTCCCTCCCACGCGTGGACCGCGGCAATCGGCCGGGCATGGTTCAGTACGGGCAGTTACCTCGGTATTCGGAGATCAGGGTCTGAGCCGCGTGGTTGGGACCGCACAGGAACGGCGCGTAACGCGTATCCTGGTCGAGGTGCAGCTTCATCCAAGACACGCCGTACTTGCCGAGCAGCGCGCTGTAGATGTTGCCGCCGTTGGCGCACCAGTGGTCCCCGCCGGTCATCTCGAAGAAGGCCTTGGGGGTCGTGTTCGGGATGCGGTTATAGAACGGCGAGGCATGCAAGGCCACTGGCGCGATGGCATCCAGCTGGCAGGCGAAGATCAGGGTCGGCACCTGGATGCGGTTGAAGTCGTTGATGCTGGAGTTCCATGGCGCCAAGGCGATGGCGGCCTTGATTCCGCCGTCGGCGGCCAGTTGCAGCGTCCCGCCGCCGCCCATCGACCAGCCGACCGCCGCCAGGCGCGAGCTGTCGACCATGCCGCTGATGGGGCTGGAGGAGGAGTTGCTCTGGTTGACCAGGTACTGCAGGGCGGCCTCGATCTGGTCGCGGCGCTGGCTCGGCTGGTCATAGATGGTGTTGGTGTCGATGGTCATGACCACGAAGCCGTGCGAAGCCAGCCGCGGTCCCCACCATTCGATCGACGACTCGAACGACAGATAGCCCGGAATGACCACGATGCCAGCCATCTTGCCGCCGCCGGCATTGGTCGGGTAGTGGATGGTGCCGCCGCCGAAGCCGGGCACCAGGCTGGAAACGCGGATGGTGCTCACGGTGTACGGTCCGCTCGCGGCTTCGAGGTAGGCGTCGGTCGGATCGGGGCCGCGCTGATAGTTGCAGTCGGTCTGGCAGCCGGGATCGGGATCGCCCCCCGGCGGGTTGGCGGCGAACGCGGTTCCGGAGAGCAGCAATGCGGAAGACGCAAGCAGCAACGAGGCCAGTGTGTTTCTGGCGGTTATTGGCATGGCAAGGCTCCTCGAAGTTATTTTTTGTCTTATCGTGCGATGGGATGCGTGGCATCCGCGGGGCAGACTAACCGAAGCGCGGAAGAGACCGCTTTCACGATCTGGCACTATTTGAGTCAAATTTCTTAATAGTCTAATTTCTTGCGCTGCAGAGCGGCCGTCTCCGCCGCGCCTGTTGCCCTCTTTCCTCCGAGCGCCGATCGCGATCTTGCTGCGCGCCTTGCGAAAGCTTGGTCGCGCGCGCAGTTATGGGCGATTGCATTGCTGCAGGGAGGCAAGGTCATGGCAACCAAGCGTGCTGCGCGCTGGCGCGCTGCCGGCCGGGCGCGTCGGGGGCTGGTTGGATGCTTTCAGGCCTTCGTGCTGTCGCTGTGCGCGGCGGTAGCGGTGACCGGCTGTGGCGACGACCTGCCGCTGCCGCCGCCGCCGGCCGACGCGGCCGCCGGCGGTGAGCGCCAGGCGACGGCGTTCCTGGAAGCCATGCGGCCGCGCGGTCCGGGCCGGCCGGTGGTGGCCGTGCTTGCCCGCAACGAAGGCACGGAGCTCACCGATTTCCTGGTGACGCACGGCGTGCTGCGGCGCGCCGATGTGGCCGAGGTCCGAGCGGTCGCGCCCCGGCGCGGTCGGGTGCGCCTGTATCCGGCGCTGGAAGTCGAGATCGACCAGGATCTCGCCGCCTTCGATCGGGCTTACCCCGATGGCGCCGACTACGTGATCGTGCCGGCGCTGGACGACGCCGACGACCCGGTCATCAATGACTGGCTGCAGCGGCAGGCGGCGCGCGGTGCGCGCATCGTCGCGGTCTGCGCCGGCACGCTGATACTGGGGCATGCCGGCCTGCTCGACGGACGGCGCTTCACCAGCCACTGGTATTTCCGCGGCGCGTTGCTGGAGCGCCATCCCAGCGCCCGCTACGTGCCGCACCAGCGTTATGTGGCCGACGGCGCGATCGCTACCACCACCGGGATCACTGCGTCGATCCCGGCCATGCTGGCCCTGGTGGAGGCCATCGGCGGTCGCGAGCGGGCGCGTGAGGTCGCCGCGGAGCTGGGCGTGGACGCCTGGAGCCCGGTGCACGACAGCTCGCCGTACGGTCTGACCTTCGGCCGCGCCACGGATTATCTGCTCAGCAAGGCGGCTTTCTGGCGCAATCAGCGGTGGCGCGTGGACGTGCGCAACGGCATGGACGACGAGGCGTTGGCGCTGGCCGTCGATGCCTGGACTCGCACCGGCCACGTTAGGGTAGTGCCCGCGGCCGAGGCCGGGACGGTGACCTTGCGCAGCGGCCTGGTGCTGGTCACGCCGCCCGTCGATGCCGACCTGCCGCGCTTGCCGCTGACGGCCGGGCTGAAGCCGNTGCAGCAATTCCGACGCACTCTGTGCGAGATCGGGGTGNGCTACGGGGAGGCGCGCCTGGCGTGGGTGAAGATNGAGCTGGAGTACGGCGAGGCGCTGGATTGCGCGGGCACGCCGCCGGCCCGGGAGGGAGGCCGGGCGTGAGCGGCGGCGTAGAAGCGATGATGCATTTGTAAAAAATGCATCAAGATCTACCATTTTGGTCGACTTGTCTCTTTTCTGCGTCCGGCTCCGCCGTGGCTGGGGGCACGCTCCGGTTGCGGTGCGCGCTCGCCGGCGGGTGGCCGCGCGTCAACGGGGGAGGAGGTTAGGGCTTGCGCGCGAGCTGGCCAGGGAGCGGGCGAACAGCAAAACCACAATTCACGGAGGAAACTACGCCATGCCTATCACAGCCACGCTGCGACGGACGCTGCTCGTCGGCGCGTTCATCGGGTTGTTCCCGCTGTCGGCCGGGGCGCTCAACCCGCCGACCACGCCGGAGCCGCCGCCGACGGGCGGTGGCGGCGGCACCTTGCCGCCGGTGAGCCGGGTCGATGTCGACGGGCCGTTCGCTACCACCATCGACCGCAACGCAGGGCCGACCCGCTCCGGTTGGGTGGTGCGGCCCACCAATCTCGGCGCCAACGGCCTGCAGCACCCGATCTTCATCTGGGGGCCGGGGGCGGCTTCGCGGCCGAGCGACTACGAGGATCATCTGCGCCGCATCGCCTCGCACGGCTTCGTGGTCTACTCGGAGGAATCGTCGTCGCAGGGCTCCGAGATGGGGCGGGCCCTGGATTGGTTGATCACCCAGAACGGCCGCGTGACCAGCACCTACTACCAGAAGCTCGATACCACCCGGATTGCGCTGGGTGGCCATTCGCGCGGTTCGATAGCGACCTTCGCCAACGGCTCGGATCCGCGCATCGCCACCACCATCCATGTGGCTGGCGGTTCGTTAGATCCTAGGGTCAGGATCTTGGTCAAAAAAATAATACACAACACCCACCAGCACAGACGCGACTGGAAAAACAGGCAAGGGATAAACCTGTTCTTGTCTCTTGTGTTCTGGTCTTGGTTGGGAGGAAATGGGTCCTTGATTCTATGATTCTATCTATCTATATATATATATTATATATAGATATATACTCTTATAGAGGGCCTATAAGATCCATTTCCTACATTTTTTCAGGAGGAAGTTATGTCTCGAGAAGACAAGCTTGACCTAATCGCAATAGTTGTGGTTGTCGGTATCACTCTGTTCTTCATCTTGGTAGAGGCATTAGGATGGTTCTGATAGCTGAACACGAAACCGTTACCTAGACCCTAGAAATGGGTCCTTAACCCTCTATAAGGGATATATAGAGGGTCTAGGACCCGTTTCTGGTCAGTGCTAGGAACATGCCCCTGGGGGTTCCAGCCAATCACAACTCAGTAGTGGAGACCCTGGGGGGGTTCCCCTTAAGAAGAACCAACAGAGGGAGGACTAAGAGAATGGCTATTACCAACACCGTTACCAACACCATTACCGAGACCCTGGAAATGGGTCCTTAACCCTCTATAAGAGAATATATAGAGGATCAAGGACCCGTTTCTGGTCAGAAGTGGTCAGTTATCCGATCCCGGCTATCCGGTTTTCAGAATGTAGGATCTGGCACCGCGTCCGACCCCTTCCGTGATGAACTGACAGCCCAGGTCCGCCAGTCTCTTGAACAAGGGGCTGTTCTCGGTCTTGAGCTGCTTGCTCAGTGCCTTCCACCGTTCAGCCGGAATGTCGAGAAGGGACCGTAGCTGGGACGCAGACCACTTCCCCGAAGACCTTCCC
>Ga0065720_1019124_pt1 | contig 36307 bp, 38 predicted proteins | sample Thericmetagenome_FD_59107 | JGI IMG/M metagenome (GOLD analysis project Ga0065720, IMG submission 59107) | Thermophilic microbial communities from the Joint Bioenergy Institute, California, USA of rice/straw/compost enrichment - eDNA_2 v2... | ecosystem: Engineered > Solid waste > Grass >... | reverse complement strand
ATAAAATACTTGAAAGAAAAATTTCTTTATTGTTCTACTAAAAAATTTACTTCTAGACCTAGTGAAATTGCTAAAGATCATTTAGGGCCACATGTGGAGGTTAGAAGCCTTATCCGAGATTGATAGGCTGTTAAGTAATTATAAATTGTTCTAGAAGAATTGATTTAAATCGTTTGATGACCTCAGTTTAATTTCTTAAACCTTCATGAACATCAGATAAACCCATTTTCAGGTTTTCCGCAATGAAAATTGTGTCTATTTATTTATCCTCTTGGGTAAAAACCGTATTTGTAATCAAAAAACGCATCTTAATAAATCAACTTATTGTAATATTAAACGTACGATTCGGTATTTACCTATATTCATATAGAAGTATAAAGGATGAATCGAAAGATTTATAGATGGCATTAAAATTGTTATCGAATTCTGATCGTGACACGTCCCTTTCTGATCATGGAGGATCAAGTAAAAAGCCATAAAAGAGAGTTAGTTAATTAACAGAGCGCTATATATAGTTTCGAAACTTTATTGAACTTATTAAATCATTAAATAAGCATCGCTTAATTCGTCTAAGCACTACAATGGACCTTCCTGATAACTTTATAAGCTATACTCACGATGATTTCCTTAAAATGGAGAAGATTGATGAGCAAGAATATTCTTTGAGCTCACCGAATTCTGGTGAAACTGACTCAACTGGTTTCTATCTCGCTTCCCATCCTTTCCAAAATACTGCACTTCCTATTCAATCTTACTACAACCAAGGGTCTTACTACTGTACTGACTATATCACTCAGAGAAAATGCCAGCCTTTCCAGATAAGTAAGTAATCTAGAAATATCTTTCTCATTCACTATAGTCAAAACTAAGAAAGAAGAAGACACTGAAATACAAGTCAAGGTTGAGGCAGAAGAGAAAATTTTGTCGAAGAGCAAGAGAATTATGAAAAGGGAGAAGGCAAAAGAAAGAACTAAGTCAAAAAATGACGCTACTTCCTTCTTATCTCAGGTTAACAGTAAATATATCCCAGAGGGCTTCAACAATCCCGACCTGGATGAGAAGACTAGGAAGAAGATGATTCAGATGATCAGAAACCGTATCTCAGCCCAGAACAGCAGAGACAGAAAGAAGGCATATGTCCAGCAACTTGAAGGTGAGAAGAAAGCTATCCAAGACCAAGTGCGCCAGCTTACTCAAGAGAAGGATGCTCTTTTGCAAGAATATAGAAAGTTGGAGGAGAGTCACGCTAGACTTCTCAAGGAAAATGAAGATCTCAAGAAGAACAAAAACTTTGCTTGCATTCATTGTGGAAAGCTCCAGGACACTGATATTGAAAGCCAAAATAACTCTGAAGACACTTTTGAGGATAACTTAAGCCTACCCAGCCCTACAAGGTATTCAAGTGGCTACAACAGGACTTTCTTCAATTATGCTTTTGCCTTTGCAACTATTCTTTCTTGTGTCATGATCATGCACATCCAGAACCAAGGTAGTCTCCCTGTTCAAGGTAGACTTTATTCTTCACATTTTGACCTTTCCAGTTAACACTACTCCTGACACTCAGATCAGACTTCTTCAAGAAAGCACTGAAATCGCCGAAAAATCAGGTACTTTAGTGTTTATGAGTTCTAATTGCTAGAAATTCCTTGCTTCAAGCCTCTTAATGAAGCCATAGGTTCCACAGGCTCCTTCGTCTTGAAAAATATCAGGTAAAATCGACTGATTCTTTATTCTAAACTTCCAAGACCGCTGAAACAGGAGTTTCAGGATAGACATAAGAGTCTATATCACTCTGATGTAATCTATTCCCTGATTTTCTAACTTGGTAGTGTGAGAAGAGAGTGATTATAACTCCTGCTGACAATGACACTTCAATTAAAATTGAAGAGACTGACCACCCTATTGTGGAATACAAAACCTTCCATAATGGGGACTTCTTGTCTAAGGAAGGAGTCCTTATGACCAAGAATCTCCCTGTGTTGAACTTGGGAGCTGGTATGGGTCCAGAGTCCTCAACTTTGTTCTGTCCTAATGGAATAGAGCTTGTTGATGAAGAGATAAAGGTACTTTTGAATAGTTTTGGTCTCATATTCTTTAGGAAGGCGATATGGAGGATGAAAATAAAGGAAACAGGTTTTTGAATTTTTGAATTTGTTTTTCTCATTTTTTAGCAAGACAAGCTTGGGAAAGAGTCAATATCTTCAGCTCTTCGTCCCCAAGAACGCTGTGAGCAAGCTTAATATCTGGAACAAGGGAAATAACATAGATTATCATGTTTCAAATGATAATGGAAATGAAAACAGCATTGTCGAGTTGTGGTGTAAAGTTTTTATGGCCAGAGAGCTTTCTTCTAACTTTTAACTCCTGTTCTCCATTATACAGTTGATCTCTATCTATTCTTATAATGTTAAGCCCTGAATTTTTTACCGTTTTGTGTATGCGATAACTTATAATCGAGCATAAAAATATTTAACATTATTATAGCAGGTTAGTTATTTAAAATTAATGTCGACATGCCTTTTGGCGCAAATGCTCTGGTGTAAGCAAGAATGGCTTTTTCTGAGATTTTTTTAATAATTATAATGTCATAACAAATACAAGAAATTATTAGCGCGTCATTATAGAAAGTTTAGATTTATACAAGTGTTCTTTTAAATTTCTTTCATTTATTATATCTCGTTTTCTGGCTAAACAGCAGCATATTCTTACACAATATGTATCCATTAGTAAGAGTTCGACACCTATGTTCAGCTTTCTACAATCTAGAGTTAAAATAGAAAACATGCTCAGGATATCAACTGTAAAAAATGACAAGAATTTTTTTATAATTCAGTTGAAATTCAAGATCTTTCATCCTTTGACTCAATTTTGTATCCATCTTCACCCTTATTAATGCTACAACTAAGCCGAGGAGATAGGATTTTCATTCCCAGTTTTCAATTTCAAAAATGTAGCAGATGAGGTCTTATTTCAAGAAACATGTAATATGTGTGGAAATTATCGAGATTCAGTGAGGAGTAAGTGTTCCTTAGTTTTCAAGTATTGAGCCTTACCGGATATATTTTAAATTATTTAATTCGAAGAGAGAACTATGAGCACAATAGAAAAAAGCAATTCAGGCTATACAGAAGTTTTCGCCTGGGGATGTAAGATTTAAGAACTTTCTTGTTTATAGTTATAGCTGATCATGCAGGCCAAATGGGACTTGCTGGCAAGCAGACAGGTTTTTGGTTCAAATATCTCATTAATATTTTAGGAAAGAACTATCCTATCCCTCGCTTTTGCTCTTTCAATGTGATAATACACTCAATCTCTTGTGGGGAAGAGCACTCAGCATTTATTGCAAGCAATGGTTATATTTACACAATGGGCAGCAATGCAGACGGTAGATTAGGAATATCATCTCGGGGAGTCAAATATTCCTCTTCTCCTTGTCTTGTTGAGGTCCTTTCTAGATACAAGGCCATCAAGGTTTCTTGCGGTTGGGGCCATACTGCAGCAGTAGTGGGTAATAACTCATGAGAGAAAAATTGAATGTGTATAGAGAGTGGAGAACTGTTCACTTGGGGATATGGAGCTGATGGACAGCTGGGAATTGGTGGGGTGACCTCTCATCACTCTCCCCAACTGGTCCAATTTTTGAATCCTACGACTGGAAAGAATGTGAATGTTTTTACTGTTGATGTTGATGCCGGGGCAAGACATACAGCTGCTATTTCAGGTAAAAGAACAAGAGAATATCATAATTTTAATAGATAAGGGAGAGCTGTATATGTTTGGTTCAGCCGAATATGGACAGCTTGGTACAGGAAGGCTCGATAAAGAAGTTTATCCTTGCAAAATTGACCTCTATAACAAAGTCTCTGCAGTTGCTTGTGGAATAAAGCATACATTAATCCTGACTGACAAGGGAAAAGTCTACAGTTGTGGTAATAACGCTACTGGAGAACTTGGAACTGGGAATAAGAGGGCTTCGTTTATTTTTAGTAAGGTGGCCTTCCCTACTGAGGAACAAATAAAGAAGGTGGCAGCTGGACAACACTCAGCTGCAGTTTCTGAGAAAGGAGAGCTTTATGTCTGGGGAACAGGAAGCTTTGGAGAATTTTTACAGCCTCAAAAGATGACAGGAATTAAAAACCCTGTTGTCGATATTTCAGTTGGAGGAGGCTTTGGATGTGCAATTGATATAGGCGGATCTTTGTTCTCCTGGGGATCCAATAAATTTGGAGAGCTCGGGCTTGGGGATTATGACACTAGATTGGTTCCAACATTAGTGAGTTCCTTACAAGGAAAGAGAACAACTGCAGTTTCTTGTGGAGGGAACTTCGCTATGGCATTGGGAATAACCATTATTCACAAGCCAGATGAAGGTAGCAGCAGGGGAAGATATGGTCTGGAATTCAGCGGAAAGAAGTTGGAAGAGGAAAGAGAAAGAGAAACTTATTCTCAAAGGGACTATAATATCAAAAGAGAAAGTGACCTAAGAAGGGACAGAAGTGCAGATAACTTATTAAGAACACACGAAAAATCTGTTGAGGAGAATAGGAGATACAGTGTCCATAGAAATGCCTTTGATGAGGATTTGGAAGCTCTAAGAAGTGAGATAGCGAAAAAAGAAAAGGCAACTGCTGATTCAAGATATGATAGAGGATACAGCCCTTATAGAAGAAGCCCAGGTAGAAGCGATACAGTTTCCCGTGGCAGCACAATACAGAAATCACCAAGAGAAACTGTCGTAACAAGGCAAGATCCTACTTTTGTGAATGTTAGCTTTGAAGCTGATAAGAACTTCTTTAAAAGAAGGGATTCTAGAAGTACTACGCCTGAGCGCTATCCTTATGGGGAAGAGAGACAAAATAGAGAAGTGAATTCAGATTTAGAGCAAGTACGCAGAAGATACGAAGAAATAAAGCAAAATTCTCCAAGTCGCCAAAGAAGGGATTCAGGAGCAGGATATTATGATAGAGGAGATCGAACAGTTTCACCTTTTAGAACAAGGGAAGATATGCCACCAAGACCTGAAAATTATAATGAGGAATATAGATTAGGCAGAGAGAATAGGATTTTAAGGGAAAATTTAGAGCAGCTAAAGAAGCAACTGATAGTAACTGAGAAAGTGCAACTTGAGGATGCTAAGCTTAGGGATAGGGCACTGGAGAGAAGATATGAATTCCTGGAATCTGAGCATGCTGAATTGCAGAGAAAGTTCAAGGACATGGAGAGGGAGCTAAATCTTGAGAGAGAACATATCAGTTCTTTAAAGAGGGATCTCGAAGAGGAAAGAGCCCAAAATGAAAGACATTTGAAGGTGTTAGAAGATAATAGGATTTTGATTGACCACTTGGAGAATGAGAATAGGAGACTTATTGAAAGGCAATCTAAGAGTGGTTCTGAGTATCTCGAGGCCGAAAAGGAGAGGGAATTCTTCAGAAAGAAGTATGAGGAACTCCAGAAAAAGTTTGAAAAGCAGGCACATGACTTCAATGAAGCATTGAGGGAACGAGAAGAAAGAATTGAGAGACTCCAAAACGAAAAAGATGTAATAATAACTGGTAAATAATTTAATGTTCTAGAATCTTGAGAATGCATTTACTGAAATGAGCAGTGCCTTGAAGAAGTTAACTAGAGAGGCTGAACAAGATAGAGAAACAGTGGAGAAATTGGAAAGAGAAAAGCAAAAGGATCTTAAGATAATTGAGGGGTATAAATATGAGAGCCAAAGCCAGAAAGAGCTCATTGATAAGTTACACAAAGAGAAGGCCGAGTTAGTCCAATCATATGAAGAAAAGGTTAGAAAAGCTACCGAAGAAAATAGAAGATTGGACCAGGAGTTGTTTAGGAAGAAGATGGAGAACGATGATCTTGAAAGAAACACTAAGCATCTTGAGAAACTCCTTGATGATAAGAAGACTGAAATCAAGGAGTTAAGAGGATTAATTGTAACCCTTGAGGCAACTCTTCAAACGAAGAGCCATGAAATCAGGCATTTGAAAAGTATAATCGAGGAGATAAACTACAGAACAGGTGGCAGAAAGCCAATTGATGACTTTGATGGTAGCAGAATCTCACCAAGTAATGAACATTAGCTCATGTTTAATCTCTAGATCGAAGCTATATGAATGAAACTACTGACCTTTCTAAGGCTGAGGAGCTTATGAATATACTAAAGAAGGATGAAAGAAGACTTGCAACTGGGTACAGAAGCCGTGGAAGAGGAGCTCAGGATGGTAAATCAAGGGATACTATCAACCTCACTGATAATGAATCTTTCTATGCCTCAAGAAAAGGTGCAGTTGATGACGAATATAGAAGCTATATCTCACCTTTTAAGCTATCACGACAGCGTGAATCTCCTAATGTGAGAGTAGGAAGCCGCCTTTCAACTCCGGAAAATGAAGGTAGATTTGAAGATAGGCCTTTGGGAAGAGATAAAGAGAAGGAGGTGAGTGGTTTGAATAGAAAGTATAGTATGCCTAGTATGCCAACAGAAAAGAGTCAAGTAATTGAGAGATATGATCCCAATAATAAAGTGAAGGAAGTAGGCCAAGCTGCGAATAAACTCATGGAAATATTGAACTTGGATTCCAAGGAAGGAGAGGCTGAGGATAAGAAAGTGAGACCTATGGATATTATAGGTGAGGAGGAGTCAGGTGCTTCTAAGACAGAACTCCATTACACAGCAAAATTCTCGAAGGACCCAACAGCTCAGTCGATTTCTGTAGAAAAGGGAGAGATTAAGACTTTGGAAGGATATGAGATTCCCTTGGAAGAAGAGAATAAGGGAGATAAAACTGATGACGATGATGACCCAATCTCTTATGAAGCATTCTTAAAGAGACATCGTAACAGGATCATGGAGAGAAGCAAGACTCCTGAGGTAATTGTTTAGTGATTGTATTTACTGGTTTATTAGAAAACGGAGGAGCAAGGAAACCTGAAGGATTTGAAAAATAAGCTTCAGGATCTTCAGAAGAATAAAGCGGCTCTAGAACAGAGAATGCAAGAATTTGAGAAAAGATTACAGGAATCTAAGAAAAAATAAAAATAATATTATCCATTTGTTCTTGATATATGTATATTAGAAAGCTCGTAAAATTCATTTCTTATTACTGCTTAATTTTGTATCTTAAGCATACATAGACAACTAACTAATAGCCTCTGAAATATGCAATATTGATCTCCTGCTTACGAATTAGAGTTATCCTAAATATTGATTTCCAAGCAAAATGGTTATTTTATCATATGAAGCTTTTGTTGATATTTTAATTGAATTGTAAGGAAAGCACTTTATCTCAGGCAACAACTTGTTAATCTTTTCCCTTGAAAACACTAATGCTTCATATAAGATCAGTATTCTAAAGCTCTGTCGTTTATTGATCATATACTACTGAAAAAGACCTCATTATCCGACCCATGATAAATATCTGAGTAAAAATAATTAAGGGTTAAGAATTACTAAAAATTTTGTCAATGAAAAAGCTGTTGTCATAATAAGTAATGAAGAGACAGAAAGATAATTTGATTGATATGTATGAGTTTATAAGACTATATAATTAGATTTGTATAGTACATACATTCACAACATCCTTAGAGCATGTTCCTACTCGACTAAACATAGCACCAAATATACAAAAAATCGAAAAGTGAATTTATTTATTCATTCATTCTGTCTAGACTGTTCACAGTTATCTTCTTGCTTTGTAATAGGAAGTGGATTTATTGTCGTTCTCCCCAAAATACCATTCGGCAATTTGGCTCCAACGAAGGACTTTTTATCTATAACCTTATTACCAAACTCCCATAAAACTTACTCTGCCCTCCTCTTATATGCTTAACAATCTTTGCATTAGTAGAAGAAGCCTTTCTCATGTGAGTGGGGCTCATTGCTTTTCCTTCAGAGGTTTCAGGACTACCCAGATCAAGTCCTTCTACACCTTCGGGCATCATCTGGCTAACCAGAACATTAGTGTTATTGCTGACGGATATAAGAGATTTAAGGGATTCAATCTTGTTTTTATATTGGTTGACCTAAGACATTAGGAAAGGGTTTTGAGAATAGGTACGAGGTCTTTGGTCTCATGAAGCTGCTTTTCAAGGTTGAGAATTCTCTCAGTTTTACGCTGAAGCTTTTTCTCGGTGACCTAGAGAATGGGATTAAGAAGGAAGGGAGGTACCTGGCTATCCACTTTGAGGATAGATTTTTGAGAGGCGAGTTGGTGGTACATGGCACTTAGCTGTTCGAGATTATTTTCTAACGTATTGACTTTCTTTTTAAGGGCTTTTTCACCTTCTGTCATGGTGGTTTCGAGATTTCTATTCTTTTCTCTTTCCTCATCCAGCTCCATCTCGAGTTTAACCACCTATTTATGTGACTAAATAAAGAGATTAAGTTACCCTATCGACCCTTTTTTGCAAGTCCTTAAGTATGATAGCCTTCTCCATTTGGTGCTTTTCTCTCTCTCTAGCTAAAGTATCATTTATTATCTTCTCCTTTAGCTCCTCCAAGTTAGGAATTGCCTTCTTGGCTAAATCATCATAGTCCTTGAGGAGTTTGTCATAGTCTTGCTGGAGCTTGGCACTCTTTTCCTTTTCTTGTTGCAGTTCTTCTTTTATCTGCTGGACTGACTCAGGAACATTTTCTTCAGTTTTCTTTCTGTTTGAGCTAGTAGGAAGTCTAGTTGGCGATTCAATGGTCTGGGCTCTGACCTTTCCAATGAAAGTAGAGGCTATCTTCTTGATAGCCTCTCTGTCCTTGATTCCGAACTTGTCTGCGAGCTCCTTCACTAAGTCAACAGTAATGCTTTCGTAAGCAGGGTCATTGGCCAGCTTATCAGGGCTATAGGTAACTGTGTCTAGGGAATTACAATGAAATAAAGTCTGAGTACCGAAGGCTCTTTTATTGGGAGAAATGAACTTTTGAATTCTTTCATTTCTTTCGTATTCTTCGTCTTTTTCCTTGAGCATTCTGATTGTTTGCTCCTTGGATCTCTTGAGTTCCTCATTTTCTGCGATGAGAGTTTCTCTGAGAGCTAGAAGACCTTCGATGTTATCTTCCTTTTGTTTGTAAGTTTCTTCAAGTTCTTGCATTCTTAAAGTAAGAGTGGCAAGCTTGTGAATGAGGGCTTCATTTTCCTTTTCCAAAGTAATGACCTTGGCATTCATGAACCCGAATTCCTTTCTCAAAATATTCACTTTTTCAGTCTGGGTTCTCACATTATTTCTCTCTATTTCCAATTCGCTCTCAAGGATTTTAATCTACAAATTAATCAAAGCAAATTGGTTTTACTCTTGTCTGATCGTCATTGTTCAGAACTGATATTCCTATGTTCGTGTACTTCTTTGGAGGGTCTTCATCCTCGCTGGAGCTTTCCTCTTCTGCACTCTCGTCATCACTCTTTGCCTTTTCTTCACTATCTTCTTTCTCTGCTTCCTCAATAGGTTCACTGGTACGGAGCTCGTCTTCTGAGGGGATGGGGATATTATGTTTTTCCAGAAGGGCTTCCAAATATTTTATTCTCTTCTCTTTTTGCTTGATGGTATTTTCAGCCTTTTCTAACAACAACTGAAGTTCAGCAACTGTATATTCTCTGTTAATCTTAGGCTTATTCTTGATAGACTTGGCTCTGTATCCGAATCTTAGAGTTGAAAGTGTTTCAGCATCATTGAACGATGAGGGAGAACAAGTAATAATCAGAGTTGTCCTTGCATTACCTCCCAGAGATTCCTGCAAAACTCTGGTGAGCTTAGAGTTACGGTAGGGGATATGTGAATGCCCTTTGCCGTCTGTGAGGGCATTGATAACGTTACCCAGAGCAGACAAGCTCTGATTAATCTTCTTGGCTTCTTCTAAGGTTTGGCCTGCAGCTCCTGTCTTTCCGACCTTTTCAGAACCGGCCAGATCAACCAGATAGAGCTTTCCTGTCTTAGCGCTCATTTCGTGGAGGTTGTTTTGATGAATTGACATCATGAACAACATGTGAGATCTTGAGGAGCCTTCATTCATTTGTGTTGCTGTTACAGCTCTATGGGAATCTCCCAGTTTCATCAAGTCATAAACGTCTTGCTCCTGACTGACGTAGTACTCTGTCACATCCTCTATATAGACTCCACGAGCTTTATCTTCTCTGATTTTGAGATTTGTTTTTTCAGGAGTAAAAAGATCCCTAATTTTTTCCATATATATCTCTACCATTGAGCACTTAACTGTGAACTCAATATGGTCTGGAGTCTGAGAGATGTAATCGAAGACTGTGTCGACCATACGAGGGATGATTCCTATGACATTATTCGGGTAATCAGGTTCTATTTACCTCTCTTCTCTGGGTCATCAATATTGCTTCCTTTCATTGTGTGGGTCTTTCCTGAACCTGTTTGACCGTAGGCAAAGACAGTTCCGTTGAATCCTTCGAGAACACCTGAACATATAACGAAGATTTAATTTGTATTACTCTCAACTACGGGCTTAGCGGCAAATTCGTAGACTTCCTCTTGGGTTGAGTTCATATCAAAGACCCTATCGAAAACGAATTTATGGGTTCCTGGGCCAGTATCCACATACTGAAGTATTAATGATATTCTTAAGTTCCTTTACTTGTGATGTCTTTAAGGTTATCGTCTTTTGATCAGGAAACTCCACACAGACAGTTCCATTAGCCTCTATTTCTCTTTGGCTAACGGGCCTGACTCTACACACAACCTATTCAATAATTTTAAATATTTTTTTGTCTATTACTTTGACATTTCCTGATGTAGCCGAACTGGACGGGGTTGAAGTGTCTTTTGAGGCGGTGGTGTTCACAGTAGTAGAGACCGAGATATTATCCTCACTCTTTTTAAATTATTGGGTGCTAATAGATATATACATTATCTTTTTTGTCTGGTTTTTTGAATAAGTTGTTTGTGCTTCCTCCATCTCTCTTCTTGGCGAGTGAAGGCTTCGACATATCGATCGTCTGAGATTTTTTCTAGCAAAATAAGGTAAAATAGCATTAACGAACCAATTTTTCAGACATCTTGACCAAATAATATTTAATTTAAAAGAATTCAAAAAGAGTTATCGATATCTAATCGACCACTTAGTGCCAGAATATAGAACATTTTTATGTTTTCATACAACCAAGAACACAGAAGTTGACTCTTCATAACATTTCACTTGTTTTCAATGAATTCATAGAGAAATTATAAAAAATGAAAATGAGACATTCTCCAAGTTGCTTTCAAATTATTTTTTCATTTTTTAATTCAATAGTCAAGGCTACTCTGTTAGTGAATTATTCAGCCAAAAAAAAGGATATAGGCTGGTTCATAATTTGCCTTTATATTCATTATGATTTCTATATCAACCTCAAAATAAAGTGAATTCCTAGCTGCGTTTCGTGGCTACAGAAAGCTTATTGTGGAAAATTAATGTTATTGAGTTTTTAAAGTACTTCAAACTAATTTTTTTATTTTCTATGAACCAAGTGCTTCAATCAAGAAGCTTCATTCAAAATTGTTGTTTTTAGTTTCTCTTTAATTTCATAAGTTTGATAATGTTATGGTATATTTAAACTGGTAATGAAAAATCTTCTAAGCTTAGGAGTATCTGAATAATGATTCCTAAAGAGGTAGTTTTTAAAAAATTATTCTAGTACAATTTCCTAAGATCTTTAGCTTTAAATAGTGAAGAAACTAGTCCCGTAGTCAAGAAATATGATTTTTAGAGGAAACATAATATTTTTTCAAGAGAGATGATAATAATATCTGCCTTTATCTGTAAGATTCCCTACTGGAATGTAAACCTCAATCATTATGACTTCCCATTTTCGTTTGGAATAATATGTAGAGCGTTTGGCGCCTATCTCCCTAAATATTGAAAAAGAGCTTAATAAATTGGAGACCATTGGCTTCTGAATTGCTCCTTAAATCCAATAAGCTTAAGATTCATTAATAAAGTAAGAACTTATGTAATTTCTTTTTATTGTAGATTCTCCTCCCCTTGAAAACATCAATTCTCTTTAGTCAAGGTGAATAGTAGTCCTAAGAGTACAAATTCATTTGTTGGAGGGAGTGGTTAAACTCGAAGAACTTCAAATGAGAGACTCATTGAAATTTATCGGAACTCATCAGGGCAAATAATGGAAGCTCACAAACTTCAAGCTAACTTAAATTATCATTATAATTTATTATTATTGAATCACCTAAATTCCTAGAATCTAAAAACTTTCTAAAGCCTTTTCCAGCTAGAACTAGCCTTCATGGACTTTAATTCACTTATACCTTTTCTGTAGAGAAGAATAATTCCTCTTGTGGACAAAAAACCTTCTTGTCCGCTAAGATTAAAGCTGAGTTTGAACAGTGATTTAGAAAGAAATAGAATATGACCTGAGCAATTGCTTTTAAACAGCATTGATTGTTAATATCATTGATTTCTTCCTTTATGAGAATAATGACTCAGAAAATTCAAACTGGATAGAGATGTAAAAATTCATGATCTAATCGTTATACACAGAAGACAGAATTCATTACCAGTGGACCTTACCAATTTAATCAATCACAGTACTTTTATAATCGTGTTAGATTGGTGAATAGCTTCTCAAATTGTAAAGAATGAATAAATCATTAACAGTGACGACAGCAACTCAAGTTTATAAGAGAATGATGGCTATTTGAAAGGAATCCAAAATACAACTTATAAACGCCTTCAGACTTCGGGTCAAAATGAATCTGAGCTAATAGGTTATTCGCTGGTGTAATCTAAGAAGAATGCATTAAGTTCCAGACAAACCGTAAAACTAATCTGTCACGGTCTCTTTTCTGGTGAAGAGAGAGTCAAGTAACGATATGAAAATTCATATAAAAGTCGAACTAGTTTGTGAAAAAGTTCATCTTAGGCAGAATGAAAATTTATTGACTCAAATTTTTGATTCAATAACTAATTTTCATAAATTTTATGAAGCTCATTGATTAAGCAAAAACTTGCGTTTATTATAAATCAAAATAGCTGAAATTCTAAAATCAAGAGCTCAATTTGATGCTTCATTTTTACACTTTTCTTGTACTGTTATTCAGTACTATTAATCAAGGGACCCCTCATGTTCAATTAGAAATGATATCAACAAACAGGTTCTTCTATCCTCTAAAGGAAATTTAACATCAGATCAGAAAAGGATGCTTTCCGCTACTCCAACTCAAAAGGAAATCTTGATAAACAGCATATCAGGAGGGAACCTAACCAACCCTGAGGTGGCAGCTTTTAAAAATGGAGGCTTTATTGTTGTATGGGAGAGCATTCCTGCTGGCGTATCCAATATGTCAGACATCTATGCAAGGAGATTTGATGAGAACAATAGCCCGTTAGGACCTGAATTTCAAGTCAATACACCTGCTTCTAAATTAGAAATAAATCCTGCAGTTGCCACTTTGGCAGATGGAGATTATATAATTGTATGGCAGGCCAAAGCTTCAGGAGAGAAATATGGAATCTATGGGAAACGATTTAATGCTTATGATTCCCAGTCTCTAATTAGTACAGGAAAAGTCTTAGATCAGCTATATCCAAGAGTTGCAAGCTTTAATGAGGACGGCGGCTTTGTGGTTGCATGGCAGGGAATGATAGATTCGATTTATACAGAATGTCCAGTTAAGAAATATAAAGGTGATAATTCAGAGGCTTGCAATGATACATATCTTCCCCCTTCCTCCTGGGGTGGGAGAATAATAACTAAACCTGATGTGACCACCCGTTCGACTGGAGAATTTTACGTTACTTATATTTACAAAGCCTCAGAAGATTGGATTGATTCATGGTTTTATTCACCTACATGTCAAAAAGGTGAAGAACCCTACACTATGATGCCTGGTGCTATCAAAGAGGGTATTAGAAGCAGAACAGTCACCTTTCTCGATCAAAATTACACTATGTTATGTGAGTCCACAGGTTCGCTTTTAATGGGAATAGCTGGCCAATTTGGAAAAGACGAGAATGCTTCAAGATTAACTAGATCCCTACCTCTATACAATCTTTCTATTGCAGCCTTAAAGAGTAATACCTTATTAGTATATGGTTCAAGCTACAACTTGTCCTATCATCTTTATGTCGGAATTTGGCATCCTTACACCTGGGATATTTTGAATGAGACCAGAGCTATCACCACCCCTACTACAAATCATAAAGCTGGAGGAGTTATAGGATTATCTGATGGCAAATTGGTGTTAACTTGGTCGCTCTATAATCCAGAAACTAGTGAATCAGATCTTTATATGAGTGTTCTCTGTTCTGACAACACTGCCTGCAAGAGTGAAACCTCTTCAAGATGTACTTCAGATTGGATGTGTGCTTCATGCGTTGAAGATTTCGAGTGCAGTCATATCCCAGGAAATAACTACTGTAATGCTGGCACCTGTGTTGAATGTAAAACTACCCCTCATTGTCCTTCCCCAACAGCTTCAAAGTGTGTTTCATTTACCTGCATACCTTGTGATGTTGATGACGACTGTGAACATCTCACTCTGACGCCTTATTGTCATAATATTCGTCAATCCTGTGTAGAGTGTCAAAGCAACAACGATTGCATGACTCCATCAAAATCTAAATGTGAGGATGGTGATTGTGTAGGATGCGTAAATTCTGCTGACTGTAGCCATCTTCCAGGCAACAGAGATTTTTGCATTCTAGGAAAGTGTATGTTAAATTCATCCATTTCCATAGCAGGACCCAGAAAAATCCAAGAGTCTGATCTGTTACTTACAGCCCTCATTAACCCCGAGGAGGATACTCTTTACCCTGGGACAGTGTATAGCTGGAATGTTACAGGTAGTATCAACGGACAAAAACCTCTCCAAGATTTGATAGACTATGTAGCGACTCAGGATTCCAAGTACCTCAATAATCCAATCACGCTCTTAGAGAAAGAAGTCGAATATAACTTCAGTGTTTCTTACACAAATGTAGATGGAGTCCAATTGTCAACCACTCATAGCATTCTACCTACATGTCCAAGAGGGATCTACCATATTTCTGGTTCTGGATGTATTGGAACTTGCATACCAGTTTGCAACGTTTGCCAAGATAGTGAAGAATGTATAGAATGTGTTTCTTTTGCCAAATTAGATAGCGTAACTAAGAAGTGCGTAATGAATTCTACACTGACTCTCTCAGGCCCATCTTCCACATCCACTTGCTCTGATTTGAGATCATCAGCTATAATCGGCCCAGAATAAGCTGCGTATCAGCATATTCAATATATCTGGACAGTTTCTTCAAATTCTATCAACAATACTCTCAGAGAGGCATTAAATGATTTCATGAGCTCCCAAAGTTCATCCTTAGTTAAGATTCCAGCTTCCTATCTGGAAAAGGGCATTGACTATAACTTTACAGTCAGCTACATCAATTTCCTTGGAACAACACTCACAAGCAGCCTAAAAGTCTCTACAGGTTCTGACCTCATCCCTTCACTAGATATAGATGGTGGGGAGATTCAATATGTGAAAAGAAGCGATCCAATAAAATTGAGGGTGGTTGGATCTTATTCTGGATGCTTTGATGCTAATAGAACCTTAGTCATAGAGTGGGATCAATTTGACGGCCCTCCATTAAACATCAAGAACTTTGTTACTCAGAATATGCCCCTCTGGGCAACCATCCCAAAATGTGTTCTGAAACCTGACAGCATCTACACTTTTCTAGTCATGGCTTACATCGAGGGTTATGCTCGTTTTCCTGCATTTTTGACATTTTCAGTAATCACTGAAAGATGATACATTTTACGCTGCAATCTTGAACGGAAATCGTAATCAGTCATCTTATAAACCCCTCTACTTGAAAGGTGCTATTATTTATGAAATTGAGTGCTTAGACACCTATGCTTACCCTGTATCATATATGTGGAACTGTAGCAAGGTCTTACCTGATGAAAGTTTAGTTCCATGCGAAGATCCAGACAATCTATTTGGAATTGAATTACCCTATGAAGACCTGAATCTTCCTGTCTCATATTTTATGCCCGAGGATGTTATGGAGTTTACATTGACTGTTACAAGAAATGGCAAAACCTCTTCTGCTAAAACAAGGATCACAGTCTCAGGTCTAAACACTCTACACGTATCACTGGCGTGTGTAGATTCCCAATGTCGAAAATATACAGCGGCAAAACCTCCTATATTATCAGCAGAAATAGCTAATGAAACTTATGACCCTAACAACAACTTACACTACAACTGGACAGTGGCACCTACACTCGATGTAGCTCTTTTCCAGAATAGACTCAAAATTGTCCCAGATGCCTCAGTTGTTTTTGATACCCTCCAGATTGTATTGCAAGTCTTCAATTCCACTCATCAAGGAATCACTTTTGCAAACATTCCTTATAACGTCCCTCCTCTAAATGGAACTTTGGTTGCAGAACCAGTTGTTGGGCAGGCTCTTGACACGCGCTTTAGCATGATTACCCTTAACTGGCTTGATGAGGATGTTCCTATTGTTTATCAGTTTTTCTTTACTTTTGATACTAATTCTACAATAGATCTATGGTCACCTATTACCAATAAGCAAAAGTTAACTTATACTACGACTTGGCTTCCTGGAAAAGAGCCTAATGTTACTGTTTACCTACACGTGGTCGATGCATTTGATGCTCAAAGCCTAGCTTCTACTAACATTACTGTTGAGATTCCTTCACAAACTATATCTGAAGCTGTTAGAAAGATCAAAAACATTATTTCTTCATTGTCATCCGTTGATCTCTTTGAAGTACTTAAAAAACATATAGCAATATCTAAGCAATTCTTAGATATAGAAGAAAATGTCTTGACTAAAGGAGCTGGATGTCCTGAATGTAGTGGGCATGGTAACTGTCTAGAAAATACGTGCATTTGTGATGAAGGATGGGCTCTTCAAGACTGTAGCCTTGAGAAGGATACTTACCAGGAAATTATAATAGCAAAGACAAATGCTATCCAAGAACTTATAGACAGCTATAATAATATGGAAAGTGATGAAATGAGAGGATTTGTCTTCCACTCTTTGCAGGCTTTAACTACTGAACCTGAATTTAACGATGACCAAATAATCACCAAGGTTCAAGATGTTATCGAGAAAGACTTAAAACTCACAAGCAATGATACTATTTTAGATCAAAGTGAAAGAGAATCAGTAGCTCAGATTTTAAGTAATATGATTCAATACTCTAGTAGATCTGATTGCCAATGCATTTCCGAACTTTGTCGTGGACTTGAGAAAAAAGCTACAGATTATTTAGCAAAACTAAGTTCAAGTGCTCTAGCAGATTCATATCCAAATGAAGAACCACTAATTATTAAAACACCTTCATTTGATTTATTCACAGTAAAGACCACTCCATGTACAATTTCAAATATCGATTTTCAATCAGATGAGACTGCACCTATAGTGAAGTTAATACCTTTGGTGACACCAACAAATGCAAGTTGTGCTGAGGAAATAAATGCACAGCTTTATATCCTTTCAGATAAAAACAAACTTTAATTGCCAGAAACCCACACAACCAGGGGCTTTCAAACAGAATATAGGAGTGGTTGTAACAGACTCTAAGAGTGGTAAACCTTCAGACCTCCCTCTTTATATTACAATAATATATCCACCTGAAAAATCCTGCCCGTCCTCCTGTACAACAGAAATTTCTCCCTCAGGAAAACTTTGTATTTGTGAGGACCTTCTGGAATTTGATCTTGCTAAACAAATTAAGTCCATTTTTGGTTCTTCTGAGATTTCTACTTTGACAAAGGTAAACAGTCTATTATCTTGGGAATTCTATCAATCTCCCATTTTCTGGACAGATGTAATTGCCTGTCTTTGGCTTGGAGGAACTCTTTACCTGTTCAAAAAGAAGCCCGCAGTTAACAATTACTGCAGAGTCACTTTGCTGAGAAAAAACTATGAGAAAAACCTGCTTATAGAACACAGGCAGCATTCCTGGTATTGTCAATTCTCCTTTATAATTTCTCTAGAAAATTCATCCTTTTCTAATATTTATTTCTACCAAGACCCATTGATCAGAAAGTCAATGAGAGCTTTCCTCTATTTTAACAGAATCATTCTCTATGGAACTTTCGGTGCTCTTTTTGCAAACAGCTCACAAAGTGTAAATCTTTACATGATAATTATTAATTATACAGAGTACACTCGAAGCATTGAAAAGACTCCAGATTGGAGTAATCTTGCTTCCATTTTATACAGTGTTACCGCCTAGTGTCTTGATAGATGCATTGATTAAAGAACCTGTCCAAGAGTAAATGATTTTTTCTTTATAGTAATTTAATAGAGCTGGATCAAAAGTTCCCAGAAAAAGGGAAGGTCAAGACAAATACTAGGGCTAGCTTTAAATATAATTATTCTAGCTGGCTGCTTCTTTATTTCATTTACAGTTGCTGCCAACAAAAACTCCGATTGGCAGAGATCTTGGTTGATAAACTTCATTTCTTTCCTGCTAGACGATTTATTTGTCATGCCAGTGGTTGTCCTACTGTTAAGGTGAATCATGGTCAAAATTTATCAAAGAGCTCCCAGCTTTTTAGATCGAGACTTATGGATAAATGCTATTAATTTCGAAGATGAAAAGATCGGCCATGGCAGCAAGGTTTATCCGTTCAAGCCTTCTGCTAAGCAAACAACCACACAAAACAAATTTTTTGCTGCTACAACTAATATCTTGTTCAAAGGTGAATGGATTGGTTCAAAAATAGATAATGATGCAGCTAATAATCAACCAAATTTTAATCCTCCTTTAAATAGTCCTGAACAGGATTGCCTCGAGTCACTGAGTCTATCTTCCCAAAAGGAAAAGATGGACATCGAGGTAATATTTAATCCGAATCGGGCCTTGAAGGTCGGAAGCGAGTGCTAGATAATCCTGTAATTGGAAGTCCCTCTGAGGAAGATTTTAATCTGTTAAGAGGTTAAAATCATCTATTTTAGTCGAAAACTATCAAAAGTAACCATCGATATTGAGTACTTGAAGATATGGCCATGCTATACATAGCTTTGTGTTTTTATTTTTATGAGAATAGTAAGATAATAGTAAAATGCTCTTCCTAATTCTTTGGATGCTTTTTTGGAAATCAAAAGATGGAGGACTGCACACTTTTTTCTTTATGCTAGCCTTTTAAAATCAATCCAACAGACATTTGATGAGTTATAATTAGAAAAAAGATTGTTAAATCAGGTACATGTAGAGAGATTCAAGAATATTCCCAGAATCCCAGTCATTATTTTTCTGATAGGAAAAGTTTTAGTAACACCCGATGAATTCTAGGAAATGCTTGTCTTAGTTGTTGGCATCTTGGTTTATTTGAAAACATTGTGCCGCTGAAGTCTATCATTATAAAAACCATGAAAAAGGTCGTTCTGATAAGATAGAATTCTATGACTTTGATTGTTAGCAATAATTCCTGTGATATGACGTACTTATCTATTTTTTAAGTTTTGGTGGGCTGTTCATCAAAGTAATAGGGCCCTCGTCAGGCTGGAACATGCAAGGAAATAGGCTTGGAGGGATCTCTATTTGAAAGCGGGACTATTAAATTTATTTAAGGCATATCCTCTTTTTGAATAACGTATAGATAGATATATCATTGTGTAATCAATTTAATGAACAGTAGAGACTTTGAACAGAACTCTGGTTTCCATCAAGACCAGTCCTCTTCTAAAGAGAACGGACATTTCGGTGACAGAAGAGAAGATTTTTCAGACAACGACTATTCTGGCGCTGGAGATCTTGACCCTAGAAATTACCCCCAAGGGTTTATGCCAATGCAAGGACCAAATGGAATGTTTTATCCTCCATACATGAACCCATACATGCCTTACGTACGTTCCACATATACTCAATCATAATCTGCTTTAGCAGTATCCTTACATGGGACAGAGCTATAGAAATACTTATCATGGAGAACGCAAAGGATATCATGGACGTAAAAAGCACTATCATTACGGCCCCATCACCACCCAAGTTGTTTATGCAAAGAAGTCCAAGCCAGTCCCTCAAGTAGAGGCATTCCTGATCATTCCTAACCTTTTTAGGAAGAAAAAAAGTTGGAAGCTGATATGGCGAACCTTTCCCTTGGTGAAAACAAGAGTAAAAATAGCTCTTTGTGAATAACAATTTATAGCTGGACAGAAGAGCAATGGACACGTCGTTCTCCCTCACAAGATATCCAAAGCCCAATTCTTTGTAATCAAGAGTTATAGTGAAGAAGATGTTCACAAAGTAATTCAACCAAATGCCCTAGCTAATTACCTAGGCCATCAAGAACAACATCTGGTGCAGTACTAAGGAAGGAAACGTTAAGCTTCATAATGCTTATGTTACTGCTAATGACGAATATCCCATTTACTTATTATTCAGTGTTAACTCTAGTGGCCATTTCGTCGGAGTTGCCCAAATGAAATCACCTGTAAGACGCATAGAAAATGTCATTTTAACTTTGTAGGTCGACTTTGATAAGAACTTTGAGGGCTGGGGACAAAGCCATAAATGGAAGGGAATTTTCAAGATTAGTTGGGTCTATATTAAGGATGTCCCTAACAGAGAATTGAGACATTTGAAGAATGAGTAAGATTAGAGTGATTGTTAGTAAAATATAAGGTACAATGAAGGAAAACCAGTGCCCAATTCAAGAGACTGCCAGGAAGTTCCTTTTGAAACAGGAATACAAGTTCTTGAGATTTTTGAAAAGTACAAGAACCAGACATCAATATTGGACGATTTTGAGTATTATGAGATGCAAGAAAAGAATCACCTTTAAATTTCTTTTTAATTGTAATATGTATTAGTGTCTTGGGGTCTCCATGTAATAATTCTGTATCACACATTGTAATATGCTGCTATTAATTTGCAAGGGAAATTCGCCGAGATAATCTCTTACGAAATTACGTGACACTATTAAATACAGAATTCACTATATCCATATGACCAATTCACTTTATTCTTGCTTAGCCTCTTCCTTCTTTTCAGTGATGTCTTCTTCTTTGTCCAAGTCATCCAATTTATCTACAACATTACCAATATTATCATCCCTCTTTACTTCCATGATCATGATCATGTTGGCAGTTTTCATCATGGACGTGATCATGGCCGTGGTCGTGACCATCATCATCGTCATCAGAGTCATCATCATCTCCACCAAAGCCTACTTGTGAGAATGGAATTAAATTATGGTACCTCTCATCATGTCAGGATTCCAATCAGATCCGAGTCCTTTATCGGCTTCCTCGTCTTCTTCATCTTCATCGACATACTTGCTCCAGTCAACGCTGATGTGATTGTATTTCTTATCGTCCTTGAGGAGTCTAACCCAGTGGGGGCCAGATTCCTTCTTGACTAAGTTGAATTGTAAATGGAATCCAGTGATATTCCATTTAGATTCCTGGAAGTCAGATGCAATGTATATATAACTACTTCGATGTTGATTTCGTTGAAGAAAATAAGTTCGGTAGCGTAAGTCTTTCCGTCGGAGGTGACTTCAATCTTCAAATGACTAGGATTAACCCACTCAATCTTTTCATTTTTTATATCTCTCAATTCGACAGTCAAGAAAATTCTGTCCTTTCTTTGAGCCCACTTAATAGGAGGAAGCCTAAGGCGTTATATGGAACTGAGATGAATTGTACAAGGTGGCCATTTTGATACTTATTTAGATATTAATTTGGATTAGATGATTTTGAGGATTTAAAAATTTGAATCAACTTAGATTCTTTCTTGAAAGTTCTATATACCAAATTTCATTTAATTGTCAATATAAGAAGCCCATATCATGTACAAATACATAATTACAGTTAATTATTTACTCTCTCTTAGGCTTTTTAGGGCTCTGTGACCTTCTATCTGAAGTTTCTGTGGAGGAAGGCAAATATGCTTCCCATATTTGATCAGTATCAGAGACTTTCCAAAGTCTCAAAATATATAATAATCTTATTAAAATGTAATCTCTGGCCATTTGAATACTGTCAGTCACAACATTTAACTTAGAACCCTCTTTATCAGCCCACTTTACAGGGACTTCACAATAAGGAATGCCAATATAATTTGCAATAACGAACATTTCAACGTCAAAAGCCCATCTTCTAATGTGGAGGGGCCTGAACACTTTCTTGGCTGTCTGCTGGGTAAAGAATTTAAATCCACATTGAGTGTCCTAATATTTCAGAGTCTCATATTTCGTATTATACCTTCAACTTAACTCCACAAATTGTTTGCACAATGAAATTGCTGATTTTGGCCAGAATGAGTCTGTAACCCTTTCTTTCAACGAGAATATCAGGACATTCAGCTCTAGAACCTGCAACAATACCATCTCCATTTCTTTGGATATTTTTTAACTAGAAATTAGGAGGATAGGGATAGAATGATACTCTTTCAACACACTTTTCGAACTCATTAATATCTGTGGCACCATCAGCATCAACCATCAAAATAATGTCTCCAATAGCAGCCATAGCACCCTGAAGTTAGTCATTTCAAGAGATATTTTACTGATCTGATAGCTCCTCCTTTACCTTGGTTGACTTTATATTCCAATACTTTAAGATCAATGTTCTTTCCTTCATAATTTGAGTAAGCTAAAGCAACATCAGTGCTATAAAGATTAAAAAGAAGCAATTAAGCTTACGTGTTATCTTTTGAGGCGTCATTTACAACAATAATTTCATAATTATAGTGCTTTTTCTCCAAGTACTATACACTTTAATATTAGGAGTGAGATAATTACATTTATAGTGACTGGGAGCATATCTGGTAATCTCTTTTTCTCATTATAGGCAGGAATAAGCAAACTAAAGTCAACTCTCTTGGAAGTTTTACTAACTTCTCTTAGGTAATCCTCCAAATTTTGTCTGCCCTTAGTTGTGACAATAGAGAAGGTGCTATGCAAATAAGTTGAATTTAGGACTATTTACTCTTCATATTTTTGTTTAGTTCTTGCCTTCCAAGCAAAGTAAGGGGAGAATCCCCATTTTAAAGCATACAAAAACTAGAGTTTGAAAAGGTAGTGTGTCGGCCTTACTGCAACGAGAAGGATGGCAGAAATTATAAATGTCAGCATTTTAATAGAGATTTATTGCGAATCTTAATCTATTCTTCTAATTAAATATTCCTTTGCAATAACAATTGACGTGTTTACACGCCATAATTCTAACAAAACATGTCTATCTCTAATTCTCTTTAACTTATACCAATGATTGTTTACCTTATTGATTGTATTAAATCAGGAATCATATTGCTCCATTTTACCATAAAATATTCACAAGAAAATTCAAATTTCCTCTTATAGAACCCTTAATATTCAAAGCACCTGACTAGTTAATTCTATTACTCATACATGCCCTTTGACTGTGGAGAATTAAAATTCTAAGGTACTCAAGGGAAACTATTCGGTTTTGCTATCTATTTGTTTATTGAGAAAAAGAATTATGTCCTCAATCGAGTTCTTGAGTTCAGATAGGAATATATACCTATATCTTCACCATACAACATAAAGTGTTATATCTGCTGGCGTGAATTAGTAATCCTTCAAAATATCAAGAACATATTGTTTTCCTTCTCCTCTGAGTTGATTGACGAACTTGTCAGCACAATAGTTAGTATCTCTAATGTTCTTTGAAGCGAAGATGCATTGATTCAATTCAGACTCATAGAATGCAAACTTTCTATAAATTCTCTCTTGAAGGTCAACCATATTAGCAGTGTGCTTAAGGCCCTTGAGGGTGGGAGTAATAATTTGGTGGATTTCCCTTAAGGCATCTTCCATGGCTTGCTTCTTGTCAGCACCCAAAGGAGGAGCTCTATATTCTCCATAGACAGCCAAGGGTTCCATGTTCTTTTGACTTCTTTGCCATTGCATGTTTTGAAGGGCTTCCTTGTTCATAAGGTCAATATCATCACCTTGGGTGGGCTTCTGATACATTTTGTCCATGGTTAAGTCTGTTCCTAGAAAATTTTTGAAAGGTATCAATATTTATTTTATTTTAGCTTCGAGGAGCTCAATAAAACTGATTCTATTTAAATGAAAAAATTTTCATCAGAAGCCAACCTGCACAATGACAATTCAGATGAAGAAGACTTTTCTTACTACACATACCAACCAACTAAGAAGTCTATAAAGAATTCCCGATCAACCGAGAAGATTGAAAAATTAATTGAAACGGGCAAAAGATTACTGAAGGAAGGAAAGATACCTCAAGCACTAGAGTCCTATAGTTCAAGTAAAAAAATTTCCTCTCAACTTTAACGTTAGCTTTTGAGAGTCTATCTAAAATGGAAGGCCCAGATTCAGCCCAATTCAGAAATACATTGACAAAGATCGTGGAAGATCTAAATAAAACTGCGATGCAATATGTCCAGCATAATGATATAGAGACAGGAATGAATATTTTGACCTATTGTGAACAAGTTACAGACCCAAATCTCTATGGTTCTTTCCCTATGTTACGAAATCTTACATATAATAATATCGGATGCGTTTGCAGAAGGACCGGCAAGCTCAAGATGGCCATACATCACCTTAAGAATGCATTAGCAGTGCTCATCAATAATGGACTACAGAAGTTCTCTGCTATGACTTACTTGAACCTCTGTGCTGTTCTATCTCAAATGGGAGAGTAACTTGTTAGCCCATATTGAATTAGTTGTATAGTCATATCTCAGCTTTAAAGTACGCGAAGAATGCTCTAATCTACGCGCAGGAGGAGATCCTATTATATTCCAATAACCCTGATGCCAACCCTGAAAAATACAAGGAAAAAGTAAAGAGTTATATTTTCTTTAGAGAAATCTTTAGGCCACTATGCTGGCTATTGCCTACCATAACATGGGTGTCGAGGAGGAACATATGAAAAATTTGGATGATGCCTTGCATTGGTATGAGAAAGCCTACCAAACTCTTGAAGAACATGGGTCTGTTGATGAAAAACTCTACAAGCAATTCAAAGCCGCACATGCAAAGGCTCAAGATGTACCCTCTTTCGTACAATTTTATCTTAGATCCTAGGCCTACATTCTTCTAACCCTGAAAAATTCAAGAAGCAAAAAATCCTTACAACCCACTCTGGAAACTCTTCGTTCAAGGACTGATCTTCACACTGTGTCTAACACCTTTGGACAAACTTTGAAGCTTACCAAGCGACCTAGTGGGGACCTGGGTGTCACTTTGCCTAAATCAAGATCAGGATTCATTTTCAAAAATAAAAGGGTTGTTCCAGAATCCTCATATACTCCCTCTATACACTCAATGACACACAGGTATTCATTATTTTGAGCAAGGGGAAATAACTGTATAGGCCCTATACTGCTATCAGCAGCCAAAATTCACCCCAAACCAAAAATACCACTTTTACATTCTTCAATGAAGGAAAAGGTATTTTCTGGCTGAGCATATCTAAGTAATAGATCCTCAATATAAAATCAACAAATCAATGACCCGCCTTACTCCCAAGGCTGCCACCCAGCCCCTTCAAAATAATTTTATGCGAGGTACCCAAGCTGGATCAATCGACTCTGCGAGAAGGAGCCGAGTTAATTACAGTCGTGAAGTTTCCAAGGACACGTACAATTATTTTCCCATTTTCTCAGATAATAGGAGCATCTCTGTTATGACAGAGGACAATGAAATAAAGGCTCTTGAAAAGGCTGGAGTTCTTGAGTGGTCCGACTCTGATGAAGAAGACTCTAAGTATATTTTTAATTAGTTATAGCTGATTATCAAGGAATAAGCCCAAATTTGGTAAAGAGGAAATGAAAGAAAAAAGACTTGAGTTCCTGAGCAGTTTACAAAAGCTAGAAGCTGCAAATCTTTCTGGACAAGTCAAGATTCTGTCTGATGAATCTGATAACAGCAGCTCAAAGTCTCCCAGAGAAAAACCTAAAAAGAGCTTCCTTCGCATACCAACTAGAGCAATTAAATCCAATAACTCTAGCAATCTTGCTCAATCAAAAGAATCCGTTGGTCAGAAAAGCAAAGAGACTCCAAGGACTGAAAGAGAGAACAATCCAGTTGAGGAACCCGAAAACTACTATAGAAAAACAGCTGAAAGTGGTCTTGGAAAATACAAGTCTTCTGCTGGTTTGAGCAAGCTTGAAGAGCTTAAGGATGCTGAGACTGTCGTCTCAAAGAGTATTTCATCTGACCATAAGTCTACAGTAAGGCCGATTCGTAAGCTATATACCAAAGCTGATATTGTAATTTGTTTATTGACTTTCTGAGAATTTGTAGGCTGAGATGGAAAGAAAGAGAACAGAAGCCGCAATAGCGATCCAGAGATACTACAGAGCAAGACTCCAGAGAGAAAAGTTCCAATTGCTTATCAGAAAGAAGATGCAATCGAAGGATAATATGATCATTAAAAGAAAAATTCTCATTCTAACACCATATAGAACAGTAAATGGACAGGAAGTTCCCTTGAAGCCTGATGACTTCCATCTGGTTGTTGTAGCAGTTCCTCAACAAAAGAAGCTCAGATTTAGTCTAACCAATAACACAGAGAGAACAAAGTTTGATTTAGTAGTTCCCATTGACCATCTGCCTTTGAACTATGATCCCAGTAGCAGAAAGAAAGGAGATCCTAAAAATGAAGATATCATTGTTAGTGCTCTGCATAAGCATGAAAATAGAGATATAATTGATCAGTTTATTGAAAGTACAATTAAAAGAATCCACATTGTGGACCATTTGGTCTACTTGAAGGACGAACCAGAAAGCTCACCATCCAAGCAACAGCCTATTGTCTTCAAAAATGAGGAAGCTACAGCCGAAAAAAGTAATCTTTACATGATTTCTTTTAATTCTAAAGAGCAACCTTCCCAACCCCTGTACGCTAAAGTGCCCAACTACAAAACCAAGGAAGGTCAAATAACATTGATTCAAGCAATTTGGAAAGGCAAACAAGCTAGAGAGATGTTTAAATTAATGAAGCAGAGGGGTTGGAGATTCCTACATCAATGTGAATTGAGCATAGATGGATACTGGATCTCACTCAAAGTTATACAGATGATAGCTGAAAATGAAGTTTATGTTATTGCAACAAGACACGATGATAAAAAGAACTCAAACAGACTAGTTGTTCCTCAGAAACTCCGCGACATGTTAAAGGAAAATTATGGAAAAATAGTTGATTGCGTAAGAAAGAGTTTAGTTCCTTTAAATTTGTAGATTGACTTCGACATGAATAACTTCGAGATAAAATATAGAATAAATATCGAGATTAGAATAAATCCCGAGTTCAGGAAGAAGTGCTTGAGAGAATACGATATTCCTAAGATTATCTCGATTCAGAAGAATATAAGAAGATATTTGGCCAGGATAAGGTACGAATTGATGCTTGAGAAGGAAAGAAGGACTCCAGGGAAGATTTTCCTAAGAAAATGGCCTTATATTTTTGAGAATTATGTGATTAGAGTTTCACTTTTTTATTTCAAGGAAGGAACTTATTTCTATGCCCACGCAGCATCCATGGGTGAACATGTTGAAATAAAGGATCTGAAAATCCCCTTGAATGATGTGGATAAGGGAGACTTCGCCGACAAACTTGTTAATATCAAAAGATTGGGTGATATTCTAATTTCCTATGTAAAGTTCGTTTTCTCCTAAGTAACTCTTTAGTTTAGCTTTACAAGAAAGGGAAAGGATATATACCTTCAATTTGACAAGAAGAAGTATGAGAGAGATAGCAAGAAAGCTGCTTCAAGCATTATGAGAATCCATCATATGGCCAATAGCCTTTCAGGAGAGATAGTTGACATGGATGACAACGGGGAAGCTAGAAAGAAAATCAGGGAATTTATCCTAGAAAAATTCCTGCTGAAACAAGCTCATCATAATTGGAAGAGGATTTTGGGCCTCCAGAAAACAGTCAATCTTAAAGTGAACGAAGACACAACAATTTCTAATTTCGCTGAGGAAGAAGAGAGCGCTGCAAAGAAAATACAAAGATGCTTCAGAAGATGGGTTAGCAGGAAGAATCTCCATCAAATTGGTCTGAAAAAGGAAGATCCAACCAACCAGAATACAATTTCAGAAGTCTTAGCTCATTCCCTGCAAGAAAAAACCAATTCCTTGTTCTCCAAGTGCGCAAAAAGATTTTCTGTTACTGACGACGAGCTTAGAAAGAAGAGCACTAGTAACTATATCTTCTTGAGGAGTGTGTTACACAAATTCAGTAATACTCATATTGACTGCAAGATTATCATCTACTACAACAAAGTCGAAAAGGACGACAAGAAGATAGAGCTCGAAATATTGTTCCCTATTCTGGGCAAAATCCAATATATTGTGATTCATTGTTTCAATATCGCCACTCCATTTAAGAAGACCATCTTTATGAAGAAAATGGATGAGCTCCTCCTTGATAGACTTGACTTTAACAAGGCCACCAAGGAAGTTGTCTACGTCCCTGAAAGAGAAAAGCCCAAGACTAAGTTAACTAAATTGCATGAAAAGTCCAAGTTTATGGCATCCCTTAGAGCTAAGATGTTGAGAGTTAGGCAAAGAAGAAAGAAAGACTCCAGCAACATAGTGTTAAAGACAGAAACTACTAGGCTTACAACTATCTTTGTAACCATTATTTATACCTGGGTCCCCTATTACAAGCAGCTCTGGATCGAAGCTTCAAGAGTTGACAAGCCAGGACATGTAAAGAAGTTTATTGTCAAGTTCAGCAGAATCGGCCAACAATATAAACTCTACAACCTGATAAGAGACACCCTCCCTCCCAGCGTTTTTATTCAGAGAATGGCCCCTTATGTTGAGTATATTGCTAAGAGTATCAAAGTGGAAGAAACTAATTACTTTGACATTGACGACAAAGATACATTCAAGTTGTTGATTGACCAATCTGATTATGACTTAGAAGTTGCTGGAAACTCAATTACCTCAGCATATCTCAATGGTCTTCCCAAGAATTTCGAAAAGGATCTCACCAATGCTGGCATCAATAAGCTCCTGGCCAAAAAGCAAACACAATTTGTTGACTGTTCTAGAGTGGAGTCACAGACTGAGAGACAAGAAAGCAAGATGATTGATACAAAATTGGAATTGAATGAGAGTGCCATTCCACATGCACATGATGACAGAATTATAACTGAGAAGACTGCTGGCGAAGAAGAAGAAGAAGGGGACCACTCTCCTAACTACAAGGGATATATCGATTCTGAGATTATCGAAGCTAGAATAAACCATTTGAGAAAATTATCAAAGAAAGAATTAGCCCAAGCAGCCCTTATTATTCAAAAGCACTTCAGAGCCTATCAAGATAGACAAAAAATGAGACTCATGAAAATGGCAAAAGCTCACAAGAAGAGAGTCTCCCTATATGGAAAGCTTGTAAAGAGAGGGATCAGAAAGATAGAAAATACTTATTATATTATCCATGTCTATAGAAGAGATATCCCAGAACAAGAAGCCCGTTCATACTTCTTCACAGCCCTGCCCATGAGAGATCAATACACCGATAAGAAAATCCGTGAAGCAAAGGGCTCATTCAGGGCCGACAAAACGATGCTTCTTAACTCAGAAGGTCTAACACTCGAAGATTTCTTGCTCAACAAGCTCGATATTGTTGGCAATAATATCGAATTTAACTTCTACTTAGAGTCAGAAGTCAATTACGGTATAATTATGTTTCCTTTTTTAACATTCTAGTCAACGTTGAAAAACTCAAAAGTCCTAAAAGACTGCTCTCAAATATTACAAGATTGCCTTCCGATGAAAATGCTCCAGACAAACAAGCCAATCAAGCTAATCCATCTGACAAAAAAGATTCCCCCCAAGGCTCTCTTGCACAGATTGCTGACGCTGAAGAGGGCAAAGACCAAGTCCATGAACTTAATAAGCCCGAAGCTGATAAGAAGCCTAAGAAGTTGACAATTATTGCCAAGTCCAGAAACGATGAAGACAGACCAACCCTCACCATGTCAAAGGTGGCTATTATGAGTGAAGGTGAAGCTGGAGAAAATGATGTTGAGGAGCAAGAAATTATGCTGCTCCAGCAAAGGGCCGAGACCCTCTCAGACAATGTCCTTCTTTATAATGTGTTCTATAACAATCAAATAGACGAGCTTAACCTAGTTGATGCCCTAATTCCATCAAAAGAAAAGCATATATCACCAACTGCGGCCACTGAGAATGTTATCAAGCTGGAAATTGATATGAATGAGCTCAAGAAATATGCTCCTATGGTCGAACCTAAATCTGCAAAGGATCTTCAGGCCCTGGCGAATGAAATTACTAAAAGTATCCATGTCAATGAGAAGGGAGAACTTCTCGTCAACAGCATAAAGTTGAATCCTAACGCAATCAGCCTGCAAACTAAGAAGATGAACTTGACCAAATTTGATGAGTCTAATGCTGAGGCTAAAAAGCACGATAAGAGAAAGGTCCTCTTCAAGACAACTAGACTTTTCAGAGAAAAGAAATATCTCCTTATTATTACTTATATCGAGAGGCCTTCCAACCTTAATAAGATCATTGTGGCCCATGAAGGTAATGACCAGGTTTATGAGGAATATGATCTATTCTTGGATATCTCAGCTACTTGTATCTCTCACAAGAATCTCAAGCCTTTGACCTGGGAACTTCCTCTTCAAGAGTGCCAAAAATACTCTGGCAAGGAGCGTATCTCTGATATTGCTAAGTTCTTTGCTGAAAATATTCATATATTCGCTGATAAATTCTTACTTAGCACTCCTTTCAAATGCTATGCCCATACTAACAATGTGATTGTCATGTATGAGGGATCCATCAAAATTCTCCAGCAGAAGTTCAGAACAAGGCAGTTCGCAAAGAACTTTGAGAATTTCAAGCGAAATGTCAAAGAAGTCCAGCAATATGTTATGCACAGAAGCATTGTCAATATCGCAACAGAGTACTATCATGTTCTTGCCCTTAGTAAAAACAATGGTTCTCTAGAAATCCAGGCCTGGGATACTTATCATTATTCCAAATTAGAATTACACTTGGAAATTAAACCCTTGGAGAAGTATCTTGGAATTGATAAGAAAAGAACTATTGACCTAATTTTCAGATACTTAGGACTGGAGCTATCTAAGCAAGGAAACTTCAGGTTGATTTTGAGGGAAAAGAATCTTCTTGACGCCCTTCTTAAGGAGTTCTTCTAAATGATGGCATAAATTTATATATTCCTTGTGAGCTTTATAATATGTTATACATATTTATCCATTTGAAATGAAGTCCCTAACCAAACACTCCTTTCTTTTTGATTTTTCCTTAAGTGGATTTGCTCAATACTTTTCAGAAAACTTTAAAAGCGCAGTATTACTCTTTAAATTTATTTTAACGGATCAATGCATTTTCCTCTGGAACAAAGGGAGGACGGCTCTTCTTTGGAGGCATACGAACAGGTTCTTAAGAGTTACAAGAAGCTGAATGGGATTATCAACACCTATGACCAATGGGAGAAAAGTATTTTGGAAAAGGAAGAAAAATTAAGAAAGGCTCAAGAAGAACTCGAACAGAAGCGACAAAAATATGATAATGAACTAGGACAGTACTTAGAATATCTCAAAAGTCTTGAGAAATCCGTTCAGGATGCCAGCAAGGCCTATGTGGGCCAGCAGGAGGAATTAAAGAATAGAGAGAAACAATTAAAAGCAGGCTTTGATAACTTGGCCAATTTGGAGAAGCAGCTTGCTCAAAGAGAAGAGAAACTAAAGCAAAGAGAAATGGCAATAGCTGAAAAGGAGGATTATATAAGCAACCGTGAAAGTGAGCTATTAGAAAAGGAGGATATGTTGAGAAAACTGGAAAGTGATATAGTGGCTCTTTCTCAGAGGAGCAGAGAGCATTTCAAATTTGAGAAAGTCCCATCAATCCAGGTCCAGGCTAAGGACAACCAGGTGATGACTTTCCGTGATGAAAACGGAAGTGAACTGGGAGAGGATGAGGATCTGAGAAAGAAATTGAAGTTCCTTGAAGAAGAGAATTATGAGCTTTTTATGCAGAATAAGGCTCTTCAGGAGGAGGTCATTAGACTTGGTCTTGATATTAATAGCGAAAAGGCCACTTTGATAAAAGAGAGAGAACAGCTAATGATCAAGGAGACGATGATCAAGAATAAGGAGCAGTCCTTGAAGAAGAGGGAGGCTGAACTTGTTGAGAAAACCAAGTTTGTGAATTCTATGATCTTGGCTGTAAATCAACACTTGAAGGTGTTTAAGAGCAGGGAATATTCGCAAATCAGGGATGAACATGAGAATTTGACTACTCAGGGGTCTACAGATCCCAAAGTCCTTGCTGAGAGGAAAGATGCACTGAATTACTCGAATATGTTCTATGGATATAATGAAGGAGAAAGTAAAGGAGGGCAGAGTTATGCTGAGAGAATGGAGGAAATAAATAAATATCATGCTAAAATAGCGAAGCTCAGTAGAGACTTTGCTGATAAATTTGACTGTGGAGAAAACGAGGAATACTTTGAGAATTAAGTTTTGTTTCATATTTTTCAATTCTTAATTTCAATTACTCTATTTATGTCTATTTTCCTATACAATATAAGAGAAATTAACAAATCTTCAAAGCTCAACTGAAGGCTTAAAATCAGGTAAAATCTGGCCGATTTCTCGATAGAGCAGTTCAGCTCGGAAATTGGTCTATTTTGTACCAGTTATTGAGCATCAGCCTTAATTTTTATTTAAGATTTGGATATTAATTCTCTTTCCTATGGAGAATTCGGTTCACGACAAAAGCAAGCAACAAAACGGCAAAGTTAATGGAATGATTAAGGCATCAAAGGACATCAAAAAGAATCCTAAGGATAATAAGAAGAAGAAAGCCAAGAAAGGCAAGAACCATAAAAAAGACCAGAAAGTAGAGAAAAATGGCCCAGTGACTGGGGAGTCTATCTTCCAAAAAGCCCAGAGAATATATGAACAAGTTTCTATCCTTCTTTATGAAATAATTCTGTTAGAGAGAAAAAGCAGAAGTCGAGAATAAATTGAAGAAGGCAGAAAGATCTCTCATGAAAAAAATCATGGAAAGCGGTACTCATGCAGATAAGATTTCTGCTCTTTCCATCAGAGTTCGTGATCATCCTAAATTCTGTATAGAGGCCCTCGTTAAGCTCCTTGCTATGGTAAAGATCAGAACTATCGTCCTAATTATATTTAGGCAAAAGACCAGAACAGAAGAAGAAGATTATTGGCTGTTGGATCTTTGAAGGAACTTTTCTTGGAAGTGTTGTTACCTAAGAGAAAATTGAATAATTTCGCTACTTCGCTAAAACTCAGCCCAAATCCTAATGATGATCAGCTTTGTGAATTCTTTTTTGAACACAGACTTAAGGAATTATATCAAGTCTATCTTCAGGTTCTTGAAGCAGGACTTAAGGATGAACTTGATTTCTTTAAGGAGAATGTGACAGTCATTCTGGGCGATCTCTTGAAAGCCAAGCCTGAACAAGAAGAAGTAAATAGTAAATTAGAAGTTATATAATTATTAGCTCATTCTGTCTCTCTTAGTCAATAAATTCGGTGACAAGAGCAAGAAATACATCACCGGTTTGAACAAAGTCTTGAATGACCTTCTCTTTGTAAGATATTTTAAGGAGAAAACTAATTGATTAGAGACATAAAAGTATGACAGTCGTCGTGGCCAAAGAAGTTGAAGCTTTTATCAATAGACAAAATGTCGGAAATGATGCTCTCTTCTATGCAATTCATTTCTTATGCTCTCTGAATTTCAAGCTCTACGTAAAAATTCGAGCAAACTTGTCATAATTTCTTAGGACACTCAGACCTTGAATTACCTTGCCAAGCTCTTCTTCAGACTCTTCTTCAAGCTTGTTGACAAGAAAGAAGAAGAAAACGAGAAAATCCATAAACTTCAAGCAGTTCTTCTCAAAGCCATAAACAAAGTGTTCCCTAAGATCTATGAATCCGTAAGTATAGCTTTACAATTATCTAAAATCCTCAGGATCCAAGCACAAAGGAAATCATCAATGAACACATTGACCAACTCTTCAGAATGAGTCATCAATGCCCTTTGAAGATCCGTATCCAGGCCCTGGTTCTTTTGTTCCAGTTCCTAAAGTTAAATTCCTCTCTCAGTGATCGCTTCTACAGAGTTCTTTATGAAATAATGCTTGCTGATGACCTTACAATCAACCACAGCAACCAGGTCTTCTTCGATCTTTTATACAACGCCATGAAAGAAGATTACTCCATTCCTAGAATTAAGGCCTTCCTTAAGAGATTGATGCAAGTTGCAGTTCACGCTGAGCCTCCTTTCCTCATTTCTTCTTTGTTATTGTTAGCTAGAATGTTACAGACTCACCCTGGAGCCAAATCTCTCTTGAATTTCTCAGACCAGAATAAATTGGATCTCGATGATGAAGAAGAAGTTTTCAAGGATGTTCCTGACGAAGATGACGGTATTGTTGAGGAACAGCCTCAAGGAATTCAAATGGCGAAAGAGAACGCCTTGCTTTTGAGCAATGACCTCAAACAAAAGAAGTTTTCTACTGAATATGATCCCTATAAGAGAGAGCCTCTATACGCCAACGCTGAGAGCTCATTCTTGTTTGAAGTGCTTATGCTCAAGCAACATTATCATCCTACTGTTAAACTATATGCAAATGCTATTGTGGAGGATGTCAATAAGAATGCCAAGCTCTTTGATTATCAAGGAAATGCCCTTTTGGATTTCTCATTGTCCAACTTCCTTGATAGAATTTCATTCAAAAAACCTAAGAAGACCTATGGAAATAAGGCCAATAAGATGAGAATGTCTAAATTGGTGGCTCCAATCAGTGACACAGTAATTATTATTAGTCTTTTGATAATTTCTTAGTTTACTTCCCAAGAACATATCAGAGAAGACGAAGAATACTTCATCAAATACTTCCAGAATAAAACCAACAGAAGAAAGCAAAGAAAGAAGGTTGAGTTTGATGAGGAGGATGATATTGATGCCTATGCCGATGAACTGTTTGAGAATGAGCTCAAGAAGGCTGAGGGCAATGTGGACGATGATGAGGATGACTTAGAATGGAGTGATGGTATGATTAAGGATTTATGAAGTTAATTTCTTTTAGAAGATGATGAGATAGATGAAGAGGATGTTGAGGAGGATATAGATGAGGATGAGAATGCTTTTGGAGATATTTTGGAAAATATAGGAGAGGGAGAGGGAGAAATTGATGAAGAAGATTTTTGAAATGTAAATTGGAATGCGTGATGTTATGTAGATATCATACATAACCAAGTCTTGTATTATATGAGGGGAACCTCATAGTAGAGAGATAAAAGAAAAAATACACAGTGATATAAGTTAGCGCTAACACAAGGGTGAGACTACTATAGTAGCCTCTTTAATTAATATTAATGAAAAGATGGATGCATGTTTTAAGAGTATACTATCTCTTCATTTTCTTCTTTATTGACAACGCTTTGTTGTTGCTCTTCTTCTTTTTCTTCTACGACTGTGACGTTCTCCTCTTGTGTATCAACTTCTTTTGTGTCCTTTTCCTTAGCCTTCTTAGCCTTAACAACGACCTTCTCGAGGATCAATGGCTTAACTTTCTGAGCATTTATGGCTAGACCGTTTCCAGATACAGTGTTGCTTGTTCCACTATTTAACTTAGGATACACGACAAAGAAGACCCATCCGTTTCTGAAGTGAGATGTGACTTCCTTAATTTGAATCTTTTCGAAGGTAGCTGATCCATTAACAAGGTCTTTTTCTATAAAGCCCTTAAGGATCTTATTACCTGAGAAATTAGGAAAAATAGAGAATTATTCTTACCAGCGGTATTAGAATCAATGTATTTTGGAGGATTCTCAGAGCTGTAGATGCCAATTGTTAATGGTATTCTATTGGAGTTTTCGACAGGGTTTCCTTTTTTGTCGGTGAGAATAACTGTGAATTTAAAGTTTCTCTCTCTATACAAAGGAAGAGGCATATCTGACTTCAATACAAGCTGGTATTGGAAGTCAGCGTTAGGTCCGTACAAGTAAGTTATAAGATGTTCCACTGTAACTGTTTCAGTTGAATTTCCAAGGACTTGATGGGGTGCTAGCGTTGGTGCTGCAAACACAGGTGGTCTGTCTTGTGTGGTATGCTTAATTGCTCCCCTAGAATTTTTAATATGCAATAAACCAATCACTCACTTTAATGAATTGATTTCATTAATCAAGCAAGCAAGGGTGTCTTGAAGGATCTCATTCTTCTCTTTAAGATCGATAAGCATTTTATTTTGTGTGAAGAGAAGTCCCAAAATCCTATTCTGAAATTCTTTCATAAAAGCCTCGCTGACTGGGGATCCTTCTGTATTTTTTTTGGAGTCATT
>Ga0065720_1002996_pt1 | contig 36310 bp, 41 predicted proteins | sample Thericmetagenome_FD_59107 | JGI IMG/M metagenome (GOLD analysis project Ga0065720, IMG submission 59107) | Thermophilic microbial communities from the Joint Bioenergy Institute, California, USA of rice/straw/compost enrichment - eDNA_2 v2... | ecosystem: Engineered > Solid waste > Grass >... | reverse complement strand
CGGAGCCGGTGCACCCGCCGGTCCGTCGACCGCCCGGGCGGGCGACCGCCGCCCGTCCGCCGGATCGGCGGGCACCTCGGGCACGCCGGCCAGCACCTCCTCGAGCGCGCGCTGCACCGCGGCGACGTGCTCCGGCGCCGAGGCCAGCGTCGCCGTCGCGCAGTGCCGCAGCCGCTCGGCCGTCGACGGCTCCACCGCTGCGACCGCGGCCGCGAACCGCGCCGCCCGGTCCGGCCCCACCGGCAGCCCGGCCGCCCGGCAGGCCCCCGCCAGCCGCGCGGCGAACGAAGCCAGCTGCTCAGCCATGACCGAGCAGCGTCGCGAGCCCCGCCCGCACCATCTCGACGTCCTCGGCGTACTTGCACACGCTGCCGAGCGTCCGTTCCGCGGCCCCCGCGTCGAGCTCCCGCGCCCCGAGCGCGTCGAGCGCCGCGGCCCAGCTCACCGCCTCAGCGACGCCGGGCGGCTTCTGCAGCGCCATCGCGCGCATCCGCTCGACGACGGCCGCGACGCGCTCCGCGAGCGGGCCCTGCGCCCCGGGCACCCGCCGCGCCACGATCTGCGCCACCCGCGACGCGTCGGGATGCGCGATCCAGTGGTAGAGGCAGCGCCGCTTGAGCGCGTCGTGGAGGTCGCGGGTGCGGTTCGAGGTCAGCACCACCACCGGCGGTACCCGTGCCCGCCGGGTGCCCAGTTCGGGGATCGTGACCGCCTGCTCGGCCAGCGCCTCGAACAGGAACGCCTCGAAGGCGTCGTCGGCCCGGTCCACCTCGTCGACGAGCAGGACGGCCGGTCCGGGGCCGGGATGGTCGATCGCCGCCAGCAGCGGCCGGGCCAGTAGGAACTCCTCGGTGAACAGGTCGGCGTCCGCCAGCGGGGTGCCCCGCGCCTCGGCCGCCCGGATGGCGAGCAGCTGCCGCGGGTAGTTCCACTCGTAGATCGTCTCCGCCGCGGTGAGCCCTTCGTAGCACTGCACGCGCAGCAGCGGCGCCTCCGCCGCGGCCGCCAGCGCGCGGGCCGCGTGCGTCTTGCCGACCCCGGGCTCGCCCTCCAGCAGCAGCGGCTGCCGCAACCGCACCGCCAGGTAGAGCGCCGTGGCCAGCGCGTCGTCGGCGAGGTAGTCCTGCGCGTCCAGCCGGGCGCGCAGGTCGTCGACGTCGGTGAACGGGGTGGTCACGAACGGAACCGGCCCGGGTCGTCGAGGAACGCGCGCCGGCAGCCGCTGCCGCAGAAGTACACGGTCTCGCTGGTGTGCTGCGCGGACAGCGCGGTCGGGGTGATCGCGACCTGCATGCCGCACACCGGATCGATCGCCACCTCGGGCTCCGCCGTGGCGTGGTGCTCGTGCGATGCCTCGCACGCGTGCCCGGTGACCCGCGGCCGCTCGCCGATGATCTCGGCGAACACGCTCAGCGCGATCTCCGGCGCGGTGCGCGCACCGATGTCGAGCCCGGCCGGAGCGTGCACGCGGTCGAGGTCCTCCTGCGGAACGCCGAGCGCGGCCAGCTCGGCCCGCACCCCCTCGGCGCGGCGCCGGCTCGCCACCAGCGCCACGTACGGCACGGTGGCCTTCAGCGCGGCGGCGAGCACCGGTGTCTCGTCGCGCCCGTGCGAGGCGACGACGACCGCAGCGGTGTCGACCGGGATCGGCGCAGCCGGGTCGGTCACCGTCCGCACGTCCCAGTCGAGCGCGGTGCCCACGCGCACCAGCGCCCGCGCCACCGGCGCCTCGCCGTGGACGAGCACCAGCGCGGGCGGGATCATCGGTTCCAGGAAGATCTCCAGGGTGCCGCCGGACAGGCACGGGTTGCCGACCGTGCGCACTCCCTCCTCGAGGGTCTCGCTGCCCGCCCGCGGGGTGATCCGCAGCAGTCCCGACTCGCCGGCGGCGAGCAGCCGCAGGCTCTCCAGCCGCACCGTCGACTCCGCGCACGCCCCGCCCACGAACCCGTCGACGGTGCCGTCGGCCAGCACGAGCGCGCAGTCGCCCGGTTTCGCGCTGGTCGGCCGCTCCGCCCGCACCACCGTGGCCAGCACGAACGGCTCCCGCTTCGTCCGCAGCGCGGCCACCTGGGACAAGACGTCTGCTCGAGTCATCACGCTCACCTCATCGCTCTTCGCGGGCGGTCATCTGACCGCCAGGTCGGTGCGCAGCGGCCGGCCCCGCATGGCTGACCACACCTGCGCGGGGGTGAGGGGCATGTCCGCGTGCCGCACCCCGATGGCGTCGAGCACCGCGTTCACGACGGCGGCCGGCGACCCGACGGTCGCGGACTCGCCGATGCCCTTCGCCCCGAGCGGGTGGTGCGGCGACGGGGTCACCGTCTGCCCCAGCTCCCACGACGGGCACTCGAGCGCCGTGGGCAGCAAGTAGTCCATGAACGACGCGCCCAGGTGGTTGCCGTCGGTGTCGAACGCCAGCACCTCCATCAAGGCCATCCCGATGCCGTCGGCCAGCCCGCCGTGGATCTGCCCCTCGACGACGGTCGGGTTGATCCGCACGCCGCAGTCGTCGACCGCGACGAACCGGCGCACCCGCACCTGCCCGGTGCCGGGATCGACCTCGACGACGCACACGTACGCGCCGAACGGGAACGTCAGGTTGGGCGGGTTGTAGACGCACCGGCCCGACAGCTGCCCCTCCAGGTCGTCGGGCAGCTCCAGGGAGCCGTGCGCGGCGCGGGCGATCTCGGCGAGCGAGGCCCCGGCCGCCGGATCGCCGCGGACCTGCCAGCGCCCCGCCTCCCACTCCAGGTCGGCGGGGGAGATCTCCAGCATCGCCGCGGCCACCAGCTTCGCCCGTTCGCGCACCCGCCGCGCCGCGGTGGCCGCCGCGGCACCGGACACCGGGGTCGAGCGCGACCCGTAGGTGCCCAGGCCGAACGGGGTGCGGTCGGTGTCGCCCTGCACGACGTTCACCGCGTACGGGGAGATGCCCAGCTCGTGCGCGATGATCTGGGCGAACGTCGTCTCGTGGCCCTGCCCCTGCGACATGCACGACAGCCGCAGCTCGGCCGTGCCGTCCGGGTGCACGGACAGCTCCGCGGCGTCGGCCATGCCCAGCCCGCCGATGTCCATCTGCTTCTTCGGGCCAGCGCCCACCGCCTCGGTGAACGTCGACAGCCCGATGCCGAGCAGCGCGCCCTCGCCGGTGCGCTCGTACTCCGCTCGCCGCTGCGCCTGCTCGGCGCGCAGCTCGGCGTACTCGGCCATCTCCAGCGCCTGCTCCAGCGCGCGCGGGTAGTCGCCGGAGTCGTACACCCAGCCGGTGGCGCAGCGGTACGGGAACTGCTCGGGGCGCAGCAGGTTCTTCCGCCGCACCTGCGCCGGGTCCAGCCCCAGGTCGAACGCGAGCACGTCGACCATCCGCTCCACCAGGTACGACGCCTCGGTGATGCGGAACGAGCAGGCGTAGGCCACCCCGCCCGGCGCCTTGTTCGTGTAGACACCGGTGACCCGGCAGTGCGCCGCCTGGATCGCGTACGAGCCGGTGAAGATGTGGAAGAACCCCGCCGGGAACTTCGACGGCTGCGACGTGCCGTTGAACGCGCCGTGATCGGCCAGCACCCGCACCCTCAGCCCGGTGATGCGCCCGTCCTTCGTCGCCGCGATCTCGCCGTGCATGTGGTAGTCGCGGGCGAACGACGTGCTCATCAGGTTCTCGGAGCGGTCCTCGGTCCACTTCACCGGCGCCCCGGTGATCGTCGCTGCGTACACCGCGCACAGGTAGCCGGGGTAGAGCGCGACCTTGTTGCCGAATCCGCCGCCGATGTCGGGTGCGACGATGCGGATGCGGTGCTCGGGGATCCCGGTCAGCGTCGCGTAGAGGGTGCGGTGCGCGTGCGGGGCCTGCGTGGTGCAGTGCACGACCAGCCGGTCGGTGACCGGGTCGAGCGCCGCGACGATGCCGCAGGTCTCCAGCGGGGCCGGGTGCACCCGCGGATAGAGCAGGTCGCACGTGCTGACGTGCTCGGCGGCGGCGAACGCGGCGTCGGTCGCGGCCGCGTCCCCGGCCTCCCAGTCGAAGACGTGGTTGTCGGCGCGGCCGGGCACCTCGTCGCGGACCAGCGGCGCGTCCGGGTCGAGGGCCCGGCGGGCGTCGACGACAGGGGCCAGCGGCTCGTACTCGACGTCGATCAGCGCGAGCGCGTCGCGGGCGGAGTAGCGGTCCTCGGCGACGACGAACGCGATCTCCTGCCCCTGGTAGCGCACCTTGTCGGTGGCCAGCACGGCGGCCACGTCGTGGGAGAGCGTCGGCAGCCACGCCATGCCGCGCCGCTCCAGGTCCGCCCCGGTGATCACCGCCCGCACCTTGGGGTGGGCCAGTGCGCCGCCGGTGTCGATCGAGACGATCCGCGCGTGCGCGTACGGGCTGCGCAGCACCGCGCCGTGCAGCATCCCGGGCAGATCGATGTCGTCGACGAACCGGCCGCGGCCGCGCACGAACCGACCGTCCTCCTTGCGCAGCATCGGTCCGAACCCGTTCGGCACGGGCGCGGCGGCGGCCGGGTCGCGGCGCGGATCGACGAGCGTCATCGCGCACCCCGCTCGGCGGCATCTCGCTCGGCCGCAGCAGCGTGCCGGATGGCCCGCACGATGTTCTCGTATCCGGTGCAGCGGCAGGTCTGCCCGCTGATCGCCTCGCGGATCTGCTCGTCGGTCGGGTCGGGCACGCGGTCGAGCAGCCAGCGCGCGGTCATCAGCATCCCCGGGGTGCAGAACCCGCACTGCAGGCCGTGGCACTGGACGAACGAGATCTGGATCTGGTCGAGCCCGTGCGGGCCCTCCAACCCCTCCACGGTGCGGATCTCGTGGCCGTCGGCCATCACCGCGAGCACCGTGCACGACTTCACCGGGACCCCGTCCAGCCACACCGCGCACGCCCCGCAGTTGGACGTGTCGCAGCCCCAGTGGGTGCCGGTCAGCCGCAGCTCGTCGCGCAGCAGGTGCACGAGCAGCAGCCGCGGCTCCACATCGCGGGTGCGGGTGCGGCCGTTCACGGTGACGGTGATCTCCACCTACCTCCCCCCGGCGCGCGCGAGCGCGTCCCGCAGGACGCGGCGGGTGAGCTCACCCGCGAGGTGGCGCTTGTACTCGACGGGCCCGCGCTGGTCGGCGACCGGTTCGCAGTGCTGCGCGGCGGCCCGGCCGGCCGCGTCGATCGCCTCCGGCGTGGGGCGCTGCCCCCGCAGCAGGTCCTCGGCCTCGGTGGCGACGAACTCGCGGGCGCCGAGGGCGGTCAGCCCGATGCCCACCTCGGCGACCGTGCCGTCCGGGGCCAGCGTGACGGCGGCGCCGGCCGCGCCCACCGCCCAGTCGCCCGCCCGGCGGGACACCTTCCGGTAGGCGCTGCCGGTGCGCAACCCCGGCGCGGGCAGCGGCACCCGCAGCCGCAGCAGCAGTTCGTCCGGCCCGACGGCGGTCTGGTACGGGCCGTGGAAGAACCCGCGCATCGGCACGGTCCGCTCGCCGGCGGGCCCGGCGATGTCAGCGACCGCCCGCAGCGCGCTGAACGCGCCGGACAGGTCCTCCGAGGGATCGGCCTGGCAGACCGAACCGCCGACCGTGCCCCGGTTGCGCACCAGCGGATCGGCGATCACCCGCTCGGCGTCGTGCAGCATCGGCGCCGACCTCCCGACCTCGGCGCAGTCGAGCAGCTGGGTGTGGCGCACCAGCGCCCCGATGCGGATCTCGTCCTCGGTGATCTCGATGCCGCCCAGCTCCGGGACCTCGTTGATGTCGATCAGCAGCTCCGGCTGGGCGAGCCGCAGCTTCATCATCGGGATCAGGCTGTGCCCACCCGCGATCAGCCGGGCCTCGGGTCCGTGCCGGCTCAGCAGTGCGAGCGCGTGCTCGACCGAGCGGGCGCGCTGGTACTCGAAGTGCGCGGGAAGCTGCATTGCTCTCCTGGTGCCGTCTCGCCGACCATGGTGGTCCCCGTCACACGATCGAGGCAACGGGCGGTTAAGCCTTCGCTTAGGCCGAGTGGAGGCGCCGGCTGCACCCGGGCAGCATGTCGGCCACGTCACACTCCCACCACATCCCGACGAGGCGAGCAGAGGCAACGATGCCCATCGAGTCCGACGGCCACAGCCGGGGCAACCCGCGCATGTACGAGCTGATCGAGAACGCGCCCCGCACCGGTGGCACCAGCCCCACGATCTGGGCGTTCACGCAACTCACCGAGTACCTGAAGATCGCCGGCCAGCCCGTGGCCGGTCCCTGGCCCCCACACCAGGAGCGCCGCCCGGATCCCACCGACGAGTCGCACCCGGTCGCCGTGGCCGAACCACCCGAGCGGAGGCAGCCCTGATGTACCCCGCGAAGTTCGCCTACGAGGCGCCGCGCAGCATCCAGGAGCTGCTCGACCTGCTGGCCCGCCACGGCGACGACGCCAAGGTGCTGGCCGGCGGGCAGAGCCTGGTCCCGATGCTGAAGCTGCGCTTCGCCGCCCCCGAGCTCGTCGTCGACATCAACGGTGTGCCCGGGCTGGACCACCTCACCGAGGACCCCGACGGCACGCTGCGCGTCGGTGCTCTCTGCCGGCACGTCACGCTGGAGCGCTCCGCGCTGCTCGCGGCCGAGTACCCGGTGATGGCCGCGGCCGCCCCGCTGGTCGCCGACCCGATGGTCCGCAGCCGCGGCACGATGGTCGGCTCCATCTGCCACGCCGACCCGCAGGGTGACTGGGCGTCGGTGCTCATGGCGCTCGGCGGGCACATCGTGGCGATGGGCCCGCGCGGCAAGCGGCCGATCGCGATGACCGACTTCGTCGTCGGCCCGTTCCAGAACGCGCTGCAGCCCGGCGAGTTCGCCTACGAGGCCGTGGTGCCGCCGCCGGTCGGGCAGCGCACCGGCACCTACCTGAAGCTGGAGCGCCGGGTCGGCGACTTCGCGACCGTCGGCGTCGCCGTGTCGCTGGAGCACAGCGGCGGCCGGGTGGTGCGCGCCGGCATCGCGCTCACCGGCGTCGGACCGGCCACGATCAACGCCGCGGACGCGGCGGACGTGCTGGTCGGCAAGCCGTTGTCCGAGGAGACGGTCGAGCAGGCCGCCCGGCTGGCCGCCGAGGCGGCGCAGCCGCAGGCCGACCACCGGGGCAGCGTCGAGTACAAGCGCCACGTCGTGGCGACGTTCGTGCGGCGCGGGCTCGCCCGCGGGGAGGTCGTGGCAGCATGAGTTTCTCCAAGACGGTCGAGATCACCGAGACGAGCGCGGACACCCGCCGGATCACGGTGACCGTGAACGGCACCCCGCGGGTGGTCGAGGTCGAGCCGCGGCTGCTGCTCGTGCACCTGCTGCGCGAGGGGCTGGCGCTGCGCGGCACCCACATCGGCTGTGACACCACCAACTGCGGGGCGTGCACCGTCCTCCACGACGGCAACCCGATCAAGTCCTGCACCATGCTGGCCGTCCAGGCCGACGGCCACGAGATCACCACGGTGGAGGGGTTGGGCACGCCCAGCGAGCTGGATCCCGTGCAGGAGGGCTTCCACCGCGAGCACGGCCTGCAGTGCGGGTTCTGCACCCCCGGGATGATGATGGCCGCCCGGGCGCTGCTGGACCGCGAGCCGGACCCGTCCGAGGAGGACGTCCGCTGGGCGCTCTCCGGCAACCTCTGCCGCTGCACCGGCTACCAGAACATCGTCAAGGCGGTGCTGTGGGCCGCCGACAAGCAGCGCGGCGCGCAGCCCGCAGAGGAGGACGCGCGATGACCGCCCTCGACGAGGTCAAGATCGGCGGGCTCGGAGCGAGCCGCCTGCGCGTGGAGGACCAGCGGTTCGTCCGGGGCCGCGGGACCTACCTCGACGACATCAAGCTGCCCGGGATGCTCTACATGGAGATCGTGCGCAGCCCGCTCGCGCACGCCCGCATCACGCGCATCGACACCAGCAAGGCGTGGCAGATCCCGGGCGTCCGGCTGGTGCTCACCGGCGAGATGATGGCCCAGCGCAACCTCGCCTGGATGCCCACGCTCTCCTACGACACCCAGGCGGTGCTGGCCACCGACAAGGTCCGCTTCCAGGGCCAGGAGGTGGTGGTCGTCGTCGCCGACGACCCGTACATCGCCAAGGACGGCTGCGACGCGGTCGAGATCGACTACGAGCCGCTGCCGGCGATCGTCAACCCCGAGCAGTCCGCCGCGCCGGGGGCGCCCATCATCCGCGACGACAAGCCGGGGCAGACCGACAACACCTGCTACCGGTGGGAGGTCGGTGACCGCGAGGCCACCGAGCGCGCGTTCGCCGAGGCCGACGTCGTGTCGAGCCTGAAGCTGCACTACCCGCGCAGCCACCCGTCACCGATCGAGTGCTGCGGCGCCGTCGCCGACTTCGACGCCGGCACCGGCAAGCTCACCGTCTACATGACCACCCAGGCCCCGCACATCGTGCGCGCCGCGGTGGCGCTGATCGCGGAGCTGCCCGAGCACCAGATCCGCATCGTCTCGCCGGACATCGGCGGCGGCTTCGGCAACAAGGTGCCGGTCTACCCGGGCTACGTGCACGCGATCCTCGCGTCGATCCTCACCGGCCGCCCGGTGAAGTGGATCGAGGACAAGACCGGCAACCTGATCTCCACCGGGTTCGGCCGGGACATGTACCTCGACGCGCAGATGGCGCTGCGCCGCGACGGCAAGATCCTCGCCGTCCGCATGCACGCCGACACCGACCAGGGCGCGTTCTTCGCCGACGCGCAGCCGTCGAAGTTCAAGGTCGGCCTGCTGCACTCGGCGTTCGCCTGCTACGACATCGGCATCGGCTACATCACCGCGCAGGGCCACTACACGAACAAGGCCCCCGGCGGCGTCGCCTACCGGTGCTCGTTCCGGGTCACCGAGGCGATGTTCTTCCAGGAACGCATGATGCAGGCCGCCGCCACCGACCTGGGCATGGACCAGGCCGAGTTCCGGCGGATCAACCTGCGCCGCGACGACGCGTTCCCCGCCCGCACCCCGTTCGGGTTCCTCGTCGACTCCGGGCAGTACCACAAGTGCCTGCAGGTCGGCCTGGACGCGATCGGCTACGACCAGTTCCGGCGCGAGCAGGCGGCGGCCCGCGAGAAGGGACGGCTGCTCGGCATCGGAATCTCGACGATGACCGAGCCGCTCGGGGCCGGCAACAGCCGCGAGTACGACATCCTCGGCATCAAGATGTTCGACTCAGCCGAGCTGCGGGTGCACCTGACCGGCAAGGCGATCCTGCGGACCGGCGCGCGCACCCAGGGCCAGGGCCACGAGACCACCTGGGCGCAGATCGTCGCGCACGAGCTGGGCATCCCGGCCGACGACGTCGTCGTCGAAGAGGGCGACACCGACACCGCCCCGTACGGCATGGGTACCTACGCGTCGCGGTCCACCCCGGTGGCCGGAGCCGCGGTGTCGATGGCGGCCCGCAAGGTCCGGGCCAAGGCGCGCAAGATCGCCGCGCACCTGCTCGAGGTGTCCGAGGAGGACGTCGAGTGGGAGCTCGGCCGGTTCTACGTGCGCGGCGCGCCGGAGCGCGGGGCGAGCATCCAGGAGTGCGCGATGGCCGCGTACTCGAACATGCCGGACGGGATGGAGCCCGGCCTCGAGGCCACCGCCTACTACGACCCGCCCAACCTGACCTGGCCGTTCGCCTGCTACATCGTGACGGTCGAGGTCGACCCGGAGACCGGGGTGTGGGACGTGCTGCGCGTGGTCGCCGTCGACGACTGCGGCGTGCGGATCAACCCGATGATCGTCGAGGGCCAGATCATGGGCGGGCTCACCGAGGCCTACGCCATGGCCAGCATGCAGTTCCAGACCTACGACGCCGACGGCAACATGATCGGCGCGAACTACATGGACTACCTGCTGCCGACGGCGTGGGAGACCCCCGGCTTCGAGCTGCACGAGGTCGTCACGCCGTGCCCGCACCACCCGATCGGTGCCAAGGGCGTGGGGGAGTGCGCAGCGGTCGGCGGGCCGGCCGCGTTCGTCAACGCCGTGATCGACGCGATCGGCGACGCCGGGGTGCGCAACATCGACATGCCGCTGCTGCCCGACCGCGTGTGGACGGCGCTGCAGACGCGGCAGAGCGTGTCCGGCGCCCCGCCGGTGGGACGGAGCTGACATGGAGATCGTCAACGACTTCGAGGTCGCGGCCGGCATCGACGACGTGTGGACGTTCTTCACCGACGTGCCCCGCATCGCGCCGTGCCTGCCCGGCGCGGAGCTGGTCGGCGACGACGGCGCCGGCACCTACGAGGGCAAGGTGGTGGCCCGGCTCGGCCCGGTGAAGCTGAACTTCTCCGGCACGGTCCGGATCGTCGAGGCTGACGAGTCCGCCCACCGGCTGGTCCTGAAGGCCGCCGGTGCCGAGGACAAGGGCAAGGGCACCGCGGACCTGACCCTCACCGCGACCCTCGCCCCCGCGGGCGGCCGGACGAAGGTGCACGTCGTGCAGGACCTGGTGATCTCCGGCGCCGCGGCGCAGTTCGGCCGCGGCATGATCGCCGACGTCACCAGCGTGCTGATGGCGAGCTTCGCCGAGTGCCTGGAGCACAGCATCACCTCGGGCGGGCGCGGCGGCACCGCCACCGCCGTGCGCGGCGGCACCGCCACCGCCGTGCGCGCTGCCGCCCCGGCCAGCGGGTTCGCCATCGGCCTGCGCGCCGCGCTGCTCGCACTGAAACGGGTGTTCGCCCGGTTCTTCCTGCCCTACGACCGCAATCGGTGAGGAGCCCCCATGGTTCTCTGGTGGATCGGCAACGTCGTGCTCCTCGTGGTGCTCGTCGTCGTCATCGCCCTGCTCAACCGCCTGCTGGCCGCCGTGGAGCGGATCCGCGCCGCGGCCGACGACATCCTCGTCGACGGCGTGCGCCTGCTCGGCGAGGTCGAGGACACCCCGCAGCTGCTCGCCCAGACCGACGCCACGGTGCGCCAGATCGCCGTCGGCGCCACCCGGTACGCGGGCAGCGTCGCCACGCTGCTGCCCGCGAAGTAGGAGGAACCGCGATGCCCTTCGTCGCCTGGACGACGCTCGTGCTCGCCGCGCTGATCATCGCGTTCGTCGCGGTCGGGCTGCTGCGGGTGATCCTGCACCTGCGGCACGTGCACAAGACGCTGGCCGCCCTGCAGGGCGGCGTCGACGCGGTCGTCGACCGCACCGCGCCGGTGCCGTCGGTCGTGTCGAGCGTGAACGCCAACCTGGCGCCGGTGCGCGCCTGGTGCGAGACGGTCTGAGGAGGCTGCCGTGGTTCCCTTCGGCTGGACGCTCGGACTCGCCATCGGGCTGGTCGTCGTGGTCGTGGTCGTCGCGCTGGTGGTCCCGATCCTCGTGCTCGCCCACAAGATCGGTACCCAGGCGCAGCAGCTCGACGCGTCGCTGCGCAAGGCCCGCCAGCACACCGCGGGCCTGGCCGGACTGCGCACCACCATCGACCACGCCACCGTGATCATCGCCGGCCTGCAGCGCGGCCGCGCACGACTGGGAGGCTGACCGATGCTCTCCGAGGCCGAACTCACCTACTGGTCGGTGATCCTGGTGCTCGGCGCCGTCGTCATCGTGGCGGTCGTCGTGCTGCTGAGCCTGCTCGTCGCGTTCGTGAAGCGGATCGACCGCGCCTGCGACGACATCGCGGCCACCCTCACCGCCATCAGCGAGAACACCAAGGACACCGTGCTCATCACCCAGACCGGCGACGGGCTCGACCTCGTGCTCGCCGAAGGCCTGCAGCACCACCTGTTCCTCGGTCGGGTCGTCGACTCGATCCCGACCCCGGCGGCGAAGGCGTAGCCATGTCCGAGACCGCACTCGTGTGGATCACCGTCAGCGAGATCCTGGTGCTCGTCGCCGGGCTGGCGTTCTTCCTGATCTGGCTGGGCAGCCTGCTCGGCCGGATCGCCTCGACCCTGGAGGCGGGCAGCGGGCTCGTCTCGAAGATCGCCGACGACGCCCGTGCCATCCGGCCCGGCCTGCAGCACGTCAACCGCACCGGCGGCACGGTCGCCGGAGCGCTGCCGCTGCTGTACGGGTTCGCGGAGGAGACGCTGCGCAAGGTCGACCCGACGCCGGAGCGGCCGCGGGTCGCCACCCCGGCGTCGGGCAGGCGCCGCTCCCGCATCCACGAAGCGGTGGGCTACTCCCCGCCGAGGCACAGTGCTTGATCGCGCCCGGCTCCTTCGTCGCCGGATCGCGGCTCGCGGCCTGGTGAGTCGACGAGTTGCTCCTCCGGTGCGCGCGGCCCCGCGTCGTTCCGCCGAGGGCCGCTGCGCGCCTCCTCCGCAACTCGTCGACGGCCGCTGGCTGCCTCCCGGTGGTGCTCGGTCGAGCGACGTGGTGGCGCGGATGGGACCTGCTCAGGCCGTCTCCGGCGGTGGCAGGGGAGCGGTGTTGGGCGCCGCCGAGTACTCCCCGATCCACTCCGCCCGCCACGCGTTCTCGTACTGCTCCTCGTTGCACGAGGGCCGGTACACCGCGATGAGCTCCGCCGCGATCTGCTCCCGGTGCCCCCGGGTCCCGCCCGGCACCTCCAGCCACGCGACGTGCAGGTCCCACTTCGAGCCGGCGCGGCGGATCCAGCTGGCCGCCTTGCGGTGCTTGAACGGGAACCCGACCCGGGACAGATCGTCGGCGTGCCCGACGTAGGTGACGGCGTAGCGTTCCCGGTCCGGGTCGGGCCGGTAGAGGATCGCGTAGACCCCGGGCCGGGCGGGCGGGGTCCAGCCGCCGAGCACCCGCGGGCCGGAGAACGCGTACCCGGCGAGCGAACCGAGCCGGATCACGGTTCCCCCATCATGTCCTCGAACTCGCTGATCGCCTCCTCGCGCACCACGGGGTAGCCGGGCAGGCCCGCCTTGACGACGGCCGCATCGAACTGGGCGCGGCCGCGGGCGATCGCCTCCTCCCGGGTCTCGGCCTCGACGACGATCTGCGCCCCGTAGCGGGTGCTGTTCCCGCCGGTCGCGATCCCGTTCAGCGGCGCGACCGCGTCGGCCAGCTCGACGACCTCGTCCATCGTGACCACGGCGTCCGTGGCGGGGTCGCCCTCGGCGACGAACCCGACGCTCCAGCGCATCAGCGAGCTCTCCTCTACTTCAGGGTCGGTAGCACACCGGCGAACTCGGCGAGGCTGTCCAGGTCGTTGCCGGGCAGCAGGAGGTCGATGTACGGCTCGGCGACCATCATGCCCATGCCGCGCGGTCCCGTGCCCTGCCCCGCCCCCTGGTGCGGATGCAACCAGACGATCGTGTGGGCCAGCCGGTCGAGCCGTTCCATCGCGGTCTCCAGCAGCTGCGGGCTGCCCCGGTCCAGCCCGTCCGAGCAGATCACGAGCACCGCTCCGCGGGCCATGCCGCGCCGTCCCCAGTGCCGGGCGAACTCGTCGAGGCAGGCGCCGATCCGGGTGCCGCCGTCCCAGTCGACGACGGTCCGCGCGGCCTCGGCGAGCGCCGCGTCCGGACTGCGCCTCTGCAGCGCGACCGTGATGCGGGCCAAGCGGGTGCCGAAGCAGAACACCTCCACGCGCCGGGTCGCCTGCCGCGCGGTGTGCGCGAACTGCAGCAGCGCCCGCGAGTAGTCGGCCATCGAGCCGGACACGTCGAGCAGCAGCACCAGCGGACGCATCTTCACCCGCCGCTGCTGCCACTGCACCGGCACCGGTTCGCCGTGCATCCGCAGCGTGCGGCGCACGGTGCGGCGCGGATCGGGCCGGTGGCCGCGGCGGGCCGGCCGGGTGCGCCGGGTGCGCCGCCGCGGCGGGGTGAGCCGGAACCGCCGCATCATCCGGCGCAGCACCGCCAGCTCGTCCTCCGTGCACGCGGCGAACGACGTGGTACGCAGCGCCGTCACCGCTGACGCGGCGAGCCCCAGCTCGGTCTCCGCCGGCCGTTCCTCCTGCTGCGTCGGGTCGGTGGCGGGCACGTCGACGACGCTCTCCGTGCTGCCCTCCGCGCGCAGCTGCTTGCGCACCAGTTCCTCGACGGGGCGGGCCTCACCGAGGAAGAACACACGGAACACCTCGTCGTAGACGGGGATGTCGGCGCGCCGCTTCACCAGCGTGGTGCGCCCGGCCCAGTACAGGTCGACCAGATCGGTGGGATCGAGCCCGGCGAGCGCCGCGCAGCAGGTCTCGATGTCCCCCGCGCCCACCGCGACGCCGGCGGCGCGCACCTCCCGGGCGAACGCCACCAGCATCCGCACGACGCCGCTGCCGGTGCTGTCCGTGCTGTCGGTGCTGCGCGTGCTGTCCGTGCTGCTGCCGGTCACCGGCTCACCCCGAGCCGACGATGTCGTCGATCGCGTCGCGAGCCAGCTCGATGTCCTCGCGCTCCTTGAGCACCGAGCCGAGGGTCAGCACTGCCGCGTCCGGGGTCAGCGCGGTCTCGCCGAGGAAGTCCAGCGTGCGCGCCCAGTCGATGGTCTCGGCGACGCCGGGCGGCTTGGCCAGGTCCATCTCCCGCAGCCGCTGCACGGCGGCGACCACCGTGCGCGCCAGCTCTTCGGACACCTGCGGCTGGCGCACGAGGACGATCTCCACCTCCTGCTCCAGGCTCGGGTAGTCGATCCAGTGGTAGAGGCAGCGCCGCTTGAGCGCGTCGTGCAGCTCGCGGGTCCGGTTCGAGGTCAGCACCACCATCGGCGGCGCCTCCGCCGCGATCGTGCCCACCTCGGGGATGCTGATCTGGAAGTCCGACAGCAGCTCCAGCAGGAACGCCTCGAACTCGTCGTCGGCCCGGTCGATCTCGTCGATCAGCAGCACCGCTCTGTCGCCTGCGCGCACCGCCTGCAGCAGCGGCCGCTCCTGCAGGAAGCGCGGTCCGAAGAGCCGGTCGACGGCGGTGTCGTCGGCGAGCCCGCGTTCGGACAGCGCTCGGATGTGCAGCAGCTGCCGCGCGTAGTCCCACTCGTAGAGCGCCTGCGCGGTGTCGATGCCCTCGTAGCACTGCAGGCGGATCAGCTCGCGGTCGAGCACCCCCGCGAGCACCTTCGCGATCTCGGTCTTGCCGACGCCCGGCTCGCCCTCCAGCAGCAGCGGGCGGTGCAGCGACAACGCGACGTGCACGGCCGTGGCGAGGCCGCGGTCGGCCAGGTAGTCGGCGCGGCGCAGCGCCGCGGTCACCTCGGCGACACCGGCTGGTGCGCTCACCCGATCAGCGACCGTCGTGCCCGCGGCCGGCCTCGCCGTCCGCACCACCGGCTGCCGTCTTCGCCACGATGTCGGCCACGCCGTGCGCCGACTCGTTCAGCTTCCCCTCGCCGCGCAGCACTTCGCGCCACGCCCGGCGCATCTCGTCCCCGACGGGCACGGCGGTGGAGTCCAGCGCGGCTGCGCCGCCGGTGCCGATGCCGCCGAAGCCGATGTTCTTCATGTTCCGGCAGACCTTGCCCCGGGGACGGGCATCGTCGAGATCGACCCCGGACTGCCCGGTGGCGTCCCAGATCGCCCGCAGCACCGGGAGAGCACCTGCTGCCTCGTCGACCGGATCGCCCATGGCGCCTCCCTCTTCGCACCGCCTCGTGCACCGCCGATGCTCCCGGTCCCGCCGCGAACCGGCAACCTGCGGATAAGCGATCACTTAGCCGGGCGAGTAGCGGAACGCCCGGTGTTCGGCACAATCCTGCGCGTGACGCTGACCCAGCTCAACGCCTTCGTGCTCGTGGCGCGGCTGGGCTCGGTCAAGGCCGCAGCCGGCGCGCTCGGCGTGAGCGAGCCCGCTGTGTCGCAGGCGATCGCGGCCCTGCGCAAGTACCTCGACGATCCGCTGGTCGTCCGGTCCGGCTCGGGCATGGCGCTGACCCCGGGCGGCACCCGGCTCCTGGCGATCGCGGCGCAGATGGTCTCGCTCGGCGCCGAGGCCGAACAGGCGGTGCGCTCGGCGAAGGGTGCGGCCCAGCAGCTGCGGCTGGTCGCGACCAGCACGATCGTCGAGTTCGTCGCGGGTCCGCTCGCCGACGCGTTCACCACCCGCTCCGCCGGGCAGGTGGAGGTGTCGTCGGGGGTGTCGAGCACGGCCGAGATGCGGGCGCTGGTCTCGCAGCGGCTCGCCGACGTCGCGCTCGGCCCCCGCCTCGACGACGACCGCAGCCTCGACCTGGTCTCCGACCCGATCTTCCGCGCTCAGCTCGTCGTGCTCGTGGCGGCGGGGCACCGGCTGGCCGGGCCGCCCGCGCACTGGCCGTGGCTGGTCGAGCCGGCCGCGACCGACCCGGAGAGCGACGTCAGCCGGCTGCTGCGGATGCTGGGTGTGCCGGAGAAGCGGCTGTCGGTGTTCCAGAACCAGACCGCGGCGTGGGAGGCCGCGGTGCGCGGGGGAGGGGTGGCCCCGGCGATCGCGCACCTGGCCGTGCACCAGATGCGCCGCCGCGAGCTGCAGCCCGTCGAGCTGCCCGGGCTGCCGATGGAGGCCACCTGGTACGTGACGACGCAGTCGGCCGATCGGCGCGCGCCGAGCGCCGGGTCGCTGCGGCACTTCCTCGGCACCCCGGAGGCCATGCGGCTGCTGCGGTCCCCGGGCGCGGGCACCCCGCCGTCGCGGTTCCGCCCACCCGTCTACGTCACGATCTGGAGCTGAGGCCGGGGAACCGGCCGGCCAGCGCGGCGGCTTGGCTCTCGTGCACGTCGTTGACCCACTCCCAGCCGGGCGCGACGTCCGGACCCAGCCGCGGATCCTGCGGGGTGCGCCCGGCCTGCAGCGCGTCCAGGTACGCGCGGTCGCGGACGACGCGATCGCGGATCTCCTCGCCCCGCCCGACGAATCCGTGCCCCGGCACGACGATCTCGACCGCGGCCAGTAGTCCCGCGAGCCGGTCCAGCCCGGCCCGGTAGTCCGCGATCGGGTCGTCGCCCGCATCGACGTCGAGCATCGGCGGGAACACGTCGGAGAGCATGTCGCCGCCGATCAGCACGCCGCGGTCCTCGACGAGCAGCGCAGCGTGGCCGGGGGAGTGCGCGGGGTGCTCGACGACCCGCACCGTCGGGCCGTCCCACGGGACCGCGTCGCCGTCCAGCCCTGTGACCAGGCNGAACCCGTCGAGCAGGGGCTCGTCGGCGAACTCGGGCGGCAGGGCCTGGGCGACGTGGTCCGCCCAGGCCGGGTCCGCTCGCAGCTGTGCCGGCTCGGCCGCGCACCGGGCGGTGCCGTAGCGCGGTGCGTCGCCGTGGTCGGGGTGCCAGAGCGCGTGGTCCCAGTCCGGGTGGGTGGCGAACCCCGCGACGACGGGCAGCCCGGCCGCGCGCAGGTCGGCGGCCAGGCAGGTCAGTTCGGCCGTGGTGATCCCGGGTCCACGAGCAGCACACCGGCGGCGCCGTGCACGACGGTCGTGTTGTCGGCCAGCAGTTCGCTGTGGTGGACCTGCACTCCCTCGGCGACGTCGGTCAACACGGTCGCAGCTCCCCGCGTGGCCCATGGCCCGGTCCCGGCACCGTAGGGGCAGCGCCCGCCGCCGTCCATGATCCCTATATGTCGCGAATGCTTGACATGTCGACCGGTTGACGCTTCGATCGTCCGGTGTGACGCGCGCCATGGATGGTGCGCGTGCCCCGTCGCACCGGGAGGACTGGATGTCGATCCACATGCCCGATCCCGACGCCGTGGCCCGGATGGCCGCAGAGGGTCGGTTCGGGATCCCCGAGAGTGATCTGCCGACCTACCACGCCTCGGTCACCGGCCTGCTCGGCTCGTGGAACAAGGTCGAAGAGCTGTACGCGGAGGTGGCCCCCACCCCGCCGCAGCGCTCGTGGACCCGCCCCGACGCCGAGGACGACAAGCTCGGCGCGTGGGCGGTGCAGACCTCGATCACCGAAACCTCGGAGGGGCCGCTCGCCGGCCGCACGGTCGCGGTCAAGGACAACGTCGCCGTCGCCGGCGTGCCGATGATGAACGGATCGCGGACCCTGGAGGGCTTCGTCCCCGCCGAGGACGCCACCGTCGTGTCCCGGCTGCTCGCCGCCGGCGCGACCATCGCCGGCAAGTCGGTGTGCGAGGACCTGTGCTTCTCCGGCGGCTCGCACACCAGCAAGCCGGGACCCGTGCACAACCCGTGGGACATGAGCCGCTCGGCGGGTGGTTCCTCGAGCGGTAGCGGGGCGCTGGTGGCCGCCGGCGAGGTCGACATGGCCATCGGCGGTGACCAGGGCGGGTCGATCCGCATCCCGTCGGCGTACTGCGGCACCGTCGGGCACAAGCCGACCCACGGCCTGGTGCCGTACACCGGAGGCTTCCCGATCGAGCAGTCGATCGACCACCTCGGCCCGATCACCCGCACCGTCGCCGACGCCGCGCTCATGCTGTCGGTGATCGCCGGCCGCGACGGGCTCGACCCGCGCCAGCCCGACGTCGTCGAGGTGCAGGACTACGTCGGCGCGCTGGCCGAGCCGGTGAGCGGGCTGCGCATCGGCGTCCTGCAGGAGGGCTTCGGTCACCCCAACTCCGAGCCCGAGGTCGACGACACCGTGCGCGCTGCTGTCGGGACACTGCGCGAGGCCGGCTTCACCGTCGAGGACGTCTCGGTCCCGTGGCACCTGCACGCCACGGCCATCTGGGACGTGATCGCCACCGAGGGCGGCCTGTGGCAGATGGTCGAGGGCAACGCCTACGGCATGAACTGGAAGGGCCACTACGACCCGTCGCTCATCGCCTACTACGGGCGCAAGTGGCGGGAGGACCCGGCGCAGTTCTCCGAGACGGTCAAGCTCGTCGCCCTCGCCGGCCGCTACGCGCTCACGACCCAGTACGGGCGCCACTACGCGATGGCGCGCAACCTCGCCCCGAAGCTGGTCGCGGCCTACGACGCGGCGCTGTCGAACTACGACGTGCTCGTCATGCCGACGCTGCCGATGCGCGCCACCGTGCTGCCCGGCCCGGACGCGCCCGTCGAGGAGATCCTCGCCAGGGGCCTGGAGATGCTGGCCAACACCGCACCGTTCGACGTCACCGGGCACCCGGCCTGCTCTGTCCCGGCCGGCCTCGCCGACGGTCTCCCGGTCGGCCTGATGATCGTCGGCAAGCACTTCGACGACGCCACCGTGCTGAAGGTGGCGAACGCCTTCGAACAGGCCGTCGGCGGCTTCCCGACCCCCGCTGCTGAGAGGAGCTCCGCATGAACGGCGTGTACGACGTCGGCGGCACCGATGGGCTGGGCCCGATCAACCGGCCCGCGGACGAACCGGTCTTCCGCGCCGAGTGGGAGAAGGTCGCGTTCGCGATGTTCCCGGCGACGTTCCGGGCCGGCTTCATGGGCCTGGACGAGTTCCGGTTCGGCATCGAGCAGATGAACCCGGCCGAGTACCTCGAGTCGCCGTACTACTGGCACTGGATCCGCACCTACATCCACCACGGCGTCCGCACCGGCAAGATCGATCTCGAGGAGCTGGAGCGCCGCACGCAGTACTACCGGGAGAACCCCGACGCCCCGCTGCCCGAGCACGAGCAGAAGCCGGAGTTGATCGAGTTCGTCAACCAGGCCGTCTACGGCGGGCTGCCCGCGAGCCGGGAGGTCGACCGACCGCCCAAGTTCAAGGAGGGCGACGTGGTGCGGTTCTCCACCGCGAGCCCGAAGGGCCACGCCCGGCGCGCGCGGTACGTGCGCGGCAAGACCGGGACGGTGGTCAAGCACCACGGCGCGTACATCTACCCGGACACCGCCGGCAACGGCCTGGGCGAGTGCCCCGAGCACCTCTACACCGTCCGCTTCACGGCCCAGGAGCTGTGGGGGCCGGAAGGGGACCCGAACTCCAGCGTCTACTACGACTGCTGGGAGCCCTACATCGAGCTCGTCGACACGAAGGCGGCCGCGGCATGACCGAGAACATCCTGCGCAAGTCGGACGAGGAGATCCAGAAGGAGATCACGGCGCGGGTCAAGGCCCTGGAGTCGATGCTCATCGAACAGGGCATCCTCACCACGTCGATGATCGACCGGATGGCCGAGATCTACGAGAACGAGGTCGGCCCGCACCTCGGCGCGAAGGTCGTCGCGAAGGCCTGGACCGACCCGGAGTTCAAGAAGCGTCTGCTCGCCGACGGCACCGAGGCCTGCAAGGAGCTCGGCATCGGCGGCCTGCAGGGCGAGGACATGATGTGGGTGGAGAACACCGACGAGGTCCACCACGTCGTCGTGTGCACGCTCTGCTCCTGCTACCCGTGGCCGGTGCTGGGGCTGCCGCCGAACTGGTTCAAGGAGCCGCAGTACCGCTCCCGCGTGGTGCGTGAGCCCCGGCAGCTGCTCAAGGAGGAGTTCGGCTTCGAGGTCCCGCCGAGCAAGGAGATCAAGGTCTGGGACTCCAGCTCCGAGATGCGCTTCGTCGTCCTCCCGCAGCGCCCCGCGGGCACCGACGGGTGGAGCGAGGAGGAGCTCGCCACCCTCGTCACCCGCGAGTCGATGATCGGCGTCGAACCGGCGAAGGCGGTCGCGTGAGCGCCGAGGCGAAGGTCCGCCTGAAGCACTGCCCCACGGCCGAGGACCGGGCGGCGGCCGACGCGCTGCTCGCGCAGCTGCCCGGCGGCGACCGCGCGCTCGACCGCGGCTTCGACGAGCCGTGGCAGCTGCGGGCGTTCGCGCTGGCGGTCGCGGCGTGCAGGGCGGGCCGGTTCGAGTGGAAGCAGCTGCAGCAGGCGCTGATCTCCTCGATCGGGGAGTGGGAGCGCACCCACGATCTCGACGATCCGAGCTGGTCCTACTACGAGCACTTCGTCGCCGCGCTGGAATCCGTGCTCGGCGAGGAAGGGATCGTCGAGCCGGAGGCGCTGGACGAGCGCACCGCGGAGGTCTTGGCCAACCCGCCGAACAAGGATCACCATGGACCGCATCTGGAGCCCGTCGCGGTCCACCCGGCCGTGCGGTCCTGAGCCGGAGCCCACGGCGATGGACCGACACCGGCTGGATCCCCGGTGTTGCCGGTCGTCGTCGCGGGGTCGGGCACATGCCTGACCGACCGGCCACCGCCGCCTCGGCGGACCGCGGCCGCGTGTCGGTCGCGGTCTGCCGAGGCTGTTGCTGCGGGGACGCCCGCGTCCACCCGGGCGTCGATCACCACGCCCTGCTCGCCGACCTCGTGCGCCGGCTCGGCGAGCGCGCCAGGGTCCGTGCCGTCGAGTGCCTCGCGACCTGCGAGGAGGGCAACGTCGTCGTGGTGTCACCCACGCCCCGCGATCGGCGCAGCGGTACCCGCCCGGTGTGGATCGGGCGGGTGCTCAGCCCGGCGGTGAACGAGCGGATCGTGGAGTGGGTGGAGGACGGGGGACCGGGCCGGGCCGATCCTCCGGAGGAGCTGCGGGAGCTGATCATCCGCCCCGGTGCGGTGGCGGCCAGGGGCCGGGGGAGGTGAGGTTCACCGCCGCGCATCCACACCCTCCCGCGCGACGAACGGCACTTTCGTCCACCTCGAGTGGACGAAAGTGCCGTTCGTTCACCCTCGGGGGCGGGCTTCGTTCACACCGCGCGGCCGGCGCTATCCGGTCATGATCGCGAAGCCGCCGTCCACCGCTCGGGCGAGGTACATGTCCTGCCGCATCGCGTGCGGTCCCTGCGCGGCGACGTTCCCCCGCGGCATGCGCCCCCGGGCCGCGCGCAGCGCCTGGGCGATGCCGGACGGGTCCGGCTCCCGCCGCGCCGCGGCGGCGTAGAGCAGCACGGCCTCGTACACGGATTCGGACAGCGACGACAGCGGCGGCGCCCACTCGCCGTAGCGCTCCCGGTAGCGAGCGACGAGATCGCGGTTCTCCGGGGTGTCGAGCTCCTCGAAGTAGCCGAACGTCGTCCAGATCCCGCGCGCGGCCGCGTCACCGACGCGTTCGCGGGTGGACTCGTCCAGCACGAGCGAGAGCGTCTCCCACCGCTGCCGGTACCCGCCCTCCCAGGCCTGCCGCTCGAAGGCGACCTCGTCGGCCCCGATCAGCGTGGAGAGCACGCAGTCGGCGCCACTGCGCTCGATGTCCTCCAGCAGCGGCGCGAAGTCCTCGGTCCCGATCGGGACGAACCGGTTGCGGGTGATCTCGCAGCCGGCGGCGGTGAGGACCCGGGTGGCGGCCCGGTGCGCGCCGTGCGGCCACTGGTAGTCGTTGCCGAGCAGGTACCAGCGCCTGCCCCCGGCGTTCTTCATGACGGCGTGGGCGGCGGTGCGGACCTGGTGCAGCGGGCGTTCGCCCCAGCGCAGGACCAGTTCGGGGCCGGCGCCGCCCTCGTTGACGACGGAGTGGATGAGCGGGCGGCCCGCGCCGGCGACGATCGGCTCGATCGCGGCGAAGCTCGCGCTCGTCACGCTGGCGATCACCGCCCGGCAGCCGGCGGCGAGCAGCCGGCGGGCCTCCAGCGCGGCGCGGCCGGGGTCGGTGCCGTCGTCCCCGACGATCAGCTCGATCGGCCGGCCGCCGATGCCGCCGTCGGCGTTGATCTCCTCGACGGCCAGCTGGGCCAGGTACTCGGTGGCGATCGCGTACACCGCAGCCGAGCCGATCTTGCTGGTCAGCAGGCCGATGCGGTGGGTGTGGCCGGTGCAGGGGGTGCTGAGCGGCCAGCCGCGGCGCTGCATCACCCAGCGCAGGGCCCGGTCGTCGACGTGCCCGACGATGCTGACCGACGAGCCGCCGGTCCGATGTGCCCGGATGCGGATCTGCAGCAGGCCCGGCCACGGCTGGTCGTGGACGATCTCCACGAGCTTGTTCGGCACCACCCGCCGGATGCGGCCCAGCAGGTGCACCGGCGTCTCGCCGAGGGAACCGTGGGGGAGGGTCAGGGTCACCGGAGTGCCCGGCCGCAGGGAGTCGCACTGCACGTCGAACAGCCAGCTCGCGCCGCTGCGCGCGCCGAAGAGGGCGAAGACCTCCTCGGCGGACTGGGGCAGGTCCTTCGTCGCCGCCAGCACGAGCTCGGGCATGCCTCACCTCGCAGCAGGGCGTCCGACAGGGCGCGGCGACTAAGCGGTCTGGCGGTTGTCCTCCTCCGCCGCCGTCCCGCTCGTTGCGTCGCCGTTCGATCCAACCACCGGCTCGGTGCCCGACGGAAGGGGCGACGGAAGGGCCGAGTCCAGCAGCCCCTGGAGGAAGGCAGCGGCGGCGCGCATCGGGCCGTCCGGCTGCAGGGACAGGTACCGGTAGCGGCCCTCGCGGCGCTCGGTGATCAGCCCGGACTTGCGCAGGATGCGCAGGTGGCTGGAGACGGCGGTGCGGCCCACGTGGCCGATGCGATCGGCGATCTCACCCGCGGGCAACTCGTCGTGGGTCGCCAGGAGGTCGAGGATCGCCCGACGCGTCGGATCGGCCAACGCGTCGAAGGCCTCCTGCTCCGGGATCACATCCCCCGCCCTTCTCCATAAGTCAACGGTTCTTCACATGATAGCAACATTTCCCGAAGTGATCACGTTCGCGCCGGTCCAGCCGCCGGGTGAGGCCGCCCACGCGTGCTTGACGATGCGGCGCGGGAGATCGGACGATGCACGACGCCCTGCCCTCGGTCGACTGGGATGGTGACACGGCCATGAGCGAACTGCTGCTCGTCTGCCGTCGTCACGTCGACCTGCAGCGCGTGTGCAGCGCGTTCTGTCCGGCCTGACCGCAGCAGGCCCCTCCGCGCGCATCATCGCCCGCCCGGGTGATGCCGGGTTCTTCCGCCGACTCCTGCCCTGATGCCGCCGCGAGCCTCGGTCCTGCGTGACGTGGCGCGCCGCGGCTTGTCCGCGCGAGCATCCGCCTGTTACAAACTGAGATGTCCTGAAGGGATATCTGTTACAAAAGAGGTCATGATCGTGCCGCCGCTCCGCCGACCGATGCACCTCGCCGCGTTCGTGGAGGGCGTGAACCACACGACGGCCTGGCGGGATCCCCGTGCGGGCGACCAGATGGCGTTCTCCTCGTTCGCGCACATCGCGCGCACCGTCGAGCGGGGCAGGTTCGACTTCCTGTTCCTCGGTCAGGGCCTGCGCATGCGCGAGCGCAACGGGCAGCTGTTCGAGCTGGACATCGCCGGGCGACCGGAGTCGTTCACGATGATGTCGGCGCTCTCCGACGTCACGACGCACCTCGGCCTGGCCGTCACGATCAACACGACCTTCACCGACCCGGTCGACATCGCTCGCTCGTTCGCCACGCTGGACCACCTCTCCGGTGGCCGTGCCGCGTGGAACGTCGTGACGTCGTCGGACGCGTTCACCGGGGAGAACTTCCGCCGGGGCGGCTACCTCGACTACCGCGACCGGTACCGCCGGGCGAGCGACGTCGTCGACGCCTGCCGCGCGCTGTGGGCCGGTGGCCCGGTGGACCGCGCGGACGGGCTGGCCCCGGTGCGCGGCGTCCTGTCGGTCCCGCCTCCGCCGCAGGGCCAGCCGGTGATCATCCAGGCCGGCGACTCCGCGGAGGGCGTGGCCTTCGGCGCCCGCGTCGCGGACATCATCTTCTCCCGCCACTCCGCCCTGCCCGACGCGATCAGCTTCCGCGCCGATGTCGACCGCGCCGCCCGCGCCGCCGGGCGCGAGCCGGGGGACCTACGGGTCCTGCCGATCGCGCGGATCGTCCTCGGCGACACCGCCGAGGAGGCGGCCGAACGCGCCCGTGAGATCGGGTTCGCCCAGGTCGGCCCGCAGCGGGCGCTGGCGTTCGCCGAGCAGGTGTGGGGTCGCGACCTCAGCGGGTTCGACCCGGACGGGCCGCTGCCGGACTTCGACCCGGTCCGCCCGGAGACCCCGCTGCTGCAGGGCCGCGTCCAGTCGAAGGCCGACCCCGCGGCCGTCGTGGCCCGCTGGCGGGAGCGGGCCGCCGAGGAGGGGCACACCCTGCGCAGCCTGATGGTCGCCGAGTACGCGGCCCCGACCTTCGTCGGCACCCCGGCCGAGGTGGCGGATGCGATGATCGACCGCGTCGCAACCGGCGCCTGCGACGGCTACGTGCTGGGCACCCACCTCATGCCGGGAGGGTTCGACGAGATCGTCGACCGGGTCGTTCCCCTGCTGCAGGAGCGCGGGGCGCTGCGCACCGACTACACCGGCGCCACCCTGCGCGAGCACCTCGGGCTGCAGGCGTGTCCCGGCTCGCGCGCCGCCGTCTGAGCCTCGCCGCTCGTCCCCCTGATCCGCTTGCCCACACCAGTCCCGGGAGATCCATGTCCACCTCACCCGTCCGCCGCGTCACCGGTCGCGTCCTCACCGCCGGGGCAGCGTTCGCCGCCGCTGCCCTCGTCGCGGCGTGTTCCGCGGGTCCCGCGACGTCGACCGCCTCCGGCGCTCCGCAGCCGGGCGGTGTGCTGCGCGTCGGTCTCGCGGCCGACCCGGTCTGCCTCGACCCGCAGCAGAACGGCAACGCGGCCTCGATCAACATCTCCCGGCAGGTCGTCGACGGGCTGACCGACCTCGATCCGGAGACCGGCGAGATCACGCCGTGGCTGGCCGAGTCGTGGGAGGTCTCGCCCGACGCCCGCACGTTCACCTTCCACCTGCGCGAGGGCGTGACGTTCTCCGACGGCACCCCGCTGGACGCGCAGGTGGTCAAGGACAACCTCGACAAGGTCGTCACCCTCGGTGCGGCGACGTCGCTGGTCACCGGCTACCTCAAGGGCTACGCCGGCGCGACCGCGGTCGATCCCCGCACGGTGCGGGTGGAGTTCTCCGAGCCGAACGCGGGCTTCCTGCAGGCCACGTCCGTGGTGCAGCTGGGGATCGTCGCCCCGTCGACCCTGCAGAAGTCTGCGGAGGAGCGCTGCCAGGCCCAGAACGTGATCGGGTCCGGGCCGTTCGTCTTCGACACCTACACCCAGAACGTGTCCACCACGCTGACCAAGCGGCCCGGTTACGCCTGGCCGAGCGCGGTGGGCGAGCACGCCGGTGAGGCCTACCTGGACCGCATCGAGTTCAACGTGATCGCCGAGTCCGGCGTGCGCACGGGCTCGCTGCAGTCCGGCCAACTCGACGTGATCACCGACGTGCAGCCGGTCGACGAGCAGGTGCTCGCCTCCGGTGGCGCGACCGTGCTCTCCCGCGCGAATCCCGGCGTCGACAACACGCTGTTCGCCAAGGGCACCTCGGCGTTCGCCTCCGACGCGGCGGTGCGGACCGCGCTGCAGAAGGCCGTCGACCGCCAGCAGCTGGCGTCGGTCCTCGGCGCCAGCCACAAGCCGGCGACCTCGATCCTCGCCGCCACCACCCCCGGCTACGTCGACGAGAGCGTCCTGCTGGCCGCCGACCCGGCCGGGGCGGCGGCCGCGCTCGACGCCGCCGGCTGGGTGCCGGGCCCGGACGGCATCCGGGTCAGGGACGGGCAGCGGCTCGCCCTCGACGTCATCTACCTCTCCAGCGTCGCGACCAACCAGACCGTGCTGGAGCTGCTGCAGCAGCAGCTGCGCGACGTGGGCATCGAGCTGGTGCTGCGGCCGCTCTCCGTCGCCGACTACGTGACCGCGGCGAAGGACCCGGCGGTCAACCTCAGCTTCGGCAACTTCACCCGGCCCGACCTGGACGTGCTGCGCACGACGTTCTCGGCGAAGGCGTCCAACGCCGCCCGCGTCGACGACCCCGAGCTGGAGGAGCTGCTCGACGGGCTCGCGTCCACGGCCGACGCCACCGCCCGTGAGGCGCTCGGCGCCCAGGCCCAGAAGCTGATCCTCGAGCGCGGCTACGGCATCCCCGTGTACGAGCTAGCGCAGGTCACCGCCGTCGCGCCGGGTGTGGACGGGGTGCGCTACGAGTCGTCGTCGCGGCTGATCTTCTTCGACGCCTGGAAGGCCGCGCAGTGAGCGACGGCGAACCGCGCCGGCTGCACTTGGCGCTGTCCGCGGGCATCGCCGGGACGTCGCAGGGCGCGTGGCGGCGCCCGGACAGCCGCAGCGAGGAGTGGGGCACGGTCGAGTACATGATCGACCTGGCCCGGGCGACCGAGGCCGCCTGCTTCGACGCCTTCTTCCTCTCCGACCTGTCCTCGCCGAACCGCGAGCTGGCGGCGGTGCAACCGCCGTACCTGTTCTTCGAACCGCTCACGCTCACCGCGGCGCTGGCGCGCGAGACGAGCAGGATCGGGCTGATCGCCACGGCGTCCACGACCTTCCACGAGCCGTACAACCTGGCTCGCCAGGTGGCGACCCTGGACCACATCTCCGGTGGCCGGGTCGGTTGGAACGCGGTGACGTCGAGCATCGGCGAGCAGAACTTCGGCCGCCGCCCGTGGCCGGACCACGCCGGGCGCTACGCGCGCGCCGAGGAGTTCCTCGACGTCGTCACGAAGCTGTGGGACAGCTGGGAGGCCGGCGCCGTCCTGAACGACCGGGAGGCCGGTCGGTTCGCCGACATCAGCAAGATCCACCCGATCGACCACGAGGGCGAGCACTTCGCGGTGGCGGGTCCGCTCAACGTCACCCGCACCCCGCAGGGGCGCCCGGTGATCGTGCAGGCCGGGTCCTCCGACGCCGGGCGCAACCTCGCCTCCCGGCACGCCGACATGGTGTTCACCGCGCAGCAGGAGCTCGACGGCGCGGTGGCGTTCCGCACGGACATCCGCCGGCGCGCCGAGGGCTTCGGCCGCAGCCCGGACGAGGTCGCGGTGATGCCCGGTATCTGCCCGATCGTCGCCGAGGACGCGCGCTCGGCCCACGAGGTGCAGGAGAGCCTGCTCGACCTGATCGACGAGCCGACCGCCCTGGCCCGGCTCGCCGACCAGCTCGGCGGCGCGGACCTGTCCGGGCTGGACCTCGACGAGCCGATCCCGCCGGAGCGGCTGCCCGAGGTCGTCTCGATCGAGCGGCGGCGCAGCCGGTACGCGGTGTTCCGCCGCCTGGCCGTCGAGGAGCGGTGGACGCTGCGCCGGCTGATCCGCCACGAGGCCGCCGCCTACGGTCACGGCGTGGTCGCGGGCTCGGCCGAGCAGATCGCCGACCGGCTGCAGGAGTGGTTCGAACACGGCGCCGCCGACGGGTTCGTCGTGATCCCGCCGTACCAGCGCGGGCTGGAGCTGTTCTTCGAGCGCGTGGTGGCGGAGCTGCAGGACCGCAAGCTGTTCCGCACCGAGTACGAAGGCACGACGCTGCGCGAGCACCTCGGGGTGCCGGTCCCGAAGAACCGGTGGACGTCATGACCGCCCTCGCCGGACTGCCCGAGGGCTACGTCGCGCGCGAAGCGCACTGGGACGACCCGGACGTCGTCGCGCTGCGTGCCGCGATGGGCGCCGAGGTCATGCCCCTCTACGCCGACGACGACCTGTCGCAGCAGAAGGTGTCGCCGCCCAGCGCGGACGACGTGATCGTCACGCTGGCGCTCTCCGCGGGCGACGGGCCCGCGGTCGCCACCGCCTCGCTCGTGCGGGTCGGCGAGTTCACCGAGCTCAAGCGCGTGATGGTGCTGCCGGAGCACCGGCGCAAGGGGCTCGCGTCGTGGCTGGTCGCCGCGATCGAGGACCACGCGCGGCGGCTCGGGCTCGACCGGATCGTGCTGCAGACCGGATTCCGCCAGACCGGAGCCATCGCGCTGTACGAGGCCTCGGGCTGGACCAGGATCCCCCCGTTCGGACCGTACGCCGGCGACGAGGTCGTCAGCGTGTGCTTCGCCAAGGAGCTGCGGGATGGCTGACTTCGTGCTGGGCATCGCCCTGCCCGGCCCCGGGGCGCACCCGGGTGCGGCGCGGGTGCCGGGGCCCGCCCCGACCGACGCCGCGGCGCTGCGCGCGCTCGCGACCGCCGCCGACGCGGCCGGGGTCGACCTGCTCGTCGCCGAGGACCCGGCGACCGCCCCGCCTGGGTCGGTGCGGCTCGACCCAGCGGTGCTGCTGGCCCGGCTGGCACCGGCGACCCGGCGGATCGGGCTGGTCGCCCAGGCCGCCGCCGGCTACACCGAGCCGTTCCACGTCGCGACGGCGCTGGCCACGCTCGACCACATCAGCGCCGGCCGCGCGGGCTGGCTGCTGGGACCGGCCGGGGAGGCAGAAGCCGCGCTGCACGGCGTGCCGGTCCGCCCGGAGGCCGAGCTGGCCGAGGACACCGAGGACGTCCTGGCAGTGGTGCGGGCGCTGTGCCTGAGCTGGGAGCCGGACGCGGTGATCCGCGACGTCGCCACCGGCCGCTACCTGGACCGCAACCGGATCCACCACGTGGACTTCACCGGTCGGTACTTCTCGATCACCGGGCCGTCGATCACGCCGCGCTCCCCGCAGGGGGTGCCGCTCACGCTGGTCCGGGCGGGCAGCGGGCTCGACGGCGACCTCGTCCTGGGCGACGGGCCCGGCCAGCTCGCGGAGCTGGTCGTCACGCTCGGCGCCACTCCGGCCGACGCGGCGCGGCTGCGGACCCGCCTCGACGGGTGCACCGCGGGGGAGGCCGGTTTCGTCGGCACCCCCGAGGAGCTCGCCGAGCACATCGTCGATCGGTACAGCCACGTGCGCGGGGTGATCCTGCGCCCGGCGCACACCGCGCTCGTCGCGCCGCTGGTCGCCGAGGCCGTGGNGCCGGCGCTGCGCCGCCGCGGGGTGCTGCCCGAGCAGCNCGCCGAGGCCCCCACGCTGAAGGAGCGACTGCTGCGGGAGTCCGTCGCCCCATGATCCCGTACGTCGGGCGCCGCCTGGCCCAGGCGGTGCTGGTGCTGTGGGCCGCGTACACGGTCACGTTCGGCCTGCTCTACCTGCTGCCCAGCGACGCCGCCGAGATCATGGCGGCGGGCGGGGACGCGGAGGCGACCGTCGATCCCGCCGCGCTGGAGCGGTTCCGGGCCCGGTTCGGCCTCGACCGGCCGCTCTGGCTGCAGTACGTCAGCGCGCTCGGCGGTGCGCTCACCGGCGATTTCGGGGTGTCGGTGCGCAGCGGACGCCCCGTCGTCGACATCATCGCCGAGGCTTTCCCGCCCACGCTGGCGCTGACCCTGGCGGGGCTGGTCGCCGGTGCGCTGCTCGGCCTGCTGCTCTCGCTCGCGGCCACGCTGCTGCCCGACGGACGCCTCCAGGCCCTGCAGCGGTTCCTGACGTCGCTGCCCGCGCTGGGCATCGCGATCCCGACGTTCGGCGTCGGGCTGGTGCTGCTGCAGATCGTCTCGTTCCGCTGGGGGCTCCTGCCCGCGTTCGGCGACGCCGGCCCCCGCGGGCTGATCCTGCCGGTGCTCGCGCTGAGCCTGCCGATCGCCGCGGTCATCGCGCAGCTGCTGATCAGCGGCATCCACACGCAGAGCAGCCAGGAGTACGTGACGACGGCGCGCGCGAAGGGCGTCGGCCGGCTGCGGCTCCGGCTGGCGCACGTGCTGCCGAACGCGCTGCTGCCGGCGCTGACGATGACCGCCGTCCTCACCGGTGAGCTGCTCGGCGGCTCGATCATCGTGGAGACGGTGTTCTCCCGCCCCGGCCTCGGGCGCATCGTCGTCTCCGCGGTGACCGCGCAGGACCTCCCGCTCGTGCTCGGCCTCGTCACCACCGGCGCGATCGTGTTCGTGCTGGTCAACCTGCTGGTCGACGTGGTTCATCCGCTGCTGGACCCGAGGGTGGGGTGGCGCCGTGCCTGACGCCCTGCTCGACCGCGCTGCCCGCTCCGTCCCGGCCCGCGCCGCTGCGCTGCGCACGCAGCCGGGACTCGTCGTCGCGCTGCTGACGCTCGCACTGGTGCTCGGCTGGGCGCTGCTGCCCGGGGTGTTCGCCTCCGGCGACCCGCTGCGCGCCGATCCGGCCGCCCGGTTGCTCCCGCCCGGTCCCGGGCACTGGTTCGGCACCGACGAGGTGGGCCGCGACCTGTGGACCCGCGTGGTGCACGGCACCGCGCTGTCGCTGCAGGCCACGCTGCTCGCCGTCGGGGTCGGGCTGCTGATCGGCTCGATCGTCGGCGTGATCGCGGGCTACGCCGGCGGCTGGGCGGACAGCCTGCTCATGCGCCTGGTCGACGTGCTGCTCGCCATCCCCGGTCTGCTGCTGTGCCTGGCCGTGCTCGCCGCGCTCGGCCGCGGCACCGTCGAGATCGCGGTGGCGGTCGGCATCGGCAGCGTCCCCGGGTTCGCCCGCGTGGTCCGGGCCGAGGTGGTGCGCATCCGCACGGCCCCCTACGTCGAGGCGGCCACCGCCAGCGGCGTGCGGACGCTGCGCGTGCTGACGTCGCACGTGCTGCCGAACGCCGCCGGTGCCGTGCTCGCCGTCGCCGGGCTGCAGATCGGCACCGCGGTGCTCGCCGTGTCCTCGCTGAGCTTCCTCGGCTTCGGCGCGGTTCCGCCCACACCGGAGTGGGGGAGCCTCGTCGCCGCGGGCCGCAACTACCTCGCCACCGCCTGGTGGATCTCCGTCCTGCCCACCTCGGTCGTCGTCGCCACCGTGCTCGCGGTCAACCGCGTCGCCCGCGCGTACGCCCGCCGCTGATCGGAAGGAACCTCCGTGGCCGCACCTCCCCGGCTGTCGACGCTCGCCCGCCGCCTGCCCGCCGCCGTCCGGTCCACCGGCGTGCTGGATCCCCGCGTGCCCGACTCCATCCCGCTCCTGGGCGGGAACCCGGCCGCCGACGCGCTGCCCGCCGCCGAGCTCGCCACCGCCACCGCCGAGGTGCTCGCCGAGGGCGGACCCGCGCTGCGCTACTCCGATCCGCGCGGCCTCGAACGGTTGCGCGGCTGGCTCGCCGGCCGCGAGGGGGTGACACCGGAGCGGATCGTCGTCACCAACGGCGGGCTGCACGGCGTCTCCCTCGTCGTGCAGGCGCTGCTCGACCCGGGCGAGGAGATCGTGGTCGATGATCCCGTCTACCCGACCACGCTGCGCGTGCTGCAACTCGCCGACGCCCGCCCCGTGCCGGTGCCCGTCGGGCCGGCCGGGCTGGACGTGGAGCGCCTGGAGCGGCGACTGGCCGACGGGCTGCGGCCGCGGATCGTCTACACGGTCGCGGACTTCCAGAACCCGACCGGCACCGTCCTCGCGGGGGACGCGCGCACCCGGCTGGTCGAGCTGGCCGAGCGGTACGGCTTCGTCGTGCTGTCCGACAACCCGTACCGGATCAGCCGGTTCGCCGGCACCGACGTGCCCGATCTGCCCGCCGCCAGTGAGCGCGTCGTCAAGGTGTCGACGTTCGCCAAGTCGCTCGGGCCGGGGCTGCGGCTGGGCTGGCTGGTGCTGCCCGAGTGGCTCGTCGAGGCGGTCGTCGCGCTGCGGACGCGCACCGACCAGCACCCGTCGTCGCTGGTCCAGGCCGCGATCGCGCGGCTGGTCGACGGGACCGGGGTGTTCGAGGCGACCACCAAGCGGCTCGCCGAGCTGCACGGCCTGCGGGCGAACGCGCTGGTCGCGGCCCTGCGCGAGCGGCTGGGCGACGTGCTGGAGGCCGAGCGGCCCGACGGCGGCTTCTTCGTGTGGGCCCGGCTGCGCGAGGGCGCACCCGATCTCGACGCGCTGCACGCCGCGGCGGCGGCGCACGGGACGAGCTTCTCCCGGGGTACCTCGTTCGCCGTGCCGGGCGGCGGCGAGCACCGGGACCGGATCCGTCTCGGGTTCTCCGACCTGCCCGAGGCGTCACTGCGCGAGGCCGTGGACCGGCTCGCGGCGGCCGTGGAAGAGGTGCGGCGATGAGCGTGTCCCTGTCGGTGCTGGACCTGGCCTGCATCCCCGAAGGGGGCACGGCCGCCGACACCCTGCGCGGGGTCGTCGAGCTGGCGCAGGTCGCCGAGCAGGCGGGCTACAAGCGGTACTGGATCGCCGAGCACCACCTGACCACCGGGCTCGCCGCCTGCTCTCCCGTCGTCACGATGGGCGCGGTCGCCGCGAACACCTCGCACATCCGCGTCGGCTCCGGTGCGGTGCTCACCGGGCACCGCACCGCGCTGTCGATCGCCGAGGACTTCTGCGCGCTCTCGTCGTTCCACCCGGGCCGGATCGACCTCGGCATCGGCCGGTCCCCGGGCCGCGGCCGGGCGCCGAGCTCCGACGACCCGGGCGCCGAGCAGCGCACCGCCCGCATCGTGGGCGGCGTGTACCTGCCGGCCCCGTTCGACCGGAAGAGGATCACCGGCACGGCTCGGTTCGCCGCGGCCCGGGAGCTGCTGCAGCAGCGGGAGGCCCTCGCCGACCCGTACCCGGAGCAGATCGGCGCGATCCTCGCGTTCCTCGCCGACACCTACACCGTGGACGGCATGCCCATGCCCGCGCTGCCCGGCGGCGCGCAGGAGCTGGAGGTGTGGCTGCTCGGCAGCACCGGCGGGGAGAGCGCACGGGTGGCCGGCGAGAACGGGCTGGCGTTCTGCGCCGACTACCACATGAACCCCGCCCACGTCCTGGACGCGGTCGCCGCCTACCGGGCCGCGTTCCGCCCGTCGAAGCACCGGGACCGGCCCTACGTCGCCGTCTCCGTCGACGCGCTCGTCGGCGCGCCGGAGGACGTGGAGCGAGCGGCGGCGCAGCGCAAGGAGTGGCTGCGCCGGCAGCGGGCAGGGCAGGGGATCACCCCGTTCCCCGACGACGCCGCCGTCGCCGGGCACCCGTGGACCGTCGCCGACGACGAGCTGCTCGTCGACCGCATCGGCACCCACCTCGCCGGGGACGTCGACGAGGTCGTGCCGCGCCTGCAGTCGCTGGCCGCGCTCACCGGGGCGGACGAGCTGGTCGTCATGACGCTGGCGCACGATCCGGCGGTGCGGCGGCGCTCGTACGAGCTGCTCGCGAAGGCCTGGGAGAGCGGCTAGGCGACGGACCCGTCGGGGTCGGCCACCTCGGCGATCACCTCGGCGAGCTGGTTGACCTGCGCACCCCCGCCGTCGGGCAGCAGGCTCGTGGGCACCCGGATGTAGGGCCGCGGCGGGGTGCCGAACCAACACGGCGCGCCGGGCCCGGAGACGACCCCGACGGAGGCGAGCCGCTCCACCGCGTCCTCCTCGGAGTGCACGGGCACCCAGATGATCAGCCCCTCCTCGCCGTCGACGTGCACGCCGTGGCGGGCGAGCGCGGAGACGAGCGACCCGCGGCGGGACCGGTAGCGCCGCCCGGCCCGAGCCACGTGTCGGGCCGTCACCGGGTCGGTGAGCAGGTGGGCGAGCGCGTTCTGCAGGATCCGGCTGGTCCACACCCCAGCCATGCCGCGGGCCAGGTTGACCGCCCTGATCAGCGGCTCCGGCCCGGCCAGCACCCCGGTCCGCAGGTCCAGCCCGAACGCCGGCGTGTACGAGCGCACCTTCAGCACGCGCCCGGGCAGCTCCGCCCCCATCGACGGGTCCGGGTCGCGCAGCAGCGGCCCGAGGTTGTCGTCCTCGAACACGATCACGTCGGGGAAGTCCCTCAGCACCGCGACCATCTCGGCGAGGCGCCGCTCGGTGACCCGCAAGCCGGTCGGCACGTGGCCGCGCAGCTGCACCACGAACGCGGTCGCGCCCGCCTCGAGCGCCTTCCGCAGCTCCTGCGGCTGAGGCCCGTGCGCGTCCCACGGGACCTCCAGCACCGGCACCCGCAGGTGGTGCAGCAGCGTGTGCACCCGCGGGGTGGTCGGCTGCTCGAGCGCGATCGGCCCGCCGCGGTCGGCCAGCACGCTGATCGCGAGGAAGCTGGCGTGCGACCCACCTTCGGTCGACGTCCACGCTTCCGGCTCGAACGGCCACGTCCTCCGCACCGCCCGCAGCAGCTCCGGCGTGAGGTAGGCGAAGTCGTGCGCGTGCAGCCCAGGAGCGCGCAGCCCCGCGTTGATCGCCTCGTCGAGCGGCGGCAGCAGCGCCGGATCGGGCCCCCCGTCGCCGAGGTGCGTGGTGATCACCCCGCTCGCGGTGTGCAGGTGGCTCATCCCGCCCGGATGGACGACGAACGTCCCGCGCCGCCCGGCCGAGCGCAGCACCCCTGCCCGCGTCAGCTGGTGCCACGCCTCGCTCACGGTGGTGGGGCTGACCTGCAACTCCGCCGCGAGCGCCCGGATGGTGGGCATGCGTACCCCGGCGCGCAGGACACCGCTGTCCACGGCGCGGCGGATGTCGTCGGCGATGCGGGTGGCCGTGCGGCCGGTGATCCGGGCGGCGAGCGCGGCCGCGGTGGGCCCAGAGCTGCCAGCCCCGTTCACCTTCCCGCACTCCGTCCGTCGCACGATCACCGGTGCGGGCCCGACCCTACCCGCCGGCGCTCAGCGCGCCGCGGTGACCAGGCGCCGGCCGATCACCGCGAGGATCACCAGCAGCACCGCCGTGAACCCGATCAGCGCGGCCTGCACCGGCACCAGCTGCACGGCGAGTCCGAGGCCGAGCACGGGCACGGACAGCCCGACGTAGGCGGCGAGGAACAGGCCGGCGAGCGCCTCACCACGGGCCTGCGGCCTGCTCACCGAGAGCACGATGCCCATGGCCGTCTTGAAGCCCGCGCCCGCGCCGCTGCCCGCGATCACCCCGCCGATGAGGAAGAGCGGGAGATCGGGCAGCTGGACCGCGACCGTCACGAGCACGAGCCCGAGCACGAGGGCGGTCAGGCCGAAGCTGGCCTGGTGGCGCGCCGGCGACCGCGACAGCAGGATCTGCGCGAGCGCCGCCCCGGCGAACACCACGAACGTGGCCCCGCCGGCCAGCGCGTGCGAGTCCTGGTGCAGCACACCGGCGAGGAACGCCGGCGAGAGCGAGGTGAACAGGCCGAACACCGCGAAGTACACCAGCACCGCCGCAGAGGCCGCGAAGTAGCGGCCCCGGCCCTCCCGCGGCACGGTGACCTTCTGCGGCCGGTACTCCATCCGCCACGGTTCGACGGTCTCGGGCACGAGCGTCAGCCCGAGCGCGGCGATCACCAGCAGCACCTGGAACACCAGGTACGGCACGTGCAGGGGTGCGGTCACGTACTGCGCGAGCACGCCCGCGACGAGCGCGCCGACGCCGATGCCGCCCAGGTTCGCCGCTGTCGCGACGACGTCCACCCGGGTGCGCCCCGAGCCCGGCCGCGCGGCCATGTGCAGCTCCGCCAGGTGCGCCGTCGCCGTCGCCGTCAGCATCCCGACGCTGACCCCCGACACGAACCGGGCGACGAGCAGCGCGGGCACCGACGTCCACTCGAGGAAGATCAACCCCGCGAGGATGTTCACGAGCACCGCCGGCACCAGGATCCGTCGGCGGCCCACCCAGTCGGAGACGTGGCCCGCGAGGAAGAGACTGGCGAGCACACCGACCGCGTACACCGCGAAGATGATCGTCGTGGTGAACGGACCGAAGCCCTGCTCTGCCTGGTAGAGCACGTAGAGCGGCGCGGGCACGGCCGAGAACGCCATCGTCACCGCGAACGTGAAGGCGACGATCCAGAAGCCCCGGTCGTGCGAGCGCGATCCGCCGACCGCCTCGTCCGGGACCGTCGAGGCTGAAGTGGTCACCGAAGGTTCCTCTCCCGTCAGAGCACTCCCGTCAGAGCACTGTCGACGTCCACGCTCCGCCACCGGATCGATCGCGTCCAACGAATGTTTCTGCACGCTGCTATCACTCATCTAGATTGG
>Ga0065720_1019123_pt1 | contig 36371 bp, 27 predicted proteins | sample Thericmetagenome_FD_59107 | JGI IMG/M metagenome (GOLD analysis project Ga0065720, IMG submission 59107) | Thermophilic microbial communities from the Joint Bioenergy Institute, California, USA of rice/straw/compost enrichment - eDNA_2 v2... | ecosystem: Engineered > Solid waste > Grass >... | reverse complement strand
TTTTTTTTTTTTTTTTTCGTTATGTCCCTGGCCTTTATGCGCCGCTGTTGCGAAGCGTCTGTATCCCCCGGACCCATATATGGAAAGCGCCCCCTGTTATTTTGCATGCACAACTCCGTTATCCAGCAGACAATCCGCCGAAGGCGTCTCTCAGAATCCTGATATACAGGCCAATATCTTAATCATATACACATCTCATGATGTTATCAATGCTTTACAATCCGCAGAGCATGCACCCGACACGCACAAACAGAATGACAAGGACCTGTGGTTTCGTTCATACATCCAAGTACTGTTGAGGCACTTGTGCTCTTCATTCTGTGCATATCCCGTGTTGGAATGGAGATGATATTTTGATTATCCAAATGCCTATAAATACAATGCCAATTTACAAGCAGTTGATACTAGTCCTATGCAGGAGTGCTGACAAACTGGCACACTGGTAGCAGGTTGAAGTCATTGCCGGGTGCACTGCAAATGCTGATTGCCATTCTCCAAAGTCCACACTCAAGGCAAAACAGCCGTCCCGAGACTATGGGTTGTTCCCTCGCTTCTAATGCCCCTGTTCGGCAGGTAAACCTGTTGTGGCGGGTTGACCCAGCTCAAGTGGCGCTTTACCCTGAACGGTGAAGTCGAAGATCTTCATGATTCATCAAAGCATGCCATGAAAGAGAGGAGTGCACATGCAGTCAAACCTCAGGAACATCGGTAGAAGAACATAGTCCACAGGTCGCTGTACAGGATGAGCAGACAATGGCATTTCACCTTACAAAGGAACTTGGAGACCAGACGGCGCGTACGCACAAAGATCAGCATACTGTCACGCTTCCCAGATACTTGAGGTAGCTGCTGATATAGTCGCGCGTTTTTTATCGACCAAACCAACTATGGGGATGTCATCCTTGGATATCCGTTTCGTTGTTGATGCCTTCCAATCTACTCTAGATAATAGACTTATTATTGAGATGCTCGGTTCAGAGTATGACATTCTGATCATCCCTTACATCATCCGCAGATTCCGTTTGTTGATGAGAGTGGAATTGGCTGCCTGTAAAAGGCACACAAAAACTATCGAAATAGAAGTCCATGCTATGTAGGTGGGCCTCTCTAGAGAACAAAGCAGGGGAGCTATAACCGTTAGCGCAGTGTAGGAACACTGGTGTCAGGTTTAAACCAGGCTGGCTGCGCATGGTTGTTTCAGAGCCCTTCTTGACTGGCACAGGATGGAGAGCACCAACCACGGGTCCTCTCGAATACGCACAACATGGGACTGTCGAGTCGAGCTAGGTTATCGCCACTTTCTTCTGGATTTTGATGGTGTACCGAAGTATAACCCCTAAAGATCATCAATAGCCGGTGAAAGACGTTCCGCCCCGCAACAAAAATGACTGCGTAGGGGGGAGCAGGAGCGAGAAGATCGCCGCAGATGAGAGGGAGGCCTGTCTTAAACACCTGGATAGGTAGTTGAATGTATAGATGGCTACTGCAAGTACTGTGTACGGAGCAAGGTCATCCTCGGCCATGGCTCAGGGCTCGCATATAGGCTTCGAACTGCAGTAAGGTAAATGATCACCACGACGTTCGGCGCAGTTCTCGGGGTGAAAGAGAGACGAATGACCGAAGAGAAATGAGGTAGTAGGCAGTGTTCCCAGCTCTTCTTACATACCTACCTGAGAAAGCATGTATGCATTACATTCCATGAGGATACAAACCACACTGTTATGCGGACTTTAAGACAGTATATGCTGTACATATAGCCCGGTAATAAAGCAGATGGGAATTTGAAAGTCCGAAACAAAGCCAACGGACCAACCGAAACGGCGATCTGGATATTGCACCAAACGTTCCTGGCAAGACTTAGAAGCACCTCGGCTATTCCGTCTTGTGCTGGCCAGGGGCGACCGACAAAAACAGGCAAGATTATCGATGGGGTTGTTCGCCTTATCCAACAACATCCAGCTTAAGTACACTATCCACCTAATTAACCGACTCTTTACACTACGTATTCGATGCTTCGTCGAGCAGGTTAGGTAAGTAATCCATACATTACATAGCGCGTTAAAGGGGGTTTTTAGAATGACCTCAGCGAAGGTTTTATATGACCAACAGGGTATTGAAAAATTGAATATATATTTATCCGCTATAAATTCATTTACAACTCGAAAATAATACTAGCAACATGGTTTTATTGACGAACGTTTCGGAATGCGATGATTCAGAGAGGCCTCCTGAGATGGGTTCAGGAGGTACCAGGCCGCTGAACCTGAGCGACAGGGGTTCTCACACAGTTGGAATGATAGCTGTGGTCACCAGTTGAGTAGACAACTGTTTGTATTGCTGACCGGAAAACTTCTTCAGCCAGATGACCCTGCCTGGAATCTATCTGCATATTATATACCTTTGTGGCTTCCTTTGCTCTCCCCTCCTCAATGGCATTGAGGAACGCTTCCTGGGTTAGATTGGTCACGACACCCTTTGCTCTAATTGGCTGGCTGCGCGGGGCCCACTCTTCCAGATCGAGCCCTTGTTCATAACAGGGAAGCTAAGTTCTTTTTGGTATTTTAGCTACTAACTTGATGAATCGATTCTAGAAATTAGACTCCCCTTCTAAAAACTAGAACTACTTTGAATTGCGCTTTCTTTGAGTTTTATGCTATGAGCTTGCTTATAAAAACACTTGAGCTCTAAAAATCGATTATTGTAATGATTCTACGATTTCCTGAGATAAGTTACAAGGTGATGTGTTACGGTTATAAGCGTGAGTCAGCAGCTGTCCCTCATCGGTGGGGCAGGAAGCCGATAAAGAGCCCAATTGGCATTAAGGAAATGGCCAATAGACAGGTAAGAATGAGTCTAGGGCAGTGACCAGTTGAAAAAAAATGGGTTATCATCGGTGTCACCAGCAACGACGGTGACGATGCTTGCCAAGGACTTTAACACTGTGGCACACACCCCAACGACTTCGAACGACTTCGAATATGAATATGTATACAGAATCGCCCATCCCCCCGAGCCATGATGAGGACTCCTCAGTCAGCAATAGAAACAGTTGTCAACCAACAATTGTTGACCGTAGTAAATTACCTACACTACTGTGAGAGGACCCCAGTCCCTCAGGTTCTACAACCTGGTCACTACCTTCGAATCCATCTCAGGAGGTTGTGGAATCGTTACATAATAGCTAGGTTGCAGAACCTGAGGGATAGAAATGCTCATACAGCAGTGTATGTAGCTTATCGAAGTCACTCCCTGTCAGTTGACAACTATTTGCATTACTAAGGACTCTTCGTCATAGCTTTTAAGGGATAGGTGATTCTATATTCATATTCGAAGCCATAGTATGCCTCGCTCATTACTACTGCCGCTTTAGGCCTTAATGAAAGCTTTCTCACAGTTATTACAGTTTGTTGTAGTGTGAGAACTACAATACCTGCGCTTTGTTCTTCTGGTGCGCCCTCTTTTCTCGAGACGTGTACCCAAGGTAATGCCGTGTAATATGTGATGCCGTGTGTCTCGCGCAGGATCAGGTTTAAACGCTGGTAATTAGGGAGGTGAGAACATGGGAAGGATGACGGACTGCTAATGACGGGTACCGGAAAACTGCTTGCTCCTGCTTCTTGATGCCCACGTGGAAAGTGTAAGTTCGGCAGTTACATAGACAACTTAGTGCTTCCTCGCAGCCTCTCGGTGTCAGCGCCTCAGTGCGCCTCAGTGTCCCGGTGGCTCAGCTGGCCGCTGCCCACAGGAGCCGGGGAGAGCAGATGCTCAAATGGCGGGAACTTGGGAAAGCTGGAAGAGCGCAAAAGTGAAAAACGGATCTCTGCTCCCGTTTGAGGTTGGATGGGCGTGCATGTTGGGATGCTCTTTCCCCAGGCTCGGTCGTTTTTGGGCGACGCTGATTGGCCACGGCTAAATTGCGACGCTGCGGGCGACGCTGTAGCCCGGACAGGGAGAGCGGGCAGGTTGCGGTACGGTGGCGCGCATGGGACGTGTTAGGGGCTTTTTAGGCCTCTGCGGAACCCTAGACGCAGAAAAGGCGGGGAAGCAGGCGGGATAGGAGCGTGTGGGAGGAGATCGCTATCAGAAGTGGGGCGCCGTTACGTACAATGAACATTCGGTGCTTTTTGGGGCCGGAAAGCAGGGGCTGAACAGGCCCGATTGGGGAGCACCCTAATGAAACGCAAGCAATCGGCAGGGCTCCTGATCCTGAATGCTGTACGCCGCACGCAGACGGCCGGAGTTAGTAGGGTACAAGGTCAATAGGCGGAAGTTATATGTGTGGCAGAGTACCAAGCTCGCAACACTGTGGATCTGCTGGCCAGGGCCCAGCGCTCCTAGCTGCGGGCGCAGGCCCAGGTCCAGCGGCTCTCCACTATTACGCCGGCCAAAACGCCGGGTGGCCCATCATGGGTCTTGCGAACCCTGAGCCACAACCACGACCACGGTATCCGCCAGACGACCGGGCATCTGACACCCTATGAGCGACTGTCCCGTCTCTATCATTCAAACTTTACCTATCCATACAGCGCCTACGGTGTATCCAGAAACGATCGTCCGGCTCAGCGTGCTCAGCACATTGGCAACGTCAGTCCAACCGCTACGACTATACGTTACGCTTTTGCTCAGCCCTCGTCCAGCACGCGCCCTTCACTACACGCTGCCCTACTCCTACATCCATATCAGCATCCGCATCCGTATCCATATCCATTGACTCTTACGACCACCGCTCAAGCACCAGCCCGGAGAAAGTAGCGTGGGGTTTGCCGTGCATACATACGGATTCCTCTATCTACTTGGCTAGCAGGCGCACGCTTCAAAGGTTTGCAACCCGCAGCCTGCAGAAGCATCGCCCGCGACATCACCCGGCGTAACTCTGGGGTCTTCTCCATCTTTTATCCCGAACAGCAATTGGGTCTCCGCAGTTCACTTTCCATTCTATTCGGTCCTTGGCCCTTAGCTCTTGGCGGTTGCATCTCCATTTCGGGCGAGGTCACCTACAAGCGTGCAACCTACCTGCGACCCTACAACTGCATCCGTACCTCCATCCCGTCCTCTGCGTCCGTTTCGCTCCCACCTCGCACCTCACAACTTACGCTTTGTCCGCGTAACCTGCAACACTTGCTCGGCTTCCTGTTTCCTGGCTCCTTGCCGTGGTGGCTCTGGCACCCCACTCCCTCCAGTCTGCCAACCTGCCAGACTGCCAGCCTACCTTCTTACCTACCGAGCTACCTTACCTACCACCTGCCCAGTACCAACCAACAAGACGGCTCCTTTTCCATCCCGCTCCCGTCTCGCCCAGCCATTCTCTTGCTCCGGTTCTTCTCCTCCTGCTCTGTTGTCCCCGATCCCCAAAGCTCGATCCGGCTGCCGTTCTCTTTTTTCTTCCGGGCAATCCGTGCTCCGCTGCTCCAGCCTTGACGGTGCCGTCCGCATCGCGCGTCACCTTTCAAGCCTTGGGCAGCCTTCTCGGCCCTGAGTCTGCAGCACATCGTCGTTCCACCTATCCATCCGTCGATACCTCTTCGCTGTTGTTTTGAGCACGTCCCATCTGCAGCTCTCGGCAGCCTCTTGTTCCTCAACTGTTGCTGATCGGACGAGTCCCCACAGCCAAACCTGCTCGGCGTGCCGTCTTTCCCGCTGCGCAACACCCAACACCGTTACCGTACACCGTCCCCTTGTCGTTCGCTCGCTCGATACCCTTTGCCGCCCAGCGACTTTGCTTTCGGCTTGGGCTTGGGCTTGGGCTTGGGCGCTGTCTTCCAGCAGGTGCTTGCAAACAGCTGATAGAGAGTCTGACGGCATAGGTCGCCCGTTCTTTCGTCATCTTCCCTCTCTATCCCTCTCTTTGCGCTTCCTCCTGGCCCGGTATTCTTGCCGGAATCCTTGCTTGGAGGACGCCACGTCTTCACTACACAGGCCCGCGAAGTACTCTTCGACTTGCTGCCGCGCTCTCACCTTCTCAACGAGCCCTTTCGTCGTCTCCGCGGTTAATTTACCGAGCACGGATGCTCCCACCATGATCAGATCGCGATTGCCTTGTGCTGCTGATATTTCGGTCACATCGTTCAGCACGAGTTCTTTTTGGCGGTAGAGCGGGAAAAACTTGTCACACGGCTGCTGCCTTGTCCCTTCTCCTCCACCGTAGCTCCCAGATCTTCTTAAGCCCTTTTCTGGCCGGGCGTCCCGGCCTACACAATCCAGCGCCATGGAGCCCCTACATATGACCGAATTCGGTTCTGACCGATACTTAGAGAAGATCAACCAGCAAGCGCAAGCAAATGCTAATTCTGCGCCCCCGCCGCCCGTCGCAGGGCTTCCACAATCCAAATTCATTCTTCCCATTCGGGGTTCCGGCTTGTCCACTACGGATGAGCCCGCTCCAAGGTCCCAGGACCAGAAACGTTCTGAAAAGAAGCACTTTGGCTTCCTCAGGCACAAGTTGCACCAAAGACACGCGCTTGTTGTCAACCCTGTTAAACCCGACCCGACACCAGCCACGAGTAAACAAAGGCAGGTCCCTAACTTTCTCGCTTTTCTGTTGGTTGGCTGTTTCCACTGGGGCTTTCATCTTTGCTATTGAAGCTAACGCTCAGCTTGTCCAGCATACCGTTTGACCAACTCTTTGCCTCCCTCCCAAACGAGCTTCAAATCGAAATCATTGCATCGCTCCCATTATCCGATATTCTAAACCTGCGCGGGGCATCACGGTCTCTCCACGCCCTGGTCTCTTTGAACGAGGCCCCAATCACCCGATACCATCTTGACCACCACGTTCCTGCTTACGCGAAGCGCCTTTACCCTCCCCCTCCCGGTGTTCCTCTCAACTTCCACTATCTTTGCGGCATCTGGCATCGCCTTCATGTCGCTGCTAAATTATCCTATCTCATATGCGAATGGGTTTCCAAGGAGTTGTTCTTCAGAAACACGGAGGAAAAGAGGAGAGAATTTGCGCCACAGCGCGAGCGAATGCGACGCCGCCTTATACCAAGACTCTTTACCCTCTTTCACTTTTTCGAAACTTACCGTCGACTTCATCTCCAGTATCTCATTGAACACGACGGACACGGATTGCGCAATACTCCACACACCCTCAATCCCATCGAAGCCCAGATCATGAGTATGTACGATGACCGCACGCTCCTGCTTGTCCATGAAACATTTCCTCTCGTCATCTCCTCGTTCTGTCGACGGCTACGACCCCCCACGTATGTTGGTCTTGTTGAGCGCTCGTTGAGAGGTTATCTTAGGGAAAAGCCTCCTGACGAGGTCCATGTGGCAATCCTCTGTCTGGGTGGCTTGCGTCAAGTCGAAAGGATATGGGAAATCAAAGGATATAACGCCCGCCGCGCAGCTGTGGACAATTGGTACGCTTCTCTCACTCAAGACACCACTGAACAGGAGACCAAGAAGCGCCGTGGCGTGCTTGGGGGACTGAAACGCAAGAAATCCTCGCTTGTGCTGGGAAAAAACAGCAGCTGTAGCGGTATCAGCACGGGCGCAAGTGATTCAGCACCGGGATCCCGGAGATCCAGTAACGGAAAGGCTCCAGAAAGTCTGGTCTACTGTACCAGTCTGGCCGCTGGTATGCCTATGCCGCCGTTAAGCCCTGATGAGGCGAGGCTATTGCTCCCCGATCTTCCCAATCTTCAAGACATATGGGCCAAGACTGCCGAAGCCCTGATTCTGGAACGCAGGATCGTTGAAAGACCCTCCGATATTCGGCGCAACGCTCAGATATTTACCGAGTTGATTCGTGAAGATGCCTGCGACGACGAAGACGAGTGGTTGTATGGCAACGCCGCGTCGGATTCGGTTCGTCCCAACCTCGACGCCATCGAAGAAGATCCTTTGGAGTGACGCAGTTGGCAGTCTCTCTATGTGCCCTATCAGCTTCATTTCTTTTCTCGTTATGAAGGTTTGAAACAAAGGGGAGCAGAGGCGGGGTATGAAACATGAGGATGCCCATATCCTGATTCTCCGACATACCGACAATCCTTTCCATTTTTGTCTCCTAGCTGGCACGCTACCACATTACCGCCGTTTTTTCTCTTTCATTTTGTGTTCTCTTATCTTACAGTTCTTTTAACTTTCCACGGAAACAAGAGCATGTATAGGCGTTCTGGAACTTCCTCTGCAATGTGTCTGGGTGACCCCAGGGAAGGGGTTAGCATGGCAAATCTGGCGTAAGGGTATATATCTGCAGATCTTCATCTGTCATGGGCTTTTCTTTCAATGTATCTACTTTATCCCCTTCGGTAACCATGAAAGTTACCGGTCTTTTTTCCTTTTTTTTGTATTCATAGCTCTTCACTTCCTCTCTCTTTCGTCGCTTTCCTTTCTATCCCGCTTCTCAACATGGTGTCAGGCTTGGATGGGTATAGCGCTATTATTGGAGACAGCAGCGGATGTATTCTGTGCAATAGGTAGCTAAACTGCGTTATATGCATAGTCTTGTATCAAACTGGATTATAGCACCCCGTCATCTCGGTCCTTGTGTTGACTGTTATTCAACTATGATTATCTTTCTCATGGAGTGATCATTACCATACCCTTTCAATTGCTGATCACATATATAGGTAAGGATTGAAGGGAGTCTCACAACAAAGGTGCCATGTGTTCACTGTTTATCTAGGGGTGGGTTGGTAAGACTATGCTTAAATCAGCTCTTAGTGTCATGTTGTGTGAACCAAACCCCCTCCCCCTTTTTTTGTCAAGACTCTGGCCTCCTACTTTCCCCCTCCAGCTAACGAATGACTTGGCAAATTTCTAACTCTATTCCAGAGCCGGAAGACGGGTCTCTATTCTTAGTTAGGGTGTAATTTTATTGGAAACAAACTGAACTTGAGACAGTTACCAATTAAATCGACACATCTCACCCCGCTTAAAATATACAAAGCAAATGACTTAGAAACTGAAACCAGAATCTGCACCCAGAATCTGCACCCATACTTACATTCACTCCCATATAGATAGTCATGCAGGGTGGAAAAAGGTTACCGTATGATAAGCCCCTGGATGCAGTCACTTCCATTTGTCAACAGTCGAGAGTGGATAACGAACGAACAAAACATTAGGAGGGAGAATATCCATCCGTTGATCAAATGATCTTAACACATTGCCATCCAACCACTAATTCCATGGACAGTCAAATATACCATTTCCACACCTCTTTACCCTTTTTTAAAAATACGGCTGACATGCCAGAAATCTATGAAGCATCTCGGAGCTATCATATCATGCCTGCTTCCTTTTGCATTCCGCTCAACGGGCTGTACTATCTCCTTCCGATACCATAGTAACGATCACTTGTGCCCAAACTCGAGGTATCAAAATTAGCTAAACTAGTGGTGGCAAACGCAGATCCAGAGTTAGACGATGCTCGCACTCCAGCAGTGTTAAGATTGTAAGCCGCGCTAGCAAGACCAATTGTGGCCTGCTGTGCAGCTGATGTATCTAAAGGACTCGGGTCAAACAGACCCCAGTCAGTCCCGGTTCCTCCAGTGAATGGCTGTACACTGGCCGCTAAACTCTGCATGCTTTGTGTTGTTGGCTGGCTTGTGCTGCCAGACCGTTGCTGTAGGGCAGCAGCTCCCGCACTGAACTGTGGTGAGTGTTGAGCTGCTAAGTTGTGCGTGGTCAGGCCATGATGAGCGCTGCTGCTCCGAAACGAGGTAGCCGCAGTTGAAGACAGAGATTGGCTCCGTTGCCCAAATGAGGAATCAAGAGAAGAGGTAACGGCAGAGTTTCGATAACTGTCGTCTGCTCCGCTGAAGTTGGTTGCGGATGCACCAAAGGGTGGAGACTGTTGGTGTGTTGCGCATGATGACGGAGTCGATGCTGTAGCCAACTGGTGCTGATACCGCTGTTGCTGCGCAACTTGCTGCTGCCCGGTTGAGTATTGCTGACCGGACCCGTATGCCTGTTGGGTAGAAGCATATTGTTGTGACTGAGATACACTCGTGGAAAACTGGGCAGCGGAAACTTGGGAAGGTTGGCTAGTCCTAGAATGCTGTTGTATGCCTGCCATGTGTTGTTGCTGTTGTTGCTGTTGTTGGTGATGGTGTTGCTGCTGCTGCTGCTGCTGTTGCGTTTGTGGCTGAGAATGCGGCTGCTCTGCTTTCAGCGACATGTAATTTTGCTGTTGATACTGGGAAACACGATACTGGTTATACTGATTCTGTGACCTCGCTTGCCCAGCCTGCTGGGGATGCGTTTGAGGGTGATTCTGAGGTGGAATTTGCTGCGGTTGAGTTCTGGGCGAACGACCGAGCCTAGTAGGAACATGTTGTTGTTGCTGTTGCTGCTGCTGCTGCTGCTGTTGTTGTTGTTGTTGCTGCTGGTGGCGGTGCTGTTGATGACCTTGATGTTGTCTTTGTACCTGTTGCTGAGATTCGTGACCGGATCGCTGTGCATAATCCTGCTGTGATTGAAGACGGTGAGAAGAAAGTGCAGTTGAATCGGAGCGAGACAGCAAAGGTAGCGGTTGCTGGTCTATTTCACTTTGTGGCCCAAGCTGTGCTTGAAGTTGAATTTGGTAGCCTTCCATCGTGGGAGACTGGACTTCAAACTGGTCTTGTTGTGGTGAGGCAAGAGACTGAATCGTATGGCCAATAGTGGAAGTAGAAACAATCGTCGACTCAGGTTTGGTGGATGCTGTTGAATCCGAAGTTGAATCGGTCCCAAGGGTAGTACTTGGTGCAGGAATAGGGGACAACGATCCTGTTGCAGCAGCAGTGGTCTCATTGAAAGTCGAGTCTGCAACACCTTCATTCCCGCTGCTTGCCAACAGTCTAGCGTCTTTAGTCCTGCGTTGACGTTTAGGAGCAGGTTGGGTAGACAACGCCAGCTGTAGAGTTGTATTAGGTGAAGCTGTAATTAATGTGACGCTATTGGCATCTGCAACAGGCGCTGTATCAACTCCTTGGCCGTTCAATTGCGCACTCGTTCCGCCTCTTTCGCCTTTTCTCTTGCGCTTCTGGCCTGCAGTTCCGGCGATACTGGGTTGATTTTGCGGAGCCGCTAGCGTCGCCATAGTTATCGCCTGTGTTTGAGTGGAAACAGGAACTTGGGTCGGACTGGTCGACATGATGCTCGAGCTCGGCTGCTCGGCCAATCCCGTCTGCCGGCGGATAGAGGGTGTGTGGCATGGTTGAACTGGTTGATCAGACAGAGAGGGTGCTGAAGTCAACGGAATTCTGCTGAGAGGTGACTGTTTCACCGAGTTCACTGCTGTAAAGGTTCCTGTTCCTCCGCTTGACAACGTGACTTCGGCCGTCTGTGAGAGCTGCGAAGAAGGAACATGGGAGGATTGGGAAGACTGCGCAGTTGCTTGTGGTCCTTTTCCCCCAACCACTAGAGCATTCGGGTCCTTGGGCCGGTTTTTGGAGCCCTTGGGACGGCCTCTCTTCCTTGGTGTCGGGGTTTCTTCAGCTGTTCCACCAGCAGGGGGAGCGAGTGCTGGCAGCCCGGACCCAGAGGAGGGCATGGGAGCTTGACCAGCTGTTCCGGCAGTCGAAGTAGAATGGGAGGGCTCCCCTTGTTCTTGCTGGCCCGTAGCTTGGGCCAGAAGCAGGACATTTGCATCAACCTGATCGGAGCCGTCTGCATTCTGATTATTCCCGTTCATCCAGCCTCCATCTTGTGTCGTCGAAGACCGGGCCTGGCTTCCTTCTTGGGCGACATTTGCCGCCACATTATTCGACGACTTTTTCATAGGCCCCTTTTTAATGCCCTTGTCTTTCCGGGCCTTGGTGCCCTTGCTGCCTTTAGGTCGCCCGCGCTTGCGCTTGACCGGTTGTGTAGCGTCCAGCTGCCGTGTAGGGTCAGAGGTTTGTTGGGGATTATTTCCTCCGAGTTTAGGGAAGATCTCCGCAATCCATCCAACAAAAAACTTCCCAGAGCCATTTGCTTCCGCGCTTTCTGGAAAGCTGCCGTCGGCAGGGGGAGGAGCACCGGGGATCCCACCGAAAAATGCCAACGCTTTGCAGATCTGGTCCACAACTAACACAGGATGTAAACTTCGTAGTAACGTAAGAAGACGAGCCTGTTCGGCTTTGGTCTCAGCAGGTGTCAGAGGGAAGCGTCGAGTTGACACCGGTGCAGTAGCAGGTAGGGGAGTGGCCGCCACAGGCTTCGTCGGCTCGTCGGGAACATGGACAAATCGGCTTCTCCGAAGCGAGACATAGCCGTTCTCAAAGGCTCGTTTGGCAGCCAATTCTGTGCTCTCGCTCGTCCGTTTTGCTTCAGCATCGCGGTCCACGTTATCTCCCCTCCCAACATCCATGTGAATAACGCTGAAGTTACCCTTTGACCCATCAGTCTTTCCTTTAAGCTTACTGGGCACAGGATCGCGGATCCGGCCGTCCCGGTGGACACCTGCTGAAACCCCTTGAAAGCTTGCATTGGTTGTGGCAAGGATAGAAAAGCCGGAAGATACAGGTGCAGATGCCGTCGTTGATGTGCCTGTGCTAGCCGCTCGAGACGACGCCGGAGCCGGGGCTGACACCGGATCGGTGGAAGAAGAGCCGGGCATTGGAGCAAGTCGTGAAAACGAACCGATTTCTGGTTCGGATGTGGCGACTGGACGAGCGGAATGAAAAATAACAATTAGCAACTGATTTTTCGAAATCGCCAGAGAGCGCGCTTGGACGTACCCAAAGGCGGCGCCATGTATGATGCGACACGGAAGCAGGATCGCTTGACTTGTGCTCGTGAGAACGATGGCGTCTAATGAATAGTCGGGTACTTTGCCCAACAGTGAACCAGCTTATGGGCTAAGCTAGACAGCGGCGCGGCCGGATTTGATCAGGGAGCAACACGCATGATCGAGGAAGATCGTAAAAGAAAGTACAGGAGCCGATTGAGTCGGTTCAGCCGATAAGCGGAAAATTCAACAGCAATGGTGAAGAAAAAGACAGGCAGCCAGGTCGAGCACGCCGTAACGTTCGCGATACCACGCGACGCGGGTTGCGTGGGTATTCGTAGGGGGCGTGACTTTGCTCGAATTCGGCCTACCCTACGAAGCAGCACGACAGGAGCTGGCCAGCCGGAATACGCTCAGGAACTACCAGTGCGAAAAGAAAAGCGCGAAACCCGTGCGGCCGACGTCGAGGTCGAGTTATGTGCAGCCGGCTGCTGGCGAACGGGAGGAGGTTGCTTCGTGCCACGGATAGCAGAGCGAGACGAAACTGGATGCGTTACGAGACTGAGAAGGCGGTGGCACATCTGTGTAGAGGGATCAGGAGCACAGTGAATAGCTTCGTCAAGTTCAAGCTGCGCTGTTGATTAGCAGAAGAGCGAGAGCGATGCCATCCCGGACGCATTCAGATTGCGTAGTACTTTCTCAAAGGACGATTATGGTACTGCGCTGGTTGGTCGACGATTGTCTAGCCAAGCAACACGAGTCGCCAATGTTTGGGTTCTAGAGGAAGCCCGGAAAACTTGAAGAAGCGCAAAGACTGGGTCGGAACTTCGAGCCTCTGCTGCTGTGTAAACATGGCCGAAGGGTGCGTACAGCTGCGGCCCTGCACATTCCATTTTCATGCCATGTGTATGGATTACAGGAGGTAAGTAACGATCTAGCTGTTTACAAATCACCTACCTAGTTTTCGTACCACCATCGCTTGTACCCAGTGTAGGTAAGGTACCTACGGAACATGGGAACTGCAGAAAACCATTTTGTGTTTCCACTGCCCTTTCAAGGTACGGATACGGTTCACCTTGTTCCTCGAGCCTGGCCTTAATGAGCAATGGATCCAAATTTGGTATCACACTTGGAATATGGTTCTTTGATAGGGCTTGTCTATACGAACTGCATGAGCTATCATGATTTCCGATTGTCAGGGAAGTACTCTGGCAGCCAAACTGTGTGCACAAAGCAAAGAGGTTTCCGCGGCGGTCAGTAGGTACCCGTCCCCCAAACATTCCCGTTACGCACGCTCCCCACTTCCAACTCCTCCAACACCCCAGCCAGACCAACACCACAAGACTTGCTTCCATCCACCACATACCCCCCTTACCTTCGTGCCTGGTCCTTGTGAGTCTCTTCACCCCTTCTTCTCTGGGATCTTGCATCTCACCAACAATACAAACTGTGACATATCGAGCGAATGCTCTCTGCCCAAGCGGCGACCGACGTAGCCAGCAGTTACCGTCGTACAGCCCCTCCACTATCCCCTCTCTTTTGGCCACTTACAGCATTGTTGATGTCTCTAGGCATGCTCAAATAGCCAACAATGCAAGCTAGCCAATACGTCTTCGTCTCTCTACCCCTCAGAATCTTCGACGATGAACCATTAACGGCACTTGCCGCCACAATCGGCCGGGATAACGGCGAGATATTGCCGTTTTCCATACCCGCATTCAAAATCGGCACACTGGACTCTCTCGTCCAGCATGCCGATGACCTCGCCAAACTCAATGCCGCATGTGAAGCCGCCGCTGCAAAAGTTTCAGACTCGCTCAGGAGCGTCTTACATGGCAACGAGAAACAACTTGCGGACCAGAAAACGGTCAATGACAGTATGCTCTCCGATGGAGGAGTTCCCTTGTCGGAACCCGTGTCCGCCTGACTGACATAGTTGTTTCCAGAACCCATAGACCACTACCTGCGCAACTTCCAATGGAACAAAGTCCGATACCGAGTCGATCGTCCACTTGGGGAGTTGATCGATAATCTTCAAAAGGAGCTGCACAATATTGAGAACGACGTCAAAGCCAAATTCAACCAATACAACAGCATTAAGACGACGCTCACAGCTTTGCAGCGGAAACAAACGTGAGCCTGATTCGTTATCTCCATTTTCACTCCTCTACATGGGGGACTAACGGTGCCGTTATAGGGGTAATCTGTCGACTAAATCCCTTACTCCTATCGTTGATCCCAGCCTGCTTGTCCAGGATTCTGAGTACCTGGAAACGCATCTCATTGTTGTTCCAACAAATGCCCGCAAAGACTTCATTCGCAGCTATGAAACAATCGCCCCAATGGTGGTTCCGCGATCGGCCATCCAAGTTGCCCAAGACGACGATTTCACGCTGTACGCCGTAACTACTTTTAAAAAAACCAGTGCTGAGTTTCTACAAAAGTGTAGAGAACAGAAGTGGACACCACGACAGTACAAGTATGTCGAAGGGGGTAAAGAAGAGGAGAAACGTGAGCTCGATCGTGTCACCAAGGAGGAACAGAAGGTGTGGAACGAGGCGGTCAGACTGGCCCAGACAGGCTGGAGCGAGACTGTCATGATCTGGGCGCATGTTGTAACATTACGCATATTTGTTGAGACTGTCCTAAGATATGGACTGCCCCTGGAATTCGTATGTGCGCTTGTCAAGGTAAGAAAGATTCAGCGTTTCGCTCTGTATCCTGTCTGCTCGCTGACCAAGGCATAGACGACAGCGAAACAGGTTAAGAAAGTCAAGGCAGCCTTGGATGCGGCATACTCGTACCTTGGAGGGAATGCCTTTGGGAGGGATAAACGCGGTCGAATCACCAAGGACGACATGTCCCTCGCATCAGAAATAGCGGCCGCGGGTTTTGGAAGTGAAGGAACAGAGTACACCGCGTACGTGTATTACGAGATGATCTTCCCTTAATAACATCTTGAAGGCTGTGCTACTACATAATGGTCTTTGTCTTCGCAAGTCGGCGAACCTAGCATCCTCTGGTCTCATTTGAATGGCCAGGTATGAGTTGATGCCAACGACAGGTTGCGATTTTCCCCCAGTATTATGTCTGATAAGAAAATGGCAGAAAATTGTCTGGAATTGTGTTAATTGCTATTAAAGTCCACTTGTCACCTGGTTTCTTCGGTCTGTGCGATCAGTCCCTGTTCCTTGAGGTAGTCCACGATTTTTTGAACACATTCTTCGACACTTAATTCATGAGTTCGGATGGTGATTTCGGGGTTCTCAGGGGCCTCATATGGCGCCGATATCCCGGTAAACTCTTTGATCTCTCCAGCGCGAGCCTTCTTATACAGCCCTTTAGGGTCACGTTTCTCGGCCTCCTCCAAAGGGACATCAACAAAGACTTCGATGAAAGGGAGAGGATCATCGCCAGCCTGCGAGGAAGCATGTAACTCTCGTGCCATCTGGCGGTCGGCACGGTAGGGGGAGATGAAAGAGGTGATGGCAATGGTAGCTGAGTCAGCAAAGAGCTTCGCAACCTACATGAAAGAGAATAATTCAGTCAGCAGATGGCCTTTCATCGAGAACAAGAGTTGGGTCCACGGAAGGTTCTCACCTCAGCAATGCGGCGGATATTCTCATTACGGTCTTTCTCGGAGAACCCCAAGTCCTTGTTCAACCCAAATCGGATATTATCGCCATCGAGGCGGTATGCTGCCAGCCCGAGATGGAGGAGGTGCTGTTCGAGGGCAGTTGCTACAGTCGACTTGCCCGAAGCCGACAGTCCCGTGAACCAGACCGTGAAGCCTCGCTGACCACGTAGCTGAAAGCGCTCACGGCGGCTGAGCGAAGGATGCCATGTGATATTGCTGTATGGCCCAAAATTAGCTTGTTGTCTTTTAACCTCTAGAAAAGCCAGCTATACAGCAGATGACGGTGGGGCATTACTCGGCCGACGATGCCCCGTGACGATGCGCTTGGAAAACTTGGCAAAAAGGGTTCCTTACGTTGCCATAGTGTTTCTTGTCACTTCTATTCTTTTTGGTTTTGAATATTCTTCTCGTCCAACTAATCAGTAAGGCAGTAAGAAGCTGCAGAGAACAAGACTCCGGCCGTTGAAGGACTTTAGAAACCAAGTGCTTGCAACCTACCAACCTAGGATTGAGAAGCAACTCTTCGTTAAAGTAGCCGCCAGTGAACAGAGGGTGGGGCAGTGTCCGATTACGGTCGCAAATCACAAACCCAGTGCCTGCAGCTCCCGCAACAAGGGAACAAAAATGCTGTCTCATCTCCGATGCGCCGCGGATATGGTTCCAAGGCAATGGACTCAGGAACCCCCCATATTGCGCAGACTGTTTCATGGATGGCGTCATTTTAACCCCTGGTACGTGCCCCACCAATAGGCCTCTCCCTCGGTCTCAAATCCAACCGAGATCCCACATGGGATTTCCCGTTCATGCATGCTGCGGAGTAAGTACAAAGCCCAAATAAAGATCAAAGAGTGTAAGGTACGGTCACGTTAATGATAAATTACCAGCAAGGCACCTGATCAATTTACTACAAGTTCAATTGCTTGGACACTATGATGTAGAACAGCTTAAACAAGGGTCGATTGGTTGGATAGTCCCATTAAGCAAAGGTTCGTGCTTGCGGGTACTCAACTTGGGAAAAGAGAGTGTGAAATGTAATAGTAATAACATAGCCAGCGATAACTATTTGGGCCATCAGTTTTAGGTCCGCTATGTACAATAAGTCATGTTACTCTGTAATTGCCTTAGCTGTAGAGTTCAGTGCCGTAAATGCCGTCATTGATAATACTCCAGCATCCTCTATCCCTACCAGAGCCACACAACGCCATGCCGTCTATAACTTGTTCGCAATGTCAACAGCGTAGTCTTAGACAAGCACTCATTAGTTGTATGGCAAGATTTGCCCAATACCACAGACGGAGGAAACAATGGCCAAAGCATGGAAAAGGGATAACAAGTCGAACATCTGGGACTGGAGTGCCATTTTCATTCATCTGACATACGGACCAACTTTGCCATTGTCTAAAAACATGTTTGTTAGTTCATTCATTTATATTCATTATGCAGTTATCATTTCCACTGACCTCAGCGTTCTTGGGCGAGACATAAAGTGCGCTCGCTGTTGCCAGAATTGTTGGCTCTTTCCCCTCCTCCCCTGGAAGTGTCTCAATATGCCCTTCAACCCAAGCTTTCCGGCCTTCCACTTTTGTCGTCCTCGCCCGCAGCACCAAAAACTGATCAGCCATAGCCGGCGCTTTATAGTTGATCTCCAGCTTGGCTGTCACGCCGACTTGATGAGGCAGGACGGGAAAACAACATCTTGCCAATCCTTCATCCAACATTGTCGCTAGGAAGCCACCATGGACAATACCGACATGGCCGCACAAGTCAGTTCCAACATGACTAATTTGTACATAATTGGACCCATCTCGAGCTGCCCAGCTGAAGGGAGGGACGGTCACCTTGCCAGGACCCATGAGAGTACCAGCAGTAAGGTTGATTTTGCGCCATGCGGGTGGAAGTTGCATGTGCGGACGGGATTCAACAAGATTGGGGTCGGCACGGAGTGAAGCAGTAAGTGGATGGGAGTTGATGTACTCCTCCTTGGTCCTTTCTTCATCGGTCTGGGGCACAAAGAGTGCGAGGCTCTCAGCAGCAGAAGTGCGGTGAAGATTTTCGGCCATTGTGTCGGTTTCTGTTGCAGTCACCAGCAGAGAGCCTACTAGCGAGAAGAATAAAGCTGCGGTTGTGAAAGAAATAGTCCTCCCTGTAAACCGAACAGCTCTGCGGAAGAGTGACACTCTTTCAACCACTTGGCCACTATACGCCCCGACTATGATATCAATGAAGAGTTAGCCAGCTTATTATGGCAAGCTAATACTGCGTCATACCTGCAGAATGTGCAACGGTCCGGAATCCTGCTGGAAGAGAGGAAGAGCGAGTGAAAGCTTCCGGAGACAGAGAATGTGCGCGGCAAAGGACAACAGAAGATAAGCGACGAGACATGGTTTATAAAGACCAAGTACTGATGAACAGGAGTTCGGGTTCTTAAACGGTAGGGTGCTCCGGCTACATGATCAGTCTCATCAATCGGGGAGAAGGGCGTAGATGGGACGAGATTGCCGATAACGCCGTTCTGACCCACTCCGGGTGCTGAGAGTCGGTCCAGCAAGAAGCATGGTGGGGTAAGTGGTAAAGTCAGGGAGGGATATGCATTGACTGGATTTGATATTTAAGGAAGATGACTCCCGATGATACACAACGAAAAAAACTAAGTGCTTGTTGATGAAGAGCACTTGTCTGCATGCTTACTAGCAATGAATCAAAAGTTCTGCAATAACAAGTTTCAATGTTGAAAGTTACATGCCCTCCGGATGCTTTCCCGGAGTGGATTACTAACCAGTAAAATAAAGGACATCCTGGTAGCAAAGGAAAATGCCGAGGTGCACCGGTTAGCGCCAGGGAGAAATTCTAGAATGTGTGCTAAATATCATCGGGCTAGAGGTGGCTAACGGCCCGAACCCTCCCCCTAGTGGCCTGGCCTATTGCAAAGGTGGGAACATGCTGCTTGAAAAGGTAGGCTGCCGTATATACTCACAAAAGTCAGAGTATTTTTCAGCTACATAAATAATAGTCCCTTCACGGTGGATAAAACTATGCGCATGTGCTAGATGTCCAAGTGCATGCAAGCTCGAGGATTTAGACTACCTATACACTCAGGACATTGGGAATCTGGTAAATGGCAAACTTGCTGACGCCCCATACTTGTGACCCTGATTATTCATGTAAAAATTCCAGACTTTGCAGGGTGCATGCGGGACTGTCTCTGTCCCCTTACCAGTCCCTTGTATCTCCTTGATCAATAGACAAGGTTCTTGCGGTGCATAGATTCTTCTGACACTAGCTAAACTCCTTGCCGGCTCCTATGACGTCTTTCACTGAGTGAGCATTTGTGCTGAAACACTCAAGCATTACATCATGTGCAGGTTTTTCATTACTTGTGGAATAGAGAGTAGAGCGTATGCCCTGTATGGCTTAGGCATGGCTTGTATCCACGTGGCGACACGGGCTGGTTGATGTCAGTCTATCTTCGATGGCACACAGCAAAGGAAAACTGTGGTTCTCTGAACTTTGCATCCACACCCATCTTGTGGGTTGCTTATACTATCTGCCTGTTGAATCCTGAGTCTTGAACAGGCGTTAGACTGCACACCAAGGACAGCAATATGGTAGGCAGAGGAGAATCACCAAATTCCCCAATTCCCTCAAGATTAATATGTATTAAACTTACAAGACATCGAGTAGGCAACTGCAGAGACTGTACACCTTGGGGAGCCTCATGATCCGAAGAATGAGTCCATCAGTGTGTTTGAACAGATAGAACATGATCTCAAGAAGGCTCTTGTACATCTTCGCCATCAGCTTAACAGTAAGCCACTCAGGACCCCTTAGTAATATTGATTGGTTGTCATTACCAGATCGCTATCAGAAATAAAAGATAATCCCTGGCGGAGGCAAGGAAGCTGATAGCCTCATATGACAGAGCATGAACCGAGATACTTTGCTGCAGCCGAACACCTGAGTGATGCCAAACTAGCAGGATTCAGCTCAAAGGACTTGTGTCAAGTTCGTGTGGCCTATTCAGCATATGGTCTACATCTGTTTGGCAAAGTCAGGATCCCGTCATTGCCAGAGGACGGTCCAGCATACATCCATTTTCGAGCATTCAAAGGAGGACCGGAAGGCAAATGTTCTCTCCACAGCATCCGTATGGGCTGCCTTTAACCCTCACTCTAGCACTCTCGGGATACCAAAACGAACTGACATCAATCTCCAGATATTGAAGAGAAACCCTTGAATGATAGGACACATAGCTTTCGAGCAATTTTCTCCAGGGATGATCTTCTAGAGTGGTTTGACACCTGATTATGAGGGTCACGTCGATAGTTTCAACAGACGATCTCAGCCGAGAGCGGGCAGTTCACCGCGAAAGCCATATTCAATTTCCATTCAAAACTGTAATAATGCACTACCAACACTTCTGTTCTCGGCCCACATTGCAAGTGTTGGATGACCAGCGAAAAAAAAAAAAATAGTTCAATCACCCAAGCCATCATCCTCAGCAGCCAATATATCGGCGTAATCTTCGGCTGACGCAAAAGTAGGGAGGGTCTTGAGCTCCTTTTTACTGAGCCTACCCTTTTGGCCTGATGTAGCTGTTCCTTTCTTGGCTTTGGTCGGGGCTTCGTCCTCGCCGGAACTCTGCTCATCACTTTCCCCAGCATCGTCAAAGATACCCTCAAACCCATCACTGTCCATACCGATGTCAGACATGCTCCCGTCAGTTCTGGAACCATCTTCTTCGTCATCAGAGTAATCGAAATCCCCAAGATCTGCGTCTGAGTCATCATCAACGTTTGGCCCTTCGACGTCGGGCTTTGATTTGACCAGCGCATCCCAGATCTCATCTTCATCACCCGTCTCATCCCCAGAATCAAACTCTCGCTTGGTTTCGTCACGCTTCCTCGTCATCTTACCAGGCTTTCCAATGCGAGTGAAGTACTCATGGAAGAACACATCTTCGGCTAACACCTGCTCCGGTTTGAGGTTCCAGAATGAGGCCGAGTTGACACTTTGTTGCTGCTTCGCTGCTGCTTTGCTGGAAACAACAATGCGTGATGTGCCGCCAGATGCGAGAACTGGTTGCATGATGGAACCGCCACGCTTGGTTTCTTCGGCCTTTGGATTACGATATACAAACTTGTCGAGGAAGTGCATCAAAGTGTGATGCGCCAAATCTGGTTTCGGCAGTGACTGCTGGGGGGAGAGCAAGTTTCTCGCAAAGACGCCTACAGAAGGATGGTAGTGGGAAAGAAGAGGTGTCTAGAACCGGCATAGAGGTCAGCCGAGTCGTGGTTCACGTCATTTGGATCAACCCTTGATGGGGGGGGGGGTGTGGGCAACTTACCAGCTCCCACAAGCAACTTCGATGAGCATTGCTGTGCTCTGGATCGCGTTTCCGACCATCATAAGCTGTGGCAGGGCTGACGAAAGAGCTAGTAACACCCTGGGTTTCAACATTATCGAGTTTGCCGTCCTCGCAAACATCTTTATAGACTTCTTCGCCATCATCATCAGCCTCTTCAGGATCATCCAGAAGAGTGCGCAAGTCAGGGAATGTTTTCTGCAATTCAGAAATCAAGAAAAGGACGCCGCATGTAAACGATGGCTGGTGCAGGGTTAATATCTGAATTAACCTTTTTACAAATGCCTTAACCCGGCGAACATCAGCGTCGTTTTTCATGGCCCGGAAGATGAGGTTAAGGTAAAGCGCATGCTTTGACGATGTGATGAGCCGAGGGTCCAAGAGTGATTCATAGAGCGTCCGATAGAATCGATCAACGGCAAGCTGCTTCGATGTAGCGAGTTGTTGAATAAGCATCAAGGCTTGGATGCTGGTGTTGAAATTGGAAGAGTGCGTTATTCTGAATAGTGTGTCTAGGTGCTTTTCGAGCGTCGAGTCTTCGGTAGTTGCAAACGGAATGGCGCGGTTGACACCCGTTAGCAGTGCCGAGACGAGCTTTTGGGCTACATCTTGCTCGTTCCCAACCGTGAGCGAACCTGACGGGTTCGACTTCTTCCGTGGAGTGCCACCATCTCTTTTGTCTCCATTTAAGGCGCCGACATTCCCCAGGACGCCGCTCTTCAGGAGGGCAAGGAACATATCGAAATAGATGCGAAGCAACTTGTCCGCGATTGATGGTTCTCTGGTGCTCAATATTGTCTGGTTGAGTGTGTTGATTGCAGTATACTTTGTGCGCAAACTCTGCCCAGGTTTTAGCAGGACCTCCTGCTCGACGGTGCCGATAACAATGCCCTTCATGCCCGGGTGGACGTTCAAGAGTTGTAAGAGAAGATAGGAGGCACGTGAGGCAATTTTGCGCTCACGGTCGCCAAGCTTGTTAACAAGAAGCCTCAACAGATTGGCCTCTTGCTCGGGCTTGTTTTTGAGTAACCCAAAGACGAAATCCAGGGCGCGAGATCTCGAATACTCAATCTCATCGGAACACCAGACCTCAAGCAGCTGGATAATGCGAAAATAAGCTGCCTTGAGCCAGTCTTCATACGCCCACATCACTAAATGGGCTTTGGTCAATTTCCCGGGAAGAATCTGGCCTGCCACCCAGGTCTGTGACGCAGAATCTTGCAACGCCCCGAAAAGAGCGGGCTGGCCGCCGAAAGGACGAAGGCGGCGGTCATCGGGAAGCACTGCACCATTGCCCAAGAGATCGACAAGAGCGCCTAATGCAGCAATAGCTTGACCGCGGTTCTTTTTCCCGGCCAGTGTTATCAGACTTTCGAAGGCTTTCCGGTTATGAAGAGGTGACTCCTGGATGGAGAGCGTTAATGCCGAGATTTTATCTGAAAGAGTACCGGAGGACATGATGGTTGACATGAACTTTCGGGTCGAGCTATGTGCTTGGGCCGATTGATAATTGGCGGTATCTTCTTCTAACAAACTCTCTGCATATGACTTGAGATTTGCAATAGAAGCAGAGTACTTCCCAGGATGATCGGGGCGAGAGGCTGGTAACTCGTCCAGGGGAAAAGCATGCCAGTCGGGGCGTGGGTCAATTATCTACCGGCTGTCAGCGACACATATAACCATATGATATAACAACTGCTCAAATCTCTTACTGACCAAATTTCTGAACTGTTTCCCCTTTTTTGTATCTTGAGGAATGATTTTGGCTTCCCCGCTGTCCACTTTCTCAGTGACTTTTTCCTCGTTGTCACTGAAGCTGTCGACGTCCTCTTTCTCCATTTCTTCTTGTCCCCCCCCCTCGTCACTGTCGCTACTCACATCAGTAGTAGAACCGACTGCATCTTCATCCGGAGAAGCTTCATCCTCTGTATTAAGGTCCTCTCGGTTGTGAAATTGATGAAAACCCAGACTTGCCGCGAATTTCGCAAGTTCGTCCTTGAAAGACTGGTCAAGAGACTGCTCCGAAGATATCTTTGGTTGCGAAGGGCCGCCACCGCCCTCGTTGCCAGAGTCCACATCAGCGACCAGCTCTAAATCTTTTTCGTCTCCCCCAAGAGCGATAATCTCTTCAAGGAGAATCCTGTTCGCTTTGTCCTTTGCAGCAGCATGGGAGTCTCTATGTTCTTCAGCCTCGGTTGGATGGGTTTGACGCCTCTTGGAGCCCCGCCCATCGTCGCTAGCATTTTGTCTTTTTCGCTTGCCCGCTATCTTTTGCTCGACGGCTGGAAGGGTTTTGTCAATCTTGCCAGTCAGCTCCACGAGAGCCTCCTCGTCAAACGCAGGCTTGCCAATGTCTCTCTGTTGCCTGGCGGCACGCTTTAAACCCATTGCGACTCCTCTCTTGCTGTACTGAAGTAAATCGCTTGGGGAATGAGGATAAACCGTGGGTAAATGAGTGTAAGAGCTTGGTAGACGTAAAAGTAATGGATACGTTGCCGCCATCTAACGGGCTGCTGCGAACTTGAAGATGGGAAAAAAAAGTTTCCAAGATCCAGATTCAGCAATCCTTGGCACAGGTCAGGCCCCACCTACCTTTTTGAGAAACTTCTCATGTGGGTTGCAACTGAACGCGACGCGACCCGACTGAACGGGGCCAATGTTGAAGCAAAGCCCCACCAACATCGGCCCACCCACCAGGAAACTTTGGCTCAGTGAATGTTACGTTGGTGAGTCGATACCCAGTCATGAGGCTTGAGCTTGAGGTCAATTGTACCTGCTTAACCCTGTTGTAAATGTGGCAGAAGCAATTCTTGTTTGCTGGTACAGATGATAAGATTCGCCAGTGAGGCACTCTCATTACCCGCGTCACTGGCTTTTCAAGCTATCGTTGGAAAAGGAATAAACGAAAAGAAGCAGCAAATATGGCGCCGCCGTCTGTAACTCGTCTTTCCCGAGTCTGGTTTCCAAGTGGTGGAATTGCCGTGCCTGGCATTGAAGATGCTCACTCGAAGTTGATTCGTGCGGGCTTTTTGCGTCAGTCGCATTCAGGCATCTTCCACATGCTTCCCTTAGGACGTCGGGTTCAGGACAAAGTTGAATCCCTTGTCGCCCGATTCATGGAGGATCACTTGGGTAAGTGACCTGTATTCACCCAAATGAACACTTAGTTCTCACCACTAGTTTGTGCTACCTTATGAACAGCTGCATCCAGAGTCTCATTGTCATCCATCTCAGCTGAAACTCTTTGGGAGAAAAGTGGCCGTCTTCAAAATGTCGCATCTGAGGTTTGTTTGATCTTTGTCGAGCATGGAACGGTTATTTGCTATTGAAGTGACTCAAATAACTGACATTCTGTGCGCATGAATAGCTATTTCGCTTCTCTGACCGTAAAGACGTTGCATATCTTCTCGCCCCTACTCATGAAGAGGAGATCACTTTACTGGTTGCAAAGTCGATAAGATCCTATAAGGAACTCCCTCTTCGACTATATCAGATAACTCGCAAGTACCGAGATGAATTCCGTCCACGGCACGGTTTATTACGTGGCAGGGAGTTCATCATGAAAGACCTGTATACGTTCGACACCAACGTCGACTCTGCCCTGGAATCTTATCATGAAGCACGCGCCGTTTACTCCAGGATATTCTCCGCCTTGAGGTTGCCAGTACTTTCTGCAAAAGCGAGTTCAGGGGATATGGGAGGTGACCTAAGTCACGAGTATCACCTGCCTCTGTCAATCGGCGAGGATCGGGTTGTTAGCTGCGACAGCTGCGACTATGTGGTCAATGAGGAGATAGCAGACACCGTTCTACCTAAAGACTCTCCCAGCGAATCTTCCCCTCAGGTATGGCGAGGCATCACAAAGGACCGTTCTACGCTAGTCAATGTATGGTATCCCAAGCGGATGCAGGAACGGGACGGCGGTGCAACACGGGAATATACTGGGAATGATATCAACCTGTCTGCAATCAAGTCGATCATTCCAGATCTTGACACCTCGATTGATGATGCTGCTCCGTTCTGGTTGACAGCCACTGCTCCTGGAACGGGCACAGCGGCTAAGTTGGTTAACATTTTTGACTCGAGACTGCCACAATCTCTAGTACACAACCTGGACAGCCTTGACTCGGCGGGTGCAATTTGGCCAGAAGGACTATCTCGGCCACCGACACTGTCCATGTCCTGTTACCATCGCCATCCGTCTTCAACGAAACCTCTCAATGTGCTACGGGTACATTCGGGAGATAAATGTCCCCAATGTCCAACGGGACTGCTTAAGGTACAAAGGGCTATGGAGCTTGGACACACTTTTTTCCTTGGCACAAGATACTCGCTGCCTCTGGGAGCTATGGTTACAATCCCTCCAGCTGAACAGCCATCGCCCTTGCAGATGGGTTGTCACGGGATCGGCATTTCCCGTGTTGTTGGTGCTGTTGCCGAACATTTAGCAGATGAAATTGGCCTTAACTGGCCCGTTGCCATTGCACCGTTCTCTTGTGTTATCATTCCGGGGAGGGATGCAAACGATCAGGATACAGCGGAAGTTCTTGAGCGCATCATCCATGCTTCGTGTCCGGAAACTCTGTCACTAGACATCGCTATTGATGACAGGCCACGGCCTCTACCATGGAAGCTTACAGATGCTGATCTAATTGGGTTCCCAATAATAATTATTATAGGGAGAGACTGGAAAGAAACAAAACATGTTGAAGTTCAGTGCAGACAGCTAAGTACAAAACGCATCGTTGCACTGGCTGATCTCTCAAACATTATTAGCAATCTGTATAATAACTTGTAGATTATCCACAAATAGGTTATCTTTGCTTTCTTACCTTCAAAGAAGCATTGATCCTTACCCTATGCTATCCTTAAACATATTATAGGTGTGATGATCCAGCTAGCTTTCCTGGTTGGTTCGGTGCGACGACTCCACGACCTCCCAAGATGGGTTTGAAGGTAGTAGCCAGGTTGTATAACCTGAGGGACTGAGGTCACTATTTTTTGGTTGACAACTTTCCTATTGCTGACTAACTCCTAACAAGTGGCTAGCTAAATCCTATACACATGAGGATCTCCAGTATCACTTTTGCTATCAACGAATGTCTGCGGTGATACTGGAGTGTAATACCGTGATAATTTGGTCTTGGTGATGATGTCTTGATTGGTCTGTTCTTTTGGCATCTCCCATCCTGTTGTTCTTGGCAGGGCCTCCCTCGTTCCGGTTAACCGTGACATTCGGGGTTGCTTCAAGGCTTCTGGAACTGAGAGATAGGAGCTCTCACACAGATTTGGAACCGCTGCGGTCAGCAGTTGGTTTGGGTGATTGTATTGCTGGCTGGAGACTTTCGACCAGATGGCCCTACCTGGAATCTATTTACATATCAGGCACTCTTATGGTTTCCCTTACTCCCCCTCCTTACTGGGTAACTTCTCTCCTCATGCTTTGTAAAGAATACGCCTTTTTTCTAAACCACGCGCAGGTTTCTGCCATTAGGCTTTCCTTTGAACAGGACTTTATAAGCTGTAAGCAGCTATTGATAGTATAACTATGCCCGCTGGCGTCGTGGGCACGGCCCAGTACCCCAGTAGGGCAGAACGTGGCCGAAAAATAGAATCATCATCGTAATCATCAATACTCTGAAGAAATTTCAAAGGATAAGGCTATGTTATAGCAATTTGAGGGTTTATGCTATCAAAGAAAATACAAGGGAGGACCCCGATAATCGTAGCCAACAGCGGTCAGAGCATAGTTGAACGTTAGATTATTCCTATTTTATCAGCGTTTTTTTCTAAATGTACGATTTGTATGTAAAAAGATCTTTCCATAATACTAATCCTCATGAATTCAATTTGAGTCATTCAATCTTTATATCTAAAAGACGTATTGGTGCTTTTGCAGTGAAGGGGAAGGATTTCTGGTAAATAGTAATCCAGAAGTCTTATCATCCCTAAATATAGCCTTCCAAGCGCGAAATACTTCCAATATTATAAGGCAAGGGCAACTAAGATAACAAAGTGACGATCCTAAAACCACCCGAAATGAGTTCGAAATTAGTGGCCACGTTGTAGGACCTGAGGTCCTTACACGGTAGTGGACGTAAGCCACTACGGAGCGGTTGGTTGATAACTCTTTTGTGCTGACTTGAGAAGTCCTTGTCATGGCTCTGGGGAATGTGTGAAATTATTTGCTTATTTATATTCAAAGTCGTTGATATGTCTACTATGGTGTTGAATTTCTTGCCCAGCATTCGCGACCGTGGGCAACGATGGTTATAATTCTTTCATCCTTAGGATCGGTCACTGCCACGGTCTTGGTTCTACCTTGTCCCCTAATCATCTCCTTATTCTGGTTCCATGCGAGCAAGCGATAGCGACAGACTCGTCCCTATTCACATCAAGTCGACCCTAGGAATCGCGGTACAGAGGATGAACCAGACCCTTCGCGCTCTCTTTCCGGTGTGGCGCACTATTCAGACTCAGATGCTGTACTGGTTAGTGGGCTCTCCGCCAGAACACATCTGCAGTCTTAAGCGCTACAGGTGGCGATCTCGGGCTGAACGTCTCCCCGCTGGCCATCCGATCTCTATTAGACTTGCCACAAGGCCATAGAAAGGATGGTCTCGGTTACATCAACTTGCTCAAGGCGCTAACCCCAGATCGGGACATTGGGAACCAAAACTGCCTGGCATACGAGCTTGGCTCGGCCTCCAACCAGCCTCGCAACCCAAACCTCCTCGAGCGTCCTCATTTGACATGCAACGCTGGTGGGCGGCGAACAAACCAGCTTCCTGTCTTTGGGATGGCTGGTCATCCAAGAGGTTCCCAGAACTTCCTAGACAAGTTCTAGGCCGCTGGATTCAGGAGGTTTCTGGCCATGGGGATTTCGCCGAACATAACTAACGTTTCGGCCATCCTCCGGAGGCCATTAAGACGTGCATGTACGGCTAGATGGTCCGCCGCGGACATTTTGGTGTGTGTCCCATCGCTACCTGGGGCAACCCGGACGCAACTCGGCTCGATGCTCGAGCTTTTCATAAAACCTTTTAATTTATACCTGAACCGTGTCAACGAGCTTCGCCAATATGGTGAGATCCTTGACTCATCGGCACTAGAGCCACTCCCTATTCCTCTAAATCTTCTTCCTCGTCTTCCCTCGCCTACAGTCAGAGCAGACGAAGAGGAGGCGACAGAACCACTCGAGATTGTTGTTCCACAAGCTCTCCCCAATGGTTGATTCTCCTTTTCTTTTGTCGATTGCAAAGAATGTCTCTCCTCTCTTCTAGTAATCTACGCGCAGGTTTCTACCAGGAGGCTTTCCCTCGCGCACAAGGGTTCAGTTGTAAGTAGTTATCATCATTACTATAGCTATGCCCGCCGTCGTCGTGGGCACGGCCTAGTACCACATCGGGGTAGAACTTGGCCGAAAATAGAATCAATCAATTAAGAGATGATGATGATGATGATGATGATGATTCTATTTTTTCGGCCACGTTCTACCCTGCTGGGGTACTGGGCTGTGCCCACGACGCGGCGGGCATAATTATGCTATCTATAGCTACTTACAACTTATAAAGTCCTGCGCAAGGGAAAGCCTAAATGCAGAAACCCACGCGTGGTTTGAAGAAAAGAAAAAGGCATATTTTTTACAAAAGTAAAAAGAGAGAAAGAGAAGCGACGCATTGGGGAAAGCCTGTGGGAGAACAATCTCGAGTGGGTCTACCTCCTCATCTACGTCTTCTCTGGCGGCAGGTGAGGAAAAGCGAGGCGGAACTGGGTGGATGGGAATTGGTTCAAGTGTCAGTGGGTCGAGGATCTCCCCATGATGACGAAAATCGTAGACCCGTCTTAGGTATAAATTAAAGGTTTTGTAAGAAGCGTGCGCATCGAGCCGAGCTGCATCTGGATTGCCCCAGCTAGCGATAGGGCACATACGGAGGTGTCCGCGGCGGACTACCTGGCCGCACACACATCAGGATGTTGGTTTGTTCTCCGCCCACCATCGTTGCGTATCGAATGGTGGCGCTCGAGGAGTTTAGGTTGCGAGACTGGTTGGAGGCCAAGCCAAGCTCCTAGGCCGGGCCGTTCTAGCTCCCAGGGCCCCGAACTAGGGCTGACGCCGTGCGCAAGCTGATGTAACCGGGACCATCCATTTTATGGCCTTGCGGCGAGTTAATGGAGATCGGATGGCCGGCTTGTGCCCGCTGGTCCAGCTGGTGCAAGCGGGGAGATTGAGCTGATCGAAATCCAGTTGACTAGCTTGTGCCCGTTGGCCCAAGCGGGAAGTCGAGGCTGAACATGGTCAGACTAGGGGTTGAGAACGAGGCGAAGGGGGCCAGATTCGGACCGACGATCTGTCAGGCCACAGCAAGTTTTTCCAGGCGCCGCACGCTCAAACTGCGCCGGCCCCCCTTCTATTACTCTTGTACTAGGTAGACTCATATCAAAGTTAATACTATTTAATGATTATGATTCCATTTCCGGCCACGTTCTACCTTATTTGGGTACTAGGCTGTGACCATGACGACGGTGGGCATAGTTTCTCTAGCTATGCCCGCCGTCGGCGTGGGCACGGCCTAGTACCCCGTCTGGATAGAACGCGGCCGAAAAAATAGAATTATCATCATCTCTAGCTACACCTCATTATCTTGCGCAAGGGAAAGCCAACTGGCAGAAAACTGCGCGTAGTTCAAGAAACTAGGAGAGTATCCTACGTAGTCGGTAAACGAAAAGACGATTTAACAGTCAGAAAGATCTTGTGGCATATCAATCTCGTGTAATTTTAGCTAGTCATCTTTGTCTGCTCTTGCTGTAGTTACAGGAGGGTGGGGAGTGGCGCAAGTCCTATAGGAAGCGGTTCTAGTGTCAGCGTATCTAGGATCCCTCCACATTGGCAGAGCTCGTTGACACGTCTCGAATATAGAGTAAAGGTTTGGCAAAGACAAGGGCATCTAACCGGGCTGCATCTGGATTATCCCAGGTGGCAGTAGGACACTCTCCAAGATGACCGCCGCGGACCTTCTGGCCACTAATAATTATATTAGCTACTGTCTATCCTAGGATAATTTCAGTGATAGAACTATATTTAGGTACTACTAGAATCTTGATATTAGTATTTGATCTTTCTGAGGCGAAAACCATTAAAGAAAATCGTGCTATTTCCGTATGTACTACACGAAAAGTCATGAAACATAGTATCGGCAAATAACTAAGATCCACCTTTCATAGTTTGTAAAGAGATTATCAAGAGTATACTTTAGTCGAAACGTTACTTGGTAACAATATTGGAGATAGCTGATATTTCAACTTTAGTATGATGATATCAAAGCTAGGGCTATGGTGATATTAGGTAGGCCTCTTCTCATCGAGACCGATATTATTAGGTGCGTGGCTAATAATACTTTCAAAATCCATCTTAACTAACCTCAACCATATCGGTTATAATAGTTACCAATATGATGATATTAACGTAATAATAAGCCTAGCATGCCTGACATTGACAAAAGCCCTTAGGCTTGAATCAGTATGTGAATGACTCTTTAACATTGTAAGGAATCCAGCTTCATATATGCATACATAGGTGTCTTTGGCATCGCTTGAATGATGGAACCAAGGGCTAAGAGCTGCCAGTAGACGGCGTAGCCGGGAAGGTCCTGCTGGGGTTAAGAGGCGGACCAATCAGGTGGAGAAGCGCAATTATTGCAGTTCTCTCCCGGCGATGCACTGCGGTGCACTGCGAAAACTTCCTGAAACATACCACCAACATCAAATAGGTAAGTGGAACAGGAAGATTGACGGTTGTTGATATAAAGATGCATATAGAATTGTTCATCCCAAGCCATGATCAGAACTCCTTAGTCTGCAATGGAAAACGTTGACACAAGTGATGGCTGCAGTTAACCAATGCTCCATTCTGTTTAGGACGCCAGTTCCTTAAGGTCTATGAACCGGCCATCACCTTCAAACTGAACACAAGAGGGTATGGAATCGTCACAATGCGCCTCTTTTCTTTGATACTATAGCCATATCCAACTTCGTCAAACTTGATACAAGGCTCGCTGACAGGAATACTCGTAACTTTGTCTCGCACTTCTCATAGGTCAATATCTCCATGTTGAAACAAGGTGCAAAGTTACCAAATCACTTGAGATGTAGCAGAGCTTGGGTGCTTATATCAGTAACAATGATCACCTAACCGCTTGGCGCATGCCGATGTCCGCTACATCCTTTGCGCAGAGATATATATCTTGAGCATGTAAAAACAGGTCAATGACTCTAATGTTACTACACACAAGAGCTCTATCTGAAAGAGTTCATTCCCCTGCAACCAACTGATCAGAGGAATAGGGTTGTGACCCATCAAAACCCAGATACTCGCCTCGAGAATCCCGCGCATTGGGGAGGAGTTCTTTGATGCCAAGAGGCATTGATCCTCAATACCCAAAGAATGCTGACCGTTAACAGCCTGTGCCGATCAGCAGGGAAAGCCTAATGGCAGAAACCTGCGCGTGGCTTAAAAGGGAAGAAAAAGCGCATTCTTTGCAAAGCACAGAGAGAAAAAGAGAAGTTACCCATTGGGGAAAGCCTGTGTGGGAAAATAATCTCAGATGGGCCGAAACCCTCATCTTCGTCTGCTCTGGAGGCCAGTGAGGAAAAAACAAGGAGGAACTGCATAGATGGGAATTGGTTCTAGTGTCAGCGGGTCGAGATCTTACCATATTGACAAAACTCGTTGATCCGTCTTAGGTCTAACTAAATTAAAGGTTTTGTATAAAGCGCACCCATCGAGCCGGGCTGCATTTGGATTGCTCCAGGTAGCAATAAGACACACACGGGAGTGTCCGCAGCGGACTACATGGCCACAAGGGTATGTGTGAGATGTATATAGATCCCAGGTAGGGCCATCGGGGTAAAGGAGCTCTATTAGTAATATACGCAATGTCTGTTTGACTGGTAATCATGAAACCAATCTGACTGTGTGAGAGTTTCTGTCTCTCAGGTTCAGTGATCTGGCACATATCGAACACATCTCGTGAGGGGCTGTCTGGATCGTCACTTCTAAGCTTGTTTTGGAGGGGTTAATTTATTGATTCTATTTTTCGGCCACGTTCTACCCTACTGGGGTACTGGGCCGTGCCCACGACGCCGGCCGGCATAGTTATGCTATCTATAGCGACTTACAACTTATAAAGTCCTGCGCAAGGGAAAGCTTAATGGCAAAAACCTGTGCGTGGTTTAAAGGAAAAACACATTCTTTACAAACCAGTGAGAGAAAAGGAGAATTACCCATTGGGGAGAGCCTGTGGGAAAACAAACTCAAGTAGATCTACCTCCTCATCTTCGTCTGCTCTGGCAACAAGGCGAGGAAGAACAAGGAGAACTAGATAGATGGGAATTGATTCTAGTGTCAGCGGGTTGAGGATTTCACCATACTGGCGAAACTCAGTCCGAGTGAACTAGTATATCTAAGGCCCTCTGATTACTTATTTAGCAAGTGCAAGTTACCAGCAACTAGACTGTACTTGTGGAGTCTATTCCTTCATTATAATGACAAGCAGTGCTTTTTACGTTGAACCTCTCCATCAATCCCTGATACTTAGGAGCTATAGACATAACCGTATACTCACAACGTACATGAAAAATTCATTCTAGTAGCGTACTGCTTTTTCGCTCAAACCTTAGCCCTTCACAGATCTATCAAACAGATATAAGTCCCGCTAGCGGTCCTGCATTGGTGAGTAGCCACCCTGCTGTATTCTGCATTTAAATCCAGAACCAAACGATCATGGGCATCGCTATTGCCATACCTATACCCATACTTGGTTATTTAGGACGATCCAACTAGCCTCCCTGAAGTGGGTTTGAGCTTGGTTCAAGTCTGATGGATCTCACTGACAGGAGTCTCCAAAAAGATGCAAAATTAGTGCGGACACCAGTTGGTTTACACAATTATTTGTATTGTGCTGACTGGAGAATTCTTTTTTCAACCCCCCTTCTTGCTGCGAGCAATCTATCTACCTTATATACAGAATTCTTTGTCTCTTCCACCAACGACTTTTAGTCTCTCGTTTGAGATTCTTGCCTCTGACAGTTTGTCACTACTAATGCTTAAAGTTCAGATGATATTTTATTGTTGATTCTTAGCTCCGGCAACCCATCATCAGAACCTATTATTTCATTTCCACTTGATGCATTCTGTTGGTTGTGACATTTATGCCATCATCACTACACGTGATAAGCTCATTTGACTAAGTCCAATGAATAACAGTTGCTCCGCATTCGAACTCCCGGCCGACCATCGATGGGAGATCGCGAGTATATAGTACCGTCCCTTCAACTCATGGAGCTCCCTCCAAAACATCATCCGTCCAGTTCCGCCTCGCTTTTCCTCACATGCCGCCAGAGCAGACGTAGATGAGGAGGTAGACCCACTTGAGATTGTTTTCCCACAAGCGTTCCCCAATGCATAGCTTCTCCTTCTCTCTTTATACTTTGTGGAGGATATGCCTTTTTCTTTCCTTTAAACCACTCGTAGGTTTCTGCCATTAGACTTTCCCTTGCACAGGACTTTAAAGGTTGTAAGTAGCTATATATAGTATACTATGCCCGCCGGCGTTGTGGGCACGGCCCAGTACCTCAGTAGGATAGCACGTGGCCGAAAAATAGAATTATCATTACCATCACCTTAAGTGTATAGCTTAGGTGTGAAGGTAGTTACCGGGTTGCAGAACCTCAGGGGCTGAAACTCTTACCCATTATTGTATCTAGTTTGCTGCTGCCACACGTTGCTGGTGGACTATTGTTTCTTTCGCTAACCGAAGAGACGCCATCAGGGTTTCCGGGATGGGCTGTTTCTATATACATATTTATACTCAAAGCTTTGCGTACGCCTACCATAGTGCTGAAGTCTTGCCCACCAACTTCGTGACCATTGCCACTTGGCGACAATGATATAGTTCTTCTGCTTAGTCACCGCGTTGAATCACACGATGATTTGAACACCGGTCATTTCCTTGTTGCCCAGTGTGGCTCTCCATTCGCTCCCCATCACAATACATATACATACGTAAAATACTGAGAGACAGCTGCCAATTATGATTTCTGACTGTAACAGAAACTTGCGTGCAAATTTGAGCTACCCAGACTAAGAATAAGAATATAAGTTTCAGTCGACTAGCTATACTCTAATGTGAGTAAAAATGTAGTTCTGTAACATTTAATTATAGAAGATGCGAAAAAAGCCCTCAAGGCAGCACCTATGCTTAGGTAATAATTTAAGCAATAATAATTGTGCCTCAACTGACAGGTAAAGTGTACGTGAAAATAATGCTATATTCCGATAATGATACAGGCAAGATAACACTTTAGTCAAAACCCTACTTCAAAGCAGAGCAAAGCAGTTCAAAGTTGTTTTAGCTCTCCATATATGTAAGCACCAGCAAGAGACTCCATGGTATTCTTCCCTAATACATTCTATCAACTTACTATGACACCTGGTAGAAGTCAATTCAACAGTCCGAGCTTCACACTGGAGATATTTGGTACTGTTACAACCCAGATGCGAACTAGCAGCCGCTTCGCAACAGTGGAAGAAGAACGAATAGGGGAGTACTCAGTCGGACACGCAGACGGACCAATCATCGGCAGGGGTTATTATCGACGCCAAGAACCACCGATAATCGATCTCTGCCCTCGACGATAATCGTGGGATGGTCTATGATAATCTGAATAGCAGGGAATGCATATCAACGTTCCTCGAGCACAAATATGATAACATAATCTCCCATCTTCAGAACTCCGATGAGAACTTCCTCAGTCAGCAATAGAAACAGTTGTTAACCCACAACTGGTGAACGCAATAAGCCACGTACAATATAGTGTAAGGATCCTAATCCTTCTGGTTCTACAACCCGGTTACTACCTTTGAACCAATCTCAGGAAGTTGTGAAATTGTCACAGGTACTATGCAGTTAGTCATATTTGGGATTAATAGTGAACACTTCAGTGTGATGTTACTTAACCATAAGAGCGCTTGATATACTTTTCCTCATATTTTACCTATCCTTGCAGTAATGTTATTTGAGAAGTCTGACAACTTCACAACCTCCTGAGAAGGGTTCGAAGGTAGTTGCAAGGTTGCAAAATCCGAAGGACCAAAGTTTTTACACAGTAGGGATGATGATGATGATGATGCTATTTTTCGGCCACGTTCTACCCTACTGGGGTACTGGGCCGTGCCCACAACGTCGGCGGGCATACTTATACTATCTATAGCTACTTGCAACTTATCAGTCCTGCGCCAGGGAAAGCCTAGTGGCAGAAACCTGTGCGTGGTTTAAAGGAAAGTAAAAGCCGTATTCTTTACAAAGTATAAAGAGAGAAGGAGAAGCCACCCATTGGGGAACGCCTGTGGGAAAACAATCTCAAATAGGTCTACCTCCTCATCTACGTCTTCTCTGGCGGCAGGTGAGGAAAAACGAGGAGAAACTGGATGGATGGGAATGGGTTCGAGGGTCAGCGGGTCGAGGATCCCTCAATATTGACGGAACTCGTTGACCCGTCTTAGGTATAAATTAAAGGCTTTGTAAAAAGCGCGCGCATCGAGCCGGGCTGCATCTGGATTGCCCCAGCTAGCGATAGGGCACATACCGAGGTGTCCGCGGCGGACTACCTGACCGCACACACATGTCTTGATGGCCCCCGGGGGGTGGCCAAAACGTTGATAGTATTCG
>Ga0065720_1003381_pt1 | contig 36417 bp, 40 predicted proteins | sample Thericmetagenome_FD_59107 | JGI IMG/M metagenome (GOLD analysis project Ga0065720, IMG submission 59107) | Thermophilic microbial communities from the Joint Bioenergy Institute, California, USA of rice/straw/compost enrichment - eDNA_2 v2... | ecosystem: Engineered > Solid waste > Grass >... | reverse complement strand
TGCATGGAATGGCGGCCATCGCAGACAGGAGCAGGTACCTCCTGGCCGGGCATGTTCGAGCGGGTCTCATGGAATGAACCGGACCATGGCGATCTAAAAAGCTCGTGGGTGCTTCAGGTTAGGTAATCGCTTGTGGAGAAGAGACATCAGAAATACTTACGCTTTCTGAGAGGGTATTCGGTAACCATTACTTTTGTAATAGGATTATTATTGATTATACTAGTTGTAGTGATGAGATAGTACTGTGGAATGCTTGGGGTAAGAAATTTTGTGTTTGGACTGGCTGTTATAAGTCCCTGCGCACGAAGATCGCACAAGATCTGAAACGCAGGGACACGGGCGGGATCAAGTGAGGAGGAGACTGTGTCCGCATCTATATTTTTGCGCAAAATTGCCATCGCTTTGGCGATCGTCGGAGCGTGTGGGGCGGTGGTGGGATCGGCCGCCGCGAGCGAGTGGAAGTGCTACACCTATCAGGCTGCTCCTGCGAGCCCGGTGAATATCGGGCTTCAGAAAATGGCCGATAAGCTCAAGGAGATCACCGGCGGCGAAATCAACATGACCTGTAATGTCGGCGGGTCGCTACCGATCGACGCCAATTCGATTGCGCCTGCCATTAGCGATGGCGTCCTGGATTTCGGTTCGACTTCCACAATCTCAGGATATGTGCCGCTGGCTGCCATCGGCATTCTGCCCGGCATGTTCTCCAGCAATGCAGACTACGATGAGCGCGGGTGGCCTTTCCTAGAGGAGATCATCGAGGAAGAATTCGACAAGCGCAACATCAAGGTTCTTGGCATATACCACTATCCGCCGCAGGTGGTCCTTGGTTCCAAGAAGGCACCGCCGCTGAAATCGCTGTTTGACCTGAAGGGCAGGACCATCCGCGTCGGCAATCCCGAGGTGGCCGATCTTGCAAAGGCGCTCGGGGCCGTTCCGGTTACTTTGCCCACGCCTGACGTGTCTCCAGCGCTTCAACGCGGAACGGTGGAGTACGTGGTGACCGCGGTCGCGGCCGGCGGCCGGCTCTGGCATGACTTCTTCGGCTCCGCCATCATGGATCCCCTTTATGTTTCGGTCAGCTACATCATCATGAACAAGGATCGTTGGGAAAGCTTGACGCCGGACCAGCAGGAGGAATTCCAGGAGTTCGTCACTGAGACCAGCCGGTGGATCACCAGCTCCCAGGAGGAGGATGACGCTGTCGCTCTCAAGGAATTCCAGGAGAAGGATGGCTGGGCCGTTACTCCGGGGAATCCCGACTCCTACGCCCAAATCACCAAATTGATGGAGCCGATCTGGACCCAGTGGGCGGAGGAGCGCGGCCCCGAAGCCATAGAGCTCCTGGAAAAGCTGAAGGCGGAGCTCGGCCACAACTAGGCTCCGCCGAAAAGGGATGCCGCGGCCTTTATCCCGACCGCGGCTCCCCTTCCTGCGAACTCGAAATGGCAAGAAGGGAGCGATATGCGCGCGCTTAATGCTGCCCTGGACTGGCTGGTCCGGTTCAGCGCAATTCTCGCCTGCGTGGCGATCGCCGGCATGAGCCTTTTGATCGTGCTCGAGGTGATCCTCCGCTCGATGTTCTCGTCCACTCTATATTTTATCGAAGAATACTCGGGCTACATGGTGCTGGTGATAATGGCGCTCGGCCTGCCCTATTGCCGCGAGAGGAACGCTCTCCTCACCGTGGATTTTTTCATTTCGCGACTGGAAAAGGCGAACCGCAGGAAAGTGGAATTCGTCTACGGCCTCGTTTCAATCGCCTTCTGCATTCTGCTCGACTGGTACGTCATCGAACTGCTGATGAAGTCGATCCAGCGCGATCTGATGGCGCCGACGGTCACCAGAACCCCGCTTTGGATTCCCCAGATTTTCCTGCCGTTTGGGATAACCCTCCTGTGCCTGGTCATGATCCGCAAGCTGTTCAGGCCGGATCCCATGAAGGACGCTGACCTCAGCGAAGACGTGCTCGCCCACGAAATGGAGTAGGACGGGATGTACGAAATTATCACGGTTTCGCTTGGACTGGTCGTTTCGATATCCCTGCTCCTTGGCGGCATACCGATCGCCGTTGCAGTGGGGCTTGCTGGCGTTCTGACGCTTCTCCTGAACGAAGGTCTCGGCTCCCTCAACGCGATCAGCTTCATCATCTGGGGAAGCGTCAACAACGCATCGCTCAGCTCGCTCCCGCTCTTCATCCTCATGGCTGAATTCATGCTGCGATCCGGAGTGAGCGACTCCTACTATTCCGGAACTGTCGCAGCTCATACGCAAGGCACCGGGCGGGCTGCTGCAGACCAATATCGCGAGCTGCTCTCTGTTCGCGGCCATAAGCGGGTCCAGCGTCGCGACGGCCGCCGCGATTGGCGGCGTGGCCATTCCACGTCAGCGCAAGGATGGATATGACCTTGCGATGGCGTGCGGATCTATCGCGGCTGGCGGGACATTGGGAATTCTGATCCCGCCCTCGATCGTCATGATCATCTATGCCACGTTCTCGGAGCTGTCCGTGGCCAAGCTCTTTGCGGCAGGCATGGTTCCCGGCCTGCTCCTCACGGTTATGTTCATGGTCTATATCGCCGCGCGTTGCATCATAGACCCGAGCCTGGCTCCCAAAATGCCACCGGCGGAGAAAGGTTGGCTCTGGAAGGGCATCAAGAACATCGCGCCGATGGCCGGCCTGATGGTCATTATTCTCGGCAGCATCTTTCTCGGAATTGCCACGCCGACCGAGGCGGCAGGCCTGGGCGCCTTCCTTGCCGCAGTCATCTCCTGGGTCGTCAGCCGCCCGCCGCTTCGCGCACTTGGTCAGGCGCTGATGAATACCATCGTCATCAGTTCTTCGATCCTCTTCATCGTCATCGGCGCGTTCATCTTCAATTACGCCATTCAGACGGCCGGCATCACGGCGCAACTGACGAATTGGGTCGTCACGCTTGATCTCAACGTCTACACGTTTCTCGTGCTGATGCTGATTTTCTACTTCATCCTGGGGTGTCTGGTGGATTCCATCGGCATGATCGTGATGACGGTGCCGCTGCTGCTGCCGATCCTGATCGCATATGGGATCGACCTGATCTGGTTCGGAGTCGTCCTGGTCATCGCAGTGGAGCTGGGGCAGATCACCCCTCCCGTGGGAATCAATCTTTACGTCGTCGATCAGATTTCGAAGGCCGGTATTGCGACGGTGATCCGCGGCGTCGCGCCCTACTTCGTTATCATCATCCTGTTCCTCGTGCTGCTTACCATCTTCCCCGATATCGCGACCTGGCTTCCATCGATGATGTGACAGCGGCGCGGCTGAGGCCGGGGTGAATGAAAACAAGAAAGTGGATGGAGAGGCGGTCGAAGCAGCTGGTCTGGGCACACGATCGTCTCACCGCAGCGGGAATCCCGAATGTGAACTGACCTAGGGAGGGAATTGTGACCAGCGGACTTGATGGCAAAGCGGCGCTCATTGTGGGCGGTTCGCGCGGAATCGGGGCCGAAGTGGCGCGGCGTTTCGCGCTTGCCGGGGCTAAGGTCGCAATAGGCTACCGCGCGGCAACAGACGAGGCCAACAAACTCGTCGCCGAGCTGCGGAAAGGTGGTGTCGAAGCAACCGCGATTGCAGGCAACATTGCGGTCCCAACCGAGGCGGAAGCCATCGTTCGGGGTGCCTATGATACGTTTGACAGGCTGGATATCCTCGTCAACACCGCCGGCGTCAGCCCGTATCTGCCCCTGGAGCAAATTGACCCGGAGCACATCCGGACAGTCCTGGACGTTAACGTGCTTGGGGCGATCATGCTGACGAAAGCTGCCGCGCCGCTCCTGCCTTCGCCCGGCGGGCGGATTATCCATTTCTCCTCAAGGCTGGCTTACAATCCGATACCGACGAGTTCGGTCTATTCAGCCTCAAAGGCTGCTGTGGCGACGCTGGTCCACGCATATGCACGCGAACTTGGCCCCAGGGGCATTACGGTCAACGCGGTTGCTCCGGGAGTCATCGAGACGGACATGACCACGGACATCATTCAGAAGCGCGGCGATCAGATACGTGCGGCGACGCCGCTGGGACGTATCGGGCAACCTTCCGACATCGCTGGCCTCGTCGAGTTTCTTGCCTCCCCCGATTCAGGGTGGATCACCGGCCGCACCATCATAGCCGATGGCGGCCTCAACTGATTGCCCGAGTCGCACACCAGCCAGCAGAAGCGGGCGAAGCTATCAGCCGCAATCAGTGGCAGATACAGCTCAGGTTTCAGATACTTACGGCACGAGGACAATCGTGCCGATGCTTTTCCCGGATTCCAGAAGCCGGTGAGCCGCCGCAGCTTCCGAAAGCGGCATTACGGTGCCGATCAAGGGGCGGATTGTGCCTGCTGCATAAAGGTCGAGCACTTCGTTCAGTGCGCGATGGTAGTCGTCCAGTTCTCTAACGTGGTCGCCCAGTGCAAATCTGCTGACGCTCAGCGAACCCTTTTTCGAAAGCGTGAGCAGATCGATGGCGGGGGGCGCGCCGGAGGCGTTGCCGTAATTGATCAGTCGGCCAAAGGAACGCAAACAGTCCAGCGAGGGTAGCAAAGTATCTTTTCCCACCCCGTCGTATACTGCATCCACTCCCTCAGGGCATAATTTGCGTACTTCTTCCACAANNGGCAGTTCGCGATAGAGGATAGGGTGCTCGCAGCCATGCTTACTGGCAATGTCCGCCTTTTGCCCTGATCCGACCGTGCCGATTACTCGCGCTCCAAGGTGTCTGGCCCACTGACATAAGATAAGACCGACGCCGCTCGCGGCTGCATGTATGAGGACCGTATCGCCAGCTTGCGGCTTATGGAATCTGTTTATGAGCCCGGACGCAGTCAGTCCTTTCATCAGTAGGCCGGCGGCCTCTATGTCGCCCAGCTCTTCGGGAAGATGGATCAGACGAGCTGCCGGAACGGCGCGGTAGGTCGAATACGCGCCGGTGTTTTCGAAGAATGCTCCGCCCATTCCCACATAGGCGACCCGATCTCCGACTTTGAAACCATGTACGTCATCCCCAAGCGCTACGATTTCGCCCACGCCCTCGTTGCCGGGGATGACGGCACCCGGCTCTCTTTGACCTCGATAAAACGTGCCGCTGCGCGCATTGGCGTCCGAGAAATTCACTCCAATCGCCGTATGGCGCAACAGGACTTCCCCCGGTAGGGGCAAAGGCACGGGCACGTTTTCACACCGCAAAACGTCGGGCCCGCCGAAGGCGCGATAGACTATTGCGGGTGCGGCGGAGGGCAGTCGTTTTACGGTGGCCATCTACCCACAGATAGGCTTAGTCGCGGGGTGATTGTGAGATCGCACCCCCATTTTACGAGCGTTCGCCCTGCCATTGCGGCTGAACACGCCAAAACAGCTGAAGCTGGGCCTGCGACGGCTGCAAGCCGTTCCTGCGTTGGTTTCGCTAGGAGAAATTGAGCGAGATCGGTAGCAAGAGCGGTAGAGTCATGCTGTAACAAAAACAGATGCATTGTTGCGCCTATCGTGCACGGGAGGAACGGTGTCGGAACAAAGAGCGTGGCCGCTCCTGCGACAGGGCAGGACGGGCTGGCGCGACGCTCCTGAGAACTCCTTCTGTATGCCCGCCAACTCCTGTGCCGAAGGAGCGTTCAGCTAGCCCATATGACAGCACGGGGGTCTGATCATGCACGATAGGGCGATCCTCGCGCGGCTTTCGCTTCCGGCAACCCATTCAGCTGGACCCGCCCGAAAACCTGGGTGGTTCCCACAAGCCGTCATCGCACCATTACGCCGGTTTCGGACGGCCTTCGCTGTCTGTGGACTTCTCGTCCGCCATACGTGCTGCCCCGGGCCGCCCGCCCGGCGAGGGTGACCGCCACGGGCAGCGAACACCAGAGAATTCCTATGAAGAATAGCTGAGGACATGCATGGCCGAGAATGGGTCTAACGAGCGCGATGCCGAGATCGCGGAACTGCTGAAAGGAGCTGTGGACCTGCACTGCCACAGCGGGCCGGCGGCGATGCCGCGCATCCTGGACCACCACGAAGCGCTGCTCGACGCGGCCGGTGCCGGCTTCCGGGCCCTCCTGTTCAAGGACCATTTCTATCTTGGCGTGTCGCACTGCGTGATACTGGAAAAATTGGTGCCGACCGACGTCAAGCTGTTTTCCGGCCTCGCGCTCAACAATGCCAGCGGCGGCATCAATCCGCACGCGGTGAACCATGCAATCAACATCGGCGCCAAGATCATCTGGCTGCCGACGCTCTCGGCACAGAACCACCTCGATCAGCTCGAGGGGCAGGGCAAGACCTTCCCGAAGACGGCAAAGCGGATGCTGCCGCCCGAGCCGCTCTCGGCGCTCGATGCCACCGGTAGGGTGAGCGACGCGACGAAGCAGGTCCTGGATCTTATCGCCGAGGGCGACATCATCCTTGCAGGCGGCCATCTGCCCGCCTCGGAGCTGATCATGGTTTTCGAGGAGGCCGGCAGACGCGGCGTCAAGAAACTGCTGGTCAATCACCCGACCTACATCGTCGGCTGTACCGACGACGACATGAAGGCGCTGGTTGAGCTGGGAGCCTATCTGGAGCACTCGATCGGCATGTTTGTCGAAGGTGCGGGAAAGATCTTCGGCCCCGACGAGCTCGCCCACTATATTCAGCTGGTCGGGCCGGAGCGCACGATATTGTCGTCCGATCTCGGTCTCAGGGGATCGCCCCGGCCGCTCGAAGGCTTCCGGCAGATCGTTGCGATGCTCTTGGATCTGCAGATTTCGCCGAAAGACATCCGCACAATGATCGGCGACAACGCGGCCAAGCTACTCAATCTCTAGCCGCCGGTGGCGGTGCTGCAGACGTGTTCTTGAACGGGAGGAAACAATGATCACCAGACGTTCGTTGATGAAGACCGGCGCCGCTGCTGCGGCGATGACCGTGGCGATGCCCTGGGTCTCCAGGGCCGAGCCGATGAAGGTGCGGCTCGCGCATGCCGCCAACGAGATCCATCCGGGCCACATCGCCACGCTCGAGTTCAAGAAGTCGCTCGAGGCGCTGGTGCCGGGCGCCTTCGATCTGACGATCTTCCCGAACCGCCAGCTGGGCGACGACCAGCAGAACGGCGAAAGCTGCGTCGCCGGCACGCTCGAATTCTGCGGTTGCTCGGGGGCCATCACATCGCTGGTGACGGGGACGAACACGCTGGACAGCTACCAGCTTCCGTTCCTGATCAAGAGCTACGACCATTTTGTCGAAATGGCGCTGAGCCCCGAGGCTGATGCCATCCATGAAAGCTTAACGGAGGGCGGTCTGCTTGGTCTTCAGACCACTGACATTGGACGGCGCCACTTCGCCACGATCGGGGAACCGGTTCGCAAGCTTGCCGACTTCCAAGGCCTCAAGACGCGGATTGTGCCTCTGGAGCTGCACAAGGTGATTTGGGAGACGGTCGGCGTGAATCCCGTCGGCCTGCCCTACGGCGAGGTCTACGGCGCGCTGGAGACAGGCACCATCGACGCGGTCGAGATCAATGTCTCGTCCATGCTGGCTGAAAATCTCTGGGAAGTTGCCAAGAACTTCACGCTGACCGGCCATTATCCCTGGCACAACACGATTTCTGTCAACCTCGCCTTCTACGAGAGCCTGCCCAAGGAGCTGCAGGACGCGATCAGGCAAGCTGGTAAGGATTCGGTCAAGCCTACTCTCGACTACACAGCCAAGCAGGATGAGGACGGCATGAACCAGATGGCGGAGCATGGCGTCCAGATATTCGAGCTTGAAGGGCTTGACGAAATGAGGGCCAAGGTGGCGCCGATCGTCGAGCAGTGGAGCGAGAAGTCGCCGTTGATCGCCAATTTCGTCAAGGCCGCGCAAGCCTGAAGAAACGGACGCCTCCATGCCTGACGCTGACGAAAACGTGGCGCCGCGTGCGTCCCGGAATGGGGTGCTCGCTCTTTACTTCCGCTTCATAGAAGGGTTCGCCGGCGTCACGCTGGGGGTGATTCTCGTTGTGATGGTGGTGCAGGTGGTCGCCCGCTATGTGTTCTCCGCCTCGCTGATCTGGGCCGAGGAACTGTGCCGGCACATCCTGATCTGGCAGACCTTCCTGCTGCTTGGGGTCGCTTATCGGCGCGGAGAATTCGTCGCGTTTGAAATCCTGCCGGTGATGCTGAAGCCGAAGGTCCGTCTGGTGCTGAAAACGGTAACAGCGGTGCCAATCCTCGTCTTCTTGGTGCTCATCGCCGTCTACGGCTGGCGCTATGCCGAGGTCGTTCAGCGGCAGACCATCCCCGCGCTGAATTTCATCTGGTCATCNCTGACCGGGCACAATCTCAATGTCTCGGTACGATGGGTCTATNTTGCGGTTCCCGTCGGTTCGGCGCTGCTGGGGCTGCATGTGCTGGCTGACCTGGTGGAGTCCTGGCAACGCCTGCGCCACCCTGAGCCGCAGCTCTTCCGGGCGAACCAAGGCGAGGTGCTGTGATGGCCGCCTTCTTCGGCATCTTCCTGCTTCTTCTCGCCACGGGCGTGCCCATTGCCCTCGCGTTGGGAATCGGCGGGGTCGCGTTCCTGTGGCTCTCTGGCAACGAGATGATGATCCTGCAGCTGCCGCAGCGGATGATGGCGGGAGTCAACCAGTTCGTGCTGCTCACCATACCGCTGTTCCTGCTGGCCGGTACGCTGATGAACGTGGCCGGGATAACGGACCGGATCGTCGGCTTCGCCCGCGCTACGGTCGGCCACCGGCGCGGCGGCATGTCCTCGGTCACGGTGCTCTCGGCGGGGTTTTTCGCCGGCATTTCCGGCAGCGCGAACGCGGAAGCGGCGGCACTCGGTTCGATCCTGATCCCGACGATGAGGAAACAGGGAATTCCGGCGGCCTATGCCGCAGCACTGGTGGGCGTCTGTTCCATCGTTGGGCCGATCATCCCGCCGTCGATCACCATGATCATCTACGGCGTGCTATCGGGCACCTCGATCGGCCAGCTCTTCCTCGCCGGCGTCATTCCCGGGGTGCTGCTTATCGCCAGCTTTCTGGTATATGCCACATGGCGCGCACGCCGCGACGGCTTTCCGTTATCGGAGCGCGTACCTTGGGCCGAACGCCGGGGAGACGTTGTGCGGGCGCTGCCGGCGCTGTTCCTGCCCGTCATCATCATTGTCGGCATAAAGGCCGGCGTCTTCACGCCTACCGAAGCCGCCGCCGTCGCCGTCACCTACGCCCTCATTGTCGGGCTCGCCTATCGCGACCTCACTGTGGAGCGGATCTGGCATTCGCTGGTGATAACCGCGATCGTCTCGTCGGCAATCCTGTTCATCACCTCCGTGGCCTCCATCGTGGCCTTCGTCTTCACGCTCGAGCAGGTTCCGACCCGGATTACCGAGCTGGTCCTTTCGATCACGGAGAACAAGCTCGCGATCCTTCTGCTTCTGAACCTTTTCCTGCTCCTGCTCGGAATGTTCCTGGAGCCGATCTCGATCCTGATCCTTGCGATGCCGGTCCTTCTGAAGATCGGCGCGCTTCTGGGCATGGACCCGGTGCATTTCGGAACGATGGTGGTGCTGAACGTGGTCATCGGAATGGCTACGCCCCCGGTGGGGATTCAGCTCTTCATCGTCGCAGCCGCATCGGGCGAGCCGCTCATCCGCATCGTCCGGGAGGCATTGCCCCTGATCGGCATATGCATCGTGGTGCTTGCGCTGGTCGCGTTAATACCGCCGCTGACGCTGTTCTTGCCGAATGCGTTTGTCCCGGTGAATTAGACGTTCAGCAACGGCATTGATGGCGCCGAGGGTTTAAGCCGAGGAAGCCTATCGGGCGCGGCGGCAGTACGCCACGGTATATGAGATCAGGCGAAGCGCCCAGCGGCCAGGAGGCGGCGAAAGTTGCCGAGAATCTCGTTGGTGATGCGCGCCTGGCTTGCCGGACTGCCGGCGCCGGAAAGATGCGCGGTCACCAGAAGATTCGGCGCCTTCCACAGCGGATGGTCCGGCGGCAGCGGCTCCGGCTCGGCCACGTCCAGTGCCGCCGCAGCAAGGTGGCCGCTTTCGAGCGCGCTGATTAGCGCCGGCTGGTCCACGACACCGCCGCGGGCAACGTTGACAAAGATCGCACCGGGCTTAAGAGCCGCAAAATAGGCAGCGTTGAACATCAGGGCGGTGTCCTTGGTGAGTGGCACGGCAGCGATGACCACATCAAAACTGCCCAACGCGACGGCGGCATCGGCCGCTGCGATGACCTGGTCGAAGTCTTCGACCGCACTGCCGGAGCGCGACATGCCCACCACTTCGACGCCAAAAGGCCGTGCGCGGCGGGCTATCTCACGGCCGATCCGGCCGGTGCCGTAGATAGCCATGCGACGGCCTTCCAGGCTCTGCATCTTTGCCAGCAGGCTGCGGTCCCAGTTCGCCGCGGCCGTGGCCGCGGCGGCAGCCGGAATTTGGCGCAGCAGGGCCAGGAGGAGGGCTATTGCATGTTCCGCAACCACCGGAGAGACGCCAAGGCCGGGACCCGTTACCTCTACCCCCTCCGGCATGCCCGCAGCTTCGAATCCTTCGCAGCCGGCGGTGACGAATTGCATCCAGCGGAAGCTGTCGCGCGTAGCTTCGATCGCATCCAGAACGCGGCGGGCCTGATCGGGTGCTGTGTCCGCGAGGATGAGGCCGGCGGCTCCAGGCAGCTTGGCGATTGCTTCGTCGAGGCTTTCGGCCACCGTGAGGCGCACACCCGGTTCAGCCGACAGTTTTTCGATGATCAGCTTGCGCGCCAGCGGAATGCGAGGCCAATAGATGAGCGGAACTTCTACCATGAACCCTCAGCCCCTCGCAGGGGGTAGCGCCTCGGCCGGCACGTAATTGCGCCAATTGCCGGTTCGCCGCGGCATCTCCATGAAGGTCTTGTGCTCGTCCGCCGCGCGGCCGATGATCGCCGCCGCATCCTCGCCGCGATCGCGGAAATAGGCGCTCACCTCCTCAACTGCACGGGCGAGCGCAGGGAAGCCCGCATACATGATGGAGGAGGCGATTTCGACCGCGGTGGCGCCAGCGAGCATCATTCGCAGCACGTCGCTGCCGGTTTGTGCGCCGTTGATGCCGATCAACGGCTTGTGGGGACCAACCGCTTTGCGCGTCATCGCCAGCCAGTGACAGGTAATCGGCAGGTGCCAAAACCCGCCGATACCGAGGCTTGTACCGAACAGCGGCTTCTGGGTCTCCGGATCGGGAAGAAAGCCCAGCAACCGGCCTGCCATGATCACCGCGTCGGCACCGCTGTCGAAGGCTGCGCTCGCCAGCGCCGGTACCCGTTCGCTCTGCCCGGAGGTCTTGACCCAAACCGGGATCTTTACTGCCCGGCGAATCGCCGCGACCTGATCGCGGATGCGATCGGTCGACAGTTCGGTGGTGACGTTTCCCTTGGCTGTCTGCGAGCCGTACGGCACGCCGACATTGAACTCCATCACCCGGATGCCGGCTTGTTCCACCTGCCGGGCCATCTCGACCGCAGGCTCGATCGCGCCGAGGATCAGGCTGGCCACGACATAGGAATCCTGCCTCTCTGCCTCGCGGTCCAACCGCGCCGTCTGCTCCAGCCATTGGTCAAACGGGAGCGGAGACATGCCCGACCGGCAGGCCAAAGTGACCGAACGCGGCGCTGCCTCATTCCAGGGCACTTGCCGCCAGTGCTCGTCGAGCAGCGTGTATTCCGACCGTTCAAGCTGGTCCTTGCTGCCCTCGACCTCGTTGTTCGACTTCACCACGACCGCACCGACGCCGGTGGCCAGAGCCGCACGGATGCCTTCCGCATGGATCAGATGTTCCGCTGCGCCAGCGATCACGGGATTCTTGAGCCGGAGGTTTCCGACCGAAACCGAAAGATCCACCGTCATCGCTGCCCTCCAAATTCGCCCATGCCAGGGCGTATGCCATCAGTTTCCGGCCCGCGTTCCATATCCAAGCGTGCGCGATATCCGCGAAGCCATTTCCCGCACCATTGCAAACAGCCCGTCGTCGGGATTTGCCGGCAGGTACTGGATCGATCCACACAAGGCTACGGCTCCCGCAAGCCGGCTGTCGCGGTCGAAGACAGGCNCCGCCAGTGTGTTGATGCCCAAGAGCGCCTCTTCCGGTGCCGTGGCTACGCCGTTCTCACGGATCAAATTTACTTCGGACACTAGGCGATCGGGGTCAGTGATCGTATGNGGCGTCAAAGGCGGAAGGCCGAGCCGCAGCGTGCGCTCCATCAGCGCTGGCGGGCCGAACGCGAGCATGACCTTTCCCTGTGCGGAAGCATGAAAGGGCAGTTCACTGCCTTTCCTGACGCCGATTTCAATGGTGCGGTAACCGATGACGGTGTTCAGCACCAGCGCTCCCGATGTCGTGGGAGCCGACAGCACCGTCGTGATAGCGGTCCGGTCGCGAATATCCCGCATCGGACCTTCCGCTGCCGCAATCAGATCGTTCTCCGGAGGTGCGAGGCGGCCGATAAGCGATGCCTTCACTCCCAGCCGGTAACGCGATGTCTGNGGGTCCTGAGCGACAAATCCACGATCCACCAAACTCTGCAGATGCCGAAATATCGCCCCCTTGGATAATGAAAGCCGCTGCGCGATCTGCGTGACGCCCAGCGCCTCCTCGGCGAAGGCGATAGCCTCGAGCACCGCCAGCGTGGTGTCAGCAGAACGTACGATATCCTTGCGTTGAGCGTCCATGTCTACCTCTGTTCGCGAAGGTGGTACGAGGTTCGTCATTCTCTGTCAATTCGCGCACGCGTTTTCCTGAGCTTTTGTCGGAGCCTAAGAATTACCATGGTTCAGAATGGTTCAATTGACAGAGCCATAAGGCGCCTCTAGTGTGAATCGAAACGCTGTTCTCGGGAGGAGAACAAGACAGAGGGAGGCTTCTATGAACGCAGTGACACGAATCATCGCAATTGCCGGGATCGGTATCGGCGTTGGCGCCATAAGCATGGCCCATGCCCAGGATGTGACGCTGCGTCTCGCGCTGTCATCGTCCAAGCCGCATCCGTTCAACACTGCGGCTGATCTCTTCGCTGCGAAAGTGGATGAATTGTCAGGGGGAAATATCGCCATTGAGATTTTCCCCGACCGCCAGCTTGGCGATGTGAAGGAACTTACGGAAGGTGTGCGCTTCGGCACAGTCGACATGACGATCAACTCGTCGTCGGCTATGGCCGATCAGCTCCCCGCCATTGAAGCTTTGCAGCTGCCGTTCCTGATCGACGGCTACGAGCAGTTTGCTGAGGCAGTAACCACTCCCGAGGCACAGGCGCTTTATGCCGATCTCGGCAGCAGCGGCGCCGTAGCGCTGACCATTTATGAGGGCGGCATGCGGCATTTCCTGACCGTCGATACCAAGATTGAATCGATGGACGATTTCCAGGGCTTGAAGACTCGCGTCGCGCCGGTGCGCCTGCACCTCGATATCTGGAACGCTGTTGGCGTGAACCCAACGCCGATGGCCTATGGCGAGGTCTACACCGCGCTTGAGACCCGTACGATCGACGCCGTGGAGACCAATATTAGCTCGATTGAGGCGGAAAAGTACAACGAGGTGGCCAAGGAAGTGCTGCTGACAGGCCATTACATGTGGCCGGGTCTTCTGATGATGAACAAGGCCAAGTACGACAGCCTGACACCGGAGCAGCAGGAAATCTTGGAGCGCGCCGCGCTCGAAACGGTAAAGCCGCAGATCGAGGCGCTGCAGAAGTTCGATGAGGATCTGATGGCGAAGCTCGAGAAGGAGGACGGGCTCAGCTTTGCCACCCCGACACCCGAACTGAAGGCCGAACTGCGCGAGGCGGTGGCCCCGGTCTATGAGAAATATGTCGGCAACCATCCGGCGATCCAGCCTTTCCTCGACGTCGTCGAGTCTCTGCGCGCCGGCGACTGACCGCGAGAAGGTAGCCTCGTGGCCGGCTCGCCCAGGCTGCCGGCCGGCTCAGCTCCTTGGATCCTTTTCATGAACGCCATAAGACGTTTCGCTAGAGGTTATGTCTGGCTGGTCGAAACCTTCGGCATCCTGTCGATGGCCGTCGTCGCCTTCATCGCAGTGCTGCAGGTGGTGTTCCGCTACGTGATCGGCGCTTCGCTCTACTGGTCCGAAGAGCTGATGCGCTACCTGACCATCTGGAGTGTCTTCGGCGTCGCGGGCCTGGCCTATTCCCGGGGCGAGATGCTGGGCTTCACCGTGCTGGTCGATGCCATGCCCCGCTTGCCCCGGCAGATGGTGAAGCTGGCGGTGCGGATCGTGATCGTGGTCTTCCTGACAGTCATCGCCTGGTACGGCTTCGACTTCGCTTGGCGCACCCACAACGATCTCGCCACCGCGCTGCGCATCTCGATGTTCTGGGTGCATCTCTCGATCCCGGTCGGCTGCGTCCTGATGGCGATCCATGTGATCGCGCAGCAATTCCTGCCCGAGCCCGAACCTCAATCCGAGCACATCGCCTTTCACTCCGGAGAGGCTCTCGAATGATCGCCCTTTTCGTCACCTTCGTCGTGCTGCTGGCGACGGGCGCTCCGGTGGTCTTCGTGATCGGCGTCAGCATGTTCGCCTATTTCGTCTGGACCGGGCAGTACATGTTCCTGCTAACGGTGCCGCAGCGCATGTTCGCCGGCGGTGATTCCTTCGTCCTCCTGGCAATCCCGCTGTTCATCTTGGCCGGGAATCTGATGGAGGCAGGCGGCCTGACCCATCGGCTGCTGCGTTTCGCCAAGGTCTGCGTGGGCCGCTTTTCCGGCGGTGTGTCTCTGACAGCGATCTGGGGCAGCATGCTGTTCGGCGGTGTCAGCGGCTCGGCCGCGGCGGATGCCGCTGCGCTGGGGTCGGTGCTCATCCCCGAGATGAAGCGTGAGGGCTATGACACAAACTATGCGGCCGCGCTGATGAGCATGTCCTCGCTGGCGGCGCCGCTCATCCCGCCTTCGATCGCGCTGGTGATCTTCGGCGCGCTGTCACAGACGTCGATCGCTCGGCTGTTCATCGCCGGCATCGTCCCGGCTTTCCTCCTGGCCATTGGCCTGTCCATCTATGCCGTTTGGATCGCGAAGAAGCGCGACTATCCCCGCGCGGCTCCGCCGACCTGGCAGGAATTCGTTTCAGCCTGCTGGGAAGTAATTCCGGTCATGCTGCTGCCGATCATCATCGTCGGCGGCATCCGCGGTGGTGTATTCACCCCCACAGAGGCGGCCGCGGTGGCAGCGCTCTATGCGCTGCTGGTCGCCGGGCTGCTCTATCGTACGCTGAACCTGGAACGGATCAGGTCAGCACTGCTGAACACAGCGATGCTGACCGCGGCAATCTTCACCCTGGTTGCGATGGCCAATATCGCCTCGTTCATCTTCGCGATGGAGAGGCTGCCGCAGACCGTGGTGGCCGCACTTTATTCGATCTCGGAGAACCCGATCTTCGTGCTGATCATGGTCAACATCGTCCTGCTGTTCCTCGGTACGGTGCTCGAGGCCACGCCGACCCTGATCCTGACCGTGCCGGCGCTGGTTGGGATCGGGCAGGCGGTTGGGATGGATCAGGTGCAGCTTGGCGTGATGGTGGTCTTCAACATTCTGATCGGCTTCATCACGCCGCCCGTGGGTCTCTGCCTGTTCATAGTCTCGAACATCGCCAAGGCGCGCGTCGATCAGGTCGCCTGGCACGCGCTGCCGATGATCGGGATCGCTCTGATCGTGCTGATGATCATCACCTTCGTACCGCCCGTGACGCTATTTCTGCCGGAAATTCTGGTGAAATGACCCCCCACGACCCTGAAAAGGAACTCCGTCCATGACGACCGAAACCCTGACCGAGCGGATCGACGCGCTGATGAAGGGAGCAGTGGACCTCCATGTGCACAGCGGCCCCTCGCTGCATCCGCGCAAGGTCGATCATTTCGAGGTCATGCGTCAGGCCGAGGCGGCCGGAATGCGTGCAGTCCTGCTCAAGGATCATTATTACCCGACCATGCCGATCGCCACGCTGATCAACAAGCATCTCGGGCTGAAGACGCAGTGCCTCGGTTCGATCGTGCTGAACAACCCGGTGGGAGGGCTGAATCCCTCGGCGGTGGACTATGCCCTGAAGCAGGGCGCGTGTATCGTCTGGATGGCGACGGCGCATTCCAAGAACCACATGGACCACGAGGCAAAGGAGGCCGGGTTCAAGGACAAGTTTCCAGTCAACACCAAGAAGACGGTGGCGGCAATCCCGGCAACGCTGACCGACGAGAAGGGCAAGGTCCGTGACGAGGTGAAGCTGATCCTCGATCTGATCGCCGAGAACGATGCCGCCGTTTCGGGCGGGCACCACCATATCTCGGAGCTCTATCCGTTCTACGAAGAGGCTAAGGCTCGCGGCGTCAAGCGGCTGTTCCTGAACCATCCCACCTATGTGAACGAGGCGACTTTCCAGGACATCGCCCAACTGGTGTCGATGGGTGTCGCGATCGAGCATTCAATCTGCATGTTCATCCCCTCGACCTACCAGATGTTCGACGATGCGCATCTGAAGGCGGCAATCGATGCCGCCGGGGTGGACAACACCTTCTTCGGCTCGGATCTGGGACAGAACAACAATCCCACGCCGGTGGAAGGTTTCCGCGCCATCATCGAGGTGCTGATCCGGCTGGGTTATGACGACGCCGCGATCCGCAAGATGACGGCCACCAATGCGGCNNCCCTCGTGGGCCTTTAATATGACGAGTCCGNCAACTTCATCATCGGCTCTATTCTATTGTGGTNCGAACCGACCGCGTTGCGGCCTCAGTGTGAATGCCCCGATAAAGGCGCCTCCTATGGCAGACAGGGCCGGCAGCGGTTNTTTTCNGCNTGGGCGGAGAGAGGCGCCGGCCGCTCCGCTTCTTTGATCCGTACGCGATGTCCTGCAAAGCAAAAGGGCGCCCGAAGGCGCCCCGGGGGATCGGCCCTGGTGCCACAGCCTACGCGGCCGCTTCCAGCTCCTGTTTCCACTCGCCGCGCGCGGCGAGGGCGTTCATCCGCGCGCGATGGGCAAAGGCGCGCTGGCCGGCCGCCACATTCTCGTTCTTGCCGCCCCAGGCCTTGAGCGCGGCAGCCTGCAGCGCTCGGCCGTAGGAGAAGGTGAGCCGCCAGGGCGTGACATGGGCGGCATTCATGATCGACAGATGCGCCGTGGCTTCCTCGTCGCTCTGCCCGCCCGAGAGGAAGGCGATGCCGGGAACGGCAGCGGGAACGGTGGACTTCAGGCAGCGCACGGTCTTCTCCGCCACCTCCTCGCGCGAAGCCTTGCGCGCGTTCTTCCCGTCGATCACCATGTTAGGCTTCAGCACCATGCCCTCGAGCAGCACGCGGGCATCGTACAGCTCCTGGAACACAGTCTTCAGCACCCACTCCGTCACTTCGTAGCAGCGGTCGATCGAGTGGGTTGCCGGCTGGCCGTCCATCAGCACCTCGGGCTCGACGATCGGGACGATGCCGGCCTCCTGGCAGAGCGCCGCATAGCGCGCAAGCGCCTGCGCGTTCTGCTTCACCGCCGTCCATGTCGGCAGAGTGTCGGAGATGTCGATCACGGCGCGCCATTTGGCAAAGCGTGCGCCGAGCTCATAGTACTCGGCCAGCCGTCCACGCAGCCCGTCGAGACCTTCGGTGATCTTTTCGCCGGGAAATCCCGCGAGCGGCTGCGCGCCCTTGTCCACCTTGATGCCGGGGACCGCGCCTGCCCGGGCGATCAGCTCGACCAGCGGCGTTCCATCCCTTGCCTTCTGGCGGAGGGTTTCGTCGTACAGAATGACACCGGAAATGTAGTTCCGCATGGCTTCATCGGCACGGAACAGCATTTCCCGGTAGTCGCGGCGGGTCTCTTCGGTCGACTCCACACCAATCGTATCCAGCCGCTTCTTGATGGTTCCCGTGCTTTCGTCCGCCGCCAGAATACCTTTGCCCTCGGCCGTCATCCTGGCAGCGATGTCTTCCAGCCGTTCGCTCATGGTCCACTCTCCTGTCACTATCTGAGATGCCGTTACCAGATGAATTGACAAGGCGGAAGGCAGGCCGGCGTTCCAAAATCGATTGAAAAATCTAGAATCTGGCGGGATCGGGGCGGCGTTGCAGAATAGCAGCTCTCGCGCGCTTCACGGGCGTGTCTGAAGCCGGCGCCGAGGGGTTCAGGGCCGGCTTCCAACCATCATCATCTTGCGTCCGCGGACAACGCCGCTACGCCCGGCAATGTCTTGCCTTCCATCCATTCGAGGAAGGCGCCGCCGGCGGTCGAGACATAGGTGAGGTCTTCGGCCACGCCAGCCTTGTTCAAGGCCGCCACCGTGTCCCCGCCGCCTGCGACGGAGACGAGCAGCCCCTCGCGTGTACGGTCGGCCGCATAGCGCGCTGCGGCAATCGTGGCGTTGTCGAAGGGCTCGACCTCGAAGGCGCCGAGAGGCCCGTTCCAGACGAGGGTGTGAGCGCGTCTGAGCCATTCCCTGACCTTCTCGACCGTTTTCGGCCCCACGTCGAGAATCATGGCGTCCTCCGGCACGGAATCAATATCCACCGTCCAACTCTCGGCGCCGGCCTCGAATGCCCTGGCCACCACCGCGTCGAGCGGCAGAATGACGGCGCAGCCAGCGGAAGCCGCATCGAGCAGGATCGCCTTGGCCGTGTCGGCAAGGTCGTGTTCGCACAGCGACTTGCCTACGGCTTTTCCCTGGGCGGCGAGGAAGGTGTTGGCCATGCCACCGCCGATCACCAGCGCATCCACCTTCTTCACGAGATTCGAAAGCAGGTCGATCTTGGTGGAAACCTTCGCGCCGCCGACGATGGCGAGCACTGGGCGCGCCGGATTGCCAAGCCCTTTTTCCAGCGCCTCCAGCTCGGCCTGCATGGTGCGCCCCGCATAGGCGGGCAGAAGGTGGGCCAGCCCCTCGGTCGAGGCATGCGCCCGGTGGGCGGCGGAAAAGGCGTCGTTGACATAGATATCGCCATTCTCCGCCAGCGCCTTGGCGAACGCGGGATCGTTCTTTTCCTCGCCGGGATGGAAGCGGGTGTTCTCAAGCAGCAGGATGTCGCCGTCTTCCATTTGGGCGACGGCGTTCTTCGCCGNTTCCCCTATGCAGTCCGGCGCGAAATGTACAGGCCGGTCAATCACNCTNTCCACGGCATAGGCGATCGGCTCGAGCGAGGCCTCAGGGTCCGGCTTGCCCTTGGGGCGGCCGAAATGCGCAAGAAGCACCACCNTGGCGCGTTTGTCGGAAAGTTCCGTAATGGTGGGCGCGACGCGCTCGATCCGTGTCGTATCGGTGACCGCGCCGTCTTTGACAGGCACGTTCAGATCCACCCGCACCAGCACGCGCTTTCCGGTGATGTCTGCGAGGTCGTCCAGCGTTCGAAATTGGGCCATTGGGTTGCTCCTTTNCCGGCGCGAAAATACAGCGCCGGATGAGACAGACAAGGCCGGTCACTCCTGAACCGGCTCGCCCGCCGCTTCCTCCGCTTCCACCGTTTTCTTTTTCCTGCGACGCAATTCCATCAGGAAATTCCACAGCCAGCTCAGCGCTTCGCCAATGCTGAGGAAGACTGGCACCTCCGCTGGCCGCGCCGGCGGATCGACCGAAAGGCCAATGCCGGTGATGCGCCCCTCATCGTCGACGTCGCGCACGATCAGTTCGATTTCGCCGAGCGCCAAGCGGTCGCCGTATTCGGCGCGCCCGCCGAGCCGCTTGCGTACGAACTCGGCGATGGTAAGCGCCTGGTCCTCCTCGCTCAGGCCCAGCGCATAGGCCGCTTCGATATCGGCCGCCGGGCGGGAGGGGTCGAGCGCGAAGGCGCCGAAGAACTCCGCGTCTTCGGGGTCCACCGCCGCGGGGCTTGCAAACAGCCGGTCGAGCAGGACGGGATAACGGTCCGGCACAAAAATGTAGACGCGGTCCCCGGCCATCAGCCGGCCAGCATATTGGTATGCCATGGAGCGTCCGTCGCGGACCACCAGCGATGGCCGCGCCCAGCGCGGGATGCGCTGTCCGCGCTCGACCGGACTGCCCGCGACGACGCGGTAGGCGAGCAGTTCATGGCGCGCTGATCCCGGCAGCTCCAGTTCGACCTTGTCAACGGGACCGATGCGCGCCGGCACCACCAGACCGAGCCGCCGCGCGAGCGGCGCCACGCTCCAGCCCTGGACCAGCAGCGACACCAGCACCATGATGAAGACGATGTTGAAGATCGTCCGGCCCTGGTCCAGCTCGTCGATCATCGGCAGGATGGCAAGCAGAACCGACACCGCGCCGCGCAGGCCCACCCAGGAGATGAAGGCCGTTTCCGCTCGTGTGAAATGGAACGGAAGCAGGCAGATCGTCACCGCCAGCGGGCGCGCGACGAAGATCAGGAACAGCCCGATGAGCACCGCCGGCAGGGCGATGTCGGTGAATTGAGACGGTGTCGCCAAAAGGCCGAGCACGAGAAACATGATGATCTGCGCCAGCCAGGTCATGCCGTCTTGGAACCGCTTCAGCATCGCCGTGGAGCGAAGTTGCGCATTGCCGGCGACGATGCCGGCCACATAGACGGCGATGAAGCCGGAACCGCCGAGCGCGCCTGCAAGCGCGAAGACGAGCAGGGAAAGGGCAAGCACGAAGATCGGAAGCAGGCCCCGGTCAAGATTGAGGCGCGTGACCAAGCGCACGATCATGTATCCCCCGGCCAAGCCCGCGGTCAGGCCGATGCCCATCTGCTGAAGAAAGCCGAGCGCGATATCGGCTGCCAGGTCTCCGGGCTCGACTTCAGCGCCCGAAGCAATCAGGCTGATGAGGGAGAGCGTAAGGAATATGGCAATCGGATCGTTTGAGCCTGACTCTACCTCGAGCGTGGAGCGGACCTTGTCACGCACGGAGATGTTGCCGACGCGCAGCAGGAAGAAGACGGCGGCCGCGTCAGTCGAGGCGATGGTGGCGCCGAGGAGAAAGGATTCGAGCCAGTTGAACCCCGCAATGAAGTATGTGGCGATCCCTACCAGCCCGGCGGTCAGCACCACGCCGAACGTTGCCAGCACCACGGCGGGCGCAGCCGCATTGCGCAGTGTGGCGAGGCTGGTGCCGAAGCCCGAATCGAACAGGATGACCGCGAGCGCTAGAGAACCCACGAAAAAGGCGAGTGAGGCATTGTCAAAATCAAGCCCGAGCCCGTCAGTACCGGCGGCAAGCCCGATACCGAGGAAGACGAGCAGCAGGGGTGCACCGAAACGGAAGGCGATCAGACTTGAAAACGCTGCGAAAAGAACGAGCGCGGTGGCAATCAGTGTTATCAGATAAATGGATTGGTCCATGACACCTCAATTTTAAATCGATTTACAGCGCTCCCTGCGAAATTGTCTTCCTTGCGTTTCATCCCTATCCCGCTGGCCCTCTCAGGCTCAAAGAAAAAGCATGAAAGTTGTACTGCGAGGTGACGGCATCTGGCAGAAAAAGAGCCTCCAGCGCCGTCCGTTTCAGCGTTTTTCAACACCGCCGCGTACTCGATTTAGCCTTCGAAAACTAAAGTGAGGTGAATGGCGGCTCAACGCAAGACGATCGGCAACAAAAAAATGCCCGGCCGGGGCCGGGCGCCGTTTGCGGGAAAAGGCCAGATCTCAGCCGAGCGTCTTGGCGATGACCGCTGTCACATCGGCCATGCGGTTCGAGAAGCCCCATTCATTGTCGTACCAGGACATCACCCGGACAAGGTCGCCCTCGATGACTTTGGTCTGGGGCAGCGCGAAGGTCGAGGAAGCCGGGCTATGCGAAAGGTCGATCGAGACCAGCGGCTCGTTGGTGCATTCGAGAATGCCCTTGAGCGGGCCCTCGCTCGCAGCCGCCACGAGCGCCTGATTGACCTCCTCGACCGTGACCTTGCGCTTCGCCACGAATTTAAAGTCGATCACCGACACATTGGGCACCGGCACGCGAATCGACACGCCGTCGAGCTTGCCCTTCAGCTCCGGCAGCACGAGGCCGACGGCGCGCGCGGCGCCGGTCGAGGTGGGAATCATCGACATCGCGGCGGCGCGGGCGCGGTAAAGGTCCTTGTGCATGGTGTCAAGCGTCGGCTGGTCGCCGGTATAGGCATGCACCGTTGTCATGAAGCCTTTCTCGATGCCGAAGGCCTCGTGCAGAACCTTGGCGACGGGCGCCAGGCAGTTCGTCGTGCAGGAGGCGTTGGAGATGACGACGTGGTCCTTCGTGATCTGCTCGTGATTGACGCCATAGACCACCGTCAGGTCGGCGCCGTCGGCCGGGGCCGAAACGAGCACGCGCTTCGCGCCGGCCCGAAGGTGTGCTGACGCCTTTTCCTTCGAGGTGAAGATGCCGGTGCATTCGAGCACGATATCGACGCCCAGGTCCTTCCACGGCAGGTTGGCCGGGTCGCGCTCGGCCAGCACCTTGAAGGCGCCGGAGCCTACGCGGATCGTGTCACCCTCCACCGTCACTTCGCCCGGGAAGCGTCCGTGCACGCTGTCGTAGCGCAGCAGATGCGCGTTGGTTTCCACGGGACCCAGATCATTGATCGCGACCACGTCGATATCCTTGCGGCCGGATTCATGAATGGCGCGCACGATGTTGCGGCCGATGCGGCCAAATCCGTTGATGGCTACCCTGACAGTCATGACCTACCTCCGGCGTGCTGGCGCCGCCGTAAGGGCGGCGCAATGATGAATTGCGGTCCAAGGCATTTCTGCTTCCCGCTCAGGAGGCAGAAAAGCTCTAAGGTTATCGTTGTAGCGCAATTTCGGACGGAAAACCGGTTCCCGAAATTGCTCCGAAACTGAAGAGCGCTAGCGCGTGGCCCTGAGGCGCGCCTCGGCCGCCTCCACAGCCGCTTCCGCCGTAATGCCGAAGTGCTTGTAGAGTGCCGCCGCCGGCGCGCTGGCGCCGAAGCCGCTCATACCGATGAACAGACCGTCCGTCCCGATAAAGCGGTCCCAGCCCTGACGGATACCCGCCTCGATGGCGATCCGGACCGGGGCGCTGCCGATGATGGCCTGCTGATAGTCCTGATCCTGCTGCTCGAACAGCTCGAAACAGGGAACGGAGACGACGCGCGTCGGATGGCCACGCTCCTCGAGCATGGTGCGCGCCTTCACCGCGATCTCCACTTCCGAGCCGCTGGCGAAGATGGTCACTTTCGCCTCGTCGCTGGCAGGCAGCAGCTCGTAGGCACCGCGTGCGCACAGATTGTCTTCCTCGAACTCCGTCCTCACCGGCTCCAGCTTCTGGCGAGTCAGGGCCAGGGTGGATGGGGCCTTGCGGGATTCGAGGGCGAGCTGCCAGCATTCGGCCGTCTCGGTGGCGTCCGCCGGGCGGAAGACGAGATGGTTTGGGATGGCGCGGAGGGCCGCGAGATGCTCTACGGGCTGATGGGTCGGTCCGTCCTCGCCGAGCCCGATCGAATCATGCGTCATCACGAAGATCGAGCGGATGCCCATGAGCGATGCAAGCCGCATCGCGGGCCGCGCATAGTCGGAGAAGGCCAGGAACGTGCCGCCATAGGGGATGAGTCCGCCATGCAGCGCGATGCCGTTCATGGCCGCCGCCATCGCATGCTCGCGGATGCCGTAATGAATGTAGCGGCCGGTGAAATCGTCCGGCGTCACGCTCGCCGTCTGGCTCGTCTTGGTGTTGTTCGAGCCGGTTAGATCGGCCGAGCCGCCGATGGTCTCCGTCAGGCAGTCATTGATGACTTCCAGCGCCATCTCCGAGGCGTTGCGTGTGGCAACCTTCGGGTTTTCCTTGGCGATCTTCTTCTTGTACTCGGCAATCACGCTCGGGAGCGCTTCGGGCAGATCGCCGCGCATGCGCCGCTCGAACTCGGCGCGTACGGTGCCGTCGGATTCAGCCAGGCGCTTTTCCCAGGCGACACGCTCCTTGGCGGAACGAAGGCCCGCCAGGCGCCAGTCGTCGAGAATATCGGACGGGATTACAAAAGGCGCTGCATCCCAGCCGAGCGCCTCCCTGGTCTTGGCGATTTCGTCGGCCCCAAGAGGCGAGCCATGCGCCTTGGCGGTGCCGGCCTTGGTAGGGGCGCCGCGGCCGATGGTGGTGCGGAAGGCAATGAAGGTCGGCCGGTCCGACTGGCGCGCCGCCTCGATCGCAGCGGCGATGGCTTCCGGATCGTGGCCGTCGGCGTGCATCGTGTTCCAGCCGGAAGCGGCGAAGCGCGCGCACTGGTCCGTGGAATCGGCGAGCGAGACTGGACCGTCGATGGAGATCCGGTTGTCGTCGAAAAGCACGATCAGCTTGTTGAGCTTGAGGTGCCCGGCGAGCGTCAGCGCCTCCTGGCTGATGCCTTCCATCAGGCAGCCGTCGCCGACAAGCGCATAGGTGTAGTGGTTGACGAGCTGGTCACCGAAGCGGGCGTTGAGAAGCCGCTCGGCAATCGCCATACCCACGGCATTGGCGAAACCCTGACCGAGCGGGCCGGTGGTGGTCTCGATCCCCGCCGCATGGCCATATTCGGGATGGCCGGCGGTGCGCGAGCCGAGCTGCCGGAAATTCTTGATTTCCTCGAGGGTGATATCCTCGTAGCCGAGCAGGTACAGGAGCGAATAGAGCAGCATGGAGCCGTGGCCAGCCGAAAGCACGAAGCGATCGCGGTCGGGCCAGTAGGGGTTCTTCGGATCGTGCTTCATGAAGCGCGTGAACAGCACTGTGGCGATGTCCGCAGCTCCCATGGGCAGGCCGGGATGGCCGGATTGCGCCTTCTCCACGGCGTCAATGGAAAGAAAGCGGATCGCATTCGCCATCCGGTCGTGTTTTTCGCGTGAGATCATGTCTGCTCGCTGGTCCAGTGCCGGGCTTCACGGGCGCGGGCGGCCCCTGCGCCCTTTCGAGAAAGCAGGCGACACATAGCAGGTGCGCTGTTCAAGTCAATAAACCCCGACCGGGCCGGAAGGTTCGCGAGGCTACCAATAAAGCTGGGACGGCTCAGCAAACAGGGGACGACGGGTCCGGGCATGTTGACGCCCCTTTAATCCGGAGCTTAATCTTTCATTTGTAAAATCTTCTGATCGCGGGCAATTCACAGGCGGGTGGGGCCGGGATAGTTGCTATGAGCGATGATGCCACTCTCCGTGAAGTGCTCGACCGTCTCGCCAGAGCCATTGACGCTCTGGAGGCCGCTGTCGATGCGCGGCTGGAGAAGGAGAGCGATTTTTCCGAAGCTGAGGCCGAGGTGCAGCGCATGGGCGCCGACCGGGCGCGCCTTGCGCAGGAGATCGACAAGGCCGAGGCGCGCGCGGAGCGGCTTGCGGAGGTCAATCGCGAAGTTTCGCGCAGGCTCGTTACGGCGATGGAGACGATCCGCGCCGTGCTGGATCGCTGAAGCACACGGACATGGCGGAAACAATGGCACAGGTCACGGTCATCATTGACGGCAAGACGTATCGCATGGCCTGCGACGAAGGCCAGGAAGAGCATCTAATTGACCTTGCGCAGCGTTTCGACCGCTATGTTGCGCATCTGAAGGATGCCTTCGGCGAAATCGGAGACCAGCGCATCACCGTCATGGCGGGCATCATGGTCATGGACGAACTGACCGAGCTGCAGAAGCGGGTGCATGGGCTCGAGACCGAAATTGCCACGCTGCGCAAGACGCGGGACGAGGCGCTTCTGCAGGCGGACAGGATCGATGCGGCGCTGACGGGCCAGCTGTCCGAGCTTGCGGGTCGCATCGAGGCGGTTGCGGCGAAACTGTCCGGCGCTTAAAGCCATGGCATGATCAGTTTGAGGCGCCCGCGGGCGCTGAGGCCAGGCGTTGACAAGGATCGATGGCAAAGCCCGGGAAACCCGTGCAGCTCGGCATCATCGGCGCGCCCTTCGGCGTGAGAGGTGAGTTGCGCGTCAAGACCTTTACCGAAGACCCGCTGGCGCTCGGCAGCTACGGTCCGCTTACGACCGGCTCGGGCCGTGTGCTTGAGGTGGCCGGCATCCGCCCCGCCAAAGGGGTTGCGATCGTCCGTTTCAAAGGCGTGGGGGATCGCAACACGGCCGAGGTGCTTCGGGGCGAGGCTCTGTTTGTCGACCGCGCGGCTCTGCCCGAGGCGCTGGAAGAGGAAGAATACTATCATGCGGACCTCATCGGCTTGCAGGTCGTTGACGAAAGCGGAAAGGAGGTCGGCAGGATCGTCGCGATTCACAATTTCGGCGCCGGAGACGTGCTGGAGGTTCAACCGGGCACGGGCAGCACGGTGATGATCTCCTTTACCCGCGACGCGGTGCCGCGCGTTGACGTGAAGGAGGGGACCGTAGGGATCGACCGCGCCGCCGCGGGGCTCGATGGAACGGCTGAGCGTGAAGCGCCGCAACGGTCCCGCCGTGCAAGGCCCGCGCGTAAGATGAAGTCGGCCGGAGGCGCTTCTTGAGCTTCCGCGCCACGGTTCTCACGCTTTACCCGGAAATGTTCCCCGGGCATCTCGGCCTGTCGCTTGCCGGCCGCGCGCTCGCGGTAGGCGCATGGTCGCTGGAGACGGTCCAGATCCGCGATTTCGCCCAGGACAAGCACCGCAGCGTGGACGATACGCCCGCGGGCGGCGGTGCGGGCATGGTGATGCGCGCGGACGTGCTGGCGCGCGCCATCGACAGTGCGGCGCCCGAGGATGACCCCCGCCCGAGGCTGCTCATGAGCCCGCGCGGTGCGCCGCTCACCCAGGCTCGCGTACGCGCGCTTGCTTCCGGCCCCGGCGCCGTCATTGTCTGCGGGCGCTTCGAGGGCGTGGACCAACGCGTGATCGAGGCGCGCTCGCTGGAAGAGGTTTCCATCGGCGACTACATCCTTTCAGGCGGCGAGCCGGCCGCGCTCGTCCTGCTCGATGCCGTCGTGCGGCTCCTTCCGGGGGTTATGGGCAACGAAAGTTCCGGGACGGAGGAGAGCTTCGAAAACGGGCTTCTGGAACATCCGCATTACACGAGGCCCCAACTTTTCGAGGGGCGGGAGATTCCGGCCGTGCTCACCTCCGGCAACCACAAGAAGATCGCCGAATGGCGGCGCGCGGAAGCGGAAAGGCTGACGCGCGAGCGGCGGCCCGATCTTTGGGCGCGGTACGAAAAGGCCGGAGAGGCGGAATGAAACGGCTTCTGCAGGCCGAAAATGCCGCGCTCCTCTTGGCGGCGCTCATCGCTTACCAGATGGCGGACGGCAGCTGGTGGCTGTTTCTCGTCCTCTTCCTCGCGCCCGACCTTTCCATGCTCGGCTATCTCGGGGGTCCGCGCGTGGGCGCCTGGTGCTACAACGCCGTCCATAACTGGTCCGCGCCGGTCATCCTCTATTTGGCGGCCCTTGCGGCGGATTCGGCCCTCTTCGTGCATCTGGCTCTCATTCTTGCGGCCCATATCGCCATGGATCGCGCGCTCGGCTACGGGCTGAAGCATGAAAGCGGCTTCAAGGACACGCATCTGGGCTGACGGGATCGCTATCGGTTGATTCCCCTGCCGATCTCGTGTATGTGCGCGGCCGGCTGGCATGGAAGGTCCATGGCCGGCATCTTAAGCAAGAACGTGCATTCGCTCTTGCGGCCTCCCCGGGGGAGCCGCACTCATCAGGCGGTCGGTGAACTGCCTGCGGGATGAGCGCTCTGACGGTTCGAGAAGAACAAAAGGACAAGACGATGGACCTTATCCGTCAGCTCGAGGCCGAGCAGGCCCAGAAGATCGCTTCCCAGCGCACGCTTCCCGACTTTTCGCCCGGTGACACCGTGCGCGTGCTCGTGCGCGTGACCGAGGGTTCCAGGACGCGCATCCAGGCCTTCGAGGGCGTGTGCATCGCGCGCTCCGGCTCGGGGCTCAACGAGAATTTCACCGTCCGCAAGATTTCCTATGGCGAGGGCGTGGAACGTGTCTTCCCGGTCTACTCGCCATTGGTGGAAGGTGTCGAGGTCGTACGACGCGGCAAGGTGCGGCGCGCCAAGCTCTACTATCTGCGTGACCGGCGCGGCAAATCCGCCCGCATCAGCGAAAATACCGGTGCCCGCGCCCGCAGGCTGAACGACGCGGCGCGTCAGGCGGCGGCGGACGAAAGGGCGCGCATCGAGGCCGAGAAGGTGGCTGCCGCGGAGGCGCTCGCCGCGGAGAAGGCCGCGGAAGAAGCAGCCGCCCAGGAGGCTGAAGCCGCAGCCGAGGCCAAGAGCGAGTAGGCCCGGACAAGACTTACAATGGATGATTGCGCCCGCGCATCGGCAACGGCGCATTCATCCATAGGGCTTCCGCAGAGGCCCGTTCATTCCATGCAGTTATAAATCTCACTCCTGAACGCGCAGGCGGGCGGCGAAGAAACCGTCCACGTCGCCGAGCTGTCCGGCCGTCTCCGGTACGGCCGGCGTGGTGCGCAGATAGCCCTCGCTGGTGATGAAATGCTCCGCGTCGGGCAGTTCGCTGGCCCTGACCGGGTAGAGCACCACCTCCCGGCGTTCAGCGAGCAGGCGGCCCACGAGCTCCTCGCCCTCGGCGGGATCGAGGGAGCAGTTGGCGAAGACGAGCACGCCGCCCGGCCGCAGCAGCATGAGCGCTCGCTCAAGCAGGCGACTCTGTAGCTCCGCCAGCCGCTGAATATCCTCCGGCCTCTTGGTCCAGGGCACATCCGGATGGCGGCGCACCGTGCCGGTGGAAGAGCATGGCGCGTCAAGCAAAACCGCATCGAACCGTTGGTCCGGCCGCCAAGCAAGCAGGTCGGCCTTGACCGTCTGTGCCGTCAGGCCCAACCGGTTGAGATTGACCTCGAGCCGTTGGAGCCGGCTAGCCGACAAGTCCACCGCCGTGACCATCGCACCGGCCTGTGCAAGCTGCGCCGTCTTGCCACCTGGGGCGGCACAGAGGTCGGCAACGGCGCGCCTGCGCACGTCACCGAGAAGCCGCGCTGGCAGGCTCGCGGCGGCATCCTGCACCCACCATTCGCCCTCCGCATAGCCGGGCAGTTCCGCTACCGGTGCTGGCAGCCGGTCCACCCGCACCGAGCCGTTGGGAAGAACGCGCCCGCCAAGCCGTACGGCCCAGCCATCGGGATCGGATTTCACTGTGAAATCGGTTGGCGGCTCCCGCCGGTGGGCGGCGAGGATGGCGTCTGCCGTCTCGCGGCCATAGGCACTTTCAAGATGCTCCATGAACCAGGCCGGCGCATCCCGCGTGCGGGCCAGGGCGCGCGGCAGCGCCTCGCCTCCGCCTCTTGCGAGGTTGCGCAGAACGGCGTTGACCAGACCGGAGAAGCGCGCTGTTCTCGGGTCCGTCTTGGCCTGCGCGACGGCGAGATCAACAGCCGCGCTGTCGGGAACATCGAGAAAGAGGATTTGCGCCGCGCCCACATGGAGGATGTGTGACAGGGCGCGCGCCTTTTCCGGGAGCGGCCGCTCCAGCGTTTCGCGGATGAGTGACTCGATCGTGCAGCGGTGGCGCAGCGCGCTCACAAGGATGGCACGGACCAGTGCCTTGTCGCGCGCGGAAAGCGCGAGAAACTGCGGGTGGCCGTGCTCGTTGTCCGTCAGCGCGTCAAGCGGCGTGCGGGCGTCAATCACGGCCGCAAGAAGGCGGACCGCCGCCCGCCGTGCGTCGAGACCAGGCTTGGAGTGGGGCTGCGCCGTGCTCTCTTTCCGGAGCGGATGCGCGCCTCCCGGCCTCACGACCAGGGGCCTTTGCGGGCGCGGCCCCAGGGGCCGCTGAAGCCTGCGGCAAAACCGACCGTGCCGCTCAGGCCGGCCTCACGGGCCATGGCCTGCAGGGCGGCGATGCGGTTTTCCGTATCCGGATGCGTCGAGAAGAGATTGTCCATCCTCTGCCCGGACAACGGGTTGATGATGAACAGGTGCGCCGTTGCCGGATTGCGCTCGGCATCTACATTGACGATCTGGCGCGCGCTTCGCGCGATTTTGGCGAGCGCGGAGGCGAGCCACAAGGGCTGACCGCAAATCTCCGCCCCGCGCCGGTCGGCCGCGTATTCGCGCGTACGGCTGATTGCCATCTGCACCAGCATCGCCGCGAGCGGCGCAACAATGGCGGCGATCAGGACGCCGATGATGCCCAGCGGATTGTTGTTGTCGTTGCGCCCGCCGCCGAAAAAGAACGCGAAATTGGCAAGCATCGAGATCGCACCGGCAAGTGTTGCCGTGATCGTCATGGTGAGCGTGTCGCGGTTCTGGATGTGCGCCAGCTCGTGCGCCATGACGCCCGCCACCTCTTCAGGGGTAAGGCGCTGCAGAAGCCCGGTGGTGGCGGCAACGGCCGCGTTCTCCGGGTTGCGGCCGGTGGCAAAGGCGTTGGGCTGCGGATTGTCGATGATATAGACGCGCGGCATGGGCAGGCCCGCCCGATGCGCGAGGTCCCGGACAATGCGATAAAACTCCGGCGCTGTCCGCTCGTCTACTTCGCGGGCATGGTGCATGCTCAGCACCATCTTGTCGGCGTTCCAGTAGCTGAACAGGTTCATGCCTGTGGCGATCAGCAAGGCGATCGTCATGCCTCCGCTGCCGCCAATCAGGTAGCCGACGCCCATAAAGAGCGCCGTCAGGAACGCCAGAAGCATTGCCGTGCGAATCATATTCATTGGCCCGAAGCTCCGTATCGCTGCGCCGTTGGGTCTGACGCGCGCGTTCGCATATATGATGGGAGCGAGACATTACATATTCAACAACAGGCCGTTCTTCAACGACGGCCGGAAAGCCGGTTTCCAGGGGATGAATGCCATGGATGAAAAGCAGCTAGAGGACGCCACCCCGCACCGCCCTGAGAAGAAGCTTCCGCCCGCCGCGCGGCGGGCGCTTCAGGAGGCGGAGGAAAGGCGCAGGCGAAAGGCCGCGGAACAGATCGCGGCACCGCGCGAGATTGGCGGGCGGAACGGGCCCGATCCCGTCCGCTTCGGGGATTGGGAGGTTAAGGGCATCGCTACGGACTTCTAGNGTATCGCGGCCTTATTGTTGAGGCCGCCGCACNANTTCGTGGAAGTCCTCGCGTCGCCCCGGCACGTCCTCTTCNACGACGAGGGCAAGCTGGCGCTCGTCGAAGATGCGGAACCAGTCGTCCCATTCAATGATCTCCAGGCCGCCGATCTGATCCGCGCCTTCGTCCGTATCCAGGTAGGCATGCTGGCCGAAGGCGAAGCAGAGCACGGGTTCGGCCTGGCCCATGCCCAAAGCCGGCTCGCTCAGTGCCGGCTGGCCCGCACGGGCAGCCGCCCAATCGCGGATTGCATCGTGGTCGACGAGCGTTTTCGTATTAGCCATCAGAACCGCTCCCTGCGGTAGCCCAAACGCTCCGGAAGGAGAACGGGTTCCTCCCGCAGGCGTTTCTGCCCTAACAGGCCGAGGGGACCGGCACCTTGTTATCCGGGAGGCCATACATGTAGCTGCGCCCGCGCAGTAGCGTTCCGTAGCGGCAGCTCCGCAATTCGCGTAGATAGAGCCGGCCGCGCCGCTCCTCCAGATAGGCTACTTTCGGGTGCTCGGGTGTGCCATAGGCATGGCGTTCGGCCAGATAGCCCTTGCCGACAATGATTCGCTTGAAGCCAGCCGGGCTTTGAACGACAAGATTGCCGAACCTGTCGGCATAGGTAGTCTCGCCCGCGGATGCGGAAGAGGCGGTAATCGATAGGGCCAAAACGGCCAGGAGCGTTCCGGACGTAAGTTTCTTAAATGCAGGCATGATGCTGTTGCTCCTTCCCGGGAATCCCGGTGCCCAGGTTAACGGTTTCTTAACCATTGTCACCTGGGGCTTGCCCGTTGCCGTGGCGCTACCAGATGTGTTCAATTCCGCAGAATGCTTTGTATCGGCGAAAAGGTCCGGAGCCATGAGCGAAAATCAGCAGGTCGACATCGCACCGTTGCGGCTCAGGGATGCGCGCGCGCTGGCGCCGCTCCTTGCCGCCTACACCCAATCGCTCAAGCGCGGCGCTCCACGCCGGCCCGATGAGTTCTACGCCGAAACACTGCTGCAGGATCGGGTGGTGGAGATCGTCGGCGCCCGGGTGGACGGCGAGCTGGTGGGTTTTGCCCTGTTTTTCGATCTCCCCGACCCGCTGACTGGGTTGCGCTACGGCCTTCTGGAGCATCTCTATGTGCATCATGAACACCGCGGCAAAGGCATCGCCAAGGCGCTCATCGATCTGGTGAGTGACCAGGCGGAGGATCGCGGCTGGGCGAAGCTTGTGCTGAATGCCCCGCGCCAGTCTCTGGAAGGCCGCAGGCTCTTCGAGCGGCTGGCGGCACCCTCTGACTGGACAAGCCATGTGATCCGTTACGACGCGCGGTAGCGCGGAGATCGCGGCGGCTCTAGCGAACGGTGGCAGAGTCCCGTGNCCGGCTAATGTCGGAATGCGCNTCTGTNATCCGTCCTTGGGGAACCTCACAGGGATTCAATTCACCGGGATTTCAAGGAGAGGACTCAAATGGCCAAGACCGCCGCAATTCTCATCGCCCGGCTCATCTTTGCTGGTGTTTTCGCCATGGCAGCGGGCTTCAAACTCGCTGGCATGGAGAGCACCGCGACCCAGATAGCCTCCATCGGCTTCCCGGCCCCGTTGCTGTTCGCGTGGGTCGCAGCCCTGTTCGAAATCGCGCTCGTCATCGCCTTCCTGACCGGCGCCTTCTTCACGGAGGCGGCACTGCTTGCCGCGGCCTATGTCCTTTTTCTCGGTGTCGCCTTCTACGGGCCCTCGAAATGGACGGACGATCCGATGATGTTCGGGTTCTTTGTCGATCATTTCGTCTTCGTCGCGGGCCTCTTGTACGCCGCCGTTCACGGACCTGGCGAGAGGCTGGCCGTCAGAAGGGGCCTGATATGGCGGCAGGAAACCGCTGGCGAAGCCTGACGCGCGTCAGGGCCCGGTCAGAACTTCAATCGATTCAAGCCAGCCCATGGCTTCCCTGCGGCTTTGACGCACTGCAAAAACCGCATTAGAAACCATCTGCCGGAGGCTTGGGAACGGCGCGGGTTCGACCNCGCCAACGCCGCTATCTCATCCCTTGGCCGTGAAATGGGGAAGCCATGAGCAAGTCCACAGCCACCCAGGCGAGACCGCTCTCGCCGCATTTGCAGATTTACCGCGTGACGCCCACCATGGCGATGTCCATCGTCCATCGTATCACCGGCGGCGCGCTTTATTTCGGAACCGTGCTTTTCGCCCTATGGCTGCTTGCGGCCGCCACGTCGCAGGCATGGTTCGATTTCGTGAACATGCTGTTCGGCTCGATTCTCGGCCGGCTCGTGCTTTTCGGCTACAGTTGGACCCTCATCCACCACATGCTGGGCGGCATCCGCCATCTCATCTGGGACACGGGCCACGGCATCGAGAAGGAAACCTCCACCCGCATGGCCTGGGTGACGCTGATCGGCTCCGTCGCCCTCACTCTGGTGGTCTGGGTGGCGGGCTACGCGGTTAGGGGAGGGTTTTGATCATGGCAGACATGCGCACACCCCTGAGCCGCGTCCGCGGCCTCGGTGCGGCTCGCAGCGGCACGGAGCACTTCTGGCGCCAGCGGCTGACGGCGGTTTCAAATGTGCCGCTCACTCTCTTTCTCATCGGATTTGTGATCGCCTATAACGGCGCCTCCTATGAAGAGGTGCGCGGCGCCCTTTCCAGCCCGTTTGTCGCGCTTCCGATCGCCTTCGCCTTCCTGTCGGTGCTTTATCACATGCGGCTCGGCATGCAGGTGATCATCGAGGACTACGTCCACGATGACGGCTGGAAGGTGGCGCTCATCATCCTCAACACCTTCTTCCCAATTGTCGTCGGCGCGATCGCGCTCTTTTCTCTTCTAAAAATCATTTTCGGAGCCTGATTTCCGAATGGCGAATGCAAGCGAAAGAAAGGCCGTCAGGGCCTATGAGTATGTGGACCACGCCTTCGACGTGGTGGTGGTGGGGGCCGGCGGCGCAGGCCTGCGGGCCACGCTCGGCATGGCCGAGCAGGGGCTGAAGACGGCCTGCATCACCAAGGTGTTTCCGACGCGCTCGCACACGGTGGCCGCGCAGGGCGGCATTGCTGCCTCGCTCCAGAACATGGGGCCCGACCATTGGCAGTGGCACCTTTACGACACGGTGAAGGGCTCCGACTGGTTGGGCGACGTGGACGCGATGGAATATCTGGCGCGCGAGGCGCCGGCCGCCGTCTACGAGCTGGAGCACTACGGCGTGCCGTTCTCGCGCACCGAGGACGGCAAGATCTACCAGCGCCCCTTCGGCGGCCACATGCAGAATTTCGGCGAAGGCCCGCCCGTGCAGCGCACCTGTGCTGCCGCCGACCGTACGGGCCACGCCATCCTACACACGCTCTACGGCCAGTCGGTGAAGAACCACGCGCAGTTCTTCATCGAATATTTCGCGCTTGACCTCATCATGTCCGATGACGGCGTGTGCACGGGCGTCGTTGCCTGGAACTTGGAGGACGGCACCATCCACCGCTTCGCCGCCAAGATGGTGGTGCTGGCGACGGGCGGCTATGGACGCGCCTATTTCTCCTGCACGTCCGCACACACCTGCACGGGCGACGGCAACGGCATGATCGCGCGCGCGGGCCTGCCGCTGCAGGACATGGAGTTCGTGCAGTTCCACCCGACCGGCATCTATGGCGCCGGCTGCCTGATCACCGAGGGTGTGCGCGGCGAGGGCGGCTATCTCGTCAACTCCGAGGGCGAGCGCTTCATGGAGCGCTACGCGCCGTCGGCCAAGGACCTCGCCTCGCGCGACGTGGTCTCCCGCTGCATGATGCTGGAGATCCGCGAGGGCCGCGGCGTGGGCAAGAACAAGGACCACATCTACCTGCATCTCGACCACCTCGACCCGGCCGTGATCCACGAGCGCCTGCCCGGCATCGCCGAATCGGCGCGCATCTTCGCCGGCGTCGACGTGACGCGCGAGCCGATCCCGGTGCTACCGACGGTGCACTACAACATGGGTGGCATTCCTACAAACTATTGGGGCGAGGTGCTGAACCCGACGCCGGATGATCCGGACGCCGTGGCGCCGGGCCTGATGGCCGTGGGCGAGGCGGCCTGTGCCTCCGTGCACGGGGCGAACCGGCTCGGCTCTAACTCGCTGATCGATCTCGTGGTGTTCGGCCGCGCGGCCGCCATCCGTGCTGGCCAGGTGGTGGACCGTTCGTCCAAGGTTCCGCCGGTCAATCGTGCCGCCTGCGAGAAGATCATGGACCGCTTCGACCGCATCCGCCATGCCGATGGCGGCACGCCGACTGCGGTGCTGCGTGAGAAGATGCAGCGGGCGATGCAGGAGGATGCCGCCGTCTTCCGCACGCAGGAATCGCTTGAGCAGGGCTGCCGGCGTATTTCCGCGATCTGGCAGGAGCTTCCCGACATCAAGGTCCATGACCGGTCGATGATCTGGAACTCCGACCTCGTGGAGACGCTCGAACTCCATAACCTCATGGCGAACGCGATCACGACCGTCTATTCGGCTGAGGCGCGCAAGGAAAGCCGAGGCGCGCACGCGCGTGAGGATTTCACCGAGCGCGACGACGTCAACTGGCGCAAGCACACGCTTTCCTGGGTGGACGAGGCGGGCAGTGTGCGCCTCAGCTATCGTCCGGTGCATACCGAACCGCTGCTGAAGCCCGAGGAAGGCGGCATCGATCCGGCAAAGATCGCGCCGAAGAAGCGGGTGTACTAGATTAGGGACCGATGGAGGTCCGCAATGGGTGAGCTCAGAATTCGAATCGAGGACGCCAGGCTGCTGGAAACGCTGACTGAGATGGCCAGAGCGCATAATCATACCGTCGAAGCGGAGGTGGAGGAGCTTGTGCAGAATGCGCTCGAGAAGCGCGCACGGCGGCTCGATCTGGTCCGGCGCGCCGATATGATCGCGGCCAGGACGCCCAAGGGCGTCAAGCAGACGGACTCTGCCGATCTCATTCGAGAGATGCGCGAAGAGCGGGACCGTGAGCTTGGTCGTTGATGCATCCGTGGCCGTCAAGTGGGTCGTGGAAGAGCACGGCCGGCCGGCGGCACGATTGATTTTGCTCGGAGACGAGGAACTCGTCGCCCCGGAATTCCTGCTGGTCGAGGCATCCAATGTACTGCGGTCGAAAGTTATGAGGGGGCAGTTTCCCGAGGAGGATACGACCGCCGCATACGACACGATCAGGAGCGGCATAGATCGGTTCGTCCCGGATGAGGCGCTGGCGAGCGAGGCACTAGAACTGTCGCTGCGCCTGGGCCACTCGGCCTATGACTGCGTCTATCTCGCGTGTGCACGGCAACTGGATGCTGAGCTGATAACCGCCGATCAAAAGCTTGTCGGCAAGTTGCGTGGCCTGCCGGAGTGGTCGCGCGTGCGTTTTCTTACGGCCTAAACGGAATTGACGACATGGTCCAACTTACCCTCCCCAAAAACTCCAAGATCCGGCAAGGCAAGGTGTGGCCGAAGCCCGAGGGCGCGACGAATCTGCGTGAATACCGCGTGTACCGCTGGTCGCCGGATGACGGCGAAAATCCGCGCGTCGACAC
>Ga0065720_1003205_pt1 | contig 36419 bp, 42 predicted proteins | sample Thericmetagenome_FD_59107 | JGI IMG/M metagenome (GOLD analysis project Ga0065720, IMG submission 59107) | Thermophilic microbial communities from the Joint Bioenergy Institute, California, USA of rice/straw/compost enrichment - eDNA_2 v2... | ecosystem: Engineered > Solid waste > Grass >... | reverse complement strand
CACCGGCCGGGAACATCAGCGGCGTCCGCGCAGGCGGGCTTTCTCCTCCCGCTCCCAGCGCTGCAAATACGGGTACGGATCGAACGCCCAGTCCGTCAGCCCCCCGTCCCGGTACAAGCCGTAATGCAGATGAGGCGGAAATTTGCCCTGCGTGCCGGGTTTGCCGTATCCCGAGCTGCCGACCCAGCCGATCGTGTCGCCGGGCGCTACGACCTGGCCGACATGCAGCGACTTTTCGAATCCGGACAAATGCGCGTAATAATGATAAACGTTGTTGATGCTGCGGATGCCCACCCGCCATCCTCCGTAACGGTTCCAACCCTTGACCTCCACGATGCCGTAGCAGGTGCTGCGCACGGGATAGCCGTAAGCGGCGAAAATGTCGGTGCCCTCGTGTATGCGTCTTCCGCCCCAGCCGCGCCTTGCCCCCCACGTGCTGCGGTAGGAATAGTCGGCACCGGGCGGCAGGGGGAAGGCGTGCCCGTTTAAGTCCAGCCGGTCGAAGGCTTGGTAGATGGCAGCGAATTGCAGGATGCGCTGCACGCTCCGCGGGTTGTGGTACAAGTGCCAAAGCGCCGCGGCGAAATCGTCGCCGGGCCGGCCGATTTGCTTGATCAAACTGGCGGCGGTGTACAGCGCGTCGATTCCGCTCAAGCGGTCGGCGAGCCCGTCCCCGTCCCCGTCGAGGCCGACGCCGCCGAAAAAGGCGATGCGGCCGGGATCGCGGTCGTTTTTGTCCGGGTTGAAGTCACCGGCCCACCGCCGCTCGTCGAAACGGATCGCGATCAAGTCTTCCTCCGCGGACCGCTTTTTTTCGAGAGCGGCCATCGTCCGCTCGTATTGATCGACGGCCGCCAGGTAAAACCAAGGCAAGCCGGTCAGCGCGCTCATCTGCTCGAACAGGATGCGGCGCTGGGCATAAAGGCCTTCGTCCCGCCCGGCGGGAGACCCTTCGCTTGCCGCTTCCGCAGGCGCCGCGGCGATGAGGGCCAGAAGCGAAAATGCGATGACGATGCACGATTTCCCGAATCGCCGCATGATGCCGGGGACAACCTCCTTGTCGCTTTTATCCGGATTTTAGGTTGTTCAAGCCGGTTGTTTTTATGTATGATGGAAGCGGGGTTGCCGCGAAGCGGGCGGCAATTGCCCGAGTGCAGGACGGGAGGGGCCGGTTGACGATGGATTTCGGGCACCGCGAGGAACATCTGGACGACGAGATGCTGCTCATTCAGGCGAACATTGACGACATGAATCCGGAATTTGCGTCGCATGTGACGGACAGGCTGTTTGAGCAGGGAGCCAACGACGTGTATTGGATTCCGATTGTCATGAAAAAAGGGCGGCCCGGTCTCATGTTGAATGTGCTGGCGCACAAGGAGAGGCTGGACCGCATCGAGCAAGTCATCTTCAGCGAAACGACCACGCTGGGTCTGAGATACATGCACGCCGTCTGCCACCGGCTGGGCCGGCGGTTCGTCACGGTGGACACGCCGTGGGGCGGCGTGCGGGTGAAAACGGGATACCATCAGGGCCGGCTGGTCCAGTATGCGCCGGAGTTCAGGGATTGCGAGGCGATCGCCTTGAAGCACGGCGTCCCGCTCAAACAAGTGTATGACGAGGTAAAGAAAAGATTTGGGCATTCCCCTGAAGGTTCCGCTTGAATCAAGCGCAATGACAAGGCGAAAAAATGGAGCACCGCCGGTGAAGGCGGTGCTCTCGCTTTTCCATCCCGTTAGAACCGCGTTCCGGGCATGGCGATCCGGCCGGCCGCCGGAAACCGCGGCAACTCAATGGCGGTGCTTCTCTTCGCCGCTCCAGAGGTGATGGCGGCTGTGACGGCGGTTTTGACCGTGATCGTGAGCGTGACCGTGATGGTGATCATGATGATGGTCATGATGGCGATCATGATGATGGTCATGATGGTGACCGTGATGGTGATCATGATGATGGTCATGATGATGATCATGATGATGGTCATGATGGTGATCATGATGATGGTCATGATGATGATCATGATGGCGGTCATGATGGTGATCCCGATAATGGCCGTGATGATGGCGGCCGCGATGGTGCGCGTGCCCGTGTGCTTCCTCATGGCCGGCGTGCCCCTCCTCCTGCGCCGCCCACAGTTCGGGCTCTTCCTCGGCATGGCCGATCACCGCGCGCAGCACGTTGGGCTGGTCGGGCAAATCGCGGGTTCCGGCGCCGTAACCGACGGCTTCGACGACCATCGGCGGCAGCGACGTGGAAAAGCTCTCCGCCAGCGCGGAGATGATCGCCGCGCCCGTCGGCGTGGTCAGTTCCGCGCGGTGCTCGGTCGGCGCGATCGGGAGCCCTTTTATCATCTCAAGGGTCGCCGGAGCGGGGACGGGGTAGATGCCGTGCTGGCAGCGCACCGACCCGGAGCCGAGGGGCAGCGGCGAGGAAACGATGCGCCGCACGCCCAGCGAATCGATCGCCAATGCCGTGCCGACGATGTCGACGATGGAATCGATGGCGCCGACTTCGTGGAAATGGACGCGCTCCAGCGGCATGTTGTGAATTTTGGCTTCCGCCCGGCCGATCCGTTCGAAGATCGCCAGGCTGAGCGCGGTGACGCGCTCGTTGAAGCCGGCGCTTCTTATGGCCTCGACGATTTCCGCATAGTGCCGGTGATGGGCGATTGGATGGGCGGGATCGGGAATGACGTTAAATTTGAGCCCGGCGATCCCCATTTTGGTCACCGGAATCCACTCCAGCGTGTACGGTTCGAGCTTCAGCTTGGCCAGCTCCCCCGCGATATAGTCGCGATCCGCGCCGGCATCGACGAGCGCGCCCACGGCCATGTCTCCGCTTATGCCGGAGAAGCAGTCGAAATAAAGCAGCTTCATGCGGGTTTCCCCTCGTTTTCATGATGTTTCTCGCCGGCGCGCAGGATCAAGCCGGCCATATAACCCGCGCCGAAACCGTTGTCGATATTGACGACGGCGACGCCCGGCGCGCAGGAGTTCAGCATCGCGAGCAGCGCGGCCACTCCCCCAAAGCTGGCGCCGTAGCCGACGCTGGTCGGAACGGCGATGACCGGCCGGGAGACCAGGCCGCCGACGACGCTGGCCAGCGCGCCTTCCATGCCGGCCACGACGATGACGGCGGAGGCGCCGCGGATGCGGTCCAAATGCGAGAACAGGCGATGGATGCCGGCCACGCCTACATCGTATACCCGCTCCACGCGGCAGCCCATGCATTCGGCGATCAAGGCGGCCTCTTCGGCGACGGGCAGATCCGACGTGCCGGCCGAAACGAGGGCGATGTATCCGCCGGTCAGCTGCCGCGGAGGAGCGCTGCGCCACAAGAGGGCTCCGGCTTCGGGCAAATATTCCACATCATCGATAAGCTGCTTCACCCGTTCGGCTTTTTCCGAATCGACACGGGTGGCGACGACCTGCGAGGCGTGTTGGCGCAGCCTTTCGAAAATGGCGGCGATGCGTTCGGCGGATTTGCCCTCCCCGTAAATGACCTCCGGAAAACCGGTGCGGCGTTCGCGGTCGAGATCAAGGGTGGCGAAACCGAGTTCGGCCATGCCCGCGCACCCGGTCCCATGCCCCGCGGAAGCGGAGCCGCCGGCTTCCCCGGCGAGAAACGGACCGATGAGCCGCGCCGCCTGGTCGGGTTCGAGCTCGCCGCTTTTCACTCGATTCAGAATATGCTGCAAATCCAATTCGGCTCACCCTCCCTGCACCCATCATACCAAAATCGGACGCGTTGTGGAATCTTGCGCCGTTCATGCTATAATTACTGAAAGAAGCGGCGCTTAGCTCCTCTTGACCGGCCCGCGCGAAAGGAGACTGCGGCAATGAACAGCGGAGAGACAGGCAGGAAGCCGGAATGGCTGAAGATCAAGCTGACCACGGGAGAGAACTTTAAGGCGCTCAAGCAAATTATGCGCGGCAACACCTTGCATACGGTTTGCGAAGAGGCGAGATGCCCCAACATCCACGAGTGCTGGGCCAACCGAACGGCGACGTTCATGATCCTGGGCAACGTGTGCACGCGGGCTTGCCGCTTCTGCGCCGTAAACAGCGGGCGTCCGACGGAGCTCGATCTCGCGGAGCCGGCGCGGGTGGCCGAAGCTGTTGTGAAAATGGGGCTGAGGCATGTCGTCGTCACTTCCGTCGCCCGGGACGATCTGGCGGACGGCGGCGCGTCCGTTTTCGCCGAGACGATCAGGGCGGTGCGCCGCGCGTCGCCGTTTTGCAGCGTCGAAGTGCTGATTCCCGATTTCCTCGGGGACGAGGAAGCGCTGAGAATCGTGCTCGACGCCAAGCCCGACATGCTGAACCACAATGTCGAGACGGTGGAGCGGCTTTCCGACCGCGTCCGGTCCAAGGCGAAATACGGACGGTCCCTCGAGCTTCTGGAGAGATCCAAGCGTTATGCGCCGTCCATTCCGACCAAGTCGAGCATCATGGTCGGGCTTGGCGAGACGAGGGACGAAATTCGCCGGACGATGGACGATTTAAGGCGCGCGCAAGTCGATGTGCTGACCATCGGACAGTACCTGCAACCGACCAAAAAGCATTTGCGGGTCGTCAAATATTATACGCCGCAGGAATTCGCCGAGATGCGCGAAGAAGGCCTGCAGCGCGGATTCCGCCACGTGGAGTCCGGTCCGCTGGTGCGCAGCTCTTACCACGCGCACGAGCAGCTTGAGGCGGCCGCGAAAGGAGAGTCCGCTGCCGGCAAATTGATTCCGTCGACTTGAAATCCCGGCCGGAGCCTGACGAGACGATCATTCCATGCCTCAGATGCGGCGCATTGCGTTACTCCGCCGGGAAACGACTCGGAGGGAAAAGGGAGCAGGAGCAATTTGGAGTCATGCGGAGGGAAGGTTTTTTGATCCATCTCAACGATAAAGTGTTCCAGGTCGTCCGGGACCACAAAAACGGCTGGAACCTGGAAGCATTTCGCGACCGTTACAGCGAGGTGCTGGACCGCTACGACTATATCGTCGGCGACTGGGGCTACAATCAGCTTCGGCTGAAGGGTTTTTTCCGGGAAAACAATCCGAAAGCGACCAAAGACACGAACATCGCCAATTTGCAGGACTACTTGCAGGAATATTGCAATTTCGGCTGCGCTTACTTCGTGCTGGAGCGCGTGAGGCCGGAAAAAAAGGACAGGGACGGACACGGCAGGCACAGGCACGGCAAGGAATGAAACCGGAAAAGAACCGGTTATACGCGGGGGACGGAACGGAGAGACGTTATTCGGACGAAATCGGCCACTTTTGATTGGTTAACGGAACGGAGAGACCTTATTTGCGGCAAATCGCCTTCATGGAAAGCTGATTTTCGGAAATAAGGTCTCACCGTTCCGTTGGCTTTTGAATTTCGTCATTTTTCCGGGAATAAGGCCTTCCGGTTCCGTTGCGATGGACGGCCCGGTGAAAATAAGGCGGCTCCCGGCAGGAACGCACGGGGCCCGTGTTCCTTCACGGGCCCGGCGAAGAAAACGTTTCGGTTCGTTTACGACCCATCGTTCTGGATAAACGCCTCCCGCACCCGGGTCCAGAACGGGAACGGCCGGTAGCGGATGAAGCCGACCTTTTTGTCGGCAACCCGGCAGGCGATGGATTCGATGTCTTCCGCCTCCTCCAGCAGATGATCGCGGGACAGAAGAAGCTTCTGGCCCGCGCGCGGGATGATGTCGCAATGGTGGTGGCGGGGCAGCACCAGGGACGAGCCGAGGGTGCGGTAGACGCGGTTGTTGATCGAGGCGATCTCCGAGACCTGGATCGATTCGAGGTTCGGATGGATGATCGCTCCGCCCAGGCTCTTGTTGTAGGCCGTGCTGCCCATCGGCGCGGCGACGCAAATGCCGTCTCCCCTGAACATCTCGAAAAGCTCATCGTTGATGTGAAGTTCGGCGACGAGCATCGTATTGTTGCCTTTCACCGTAAATTCGTTGAGGGCATGCCACACCGTCTCCCCGCCGCGGCTTTTCAGGACGATTTCCACGACCGGATAGCGGACGGTGAGCGCGTGCCGGTTTTCGGCGTGCTCGGCCATATTGGATACAAGCAGGTCGAGTTCATTCGCCTTCCAATCGGCAAAAAAGCCGAGATGGCCGGTATGGACTCCGACGAAGGACACTTCCTCCAGCCTGTGCAAAAATTTGTGAAAAGCCTGCAACAGGGTGCCGTCACCGCCGATGGTCACGACGATGTCGGGCTCTTCCTCGTCTTCCGTTATGCCCCGCAATGCCGCAAGCTCGCGGAACTTTTCGGTGAGCCGGTCGGAAAGTTCGTCCCCCCGGCTCAGCAAGCAGTATTTCAAGATCGTTCCCCCGCTTACGCTGTTTGTCAGTCTCATCATAATCAAAAACTGGCGGGAAAACAATCTTCCGTTGTCTCTGCGGCGCATCCTGCAGGGCGGCCGTCCGGGAAACGGAACTTTCCCAATCCCTGCGGGCTGCCCGGCGCGTCAGCCGCCGGAAGCGGGCGGACCGGCGAATGCCCGCCCCAGCAGCACGAGCAGGCGCGAAACGCCCAGGAAAACGGCGTAAAGGGGCGGAATGGCGAGCAGAACGGACAGGAAGACGATCAGGCAGAGCGGAGCGCCGAGCAGAAAAGAAGCCGCGGAAGAGATGCCGTAAGGCCACAGGCCGGCCGCGGCCTCGCGGATCGGCGAAAGCGGCTTCCAAAGCGCGTAGACGAGCACAAATGCGAAACACCCGTGCATGAGCCGGGCCGCGAGAAACGGCGCGTAGCGCAGTCCGGTGCGCGTGAGCAGGCTGACGATCTGGGCATGCACGCACAGCCCGGCCCAGGACAGTATGAACGCGGCAACCGCCGCCTTGTGCACCAAGGGCACGGCGGAGGGCGCCGCGCCCGCGGCCTTCGTCCCCAGCGTCACCTCGAACGCCCCGTCCACCGCCGCCCGCGAAAGCGTTTCGGGCACGCGGAGCCAATGAAACATTCGCGCCGCCGAGGCATAGAGCAGGTCCATCAGTCCGACGGCCGCGAAGAGTTCCAGGACGACGGAGAAAAACACGACGAGCCCGCCGATGACGAGGACGAGCCGAAGGCCTCCGGCAACGGCGTCCTGCAGCATGACCCCGAAGGGCCTGCCGTCCTCCAGCCGCGCCTTGTGCATGGCGGCAAAGGTCCTCCTGAGGAAGGATTTCCGCCGGGAGTCCGCCTGGTCTTTATCGGCGGCTTGCGGTTCCGCCGGACCGTGAAAGCGCATGGCCAGTCCGACCAGAAGACCGCCGCCGTAATGCGCCGCCGCCAGCACGGCCGCCAGCGAGGCATCGTGGAAAAAGCCGACGGATACGGCGCCGATCAGGAAAATCGGGTCGGAGGTGGTCACAAAGGCGACCAGCCGCTCGCCTTCCTCCCGGCTCAGCAGTTTCCGCTCCCTGAGCCCGGCCGTCAATTTGGCGCCGATCGGATAGCCGGAGGCATAGCCCATCGCCATGACGAACCCGCCGTATCCCGGCACGCGGAACAGCGGACGCATCATCGGATCGAACAGGCTTCCGATGAAATGCATGATGCCGAGTCCGACCAGAAGTTCGGCCATGACGGCAAAGGGCAGCAGCGCAGGAAACAGCACGTCCCACCAGATGGCCGCGCCGCGCGCCGCGGCTTCGAGCGAACGCGTCGGGTGCAGCGGGAGCAGGAGCAAGACGAGCAGCCAGGGCAGCAAAGCGAGATAGGGCATGAACCTCCTGAGCGCGGTCATTACCGGCATCCCCTCCAGCGGACAAAGCTGGCCGGGCGAAGCGCCGCCAAGGCTTCCCGGCTTCCGGATCCGGCGGCGGACTGCCCGTCCGACATTGCACTTCCATCATATGCGATTCGATGATATAATAGAAACAATTGGGACTATAGTATGATGTTGGCTTAAGTTTCCGGTCCTGCCTTGCAAATGAAAGCCATCGGCGGAGCGCCGGGTGTCCGCCGCACAGTTTTGCATATTTTTCGGTGATGTCCTTCGAGACGGAAGGATTCGCCGAGCCGGCCTTCCGTCAGTTGTCGCGGAATATTAATGAAGGAGGGACACGGAAAGGAAAATGGTGGATCCGCTTTTTCAGGTGAAGGTGAAATGCATCAATTGCGATAGCACGTTTCTCACGTCGCGCGTAAGACCCAGCTTTAAAAAGCCGGTCGGCAAGGACAGCGACTTCTATGCGCATTACAAGGAGATCAACCCGGAATATTACGTCGTTCGGGTCTGCAACTATTGCGGCTTTGCCTCCACGGAAAGTTTCCACACTCGCATCACCCTGTCTCAGCGTCAGGCGTTCATGGAGAAAATCGGCAACAAGTGGACGAATCGCGACTACAGCGGCGAACGCAACTGGCAGCAGGCGCTGGAAACCTTTCAGCTGGCCCTTCTGTGCGCCCAGATCAAGGAAGAAAAGTCGCGCGTCATCGCCGGAATTCTCCATCATATCGCGTGGCTGTACCGCGAGCGCGGCGACAAAGAAATGGAGAACCGGTTCTTGCAATTCGCCCTCGACGCGTATATCGAAAGTTTTAAAGAGGAAGACGGCGATGAGCTCAACGCCCGGCTGATGTACATGATCGGCGAGCTCAACCGCAGGCTCAAAAATTATTACGAAGCGGTCAAGTGGTTCGGCCGCGTCATCAATGACAAGCGGATCATGGATGCCGGCATGATCAAGCTGTCGCGGGAAATGTGGGCCACCACCCGGGAAGACATGCTGGCCGAAAAGCTGGAACTGCCCGACGAGATGAAGGAGCAGGAATCTTCCCCCATCATCACGGTGAAGCGGGGATGAGGTCATGCGGCCGTTGCAAATCAGCCCGGAAACGGCGAAAAAACTGGCAGAGCGCCTGAACGTGCCGATCGAGCATCTGATGCACATGCCCCGCCACATTTTGCTGCAGAAACTTGCGGATTTGGCCGGGGATGATAAAACCCCCGATCCGGGGACGAAGGATGCGGAACAATGAGCAATCGAAAACGGCTGTTCCCCACGCGGCCTTGCCGCCGGGACAGCCGTTGTCTTTTGCATGGCGTCTTCCCTTGCGTCATGCGGAATCTATAATTTGAAAACGCTGATCGTGCGCTGAAGCTGACCGACGATTTGCTGCATCTGCTCCGTCTGCCTGGCCATCGCTTCGACGGCGGAAATCTGTTCGGTCATCGATGCCGATACCTCTTCCGTGCCGGCGGCGGACTCTTCCGTAATCGCGGAGATGCTTTCCATCGCGGCGCCGATTTTGCGGGCGTTTTCCAGCATGGTGTCGCTTTCGCGGGCAAAAGCCGCGATCTGTTCGGAGATGAACGAAACCGCGTTGTCGATTTCGCGGAACACCCGCTCGGTTTCTCCGATCAATTCGTTCTGCGCGGCGACGATCTCCCGGTTGGCGTTCATGTTCTCGATGGCCAGCGCGATGCCCTGTTCAATGCTGCGGACCAGGTTGAACACCTCTTTCGTCGACGCCGCCGACTCTTCGGCGAGTTTGCGCACCTCCAGGGCCACCACCGCGAACCCTTTGCCGTGCTCGCCGGCTCTGGCGGCCTCGATCGAGGCGTTCAGCGAGAGCAGGTTGGTCTGCGCGGCGATTTCGGAAATGGAACGGGTGATCTTGTTGATGCCTTGCGCCTGATTGGCCAGCTGCTCGATGGTTTCGGCCGCGGCCTTGGTGGCTTCGACGTTGCGCCGCATCCCTTCGCTTTGCCGCATCACCGCCTGGCGGCCGTTCTCGACGGACCGGACGGCTTCTTCGGAGCGCTCGTTCATCGCCTTGGTCGATTCGGCGTATGCCGTGACTTTCATCTCGATGTCCTTGATTGCCGCCGAGATGCCCGCGACGTCTTCGGAAATTTTCGCCGCTCCCGCGGCCAATTCGCCCGCGGACACCGTGACCTGTCCGAGCACTTCTTTCAAATTCTGGTTGCTGGTAAAAATAAGCCGGCTTGTGTCGGAGACGTGCCGGGTGATGTTGCCCGTTTCCGTCAAAATTTCGCGCAGCTTGTCCGTCATGCGGTTGAAGGAATGGCCGAGCTCGCCGAGGGCGTCTGAGGAGTTGATCCGCACCTTTTGCGAAAAATCGCCTTTCGCGATGTTGCGGGCGATGCGGGAGATATCGTCCAAGGATTCCGTAAGCGTTTTCTCAATGGTGTTGATAACGGGATAGGCCGTGCCGAACAAGATGGCGACGATCAAAATGGCGATCAGCGGTGGGAAATGAATAAGGCTTGCCGCAAAAAAAAGAGCGGCGGGAAGACCGATCAGCAAGTAGCCGCCGATCCGCAGTTTGGTCCGGAACGATTTGCCGCTTAGCCAGTTCATTGAGAGTCTCCTTTTTGCAAAAAATTTAGATTTTTTTGTCATATTATAACATCCGGCGCGCATACGGTCCATATATTGGATTTGAACACAATATCAAGAATTATAAAAATAAATGTAAAAATTTGTTGATAAAGGTATGAAGTCCTATTATAATCATACTCGCGACCCAAAAATCGGGCCGCCTGGCAAATCGGATCCGGGAAGGAGGGAAATTCGTGATTTTGGAACAGTTGCCCCTGGCCAGGCAACTGGAGATGGTGTTTCGCGAACTGAGGGAAGAGCTGGCTTCGATCGCCTCCGGCACGATTTTCGTGCAGATTCGCAACAATATCATCGGAAAGTTCGGGATCAAGCACGATCCGGTGGCAACCGCGAACGGGAGTTGGTCGGGGCCGCAATCGGGGTTGTCGGAACAGCATCAACAGGTCTTGCACCGGCTCGGCATTTTGTCGCTGCAGCGGAAAAGGTGGACGCACGGAGAAATCCGGTTCCAGTTCGCTTTGAAGAACAACGCGCTGTTAGCCAACGTGCTCATGGAATCGAACTATAACATGGCCAATCTGCTGTCTGCGAATAAGCCCGCCGCCGGAAGGAGATGACAGGGCGGTTCGCCGAAAAAAGAAGCTGTTTGCGACGAGGCAAACAGCTTCTTTTTACATCATCGATGCGTGTGCCGAGACTTACTTCACGAATTTGCTCGCCAACTGCTGTTCGGCGATTTGTACGAGACGACGGGTGATGTGGCCTCCGATCGCACCGGTGTCGCGGGTGGCCATAAAGCCCATGTAACCGTCTTGAGGGATTTGAATGCCGAGTTCTTGCGCGATTTCATACTTCATCTGATCCAGTGCCTGTTCGGCCTGAGGGACGACAAGCACGTTGCTGGAGCGGCTTTGGCCTCTTGCCATCGTTATCACCTCCAGTACGTATTATGGACGGAAAGCGGAAATCTACACGACCTATGGGTTGGTAATAATCGCCATGGAAGGCGGCGGCCCGAATTTCTCATCTTGCGCGGCAAATCGAAGAAAAGGAGAGCGGCGCGCCTTTGACTTTCCGCGCCTTTCGGTTATAATGATGGCTGATATGATGAATCTGCCAACGCAATGACGGGAAAGAGTAGGCGTTTGTGCCGCTGGGCAGAGAGCCGGTGGTCGGGTGCGAACCGGCAGCGGGCCTTGCGCCGAATGGGTCCCGGAGCGAGAGCCGAACCCCGCGCCGTGCCGCCGGCGGCGCGGCCGCAAGTAGGCTCTACGGCTGTTCCCCGTTAACGGAACCGGGAGGTTTCCGGCATCATGCTTCTTTTTCATGGTGCGGAAACGAATGAGGGTGGCACCACGGCATTTCGTCCCTTGCGGGCGGATGCCGTTTTTTGTTTGGCGGAAACACAAATCGACGAAACGGGAGGAAAAAGGGATGAAACGCGTACTTTCGGGCATTCAGCCGAGCGGAAAGCTCACCCTCGGCAACTACATCGGAGCGCTGCAAAACTTCGTCAAACTGCAGGAGGATCACGAATGCTTTTTCATGGTGGTGGATATGCACGCCGTCACCGTGCCGCAGGAGCCGGAGGCGCTCCGCGAGCAAACCGAGTCCGTCGCGGCCCTGTTCATCGCGGCCGGCATCGATCCGGCCAAGTCGACCGTTTTTCTGCAGTCCCATGTGCCGGCGCACGCCATGCTCGGCTGGCTGATGACGACCCAGACGTACATGGGCGAATTGGAGAGGATGACCCAGTACAAAGACAAATCCGCGGGCAAGGAATCGGTCGGCGCGGGGCTGTTCGTGTATCCGTCCCTGATGGCGGCGGACATCCTGCTGTACAACGCCGATCTCGTTCCCGTCGGCGACGACCAGAAGCAGCATCTCGAGCTGACGCGAGATTTGGCCGAGCGCTTCAACCGCAAGTACGGCGATACGTTCACGATACCCGAGCCCTACATTCCGAAAGTGGGCGCGCGCATCATGTCCCTGGACGACGCGTCGAAAAAGATGAGCAAAAGCAATCCCAATCCCGGCAGCTACATCGCCCTGCTCGATCCGCCGGACGAGATCCGAAAGAAAATCGCGCGGGCCAAGACCGATTCCGGGCGGGAAATCCGCTTCGACCCCGAAAATAAACCGGAAGTGAGCAATCTGATCACGATTTACGCCAACTGCGCGGGGATCTCGGTGCAGGAGGTGGAGGCGCGCTACGAGGGGCAGGGCTACGGCCAGTTCAAAAAGGACCTGGCGGAACGGGTCATCGAGGTGCTGGAGCCGCTGCAGCGGAGGTACCGGGAAATCCGGGCCTCTGGGGAAATCGGCCGCATTCTGAAGGCCGGTGCCGAGCGGGCCGGAGCCGTCGCGGCAAAGACGCTGCGCGACGCGATGGAGAAAATGGGTTTCCTGCTTCCGTGATGACAGGAAAAAATCCGCAGGACAAGGCGTGAAGAAATTGGTGACATTTGCCGAATACCGCGTGTCTCCGCAAAACAGGGAGCAATATTTAAAAAGGATGGCTTCCGCGAAAAGCGAATATCCCGGCATGACGCTGCTGGAGAGCGGCGACGCGCCGGGACTGTTCGTGGAAGTGTGGCGGGGAGCCGCCAAAGAAGCGCTGTGGCGCGACATCGAACCGTGGATCGAGGGCGGCCGGGAAAAGATGAAGGTGTGGCGATTTTTCGAAGTGTTCGACGGTCAGTAGGGATACGTATATTGAAGCGGCTCGTCGAAGGTGATGTAGTCGAGGTTGACCATCAGCAGGAGGTAACGCGTGCCCGTTTGCGGATCGCTGATGATGATGTGGTCGCGTCCGGCCGCTTCCAGCACGCCGCGGAACACCTTGGCGTTCCACTCCGAATTGTTTTCGAAGGTCATGTAAATGGTGGCGGTTTTCCCCAGGTTCAGCCGCAAAATGTTTTCAATGAACGATTGCTCCATCGGCAGCATGCCGGGGGGCGTCGGCATTTGGCTTCCCGTGCCGCCAGAGCCGGGTATTTGGGAGCCCTGGGCCGGCGGAGGGGGCATGACGGCGCCGGATAAAGCCCCGCCCATCGCGCCGGGAGTCTGGCCCGGCATCCAGCCGAAGAACGAGCTTCCTTGCCCTGCCGGCCTCGCGCCCCCAGGCCATGCGTATGCGTAAGGATCGCTTAACATCACGAATTCCTCCTTCACCCGAATTGATCAATGCACGCCGTAAACCGCCGGACAGTTCTCGTAATCCGGAATAAAAAAACAATGCGACTTGTATCTTCCGGAATGTCTCTGATTGTACCACTCAGGCGGACATTCGCCTTCGGGACGGAAAAACCACAGCGCGAATTCGGCCGGATGCAGCCTCTCGCCGTTGATGACTCTTTTCGCCAGCCGGATGTCGCGATCGCGCGCCCTTTGGTAGAAATATCCCTTCTGCACGGCTTCGAATCCGCCCGGGCTCTGATACACCATCTGCGGGATCGTGCGGATCCCGATGAAATCGAGGCAGTTGGCGCGAACCCGGTTCACGCCGACGTTGCCGACCATCAGCATGCCCTGTTCCCCTTCTCCTTCCGCCTCGGCGCGCATCAACCTTGCCAGCAGTTTCGCGTCCTCGCTGTTGGCCTTGACGACCGCCATGGCTCATGCCACCTTCCTNTGCCCNGCCGTCTTGGGCGTTCATCACATTAACCAGTGTATTGCGCCGTATGGGCGATGGTTCCGCTTNGCGCGCAAAAATGGGCGTTTTCAGGTTTGACGTATTTCGCACAATGCGGCGTCGAACATTGTAAACCGCGGCCCGGTTGTGTATCATAAAGGAAGCTGCTAGGAGGGAAACAGGCCTGTGATCCGCGATTACATCCAACTTACAAAGCCGGGCATCCTGCGATCCAATCTGCTCGCCGCCTTCGCCGGTTTCTGGCTGGCGTCGGCCTGGTCGGTGGACTTGGTTCTTCTTGCGCTTACGCTGCTCGGAACGCTTTTGGTGATGGCTTCCTCCTGTGTGTTCAACAACTTTCTGGACCGGGATTTGGACATCAAGATGGCGCGCACCAGGAACCGGGCGCTGCCCGCCGGGCGCCTGCCGGCGAAACATGTGCTGATTTACGGCGGCGTGCTCGGCGCCCTCGGCCTGCTTGTCCTGCTCCTCGGGACCAATCCGCTCTCCGCGCTGCTCGGCGCCGCGGGCATGTTCGTCTATGTGGTTCTGTATACGATGTGGCTGAAACGCAGTTCGACGCTCAGCACGGTGATCGGCGCCTTTTCCGGAGCAATGCCGCCGGTGATCGGCTACACGGCGGTCAGCGGGACGATGGACACCGGCGCGTGGCTGCTGTTTGCGGTGATGTTTCTTTGGCAGCCGCCGCATTTTTGGGCGCTGGGCATCCGCAGGATCGACGATTACCGGGCGGCCGGCTTCCGCATCCTGCCGGTGGTCAAAGGCATCCGCCGCACCAAAATCCAGATGATCCCGTACGTGGCGCTTTTGATTCCGGCGACGGCTCTTTTTTATTACCGGCATTACACGGGCATCATCTATTCCGTTGTCGGCGTGCTGATGAGCGCCATCTGGCTGGCGCATTGCATTGCCGGACTTTGGACGAAAAACGAGCAGGGCTGGGCGAAATTCTCGTTTCTGTATTCCGTGAATTATCTGGTCGTCACGTTTCTGGTCATGATCGCCAACACGGCGGGCAGATAAACAAAAAGGTCCAATCGCAAACAAGAAATGCGGCAGGGAATGAGGGGAGAGAAAACGGAGATGGCATTTTTGAAGCGGCAGTGGTTCCCCTTGACGCTCGCGGCGCTGGTCGTCGTGATCGCGCTGTTGTGGTGGAAACCGTGGCAAACCGGCGGTGAGCCGCTGCAAGTTTTCGGACCGGCGGCGGATTTCGAACTGGAGCATGTCGACGGGCGGCAGGTGAAGCTGTCCGATTTCGAAGGCAAGGCGCGGCTTGTGTATTTCTTCTTTTCCTATTGCCCGGACGTGTGTCCGCCGACCACGGCCATGCTGGCCAGGGTTCAGGAAAATTTGAAAAAGGAAGGCCTGTTCGGCGAGCGGGCGGTCATCTTCTCGATTTCCTTCGATCCGGAGCGCGACACGCCGGAGCGGCTGAAGGAATTTTCCGGCGTTTTCGGCGCCGATCCGGCCGGCTGGCTCTTCCTGCGCGGCGATGAGGCGTACATTCAAAATCTGGCCAGGGACGGCTACAAAATTGCGATCATCAAGGACAGCGCAGGCAACTTCATGCATCAAAACTATATCGTGCTTGTGGATCCGGAAGGCCAAATCCGCAAGTGGTACAACGTGGGTGATCCGGAAGCGTCGGCGGAGACTGTGATCGCGGAAATTACCCGGGATATGAAGCGGTTGGCTTCATGAAGCTGCTTCAAATTCTGATTCACAACATCATGCCGCTGGCCGTCATGATCGGCACGGGCATGCTCGTGCAGCGGAAGTTCGGCCTCGACATCCGCACGTTGTCCAAACTGACCTTTTATCTGTTTTCTCCGGCGGTAATTTTCAAGATGCTGTACGAGGCTCAGCTGACCTACGAGTTCATGTTTCAGGTGCTGGCCTTCTTCGCGGTGTTCATCGTGCTCCTTTACGGCGCGGCGGAGATCGTAATTCGCCTGCGGCGCTATCAGGGCGGCATGCCCGGCGCCTTTCGCAACAGCGTGATCTTTTACAACAGCAACAATTACGGGCTTCCGCTCAATCAGCTGGTGTTCGGCGGCAACCCGTACACGATGGCGGTGCAGATCATCATCATGATGATGATGAACGTTTTGCCGTTCACATACGGCATTTACAGCGTCAACGCGCACCGGATGTCGTTGCGGCAAAGCCTGCGGCAGATCGCGGCGATGCCCGTCATCTACGTCATTCCGGCCGCCTTTTTGCTGAAATGGACGAATGTCGCCGTGCCGGAACCGATCTACATTCCGATCAATTATTTGGCGGACGGATTTTTGGCCGTCGCGCTCCTGACCCTCGGCGTTCAGCTCGCCTCGATCAAATGGAACATCCGCGGGGACGTGCTGCTCTCCAGTTTTCTGCGTTTGTGCATTGCGCCGGCGCTCGGTGCGCTGGTGGTCTGGGCGATGGGAATCCGGGGAGAGATGGCCGCGGCGCTCATCCTGTCCTGCGCCGTTCCGACCTCCCTGACCAGCTCGCTGCTCGCCGTCGAGTTCGGCAATGAGCCGGAATTCGCCTCGCAGGCGGTGCTGGTTTCAACCGCCCTCAGTCTGGTCACGATTGCGGCGGTCATTTATGTGCTCGGTTATGTATTCGGCATTTAGGTATGCGGCGAGATCGGTTTTTTCCAAACGTTCGATCAAGTATTCGTCCGGAGTGCCCTCGACGCCGGCATACCCTTTGTTCGTGTGCAGATGGATCGCATCCGGGAAGGCATCGCGCAGCATTGCGCGAATTTTTTTGCCGCGGGTGTCGTTGTCGGTGAAAATATAGACGTCGCGGTCTCCCGCGATCCGTTTCAGTTTCGCGAGGCGTTCCTCGCCGGGGGTGCCGAAGGTGCAGCAGATGTCGACGGCGCCTTTGCGCAGCAGTTTCTCCAGTTTGATCTTGTCGTTTTTGCCTTCCACGATGATGACGGGAATCATATCGGATCATCTCCATCGGTTCCGGGACAAATCTCCCGTTTCTCGGTATAATGGCTTTAGCGGAACGCTAACCGTGAAGGAGGAAGCGGATGGAACAGCTCATCGCTTTCGCGCAGGAACGATGGTTCGTCATTTTGCTTGCAATTGCTGTTATACTCATCATCGTCAAGGTTGTCAAAAGCATTGTCAAGTGGCTGATCATCCTGTTGATCGCCGCCCTGCTGCTGTTGTACGGCTTCCAGTACGCCCCGGAGATCGGGGAGATCGTGCCCGGTCTCGCCGCAGGACCGGCGGACGGGGCCGCCGGGGGCGCCATCGGCGTCAGCGGGAAATGAGCGCCGTCAAGTTTGCCCAAGCGGATTGGTTTCTCGGCGGACATCGCCGGAGTCGCGGGGCGCCGGACCTTTAAAACCCGTCGAACCGGTTTTTTCGCGAGTCGTCGCCGATGTTCGCCTCCGCGCACAGCATCCGCCTTTCTTTAAAGCACGCCAACCGGTTTACCGAGAGAACAACGCCAACGGGAAGGGCTTGCCATGAAGGGAGAACTGCTCGAAAACCAGCAAGATCAGGCCGAGAAGGAGGCCGTTCGCAAGCGGCACTTCGTGTTCCGGCTGAACGTGTTTTTCTTCGTCACGTTTCTTTTGTTTTCCGTCCTCGTCGTGCAGCTGGCGTTTTTGCAATTCGTGCAGGTGGACGAGATGAGGGCGAGGGAGGAGACGGAAAGCACGATCAGCATCACGATCGCGCCCATCCGCGGCAACATTTTCGACCGCAACGGCTATCCCATCGCTTATACGGAATCGACGCAGTCGCTTTTTTACCGCGCCGAGCGGGGCGCCGATCCGGATCAGGTCATCGCCCTGGCATACAGGCTGGCCGACATTTTTGCCATATACGGCGAACCGGAAAAGGCGCTTTCCGCGTCGGACATCATCAAACGGATGGATGTCGGGTACGACCTGAACAAACGGTTTACGAAGGCGCCGGGGTATTTGTCCCAGCCGAGGCGGATTAAGGAAAGCCTTTCGCAGCGGGAGATCGCCTACATCCTCGAGCACCGCGACGAGCTGCGGGGCGTCGAGATCGTGGAGGAGAGCATCCGCCGCTACGATCCGGACACGATCGCCGTGCAGCTCATCGGATATTTGCGCGAATACGGGACGGCCAGCAATCCGAACCAGGCCGCTTATTTGAGCAAATACCGGGAAAACAACGAACAGCAGCGCTATCTGCCCGACGAATACGTCGGCTACGACGGGCTGGAGTTCATGTATCAGGACGTGCTGCGCGGAACGAACGGCAAAAAGACGTATCGCATCGACGCCCGCCAGAAAATCGTCGGCACGCATTCGGTGGAGTATCCGAGGAAGGGCAACAACCTGATTTTGTCGCTGCACAAGGACGTGCAGCTCGCCGCGGAAAACGCGATTCTCGAGCATCTGGAATGGCTGCGCGGCGAAGAAGGGAAGACTTACAACAAATCCGGCACTCAAGCCGTTGCCGGCTATGCCGTGGCCATGGAAGTGGAAACCGGGCATGTGGTGGCGATGGCCAGCATGCCGGATTACGACACGAACGTATGGCGCGGCGGAATCACGACGACCAAAGACTATCAGGAAATTCAGTTCAGGGTGTCCAACGGCGCCATCCGCGAGCGGTATGCCGATCTGCCGGACGGCGAGCACAGCAGGCATCCGACTTCCCTCGTGCCGCCGGGCTCGACGATGAAGCCGCTGACGGTGCTCATCGGCCTGAACGAGGGCGTCATCACTCCGAAAACGAAATATGTGGACCGCGGCTTCTTCGCCTTCGGCCGGGACGGATCGAGGATTAAGAACTCGGGCGGGACCGCGTTCGGCACCCTGGATCCGGCAAGCGCGATCCGCCGTTCCTCCAACGCCTTTATGGCCGAAATGGTGGGCAACGCGCTGTACCGCAAATATCCCAATCCCGTGGAAATATGGGACAGCTACATGAAGCAATTCGGGCTCGGCGTTTCGACGGAGAGCGGATTGCCCGGCGAAAGCGCCGGAGACGCGTATTACTTCAAAACGGCCAAGGATGCGAGCGAGCAGGCCGCCATGGTATTTGCCTCGTTCGGACAGCAGGGACGCTACACCGCGCTGCAGCTGGCGCAGTACGCGACGATGCTGGCCAACCGGGGCAAGCGGCTCAAACCGCAATTTGTGCGGGAGATCACCGACTACGAAGGGCATTTGATCGAGCGTTTCGACCAGCCGATCGTCCTGAACGAAGTGGACATTCCGGACGAATATTGGGATGTCGTCGAGGAAGGCATGGAGACGAGCGTGTCGTACGCCTTCTCCGATTTCCCTTACGATTTCCGCCGCAAAACGGGCACGTCCGAGTCCGACATCGCCGGCCGGCGCGTCGAGAACGCCGTGTTCATCGCCTACGCGCCGCGGAAAAATCCGAAGCTGGCCGTCGCCGTGGTCGTACCCGAAGGCGGCTTTGGCAGCTGGGGAGCGGCGCCCATCGCGCGCAAAATTTTTGACGCCTATGACAAGTATATCGGGTTGCAGTGACCGCCGGGCGGATCGTTTTCGAACCGCCGGGCTCGTTTCCCGTCCGAAAAGGGGCGGGATTTTTTTTTGTCCCGCCATTCATCGCCAGAACAGTCAGGTCAGGCATCTCGCAACATCCCCTGTCCGCCGTTGCTCCTCTGCAAATGCCCCGGGCGAAGTTTTGGTCCGGCAAATAAATGTTGCACAAGAGAAACTTTGTTGTATATAATCTAAAAAAAGGCGTCGAAACAAAAAACATGCACTGATAAAACTTATGTTTTCGATGCGCCTTATCGAACCGTTACAAACCGAAGACAGAGAGGGAGAGTGGAGATGGCAAAGGGAAAGACGGCGCTTCTCGCCGCGCTCGCGGCGTTCATCGCAATTTCGTCCGGGTGCTCCGGCGCGGACGAAAGGGACCCGGCGGCCGACGGCGTGATCGAAGTGACAACCACCATCGGCATGATCACCGACATCGTCAAAGAGGTCGGCGGCGAACGGGTTCGCGTCACCGGACTCATGCCGGCGGGCGTCGATCCCCATCTGTACAAAGCGACGCAGGGCGATATTCGCCGGCTGGAGCAGGCCGAAATCATCTTTTACAACGGATTGCATCTGGAGGGCAAGATGGCCGAGGTCCTTCAGGAGATGGGAAAGAAGAAACCGGCGATCCCGGTGGCGGAAAACATTCCGAAGGAGCGGCTGATTGCCGCCGCGCCGAATTCGGGCACGGAATACGATCCCCATGTCTGGTTTGACGTGGAGCTGTGGATGATCGCCGTCGAAGCGGTGCGGGACGGACTTGCGGCGATCGATCCGGGCTACGGGGACTTTTACGCGCGCAATGCGGAAGATTATCTGGCGAAGCTCGCCGAATTGCACCGCTACGTGCAGGAGCAAATCAACTCGATTCCGGAGCGGTCGCGGGTGCTTGTCACCGCCCATGATGCCTTCGGCTATTTCGGCAGAGCCTACGGGATAGAAGTGCGGGGATTGCAGGGCATCAGCACGGCGTCCGAAGCCGGCACGAAGGATGTGACCGACCTGCGCGATTTCCTGGTGGAGAGGAAAATCAAAGCCATTTTCGTCGAATCCAGCGTGCCGCAGGACTATATGCAGGCCGTCGTCGAAGGCGCAAGGGAAAAGGGGCACGAGATCGTCATCGGCGGCGAGCTGTTCTCCGACGCCATGGGCGAGGAGGGCACGCCGGAAGGGACGTACATCGGCATGGTCAGACACAACGTCGACACCATCGTCGGCGCGTTGAAATAATTCGCATCCCGGGGAGGGAGAATCGATGGAAGCCGGAACAAGTCCGCTCAAAGTTGAGCATTTGACCGTCGCATACCAGAAAAAGCCGGTCCTCACCGACGTTTCCTTCGCGGTGCCGGAGGGAAAGCTGATCGGCATCGTCGGTCCGAACGGCGCCGGCAAGTCCACGCTGATCAAGGCGGTGCTCGGCCTCGTTCCGAAGGTGGCCGGACAGGTGAGCATTTACGGCCGCCCGTACGACAAGCTGCGCGGCGCCGTCGGCTACGTGCCGCAGCGCGAATCCGTCGATTGGGATTTTCCGACGAACGCGCTGGACGTCGTCATGATGGGGCGCTACGGGCATCTTGGCTGGTTCAGGCGGCCGGGCGCCCGTGAGCGGGAAATCGCCATGGACTGTCTGGCCAAAGTGGGCATGGCCGAATATGCCGACCGGCAGATCAGCAGGCTGTCCGGCGGCCAGCAGCAGCGGGTGTTTTTGGCCAGAGCGCTGGCCCAGGATGCCAGGCTGTACCTGATGGACGAACCGTTCGCGGGCGTCGACGCCGCCACGGAGAAGGCGATCGTCACGCTGCTCGGGGAACTGAAAAAGAAGGGGAAAACGGTGCTGGTCGTCCATCACGATTTGGCCACCGTCCCCGAATATTTCGACTGGGTGATGCTCCTGAACGGCCGGCTGATCGACTTCGGTCCGACCGGCGAGGTGTTTCACCGCGACAATCTGCAGCGCACGTACGGAGGCAAGCTGGCGATACTGGACGGCCGCAGCCCGGCGTTGATCGTTCCGGGGAGGTGAGCGCATGTTTCAGTGGCTGGAAGTGTTCCGCGACCCGAATACGCAGTGGATATTGGCGGCATGCTCGCTGCTCGGACTGAGCAGCGGCGTTCTCGGCAGCTTCGCCTATTTGAGGAAACAAAGCCTGATGGGCGACGCGCTGGCCCATGCCGCGCTGCCGGGCGTTTGCATCGCCTTCATGCTGACCGGCGTCAAGTCGATCCTTTATTTTCTGATCGGGGCCGGTATCGCCGGCGTGATCGCCACCTTCGGCATCGGCTATTTGACGAGAAACACGCGGATCAAGCAGGACACGGCGCTCGGCCTCGTGCTGTCGCTGTTCTTCGGAATCGGCATCGTGCTCTTGACGCGCATTCAACACAGCGGGAGCGGCAATCAAAGCGGGCTCGACAAATTTCTGTTCGGGCAGGCGGCTTCCCTGGTGCGCTCCGACGTGGCGGTGATGATCACAATGTCCGCATTTTTGCTCGCGGTTTGCTTTATGCTTTTCAAAGAATTCAAACTGATCAGCTTCGATCCCGGGTTTGCGCGGGGCATCGGATATCCCGTCGCGCTGCTGGAACAACTCCTCATGTTTCTGCTCGTCGTCGCCGTGGTCGTCGGCATCCAGGCCGTCGGCGTCGTGCTGATGGCGGCCTTGCTCATCACGCCGGCCGTTTCGGCGCGGTACTGGACCGACAGGCTGGGCGTCATGGCGGTCCTGTCCGGAATTTTCGGCGCTTTCAGCGGCGCGGCCGGAACTTTGCTCAGCACGGCGGCGAACCATCTGCCGACGGGTCCGCTGTGCGTGCTCGCGGCCACCTTCCTGTTTATCGTATCCGTGCTTGCCGGCCCGAAGCGGGGAATGCTGGCCAAGGCGCGCCTGCGCATGGCGGCGAGGCGCGAGCTTGGGAAAAAGCAAAGCGTTCCCGCCGCGGAAGGAGGCGGCGCATGATGAGCCATATCATCATCATGGCCACCGGAGCTCTGGCCGCGGCCGTCTGCGCGCTGCTCGGCTGCTTCCTGATTTTGCGGCGGATGGCGATGATCGGCGACGCCATCAGCCACTCGGTGCTTCCCGGCATCGTGATCGCCTTCCTGCTAAGCGGTTCGAGAGATTCGCTGCTGATGATGTTCGGAGCCTCCGTCATCGGACTTTTGACCGTGTTTTTCATCCAGATGTTCAGGCAGGGCGGCGTGCAATCGGACGCTTCCATCGGCGTCGTGTTCACCTCGCTGTTTGCCGTCGGCGTGATTCTGGTCAGTCTGTACACGAGGCGAATCGACCTCGATCTGGACTGCGTGCTGTACGGGGAAATCGCCTATGTGCCGTTCCAGACCATCGATCTTTTCGGTTTCGGCGTGCCCAAGGCGACGTTCGGCCTTGCGCTGACCTTTCTCGTCTGCGCCGTCGTCGTCGGCCTGTTTTACAAGCAATTCAAAATCTGTTCCTTCGATCCGGCACTGGCCGCGGCGCTCGGCATTCCGGCCGCCTTTTTCCATTATCTGCTGATGGGCCTCGTGTCGCTGGCGACGGTGTCGTCCTTTGAAAGCGTGGGCGCCATCCTCGTCGTCGGGATGCTCGTGGTGCCCGCCGCCGCGGCTTATCTCCTGGTGGAAAGCCTCGCCAAAATGATCGGCCTCGCCATGCTGCTGGGCGTGCTGAGCTCCGTCTTCGGCTACGGGCTGGCGTATGTGCTTGACGCTTCCATCGCCGGCTCGATGATTGCCGTATCCGGCATATTCTTCCTTGCGGCGCTCATGTTTTCGCCGGCGCACGGCGTCCTGCTGCGCAAGCGCAGGTTGCAGCGGCCGGCGGAGGGATGAAATTCATCCCCATCCGGCGAGCAGAGTCGCCGCGATAAAAACGATCTGCAGCACGGTGCGGGGCAGAAGTTTCGGGACGGGACGGCCGCCGATGGACAGTTTTTCCTTTGCCGCGCGCACGTTGGCGGGGAACATCGCAACCATGAGCAGGGCCAGACAGACGGATGCCGCTCGGGAGGTGAAGGGAATGAGGATGCCGATTGCGCCGGCAATCTCCAGCCATCCGGTAATCGTTACGATCCGGTCCGGCTTCGGGAAGGCGGGAGGCACCATGCGAATCAGGTCGGGACGCCGTTTGCCCCAATGAGCCGACGCGGTAACCAGCAGCATTGCGGCAACGGCAACCCGCAGCGAATTGGACCAGCCCGTGAAATAAGGAATGCCGGCAAGGCCAAGCAATTGACCCAAAAGAAAAACGGCGACAAGGACATAGAATGGAACCATACGGGGGACCTCCTTGTTTTCAAAAATGAAATGTGGAACGCCTTGCCTTTGCCGAAGGCTTACGGCTTTTCCCTCTGCTCTTGGACGGCGGGGGCGGATTGCAAAATTTCGGCCATGAACGCCGCCGCGTCTTCAGCGGCAAGCGTCGCCGGTGCGCCGGGGATCAAGGAACGGACGCGCAAGCCCAAGGTCATCAGGACAAAAAGTTCGGCCGTTCGCCCGGCATCAACCGATGCCGGAATGACGCCGTGCCGCTGGCCGGTCTCGATCCAGGTTCCGGACAGCCGGACGGACCGTTCGTAATACGACCGCAGCGCATCGGCCACCGCGGGGTCGTCGGCTTTGCCGAGCAGGTAAATCATCGCTTTGTTTGTGACGTCCTCCCGGCGGTCGTAAGCCCGGAGGCTTTCCGCAATTTTGCCCATCGGCCCCGCAAAGTCCCGGCTTTGCCCGACTGCTTCCATGAATCGCCGGTTCGTCTCTTCGAGCCGCTCCTGCAGCAGCCGGAGGAACAGTTCGTCTTTGTTTTTTACGTAGTGAAAAATGGCCCCTTTCGACAAGCCCGACCGCTCCATAATGTCCTGAATTCTCACGGCGTGACAGCCTTTCTCCCGGATGAGCGCTTCGGTCGTTTCGAGCAGGAGCCGGGTCGTCTGCAGTCTGCGTTCTTCCTGTTTCAACGCGCTTCCTCCGTTCTTCCTTTATTTGTTATAAACCAATTATAAAAACCGACCGTCGGTTTGTAAATAAAAAATTTTACTTTTAATTCCTTTTTGTCCTTAAAATTGCCGGGATGTCCAAAATGCGGCCCGGCGTTTTGTCGTAAACGAAAAATTGTCGTATTATTAGAGTATTGCATGATAAAGTGGGAGATACCGGTTAAAGAGGAGTGGAAGCATGCCGGCATACCGCCTGATAGCGCTGGATATGGACGGGACGCTGCTCGACGACGACAAGCGGATTCCGCGGGAGAACGTCGAATGGATCCGCAAGGCGGCGGACGCCGGGGTCGCCGTATGCCTGGCCACCGGCAGGGGGAGGCACGACATTCTTCCTTACTTGAACGAACTCGGGCTTTCCACGCCCTTCGTCGCAGTCAACGGCAGCGAAGTGTGGCGCGGGCCGGATCGGCTTCACCGCAGGGTGACAATGGAAGCCGAAACCGTCATCCGGCTGCGCGAACTGGCCGTCCGCTACGGCGTCTGGTACTGGGGGACCGTCGTCGGGCGGTCGTTCTACAGGCACGACTGGCCGGACGACGCCGAAAACCAAACCTGGCTGAAATTCGGCTTCTACACCGAGGACGGCAAAATTCTCTCCGAACTCATCGAGCAGGTCTCGGCCTGGGGAACACTGGAAATATCGAACTCCGATCCGAACAACATCGAGCTGAATCCGCTCGGCATCCACAAAGGGAACGGACTTATCGAGCTGTGCGGGATTATCGGTTGCAGGCCGGAAGAAACGGTGGCCGTCGGCGACAGCCTGAACGACGTGCACATGATCCGCGCCGCCGGACTCGGCGTGGCCATGGGAAACGCGCAGGAAGCGGTGAAGGAAGTCGCCGACGCCGTCACCACCTCCAACGGACGGGCCGGGGTGGCGGAGGTCATACGCCGCTATGTCCTGGTTTGACGCCGCCCGGATGCGGATTCACATTTGCGGCTTGCATGCCGGAAGGGCAGTGGGGGCATGAAAAAAGACACCTTGATCCGGGGCACGATCATCCTCGCCGTCGCCGCGCTGGTCGCGAGGGTGCTGGGCGTCATGCAAAAGGTGCCGCTCAAGCACCTTTTGGGCGACTACGGCATGGCGACATACGGCATCGCTTATAACATCTATTTCGTGCTGCTCATCGTCGCCACGGCCGGCATCCCGAGCGCGCTCAGCAAGCTGATCTCGGAGCGCCTGGAAACGGGGCGGCCCGACGATGCGGCCCGCATTTACCGGGCCGCGGTTGTTTTCGCGCTGTCCGGCGGCATCTTGATCGCGGCGCTGCTGTTCATCTTCGCGCCGGTTTACGCCGAATGGGCCGACGATCCCGACGCCTCCCTGGCGATCAGGGCGCTGGCGCCGGCGCTGACCATTTTCCCGCTCATCGCCATCATGCGCGGGTACTTTCAAGGCCTGCAGTACATGACCGCAGGCGGACTCTCGCAAATTTTCGAGCAGATTTTGCGCGTTTTGACCGCCGTGCTGCTTGCCTGGCTGCTCTTGGCGCTTGGTTTCAGCCACAGGGCGGCGGTGGCCGGCGCTTCGTTCGGCGGCGTGATGGGCGCCGTGGCCGCCCTTGCGGTGATGCTGTATTATTCGGCCAAGTTCCGCAAAGCCGGCGGCTTGGCCGCGGCTGCCCGGCCCGCGGGCGAAGCGGGCGGGCGCCCGGCGGCCGGAGCGGGCGGCGGCCTGACGATGACGGAAAGCTACAAACTGATTTTCGCCTACTCGATTCCGATCACCTTCGCCGCGATGGCCGTGCCGCTGATCAACGTCATCGATTCTTCGACGGCGATTCCGCTGCTCAAAGGCGCGCTCGGATTCGAAGAGGCCAAGGTGTCCCTGGGCATTTTAACCGGAAGGGCGCAATCCCTGGCCGGCATTCCCGTCATATTGGCGATTGCGCTCAGCCAAAGCGCGATCCCCGTTCTTTCTTCGGCTTTTGCGCGCGGCGATTTGGACGAAGTCGGCCGCAAGGCGTCCCAGGCGATGTGGCTCTCCGTCGTCGCGGGGCTCGGCACCGTCGTCGTCATGGCCGCCGCGGCGAGGCCGGTCAACGGCCTCTTGTTCGGCGACACGGAAGGCACGGACATCGTGTTTCTGCTGATATTGACGTCGATGCTGCAAATCGTCATGATGACGACCTCGTCGGTGATGACGGGACTCGGGGCGATGAGCCGATCCGCCGTCCACGTCTATGTCGGGATCGCCGTGAAGCTGCTCTTGCTGCTGCTCCTTGCGCCGCGGATCGGCATGTACGGCCTGATCGCTTCGACAGCCTGCTGTTTTGCCGTCATCGCGGTGCTCAATCTGCGCCATATCCGCTCCCGTGTGAGGCTGCGTGTGCTGGGCCGGGCATGGGCCGGGCTGGCCGGAACGTCCGCCATCGCCTTCGCGGCCGCCTATGCCGCCGATGCACTGCTGGCCGCCTACGCGAACCGGTTCGCGCCCGCGCTCGGGTATTTGCTGCATGCGATCCTGGTTTGCGGATTCGCCGCCCTTCTGTACGCGGCGCTGCTCATGGTGTTCAAGGTGGCGGGCGAAGAGCAGCTCGCCTGGATTCCCGGCAGGCTCGGCCGCTGGGCAAGGCGTTTGGCCCGTCTCGTTTGACTTGAAGCCGCCGGCGTGTTATAACGGTGACAACGTTAAATCCCCGGAGGTGGGTGTTCCATGCAGGATGTGGAATCGGTGGAGCAGTTTGAGCGGGAGATCGGAGACAGCCGGCCGACAGTGGCTGTTTTCAAAACGGACTGGTGCCCGGATTGCAAGTTCATCGAGCCGTTCATGCCGGAGGTCGTGGAGCAGTATCACGACATGAATTTCATTGCGGTGAATCGCGACCGGTTTCCGGAATTGTTCGAGCGGCTGAGCGTGATCGGCATTCCCAGTTTTATTGTCTTTCGCCGGGGACAGGAGCTCGTCCGGTTTGTCAGCAAGCTGCGCAAAACACGGGAGGAAGTCGAGCAGTTCCTGGACCGGGCCAGAGCGGTGGCCGCGGCGCTGCCGGCAAACGCCCGGCAAGCGCAGCCGGAAGCGTAATCCTTCGACAGATGGTGAAACGAGCCCGCGCAAATGCGCGGGTTTTCTCGTTTTCCCGCGCCGCCTCATTTTCGTAACAGCTTGGCAATGGCAATGCTCCCGGATAACCGCTATAATGGGATTTGGTATATGCCGTTTTGAGTCCGCTGATCATGCCAAAGTAGGTGAACATCTTGCAATCATTCCTCAAACGGCTGGCTTTCGCCAACGCGATCGGCATGTTTCTTGTGCTCATCGGCGGCGCGCTCGTGACGAAGACCGAATCGGGCAGGGGCTGCGGGGATGACTGGCCGCTTTGCAACGGAAGATTCGTGCCGGCCTATACCCTGGAGTCGATGATCGAATACAGCCACCGCTTCGTTTCCGGCATCGTCGGCATACTGGTGCTGGTGACGGCGGTGGCGATGTACCGCGCTTACGGACGCCGCAGCGAACCGTTCGCCTATGCCCTCGGTTCGCTTGTTTTTACCGGGATTCAGGCCGTGCTCGGCGCGATGGCCGTCAAATGGGAACAGTCCGCGGCGGTGATGGCGCTGCATTTCGGCATCTCCATGGTCGCCCTGGCGTTTACGCTGCTCCTTGCCGCCGCGGTGTGGAGAAGCGCGTCTCCGCCGGAGCGCAACGTGCTCTCCGGCGCGGTAAAACCCGGTTTTCGCCGCTATGTGTGGTTCGCGACACTGTACAGCTATGTCGTGGTCTACATCGGCGCGTACGTGCGCCATACGGAATCGCACAGCGGCTGCAGCGGCTGGCCGCTTTGCAACGGCGCGCTCGTTCCCGAACTTTCCGGTCCGACCCTGATTGCGTTTGCGCACCGGATTGCCGCCGTGCTGCTGTTTGCGGTCATTTTCATACTGTTTGTGCTGACCCGGAAAAATTACGGCCACATTTCCGAGCTCAGGCTCACCTCCGGCCTGTCGCTGCTGTTCATCACCCTGCAGGTGATGAGCGGAGGACTCATCGCCTACACGATCGGCAACCAGGAGGTCTATATTTTCGTCAGTCTTTTGCATTCCGCGATCATCTCCACGCTGTTCGCCCTGCTCAGCTACATGAGCATCCGGGTGTGGCAGCTGAGGGGCACCCGGCAGGCGCCGGACCGGGGAGAGCGGATGTGACGGATTTTCCGCCGGCGTCCGGTCCCGGCCGGTTTGCGATTCGAAATGGAGGAGCCGCCTTTGCTGAGATCGATTTTTAACGAGGAACGCAGACGGGACGAAGGGCTGCTGCAAAAAACGAATCGGGCCATCGAACTGTTCGGCAGACGTCTGCGCGAGCTGCATCCGTGCGACAAACCGGTGCCGGCAAAATGGATCCGGCTCGACCTTTGGGCGGAAAGCCTGAAAAGCACGCTGAACGAGCTGGAACAAAGCATCTACTGCAGCGCCAAGTACGCCGCCGCTTTCAGAAACGCGAACGGGGCAAAGGCGAACGGGGCACGCGAAAACGGCCCGATCGTGGAAAAATTGAGCGAAGAACTGCGCGACCATTACCGGCGTCATATCTATTTTTATAAAAACGCTTTTATTCGCGTATTTTCCGTGCTCGACAAAACCGGCTACTTTCTGGACACGATGTTTGACGCGAACACTGCGCAAATCAAGCAGCGGTTTTCTTATTTCACCGTGCTGCGCAGGCTGCACGACACCGGCTTGCATCCCGTTCTCGAAAAACGGCTGTACCGGCTCAAGGACCGCTTTCAGGAGCCGTTGGACAGGCTGAGGAAACAGCGCAATCTGGAAATCCATTCCATGAATGTCGAGCTGATCGACGAAGTGTGGCGCGCCCGCTCCTGCTTCGCCGAATACCACTATGTGGAGCCGCTGGACGAACACTTGAACGATCTTGATGCGGCGTTCGAGATGGTTTGCGGCTCCCTTTACGAAATCTTCACGTACTGCACGGATCATTTGCGGGAGCAAAAGCGTTCGGGCTATTGGCCGAAAAGGAGATGATCGGGTGACGGTCCAAGGCAAAACGGCGCTCGTCGCCGGCGGGGCCAAGGGGCTCGGCCGACAAATCGCGCTGGGGCTGGCCGAGGCCGGTTTCCGTATTGCGGTGAGCTATCGGACGAGCGGGGAGGAGGCTTCCCGGCTCGTGCGGGAACTCGAGAGCCGCGGCGTCGAGGCGATGGCGGTGCAGGCCGATGTCGCCGATCCGGCCTCCCTTTCCGGTCTCGTCGCGCAGGTGGAGCGGGAGATGGGCGGCATCGACGCCCTGGTCTGCAGCGCCGGGCCTTTCATTCGCGAACGCCGCCGTTTCGCCGACTATGCGCCGGAAGAAATCCGCTACCTGATGGAAACCAATCTGCTTTACGCGATGGAGCTTACGCGCCTCGTATTGCCGGGGATGCGGCGAAGGAAGTGGGGCCGCATCCTCCATTTCGGTTTTGCCCACGCCGCGGAAGCCAGGGCCTGGCCGCACCGGGCCGTGTACGCCGCCGCCAAAGTCGGTCTCGTATCGTTCACGCGAACGTTGGCGGTCGAGGAGGCCGAGCACGGGATTACCGTCAACATGATCTGCCCCGGCGACATACGCGGCGGCAACAAGGAGCGCACGATCGGGGAAGTGCGCGGCCTGCGCGATCCGGAGTCGCCGCGCGGCCGCCCGGGTTCGGGGGAAGACATCGCCCGCGTCGCCGTGTTTCTGTGCAGCCCGCAGTCGGATTTTATCACCGGCGCCGTCATCGATGTGTCCGGCGGCGCCGATCCGATCCGCGTCTGGCCGCTGAAGGACGCGCCGGACGGGCCGTGAACGCGGCGGAATCGATGGATCAAAAAAACGGCTCGCCGGTGACGGCGGGCCGTTTTAGCCGGAAAACCGAATCAGAACACTTGCACGACTTCCTGAATGCCTTCCACTTCTTCAAACAGGGCGCGCTCGATGCCGGCTTTCAGGGTGATGGTCGAGCTCGGGCAGCTGCCGCATGCGCCCATCAGTCTCAGTTTGACGATGCCGTCCTCAACGTCGACGAGCTCCACGTCGCCGCCGTCGCGCTGCAGGAAGGGGCGGAGTTTATCCAATACTTCCAGCACCTCGTCGTACATGGTGCTGTCTGTTTTTTGGCTCATTTGCTTCATCTCCTTTCGTTCAATTAATATTATATAAGAATTACTCTAGTTTTCAAAGGTCCCCCGGCAACTTTTTGAGCGTCGGCGGATCCGGAGGTGGATGCCGGCATGAGGGCGGTCATCGAATTTTGCAACAGCAACCGGTCGCTCGGCACCGATGAAGTTATCCGGAAATTGGAACAAATCCCTGACGTCGACGTGATCGTTTACGGCTGTCTGGGCAACTGCGGAGAGTGTTTTTACGCTCCTTACGCCCTTGTGAACGGCGAAATGATCGCCGCGCCGACGGCGGAAGAACTGTACGACAAAATCATTCAGGCCATCGAAGGAGAAGACGATCCCTACGCGTGGATCGACGAACAGCTTTAACCCGCACCGAGCGGATCTATTCCTCCAGCAGCCACTCCATAAAACGCTTGGCGTTCTCCGGGCGCTCGGCATCGAATCTTAGCGCCGCGATTTTCTCCGTGCTTCCGTCCTGAATGCCGAGCTCCTCCATCAGACTGCTTGCCGTGATCAACACTCCGTAAGCGCGCGGCGATTCGTCCTGCTCGCTTTGCGCCGGCACGGCTTGGCCGGCGGCAAGGGTGCCGAACCACTCATCGAGCGGGAGAAACGCCCCCTGCGCCGCCAACCGGTCGAAATTGGGACGGTCGACGATGTAAAGATCGGGTTTTTCCGTCATCAATGTAATGACGCTGCGCTGCTGCATGGCCAGATCGAATTCGCTCTTCGCTTCCTCCGGAACGTAACTGACTTTGATCACCATGCGCGGCCATTCGGGAAAATGGCGAAGCACCGGCGCGGTGTCGATCGTTTCCGCTTCGCTGAAAAATTCCCCGAAAAACAGCACTTCGAGGGCGGCGGGCGGCAAATTCGCCTCGGCGATGCGTTCCGCCCGCTTCTCCAGAATCGTGCCGACGATGGAGACGCAGACGATGATCAGGACGACGGCGCCGACGGCGTGCCATTTGTAATAATGCCAGATGTGGTCGAGCCTGCTACGCCATGGAGAGCGGTAATGCTGCCGTTCAAAGGCGGCTTTCGCTTTTTCCTGCTCGTGCTCTTTGATGATCCTGTACGCTTTGCTGACCGCGTCGAGATCGACGCTCTTGTCGTGGCGGCCCTTCCTGAGCAGCAAAAAGTATTTTTCGTCCACCGCCTCCATGCCGGCGTCCTCGGGAAGGCCGAGGACGGCGTACGCCTCTTTCAGCGGCTGATCGTCCATCCGATCTCCCTCACCCATCCGGTTTATTGTCCCGCGGCGGGCATTTCAATATGCTTTTCCAGGCGTTCCCGGCGTGATCGCCGCGGAAGCTTTCGAAGCGGACGCCATAATTCTCCATGCGTTTCTTTAATACCCTTTAATACACTTTGATCTCGTTATAGAAGGTGTCCCGCTCCACGGGAATGCGGCCGGCTCCCTTGATGAGCCAGATCAGATCCTCGCGGGTAAGCCCGGCCGGCGTGAGCGCTCCGGCGGAATGGCTCACCCGTTCCCGCACGATGGTGCCGTGCGCGTCGTCGGCGCCCATCGTCAGCGCCACCTGGGTAAGCTGGGTGCCGATATTGATAAAGTATGCCTTGATGTGCTGGAAGTTGTCCAGCATCAGCCGGCTGATGGCGATCGTCTTCAAATCCTCGAAAGCCGAGTTTCTCCGCCGGATGCCGGCCTTCGGGCTGTGCGGCTGCATCGAGAGCGGAATGAATACGAGGAAACCGCCGGTTTCGTCCTGCAGCTCCCGCAGCAAGAGCATATGCCGGATGCGCTGTTCGTAGGTTTCGATGGCGCCGTACAGCATCGTCGTGTGCGTGCGCAGGCCGAGCTGGTGCGCCGTCCGGTGGACCTCCAGATATTGGCTGACGGTGGCCTTTTCGACGCGCATCTTTTTCCGGTATGCGTCATCCAAAATTTCCGCTCCACCGCCCGTGAGCGATTCGAGTCCGGCGCGCATCAGCTCCTCCAGCACCTCGCGGTAAGAAAGCCCGCTGATGCGGGAGAAAAAGTCGATTTCCGCCGCCGTGTACGCTTTCAGCGTGACATCGGGGAAATGTTCCTTCAGCACTTTGATAGAGTCGACATAATATTGGAAAGGCACATGGGGATTATGGCCGCCGACGATGTGAAACTCGCGGATGCCCGGATGATAATGCTGCTTCACGTATTCGACCATCTGCTCGCCGGTCAGGGTGTAGGCGCCTTCCTCGCCCTGGTCCCTTCGGAAATTGCAAAAGGCGCAATGGGCTTCGCACACGTTGGTGAAGTACAGGCTCATGTTTTCGATAAAGTAGACTTTTTTGCCGTTTTTCCGCTGATTGACCATGTCGGCGAGCTGGCCGATGGTCAAGAGATCGTCCGACTCATATAAAAAAACACCGTCTTCCAGGCTTAAACGGACGCCGTTTTCCACTTTCTCCCTGATGGCCGCCATCCGTTTGTCCGCGCTTCCGATCACGATGGACATGGCTGTATCCTCCCGTCGTTTTCGACCAGTATCTTCCCTTCCGGCGAAGCAAATTCTACTCTATTATAAACCTGCGCCACTGAGGGGGCAATACGGCGGGGCGGGAGCGCGGCAACCGGCAATTCTTCGCCCGCCTTGTGAGCGGCGGCCGTTCGATGTATACTGAAGACACGGAAGGATTAACAATAGCGGGGAGGGGTTGCGAATGATCACGATCAGCGAAACCGCCAGCCATAAAATAAAGGAAATGCTTGCCGCCGAAGAGGCGCCGAATTTGTTCCTGCGCATCGGAGTGAAGGAAGGAGGCTGCAGCGGGTTCACCTACGGCATGGGGTTTGACAGCGAGAAGCACGAGGGAGACAAGACTTTCCAAATCAACGGTCTGGAAGTCGTGGTGGACGAGGAGAGCAGCCGTTATCTTTACGGGGTGGAAATCGACTTCAAGGAATCCGCCATGGGCGGCGGGTTTACGATCTTCAATCCGAACGCCATCGCGACCTGCGGCTGCGGTTCCAGCTTCCGCACCAAAACCGAAGCCGGCAGGCCGGAGGAATGCTGACGGAATAAACGGCTTGGCTGAAGCAACAGGAAATGGAAATCCCCGCCGGGCGGATGTCCGGGCGGGGATTTGCTTTTCCTGCGCAATGGCGCAACGGCTTTCCTTAAAATTTCATGCTGCTGCTGTGGCCCGGCGACACCCGTGCTGCCGGGTCGATGTATACCTTCGCGTTGTTGACGGCGGTCGGCGCCTCGCCGAAGCCCACCGCGATGAGCTTGGCCTTGCCCGGGTAGGTGGTGATGTCGCCCGCCGCGAAAATGCCGGGGACGGACGTTTCCATCCGCGTGTCGACGACGATGGAACCGCCGTTGATCTCCAGCCCCCATTCGGCGATCGGGCCGAGCGAGGAGACAAAGCCGTAGTTGACGATGACGTCATCGACTTCCAGCTCGGCGGTCTCGCCGGTATTGGTGTCGGCCAGCGTGACCCGCTCGATGCGGCCTTCGCCGTGCAGGGATTTGATTTCCTTCGGGGTGACGACGTTCACCTTCGATTTCATCAAGTTTTCCACGCTGTGCTCGTGGGCGCGGAATTTGTCGCGGCGATGGACGAGGGTAACCTCTTTCGCGACCGGCTCCAGCATAAGCGCCCAGTCCACGGCGGAATCGCCGCCGCCGCAGACCAGCACCCTGCGGTCTTTAAAAATGGAAAGATCGTTCACGAAATAATGCAGATTGCTCTTTTCATATTGCGCGGCTTCCGGCAGTTCCAGGCGGCGGGGCTCAAAGGCGCCGACGCCGGCGGCGATGATGACGGCCTTCGCGCGATGCGTCCCCTTGGTGGTTCGGATTTCAAAATCGCGTTCGCCGTGTTTGATGAGCTGCGTGACTTTTTCTTCCAGGCACACCTCGACGGGGAAATGCCGCATTTGCTCGATCAGATTGTCCACGAGCTCCTGTGCTCTGACTTTCGGAAAGCCGGCAACGTCGTATATGTATTTTTCCGGATAAAGCGCGGAAAGCTGTCCGCCCAGCTGCGGCATGCTTTCGATGATTTTGCAGGAAGCTTTTCTCATGCCCGCATAGAACGCAGAAAAAAGTCCGGCCGGACCTCCGCCGATGATGACGATATCGACGACGTCCGTCGTTTTGTCTGTTGGTGTCATGTTTCGACACTCCTTGGAATGCAAGTTTGTTGGCAACAATCCGTATTATATACAAATGTGCCCTGCGAGTAAACTGAAAAGGCGTTCTGATGTCAGCATTTGTGCCGCCGTTTGGCGAATTTTTGCGAACTTTGTCATAAATTTTTCGATCTTTTGGGAAAAAATATACGGGAAGCGGGTTGACCGCCGGCAAAACCGCGGGAAATTTAAGGCTTGATATTTGTCGCCAATCATTATATCATTCTTGGAGAATGTCTTTATGGTCCGGCTGATGCAACGGGTTGTGTGTTTTTTCACAAAGTCGGGCCGGGGGTCATTTAATTAGAGAGAACATCATTATTNGAATGATGCCATTACATTTCGGAAAGGATAACAGCTATGAGCAGGATTCCAAGAATCGTCATCCTGGGTGCCGGTTACGGCGGGATCGTCACCGCCATCCGGCTGCAGAAGGAACTGAACTACAACGAAGCCGACGTGACGCTGGTCAACAAGCACGACTACCATTACATTACGACGCATCTGCACATGCCGGCGGCCGGCACGGACAGCCCGAAGAATGCCAGAATCAATATATTGTCGTTGATCGACGAGTTCAAAATCGATTTCGTCAAATCGACCGTAATCAAGATCAAGCCTCATGAGCAAAAGGTCATCCTCTCGGACGGCACGCTGTCTTACGATTATCTGGTGATCGGGCTCGGCGGAGAGCCGGAAACCTTCGGCATTCCGGGCTTGGATGAGCATGCCCTCAAAATCCGCAGCCTGAACACCGTCAATCTGATCCGCGAACATATCGAATATCAGTTTGCCAAGTTCAAGAAGGATCCGCACCGGCTCGATTATCTGACGATCGTCGTCGGCGGAGCGGGATTTACCGGCATCGAATTTGTCGGCGAACTGGCCGACCGCATGCCGACCCTGTGCAAGCAGTTCGACATCGACCCGGCCCTGGTGAAAATTTACTCCATAGAGGCGGCGCCGACCGTCATGCCCGGCTTCGACGAGCATCTGGTGGAGTACGCCGTCGAGTCCCTCAAGCGGCGCGGCATCATTTTCAAAGTGGGCGTCAAGATCCAAGAATGCACCCCGGAAGGCGTCGTGCTCGAAGGCGGGGAAGAAATCAAGGCGGCCACCGTCGTATGGACAGGCGGCGTGCGGGGCAACCGCCTCGTTGAGGAAGCCGGTTTCGAGAACATCCGCGGCCGCGTGCCGGTCGACGTTTACCTGCGCACCAAGGAAAAAGAAAACGTGTATGTTGTCGGGGACTGTTCCATCATCTTCAATGAGAACGGGAAACCGTACCCGCCGACGGCGCAAATTGCCGTTCAGCAAGGGGAAACGGTGGCCCGCAATCTGGTTGCCGTGATCCGCGGCGAAAAACAGGAGCCGTTCGAACCGAGGATTCAAGGCACGATCGCATCCCTCGGCAAGCGGGACGCCATCGGGGTCGTCGGCAAATACAAGCTTAAGGGCAAAGCGGCGGCATTCATGAAAAAAATGAGCGATTTCCGCTATTTGTACATGATCGGAGGCATTCCGCTGGTGCTCAGGAAAGCGCGGTTTTAGCATCTTGCTGACAAGGGCGGCGGGAAGGACGGGTGACGATACATGCGCCATTGCAGCGTTCAGGTCAGGGGTCTCTTAACCCGTGAAGAGCTGGAACGTTACAACAATTTGATGGAGGTCGGCGGCTACCTTGAAAAACAGAAGCGGCATGATCTGGCGTACATCGT
>Ga0065720_1019122_pt1 | contig 36432 bp, 23 predicted proteins | sample Thericmetagenome_FD_59107 | JGI IMG/M metagenome (GOLD analysis project Ga0065720, IMG submission 59107) | Thermophilic microbial communities from the Joint Bioenergy Institute, California, USA of rice/straw/compost enrichment - eDNA_2 v2... | ecosystem: Engineered > Solid waste > Grass >... | reverse complement strand
GCTTTTGTGTGTTTTTGTTTAGAGCGTTCATAGACTTGGGATTGGGACGGACTATGCGTTCTTGACGCGAGACTTGGCTTACAGGTCAGGGTCTATTTTGTGACTGGGTGGCTCCCTAAGCTGCAAAAACCTCTCAGATCCGAGTACCTACATCTTAGAGAGGTAAGATTGTGCTCTTATGACCAGGGCCTCTTGTGAGGATTGCAAGTCCAGAAGGCTGAGCTCCAATTTTGTGCATTGTTTAATAGAACACAGGCTCATTTGGGCATCAATGACCGGTTTGGGACAGGATCAGCACCTACCAAGTGGTGTATATATATATATGTACAAGATATATCGGTGTTTATTTTGGTAGCTCTTTGGCAAAGCTATGCGGCGTTCTTAGATGAGAGATTCTGCCAAGGAGAGCCAACAGAGCAAACCCCGGTGCTTCTTGCTTAGAATACTGAAATCTTCAAAGCGTTACACCTCTTCCTTTTCTGAACCAACAAGAGACGCAGTTAACAGCCCTTTTGCCTAATCCGACAGGCTCCCCAAAGACCCTTCTGTAGCGTTTTAAAGTTTTCATTAGAATCCAAGGCGAAAGTAGAGGGTGATCTGCTAGTTGAGCCGCTATCAATGTACAATGCATGTGACTTAGTCCTACCCATGACTCACGAGCTTCCTGAGCGTTCTGAGAAGCCAAGCTGATTGGGGCCGCCGCGGGGCGGCGAAGCTGCTGGCGGCTAGGAGTCTCAGTTATTGGTAAATAACCCCTGGTTGACCTTATAATTCTGTGATTTCAGATGCTGGAGGCTAGATTAAAACATAATGCCCCGCATTCAATCTATAGGTTGGACAATATAAGAGCCACGATGAATGATATTGCAGAGCAAATAATTCAGAAATACGAACTAGAAGTCTGGAACCGAGAGTTTTGGCACTCAGCTGCCTCTTTGGCTGGACAGGTCCGCAAGCTCAACAAGTCATTTAAGGCCCATAGCACTGAGATCAAGAAAGAGTAAAACGGATTTCAAGAGACGTTTCTTCCTTTGGAGGCTCAACCATGAAATAGCTGTGCCTATGTCCTTGAACTGTAAGGCGACGCGTGAAGTTCAAATCATCTCACGAAAGATTGCCTCCGTAATTTAAGAAACCCGCAACGAGCCTGGAGAGTTGAGACTTCACGACAGGCAAAGTGAGATACGTTTGCCGCTATTCTATTTGTAGGTGAAAAAGCTTTCAAACTCCAGAGAACTGCAAGGCAGATGTTCGTGGACCATGGGTGGTCGAGAAAGTCAATTCAAGCACACAATGACCATGTGATGACTGACGTAATTTTCCAAGTTTATACTACCTTTTGTACACTTTACTGGCATGCTGACCTACCTGATAGAATCTGCACACCGTCGAAGTCCATATGGGACTTCATCAAAGAGGTGTTGCCCTCGTTTCTTATTTGTAGGCACTCCTTGAACAACTTACGACAATAAGGATATTACAGTGTTGTTCTTTAGGTCTTCAACCTTTACACCGTCTTGCTCGACTTTGTGCAGATTCCTCAGCGGAAACCCCCATATAGCATGCAGGACAGAGCATATTCTGTTTGGGTATTGGGTAAGATCGCAAATTCCGCACACAAGTTACTTGGTCAGACCTGGCTCTTTTCCGAAGCAATCATAGAAGAGTGCGCTTTCGATATCTCTAGTACTGAACTTGGCCGGGAAATAACGTCGATCGTGTGGAACCACGGGTCTCGGGACTCGATAGTTCCAAGGTTTTTGAGCATTACCTGTCGTAACGTGTCACTCATGTATAAACGCTACACAGAGGTGTTTGTGGTGGTGACATTATTGGTACGAGCCGCCCTATACATCCAGCATCTGGCCTTAAGGAAGACCGGAGGTCTAAGCCCAGTCGAATCCTCGCGACGAATTGCATGCTATTCTGGTTTCTTTGATGGTTGCTCTGGACATTGTCGGAAACTCTCTCATTTACGTCGGAGTCCCGTTGAGTCGTGGTTCGGGGAAGTCTACTCTTACGGCGAGTCTTCAAAAGATCATAATGTCATCAACTTGATGCTGGCGCTACGAGTAGTAAAAAAGGCATATGTACAAATAGGGCTAGGGTGTAAAGAATTCAGCATGGAATCATTTTATAAAGGTCCTATGGTGGTGAAAGCGATGGATGTTTTCATGCCCTCGATCTTCCAACCGCTAGAGGGAGTAGATTAAGGCATAGAAGAATTTCTCCCACAAGATATTTAAAAACACTGGGAGACACGATGTAAGCAACACAGGAAGCATAATTGCAATAAAAGAAGCAAAAAGAAAAGAAAAGGAAGTGGGAGAAGGAGAAAAAGAAGTTCGGGAGAGTTTTAGATTGGAATTCTCTGGGAGATAGGAAGAAGGGAGCGTTGCTAAGGATATGGAACAATAGGTTTAAGTTTTGTGCAAATTTTCAGGGAAATATAGAGTTTTACGAAATTATACTTCATTACAGCCATCAACCAAAACAATCTATGCACAAATTCCCCACCCTCATTTTTTGCTTCAAACATGTCTGTGATCTGAGACGATCCATCTCATCGCTCTATCTACTGCAACTAACCGACCATCATTCAGCCATCTGCTCCATTAGCACGTCCCTTACATCACCTCCCAACCCCCCTCAGCAGTCTTCCCCTCGCCCTTTCCAAAACCCTCACCGTCCCAACCGGCACTGCTAACGCAGCATCCACCTCCGCAAGCCCATCCCTCGCCCTCCACTCCTCCGACAACAACCCCAACGCCGCAAGTCCAAAACACCCATGATACACGTCCGGCGGACCGCCAGGGTACTTCGAAAACCCACCGATCGTGTGCGCAGTCCGTTCAAGCAGGAATCTCCTTGCTCGAGCAGCATCCAAAAGGTCGAAGTGCCCTAGGATGCGCAGCGCTGCGCCCACCCACCAGGTGTAGCATGTGTCGGGGAGTTTGTTGGCGCGACCGTTGAGGGCTACGTAGGGGAGGGGGTTAGGGGGAAGGAAGGAAGAGGGAGAGGGGGGTAGGAGGAAGTTGTCTTCGTCAGAGTCAGAGGAAGAGTCGTCGTCGGGGGAGTCGAGGTAGACGAATTGGCGGGAGGAGAGCCAGTGCAGGAGGTTCGGGAGGTCGCGGATGCCGTGGCGGAGGGAGGGGATTGCGTGGGGGGTGGTACTGTTTGTTAGCGGGCGGTCGAGAAGGGAGAGGGCGGCGATTGCGCAGAAGGCATAGCCGGCTGGGGGATGTTAGCGTGGGTTTTGGAGAAGGGATGGGAAAGGAAGAAACGTACCATGTGGTTCTTCCTGCGAGCTACCCGCGAAGCCGCCGTCGTAGGTCTGTTAAGTTAGCATCTCGTAATAAACACGTTATCCACTGCAACAACGTACCTGTGTTCGGAGGATATAGCTCCTCAACCCGTCAATATCAATATCCTCGACCCAACCATCATCCCCCTCCTTCACATCGCCCCTCAAAATCCACCGTATCGCCGATGCAATATAGCAATACCTCATGTCGTATCCCCCACCAATGTACATCTCCTCGCCCGGAATGGGCATCCTCCTGACGACCTCGCCGAAACTCCCATCCTCTCGTTGCAATCTCCTTAGCCATTTCAACGTCTTGACCCTGTCGACACCCACTAACGCACCATCGGGGTCGTTTTCATCTGCAAGAAGAGCCAGGAGAAGAAGGGCAAATACTGTAGCGGGAAGGTTGGCTGGGGAGGGGTAGTCCGCTGCTGGGTCGTAGTCTGACGACTCCCCTGGACTAGATTGATAGCCATCTGGGTTGTCCGGCTCCTCGAACGGGAAAATGAGCGACGACGTAGCGATGAACCCGCCACCAGGATGCTGATGAGCGAGGATCCATTTCCGTAGCTGCTTTCTCAAATCTGGAGTAAGAAGGGGCTTCCTTTGAGGTTTGGACGTCTCATCTGGCGATGAGCATGACGGGGAGAGTGACGGCTCTAGAATGGCGATAGAATTAATGATGAAGTAGGCTAAAGCCATTCGGTTGCCTTCGTTCGAGAGGTAGTGATGGGGCAGCGGCGCGGTAAGACACATCCGCCAGTAACGCAGGTGACGGTCAATGTTGAGTGTCGGTTCGGGTTCTTGGAGGTCGGCCATGTTGTAAGTGGGCTCGGGAGGTTGGGTAAAGTGAAGATGAGAATGAGATTGAGATGCTGATATCAAGGAGGGGTCGTTTCTTGTATGATGTTGAGATTGATGACCTTTTGTAGTACTGATTCTGGCCGCCTTTTTAATATCCTGAAAATAAAGACCAACTCGTTCCAGCGTCTGGTCTACTCTCCTTAGACTTCAGATAACCAAAACACAAACAAACACCCGCCAAGAGGCATCACCGCCCCAATCGTCCAGCCCCGACCGAGGGGTAAAGCTCCAGCCACACCGCGGGGTTCTTTCAGACCTCACTCCCGTACCTTGCGTGGCGGTGCCTTGTGGCTCTCCAAACCAATCACCTACCTCCCCTCGATAAGACCTCCAAACCCCCTGATTACACGCGCCGTGCAACACGTGCATCCCGCCTCGACCTCTCGTATAGCATTCTCTAAGCCATCGAACCAGCCCTGCACAAACGAGGAGCACACCGGACGGACATTGGGCTGGAGCAGCAGCTTTTCCAGTGCGTGTGTGTCTGTGTGACGCTGTCCGGGACCGAGGGCCGCGCAATTCCATCAGGAGCCCGAAGATTGCCGCCAGTTTGGACCCGAACAAGGGAACAACAGCACAGCTTCAACCCGATCGGAACAGAAGGCCTTCCATTTTTCTTTTCTCGACTCTATGCTTGACCATATCTGAGACTCAAAAGAGAGAAAACAACCCAAAATGGCGCTCATATCCGCCCGCACAATCATTACCTCCCTCTCTCTCTTCCACCTCACACTGGCCTTCTTCTTTCTCACCAACCCGGCTGCTGTGTCCGACCAGGCAGTGGTGTACCTATTAGGCGAAAGCATGGGCCTGGTATGTCCGCTTCCTCTCTCTCCCAACACTCTCCAGAAGACATGCTAACAACGTTGAAGCCCCATTCCCGCTCATTCGACGCCCAATCCCCCTCCCTCGCCTTCCTAGCCGTCATCCTCGGGCTCTTCGGCCTATGCGACCTCGTCACGCTCTCTCTCCCCGACGAGATCTGCATTGTCCATCACTGGGGTGTACAAGGTCCGTCTCTTTCCCCCTCCCTCCTCATCCTTCCTTTCCCCCCTCAGCAACCTACTAACATTCCCGGTTTAAATAGCACCCCTCCGCCTAACAATCTCCCTCCTCCTCTCAGCCTACTCCTTCTTCCTCTCCCCGTCCTCCCCCTTCTTCTACACCTCGCCCAAGGACTTCCCCCCGTACAGCTCCGACACCCGCGCGCCGTTCGCCCATCCCTCGGTTCACCATGCAACACACAACCCGGCGTATATCCCCTCTGGATGGGGCGGCGATGCGCTGAAGAATAGGGTATTTTTCACGTTTATGTTTGTGGAGACTATGGGCTGGTTCTGGGCGCTGGTTACGTTGCGGGAGGAGCAGAGGGAGATTTTGGAGAAGAAGGAGCGGCAGAGGCAGAGAAGACGGAGTAGTGGCTCGGGGAGTGGGTTTGGGAATTTTGCACGGTAGAGGGACCAGACGATGAGCTGGGTTGCATGGAGATTTTGCATCTACAGTATTTCAGTAATGTAATGTCTTGGCTCCAGCAGGAAGAAGGGTTTGGTCACGGCCGGTTCAGTTCAGTTCATTCATCAGCGATACCTCTTAGCATGGTGCATCTAATCTCACAGCTGGCACAGAATCAACATCATCATTTTATTTTATTTTATGTTATTTTATTTTATTTCATTTTTCTCTTTCGTATCTTCCACATCTCCCAACAGATCCTACATATATCTCCCTACCTACTCCCACCTAACCATTCCCCACCCCTTAACCCCCTCCCTCCAACTCTCCACCACTCTTCCAACCCACTCTTCAGCCTCCTCCCGTCCCCCAACAACCCCCTCAACAGCCTTCTCCACATCCCCCCCTTTCTCAAAACACAAATTCAACACCCGATCCAACCATCCTCCCTCCGCAAGCATCTCCTTCAACTTTTGCACATGTCCCTTCAGCTCCACCAGGGCCTTCGTCGCCGTCTCCCCCAACACCCGCATTTCACTCAGCGCGTCACGGTGCAGACCTGAGCGACCCGTCCTGTCGCGGGAGATTTCCTTGTCATGGAAGGAGGTGGCAAAGAGAGAGGTGTGTTTTATCGCAAGGGCGGATTCGCGAAGGAAGGCGAGGGTGTGCAGGTTTGTTAGGGGGGTTAGGGCAGGGAGAGATGCAGGACTATTAGGGGTGGGGGAGAGGGTTGTCCGAAGGGAGTTGAATGCCTTCTTGATGGAAGCGGTTGTGGAGGACAGGGATTTGGAGACGGGTTCGGAGCGCGGGGAGGAGAGGGCGGTGAAGAGCGCTGAGGAGAGCAGGGAGATGATGGTGTAGTACGTGCGTTCCGCGGGCGTGAGGAAGGAGGAGGTGTTCGGGGCGTTGATGAAGTCTGTTAGGGAGGCGCTCAAGTCGTCCAAAGTGTCGAGGGTGTATTCGCGGTCGCGAACGGCGACTTCGTTGGGGCGGTTGGCCTTGAAATCTTTGGGGGGTTTGTACGAGAGAAGGTCCATGTATTGTTCCGCCAGGAAGGCTAAGTGGCTGCGCTCGTTCTGGGATACGTCAGAAAAAGCAGGTCAAACGACTTGACAACGGAATGCTCACCGAAAGCCCAGGTCCAAGACGTAGATACTCATGAATAGGTGGACCGTGTGGGCTCTCAAGGTTAGGGAACGGCCCGTAGTCCGTCTTGTCGACGAGGACCGTGTCGTGCGTAATTTTATCTGCTTTTAGTTAGTATGTCAAGAGTACAATCGACCTGACAGGAAACTTACCAAGCAGAGGATGCGCCTCAATCTCGCACTCCTGCCTAGCACCATAACACCTCCTGGCCCGTCTCTCCTCGACGACTGTCATCATGAGCGTGCAGCTGCGGCGCAGCCGGCTATCATACTCGCTCATGTCCAAGATACTCGTATAGCTGCCGGCCAGGAAAGCGTCCCAGATCCTAACCGGCGAGTTATCTCGCAGGCTCTGGTTGTAGAAACTCCTAAGCTTCTCCGTCGGGGGCACCGACCCTTGGAAGAGGCCGGGCGAGAGGCTTGATATTCTGTCGAAAAAGAGCGGGCTGAGAGCGTCCTGGATCGTGCGCTTCACGCCAAGGGGGTTCCATAGCTGGTAGGCGTAGGAGGCACAGCCCAGAAGCAGGTAGAGTTGCACCAGTAACAGGCGAAGCTCGACATTGTTGGGGGTGAACTTAAGCTGGCTGTCAAGAAGTAGCACCGCTTGCAGGAACAGGCCGGGGTTAACGTCTTGCCAGAGAGATGATGAGGTCGGATCAAAGGTCCGTGGACGAAGGCCAGAGAGCTTCAACAGCGACATGGCGATAGCGAAGGCCAGGTCGAGACGAGGATCTTTGTCGAGGGTCGGAATGTGCTCCAAGATCTCCTTGTCACTGTTGATCTCGTTGTACGCAGCAGACGCCTCGACGACGATCTTGCGCAGGCAGTGCTCACAAGGAAGCGAGGCTTGGTTAGAACACATAAGGCATTGGGAGGACCCCTCAGACTGTGATGTTAACGTCTGAGGGCACGTAGTCAGGAGGTAGCGTAGTCGGCACTCCAAAGCCTTGAGCGCCATGAGACGCGCCTTGGATGTATTCTTGCGCTGGTCAGTCATGTCTCTTGATGACAATCTGTGGGCAATTCTCACCTCGTCCAAGATGCCCGGCAGGACGTCAAGGAAACCTTGCATCTCCTCAAAGCTGAGCTCTGACACATACCCCTTGACGTCGTCAAAGGCTGCCAGCTTGTCAAAGTACTGGTCTAGGAACAAACCAAGTTGCTCGACCCTTGGCGACAAACTGCTATCGGCCTGGTTCTGGTTAATCGCCGGCAGCCGGAAGGTAGTCTCGAGAACGGCGAGACTGATATTTTTTCTGTACAGGGGGATTGCCTGAGGCTTAGCCTCGAGGAACTTGTCGAGGATTTCTTTAACCTCCTTGACGGCACTACGACGGTGAGCTTATGATATTGAACGAACATTACTGAGTCAGCCTACCTCTCAGAGTCAGCGACCTTGCTAGCAGCCGTGGCAAACAGTCGCCATATCCGCAGGTCACACACAAAGAAAAGCGTCGTCTCGCCGTCGAGACCCAGTTTCAGCGCATCACGGCAGAGGGTGAAGATGAGCTCCCACTCGCCCCACTTCTCGAGGGCATCCAATGCCTCGCAGAACAACAGCTTGTGGCCCTGCTTCAATTGGCTTAGGGCACCCAGCTTGGGGCTTTGCAGACGAGAGATGAACTCGGCCTTGGCCCCTTGCCTCAAAAGTACCCGGTAGTATAGGCATACCTCTTCCTCGGTTACGAGGCCCCTGTCGGTAGATTCGAGCTTGGGCGACTGCTAATGTCAGAGCCTATCCCTTAAGTGTGTACGACGATCACATACGTTCTCAGTCAGGTCGGCCGCGCGCTCCAGCTGCTTTGCCGCTAGCAGGCTGTACACCTTGCGGCTGGTATCACTGCACTGGGGGCTTATCTGTCCATGTCAGCTGTGCGCTCAGGAACTAAGGGCTGGGAGACACACTGAAAGCAGGAACGTAAGCGTGATGTTCCAGAACATGAACCGGCGGTCCGACGTGTTGACGTATGTCTTGTCCAGTGTCGTGGCGATCTACCTCAGTCAGAACTCCTGAACTGATTAATACTACACATCAGAGGAGCTCACCTGCTGAGCGCTCACGAGATCCCAGCGCTCGACACACGCCTGCAACGACTGCAGAGCAATGGGGCTCTTGGGGTTCGCCTTGACCCAACGCACTCTCAAGGGGCCGAAGGTGTCGGCATACTCAATGTCGTAGTCAATAAAGTCCCGACACGCCCACTCGTAGAGTTCGAGGATATCGATGTCGGGGACCTTCTTGTTCTTAACCAGCTCGTCGACAGCCGTGAGCACGGCACTCCTGTCTGCAGAGCCGTCAAGCTGAGCCTCGGCACAGATCTTGATGGCCTGTCATGAGATGAGTGAGTGAGCATGAGTCCAAGCTCAGAGTGAGTGAGGCTGAGATAAGAGCTCACCTCATAGTAAGGGTCCTTCAGGGTGGCAGCGCGTCTCGCGGCTAGACGAATGACCGTGTTCCAGTTGCCATCTTCAAACGCCGTCTGCAGCTGCACGTCCACACTGGCCTTGAGTGCCGGGCGGCCATAACGGTAACCCATGGACATGGTGCCGGCCGGAAGGGGAGAGTGGTCACACTGTTACTTCACTGTCCAAGTCCGGGTCCAGATCCCAGGACTGACTTTTTTTGTAGCGTAGCGGGGTAGCCGGGCAGTCCTCCGTACGCCGAGCCTAAGGTATCGCTGTATCGCGGTAGCAACTATCGCTGAAATTGCTGATAGGCAACGCGGGGCAGAGCAAGGCACTGGGCTACTAAGAATCACGCAGTTGGTCGTAAGGGCAGCATTCGGGCAACAAAAGCTGCTTCAGAATGGAGTGAGAAGTATCTCAAGGCCCAATAACGTTGGCAGAAGCAGTGGAGGTGCAGTCTGCTCTGACCTGCTCAAGCCTCGCAGCTAAATGCTGCATGCAGCTTGATTCCATTCTGGCGAGCATGGTGGGGCATGCAAGCTCTGTGGGTCTGTGCGTCATCAACCCCACTATGAAAGTGGGAGGTCGAGCATGCGATGAACGCGGCCTCGAGCATGGACATGACGGCCAGAAACTGGATGACCTATCTCTGCTCTAACTTGTAAACTACGACAATTGCCAATTGATATCTTTTATTCATACAAAATGTCTATTCCAAGTCATCCACTCAGGAGGTGTAATGTTACAAGACATCATACACTGTCCCTCTTTCCTGTTAACTTCCCATGACAAGCCATGAGCCTTGTGTACTGCCATGTTTTATTCAGTATCGTAAGTATTATGGGGCAATCCCCGTCGTTTTAAACGATGTCTTAAAGGCGAGTCTTCGAATCGAATGGCTGAAACGGGGTATCACGAAAACCATCCCTTCTTTTCCTTCTTGCGCTGCTCGAGCTATGTTAGGGGAATGAGTTAGCACAATTCAACGGGTAAGCAGAACATATGATCGTACCCAAGCCTTCTTGCAATCTCTATACGCCCTGTGATACACCCTGTCAGAACCAGTCCCCTGAACAGAGTCCCCCAAAGGAAAGCACGAACTGGAAGTAATCCGAGCACATCGTCCGATCGCCATTATTCCGGTGCAGGCATCGTATACTCCGGGCGGCAGCCTCTTGGCACGGGTCTAGATATGCACTGCGGTCCTTCCTGTAGGGATTGACGTCAGCGATTCTGGACTGTTAACTGTCTCAGCAAGCTCTCAATCACAAGACTCACTTCTCAAACTTCTCTCTCGTCTCTGGGGTCCACGGATCGCCCGTCGACACCATTTTTACGTTTTTTTGAATTGGCCTGTCCAGGAAACAGTGGCGCGCACGCAGGACGAGGGTCGAGATGGCGGCTTGGACGAACGACTAGACCTCGGGCAAGTGACTGCCGACGTTCCGTTCTTCGACGTCACCCCCAGAGCCGCAAACCCCGCTGCCCTTGGGTGTGCCAAGACCGCACGGACCAATGACCCCAGGAGCTGACGCACAAACCACATCTTGTAGCCTCTGTGGGGATCAGTAAGCTACTTGGCCCGGTGGTTCAATGTATGCAATGTGATGTTCCTTGCTGCGGCTGAAGAAAAAAAAACGCACATAACTGAGCTGAAGATCGCCAGCCGGGCTTAGCATGTCCGCGCGGTTGTGTATATGGTGAACCTCCTGTACACGGCAAGATAGTTTCGTTATATAAATCTACCTGCGGCTCTAGAACAGTCGGGTATGTCTGCTCTTTGGATCAGCTGTGCCTTCTGAGCTATATCGGTGCCGGTAGCGGGACCTGCCTGGCTCACACTCGCCAGGACCATCCCAACCAATCTCACAGGGATTCTTCCCGTCCAGCTAGTTAAGTTCCCTTAGGCTTGGCGTCCCGCCACATTTTCACGCCCAAGGTCCAAGAGTAGCGCCAAACTGAATTAACCTGACTTACAGCACCAAGTGTCTCTTGAGGGTCACCAACTGTAATTAGCCACGATGAATGCCTATATGACTCACGGCCACTTGCTTATCACCGCTGAGAAACGTTTAAGCCACATAGTGTGCTGTAGGCCTGTAACCTCACTGTGACGATCCAGCTAAGCCTTCCTGAGATGTGTTCAAGTTTGGTTCAAGGCTTATGGATCTGGAAGACAGCAGTTCTCATACGGATTTAGGAGCATTGTGGTCACCGGTTGGTCTAGGCAACTGCTTGGATTGTAGACTGGGGAATTCTTCCGCCCCCCCCCCTTTCCAGCTGCGAGGCCTTTATCTACCTCATTTACTCAGAATCCTTCCTTGTCTCTTCTACCAAGAGCCTTTCAGTCCTTTGTCAGTGATTCTTAACTCTGATGACATTTCGTCAGAAACCCCTTATTTCTTCGTAGCAATCAGGCTATGAAGTCTAAAAGACAGAAGTTCTCACGCAGAATGTCCAACGCTGCGGTCATCAGCTGGGGTAAGCAGCCGTTTATATTGCTAACTAAGAAGTCCTCATGGACATTTTCAAGTAGCTCACGAGCTACATCCTTATATACACGATGTTGATGATTCTCCCTTGGTGATAATCGTTGTTTCCCAGAGATGACCCTCGCGCCTGTGCAGCCATTTGTCACTCTTGGCAGGGTGATCATCAGCCGGGTATTTATGATTATTTTCTGATTTGCCCATTTCCTTTATGCCTTTATGCCTTACAAGCCTTACTTTTTATGATTTGCTCATAATAGCAGAAAAGAGCTAGGGAAGATCAAACGTTTTCCCTTTTTAAGTCTAGGTCTAGATCTTTAAGAGAGCTCTCTCATGTGTGAGGCAGCTCCAACTGTACCTTATTAATTGGAAGCGATATAGACATTTAAGTGAAGATATGTATCTTTGGACTATGAGTGCTAAAGATCTTGCTATTGCAAAAATTTGCATGTTTTATTATGAAATCATCAAAATCGTAGGGCATATGGCCGGGACAGAAAAAACAGTAAAGCACTACAAACTTGAATGTTAAGCATCCACATGCATAATGAAATGAATTTAACATACTATGGCTTCCTTACTCGCAACAGCCGCTCTTGAGGGTCAGTTTTGTCTCTCTTTTTTCTCACCGTGATCGTAGCAGCAATAGTTACTCGTTTCGGCTTTTCAGGGTGCCGAAAGAGCTGGATGTGAACTTGGTCGTAACGGAGACCCATTAGAGAACCGGGCCTGGGTCCAAAGCCAGCTTGAATCAGCGTAGGGCGGAGATCAATCTGAGCCTTCGAGTTGCAAAAGATATCTTTTACATAACTCCACACAGTGAGTCCTGAAGCGCAAGGAGGTCCTTAGTATCACTTCATCCTTATCGATGGTTAAGGTTGGATCAAGCTTGAATTCCCGGGTTGCGTGCAGGATAAGATACTACCAAGCTGGAGTTAGTAAAACAATGTCTAAAAAATGTCAAGTGTAAAAGAAGGACAATTATTCTAGACTTACATTAATGATATCGACCACAGGTCGGTTTCGTGACATACCTGGCTCCCATCTTAATCTCTGTTTCTCCTGTTCTCCGGGCGCTTCCGTCTCATGTCCCGTAAGACCGTATTGTCATCCTTCACCTAAAGGTTTTTTTTCAGACTTCGACTATGTACCGGGTAGTTTTCTAAGCGTTTGTACGATTGGAACTTCTTGCGGCCCGAGTACTGAACAGTCTTTACGAAAAATTATGATGTAGTATTTCGGAACGGCTTTCAAGACGGCCTTAGCATACGCTTTATCGCAGCAACGATCCAACACACAGTTCTGTCGCAACAGCATTGCCGTGTCTCTTACAACACAGTCGTTGCTGTTAAGTGCCTTCCGTTAGGCTATTCCGTTTGGCTCCGTTTATAATCGATATCGTTAACGGTGGAAACAGAGGGGTCCGTCTTCAACCGCTGATGCTTATTCTTTTTCGTCGTTTCTGTTCCGGAAACATAAGGATTAGTGTCGCGTCCAGAAAATATCCCCCAGAACTGAAATCCTCATCGTTGATCTAAGGTGTGCCAGCTTGTCTCTGCCTGAATGCTACAACATCGATCCTAACTTTTTCATCTACGTATCTTTCAACACAAATTTCCCGCTTTCCGTTTACCTGGTAAAGATTTTTCAGCACAACCAATGCTCCCATTTCCTTCTCCAAGCTCCTTCAAAATCTCCCCTTCATCTGCCATCAAATTAAAAATCCATCGTGAACTGGATGGTTGTTGGCGGCTCTTTTCCGGCCGACATCACGAACATTCCATGATTTTGTCGACCAAGACCGTTTTGTACTGCTCCTTACCTTATGTTTCAACTCATTGACTTCCGCCCGGTGCCGGCACCGCGCCAGCGTCTGGCCCCAGCAGCTGTCCGAACATCGGGCCAACCAACTCCGTTGGCTGTCAAGGTCTATTTGATTTGCGACACGCCGGGCTTCGGCGCCTGCATTCTTGCGAGCATGGTAAGCAAGGTGTGGTTGAAGGTTTCTTCTAATTTAGCGAGGGAGGAGAGTTGGGAGTTGGGGATCTTTAGGAGATGAAGTTGAGGGAGTAAGAGGTCGAACATTGTGATACTAGAGCTGGGGGGTTGGGAATCTCCATATCTACCTGTTTTGGTAGGTTCCTGACATTTAAGAACTAGTTAGCAATAATATAATTCAGGCCAGTTTCCTCAATAGAGATGAACAAGAATTTTCTGTTGAAAAAGCAAAATTCGGTTGCTCTGCCTATGTGTGGGTGTTGGAACCAAAGATCGGATGATGAGGCATCGTAGACCCTATATCACGCTCTTCCGCGCATGTTCTATAATGAGGCCAAAGCGCAAGCGCTCTCAAGCCTTGTTGGTCCACCACACTCTGTCCATAGAATAGTTTCATCTATTCTCTTCTCCCTCAATTCTCCAGTACGTTCACTCTTTTCTCTGTTCAGATCGTCGTTTTGAGTGCGTCCCCAGCTTCAGCTCCAGTTCATCAACTAGAGACTGATATACGTTCGTTACCAAATTGTCTTCGCATTGTCTTCAGCATTCCTTCGCTTGTTTTTCCACAAATCTCTCTTAGAAGATACTCCTAAGGCACATATCTTTCGTCCTCGTCAACACTTGTCTGAGTTGTCACTCAGCTTGCCCTGCCAACCTCGTCGAGGCACTTCTTTGGGCTCGTCTCCAAGTGTTAGCCCATTTTCGGTCACTCGAAGCCAAGGTGCTCAAACTCGAAGTACTCGGGTTTCGTAGAATAGCTAAGGTACAAGGAAATTTTATGTCCGATAAGGCCCGCTCAAGCTAACATTTCGTCGGACATAGTTGAAAGTTAGCCCAGGCTATATGAAGCACGTTCTGTGCAAAGATCTCATCTTTCGACAAACCAGCTCATCACAACCTGTGGGTCTTTCAGACACCAAGTGTAAAATGGCTGCTATTCCCTCTCCTTTTACTTGCCGTTGGCCCCTCGAACCATATTGGGAGTTGAAGGGGTTTGATTTTACTATGATAAATTTCCACAACATCAGCAACACCATGAAGGAGGTGTTGCACGACCCGCAGTTCACCACTCCCGTTCCTCAGCAGGCCAAGAACCACGAGACTGAGCAGGAGCACATTGTAAGGGTCGTCAAAAATAACTTGGCTGTTATCTTCAAAGCCATGTTGCACTCCGAGGATTCTTATATGGCTCAGAACTTTTGGGAGAGAGTGAGCATTTGCTCACATGGCCGCGGCACTCACGTTTCCTCAACGATTGCTGAGCTGTTTATTGAGGCCCGCAGGACCTACACCAGCAGATTTGGGGATAGCGTCATCAATGGCGCCACGATTTATGTGGACCAGTGGATAGAGCTCGTCGACGCACTCGCGAGTGGTCATGATTCACGGAACAAAAGCCGGAAGGCATGGACGACAAAATTCAGGGAGTGGACGGAGAAGCGCCAGAAGGGTGAGCTCGAAAACCTGGCTGATAAAGTAGAGCATGACCTGAGCTCTCGGCCTCAATATACTCAACGGAGAGGAATGTCCGGGTCTCAAAACGGCAGGCGGCCTGCTGTTAGCCACGATAACGCAGAAGGCAGTCAGAACAGCGATTCCGACAGCGATAGCGAAGTTGTTGTCGTTTCTGAGAGAAAATGTGAGAGGTATCCTGCTCAAATAAACGATAAGGGCAAAAGAAAGGCTGTTGAGAAGGCCGAGGAGGTAACCACTCGCCCGATTAAACGGCGCGCAGACAGATATCATCATCGGGCTTTAACCACCCCTCCTCAATCTTCTCCCCCGAGTGGTCACAACAGGTCGAGGAAGCATAACAACAACAACAACAACAACGAGGAAGAAGACGACGTCAACGACACTTGGGAAGGGCCGTCCGGTAGTCCCGCCGCAAGGCGATGTGCCACAAGGGCTGCTGCCCGTACTATCGACGACAGTGACGTTGAGAATCCTTCTCACCATCGTGACAACAACAACAGCAACGCCTGTCCGTCTGAGCATAATCAGCAAGAGGAAATCAAAGTGTTGAAGACCTCTGTTCTCCAACTCCATAACCGTGAAAGGAACAGGGGGAAGTACATGACAACCTTAGCGCGCAAGACCGTCAAGAAGGAGTTTGCCGATTTCCTCAACGATCATAACGGCGAACTAAAGTCCCATAAGGAGTTGACTCAACAGGTCACAAAGCTTCAGGGGAGAGTCGAGGCTCGCGAGAAGCACGATGATAAACAGGGCAAAATGTTGAAAGACCTCAAGAATACCGTCAATGATCAGCGTGAAGACTATAGGGCTCTCGCAGAGAAGGTGGAGGTACTGGAGGCTACCACCAAGGAGTATGAGCAGCAGATTGAGGCACTCACCGAAGAGATCAAAGCCCTTAAAAATGCTGAATTCTCAACCGACTCCGGCTCCGACTTTGAGCCCGACTCCTCCAACGACAAAAAAACTGCCGCTAATGCCACAGTCACCTGGCAGGAGTTCCAGAAGATAAAGAACATTCTCAATAACCACGAGAAGGAGTTCGAGCGCCGCCTTAAGGCGCTCGAGAAGACTCTGTGCGAGCGCTATGAGAAGATCATTCGAGACCTTGAGAAGGAGAATGCTGAGCTGAGAAACATGCTTGCCCAGCAGAACCAGGCCACCGTCCAGAGCAATCAGAATGGTCAGCAGGATCAGCAGGTGCCGCAGCGCCAGCAGAACAACAACGGTGGCAGACAGGCACAGAATGGCCACCAGCACCAGATCACCATGCCTTCACAACAGGATCATCGAGGAACCTCTTCGGGGCTTAGTGTATTCGGAGCTCGGAGTTAGAGGAAATACCCCAGGAGAGCTTTGCTATCAGTTGCTCCATTGTTTTAGAAAGTTTGCTATCAAAGGAGAATGTATGCTTGGGCATGGCACTTGTACTTACCTGAGAGAGTCCTAATAGATCATTGACTTGACAGACCGTCGTAGAGGCCCAGGCGTTTCAATGACTGGTGACTAACTCCGTCGACAACTATTATCACAACACGGATCAAGCACAACCTGCAAGCTCTCTGCTGCATACACACATTAATGACCATATCATTCCTCGTTACTGAAACTAAAAAGTACATAACAATACTGCCGATCAGCCAGTCCTACCAACGTAAAATGATCCAGACCCAGTCCTTAACGCCTGTGTAAACATGACATTATTGAGCCAACCCATACCCTACACGCTGAAGCATAAGCAATCGTAGCTCCCTATACCCGTGTGGCACCCAAAACGAGGTACCTACCCAAAGTACGCACTGACAAACCGCGAAAATGCCGAAGCAAGCAATCCCATAACTTCAGCCCTCGGACCAGCCCATCCCCATCCACAGCAACCCCCCCAAAAATGACCCCAAAATCACCGCCGTCAACACTCCGGCACCCGCGCGATCCCCCACAGTGATAGGTCTCATCGGTTCAGGATCATTATTCACCAACCCAGCATTCGGATCACCGCGGCTCGTCCCGCCCGTATCATTCGTCAACGGCCCCCTCAGCACATGTGGCTGATCCAACAACAGCGTACTCAGCGCCGCGACCGCACTCATCTGCTGGCCCGCAGGACCATTCGCCACGTCCTCATCATACTTGCCAATATTCCAGCGGAAACCGCACGTACCGTCCGCCAGGCAGGAGGAGACACAGCCTTCGGTGGAGGAGCGCAGTGTGCGCATGATGGTGTCGCGCGTGAAGGGAGCGACGACGGCGACGGTTGCCAAGGCGCGGTGCATGTAGCCTTTGAAGGAGTGCTGATCGACGTTGCATTGCATGCGATCGGGGAGCTCGCAGGCGCGCTCGACCATGATGCCTTCGGGGAAGAAGTGGTCGATTGTGCGGTTGAGGAGGCCAAGGACGCGGGAGCGCCATTTTTCTTCGAGAGTCTACGTAGAGTCAATATGGGGTTACAACTCCGCAGGGGAATTGGAGAGACATACGTAGTTGTACATGATAGCAGCTGCATGGATCAGCAGGGCCGCGTTGGTTGAGAATTGCACCGGGTTGATGTCAGTGCAGTTGTGCTCGACGTGACCACCATCGAGGACGTTATACTCTTTGGTGATGTAGCCGACGCCCTGAGTCCAGTCCCAGGCAGTCTCGGCCCAGCGAGCGTAGGTGTCATTGCGAGTGTAGCGGGCCAAGCGAGAGGCAATATTCATGAAAACGACCTGGGCGATCGTGTTCTTGTAGTTGTAGCCGGCATTGGTGTGGGGGATCTGCCAGCGCAGACCACCATTGCAAAATTCCATGTCCCAGAGACGAGCCTGACGGTTGAACACTGCCTGAGCGAGAGCCAGCCATTGCGGCTCATCGGGAGCCGGATTAGGGAAGTTCGTCTCAGCAGCCAGCATGGCAGCCATGCCCCAGAAGCCTTGGTCATCATTACCTAGCGAAAGAGTCCAATTCCGCGGCTCGAAACTGTAGCCAGGACCCTCGGCCTGGAAGACAAGAGAACGGCGCGTCTCATTGACGTAGGTATCATCGCCAGTATAGTACCAGTAGTCGATCAACGTCCCCCACATCGCACCAGCCTGCCACCAGTAGTATGGACCACTAGGTACGGCAGGATGCGGGCCAGGCAGAATACCAGGTGTCTGGCCGGGTTTATCGCCGTGGTAGTAAGTCCAGAGGTTCCCAGCTACAATTTTAGCAGCGCGACGGATGGAGTCTAGAACGTGTGTCAGCAACATGAAACGTGCCATTTTTACTTGTGTGAACATCCATGCGGAACGGACTGCGACGACGCACCGTAATCGTCAAGATCGACTTGCAACTTAGCCCGCCCATCTTGCGCATGGACGCAGGCTGCTGTGAGAAACAGCAGCGCTGCGGCTATCGACGCCAGGAATCGGTTCATGTTGGCGAACACATTGGTCTGATAGAAATTGCGTGAGATGTAATGGATGTCGACAACCGGTGATAGAGATGTCGGTACGTGTGATGGGCAATCAACGGGTAATATTCACTTCTAATGTAGTCCGTAGAGAAGGGTAAGTCAAGAGCGACAGCTAATGGCCAAATGCCAGTTGAAGTAGCCAAGGTGTTACGGTCTCATGGAGCGTCGTCCAACATTCGAGTCAGCTGAGCGGCGTCTATGGTTCGAATTCCTCCGGATTGCGACTGGCTGCGGCAGAATAACTGGGCTTGAGAACTTGGCGCTGCACATAAGATTGATCGTCGCACAGTGATCACGGCGTGGGTCGTCGATGGCACAGGCTTTAAGCGTTGATGCCTTGATGTCAGCGGCGTCACGGGCCTTGATGATGTTGCCGTCGCTGCTTGAATATGCAGCTGGAGGAGGAAGAAGAAGAGCCACCAAATCCAAACGCCGCAGTCTGCAAGCGCTGGATTCGGTGCTTTCCTTCTTTGTCGCTAGTAAAGTCGCTTCTCAGAGTCCTTCCGTAGGCCAAGCCAGGGATCGGCTCCCGGTCAGGGCTAAGGACCCGAGGCAGTGCAGCTTCGCAGTACTTGTTTGTGGAGAGTGGGGCCTCAGTCCGTCATCGAGGGGCAGCTGGTTGCTGATTGGTGCTTCAGCCATGCTTGACACACTCACTTGTCCTGCTTTGGCCTAGCGCCTCGTATCCATGTGGATCCCCCACTGGGGAACGGCTGGCTGATGCGTGCCGTCTTGGCATTCCATGAACCTGGGTTATGAATTTTTGGTCGAACGTGAACCTGGCTTGCGTATCGGGATATGATGAAATACTCAGTAATTTTGAGCATACAAGGTCAAGGAGGTATATTTGCTATTTGGAGTTTTTTTTTCTCTGAATATAAATCAGAAAACCTATCAACCTATCCAACATCATGCACACACAAACAGGGGTTCATCATGCAACCGACCCATGTGAGGACCTCAAGGTTCTCACTCTCAATCGAGCCACACCTCATCACTTGAGCTGCACAATGAGAACTCGAGATATATTCCATTTCTTCACGTTTATACATACCATCTGATCACCCCTTCACCTTATTGCAGATACCACAAGATGACGAGTTCTTGTTTCCAACATGTTAATTTTGTTGGCTGGCATATACTAGAGAAAATGGCCACAGATGTGTGACCTTAGATCTCAAAGAAGTTCAAAATGCAGCATAGCTGATCACACCTAGCATGGCTTTTGCCCAACCCTAGCACTCAAGTAATCAAGAATGTGATAAGGAGATATGTCTCAAATGAACCCTAGCTCCCGAAAAAAAAAAGAGTCAACAAAAGAATGGGCCACCTCTGGCTACGGGGGTAATAGAATGGTCATTTAACCCATTTCTTATCATTATTTACTACAATCCGAATGATTATAATGTGGTTGACACTGGCTTTGGCTCTGAGTCCTTGTTTCCTTAACAACAAGAAAACAAGCATCTCTTTGCCCAAACAAAAGCCAAAACTTCAACCAAACACGCAGCCTCGCTACAGAATCGAAGGTTGAGATTCACATTTCCTACGGCTGCGGCACCCGTCCTTCCCTTCTTCAACTTCCAGACTCCTCCCATTTCTCGAATTTCTTCAGGTTTCTTAGCAAGTACCCAAAGTTTTATCGACTCCTCGACTGGGCCTTGGTTTCTTTTCATTCTTTTCACTTTTACTCTGACAACTCGCACGCCCTTACCCGACCCTCGGTTTCCGAAAACTTCCCGTAACCACACTTTGTAAGTTTGGATATATGCTACGTGATCCTTGGAGTAAGGGTTTCTTCAGTATTTACTAACTCAAGAGTCGATAGAAGGGAGCCGCCAACATGCCCTACTACCCCTTCAAGCGCCCCTATAGCTCCCTGTTAGGGCCGCCCATCATCCAAGCGACTCATGACGACGGCTTGCCTTTGGAGCAGCGCGGCAAGCGGGTGAAGGGCGACACGATACGCCATCACTCCTTCGACGATATTGACGAAAATTCGGATCCCGGTTACGAACTCCAGAAGGACTGGGTTGGCATGGACTCCGAGCCAGAGTCAAGCCCCTGCAAGAAGGGGTCCCGCGTGAGCTTCGCGGAGTCGCCTTCTATCGTGATCTTCCGCGACGAGGATAGCTCCCAGTTGACCGAACGGAGCAGCCAGTCTGAGTCTGGAGACAAGAGCCCCAAGAGCAAGAGAAAGGACAAGGATGGAAAGCCAGCCGCGAACATGGCTAAGACTAGAGTCGATCCTGCCACTGTTTCCGGCGCAAAAGACGACCGCAGAGACTCTCCTAAGATGTCCTTTGACTTTGAGAGCCCGCATGTTTTTGTTCCGCCGATTAAGTTTGAGTCCAAAAAGATCAAACTTCCGAACTATACGGTACGTAAGACCAAGGTTAAAGCAGATGTGACTGGGGACACCCCCACAGAGTCTTCGCCTGTCTGGAGTGATGTTATTTCTTCCTCCGGAAAGCCAGACAAAAAAAAGAAAAAGAAGCACAAGAAGAGAAAGGACACATCTGAGACCCCCGAGACTCGAAAGCTCGAAACCACTACCGCCGTTAGCCCTGAGCCAGTCGTCGAGCGCGCTTCCTCTCCGCTCATCTCTGAGGCCTCATCAGCCGACGCCAAAACCCTTAAGTCAATAAACAAGCGCCTCAAGTCCATCGAAGCCCGTCTGCATGTCCTCACCTCAGCTTCCGCAACCACTGTCTCCTCCGGAACCGAAGAACCCGACAAACAACGCCTCATCCTCCACCCCACCTTCACAGCCTCGGAACTGCAATCTCTCCGCGTCGAAGTCAGCCATCTCAAATCCCGCATCGAAGCAAATGCCATACGTTCAGCGGTCCGCCACGAAATCCTCTTCACGGCACTCACCAAAGTCTCGGCCGATGTCAACAAGCTCTCTGCAACAGTCGCCTCCATATTGGAGCGCGTGGCCTTCCCGTCGACCCTCCAGATCCAGCCGACTGATGATCAAGAGAGTGTCGAGAGCGCCAGCGAGACCGGTACCGGCGCCGCGAATGGGAGTGTCTTGACCCCCAATAGCGCAGCAAAGAAGACTGCCCGTTCAAAAGAGAAGATGCGTGCTGCGATGGACCAGGCACGGAAGAATATGGAGCAATGCCTGAGAATGTTGAACGAGGATATGAATAAGGCTGAGACGGCAGAGGAGGCGGAAAAGTTCGGTCAGTTGTGTGTTAGATATGCAGAGGATTTGTTTAAAACTCTGTGAGTTTGTTGTTCTGTGGGTTTCGTGAGAGTGGTAAGTCATGTTTGATGTATGTTTATGTATCTGTGATATTTTGGGCGTGCCTTGAGATCTAGTAAGGTTGACGGCGTTTGACTGCCAACTAAAGCATCTGGTGGTCACTCGTTGCTGGGCGTCTTCTGGTTGTTCGTATGTTTCCAGTCCTTTTCAGTTTGTGTGTCTCTATTGACGAAGCCGCACTCGGTAGATCCTTGGTCTAGGAAGGCAGAGCTGTGGCCGTAACATAGTCTTCATGTTACAGGCTTATAGCCTGCCATAGTGATGTGTTTTGACCGGACTTTTACGATACGCCTGCCTTGTAGTCTGTTCTATGATGACCCCCCTGTGCCTGGTTCAGTTAACTTATGTCTTCTGGATCTCCCTTAATGCTGGTTTCCTTCTGCCAAAGATATGTCTAAGTATTGGCAGCACATCATGGGATGCCTTCATTCCGGACCGTTCTGGAGACGATAGGCCTCATGGCATCATGCGTTCGGTATTGAGCAGAGTTAAGGACCAAGGCCCAGTGTAACTAAAGTAGACAGATTGTGTCCATTTCGCTGCCGACTTACTTCTCGTAACCCTGAACCTGAGGCAATTATTGGCATGTACTTAGGAGGTAATGCTAGTATGTTGCCGCAACACTCTACGATCCTCAACGCAGGCAGATACAGGCGCTGAGAAGTAATTCGACATCATCATACAACATCAGGGCACAAGACTACTTGCATTAACTGTTTTTTCAACAGTAGATTTGGGCCATCTATGTACTCTACAAGTCCCAAACCAACCGTCATTTTGACATATCGCCACATCAGACGCTTCCCCTTTAGTGCTTCTCCCGCTTCCGCGGAGCCGCCCTTATTATATCGTCCACACGCAACAGCAGCTGCAGCGTAAATGTTAGTAACTGCACAAGCCATCAAGCTGTAGGCTGAACAGGGGCATACCTCAGCAGCTTCGCTAGCTGACGACACAACCGCCCTCTTTAACTTGTAGCTCTCAATGACACCCAGCTCGCGCATGTCGGCGATGCCGCCGCCAGGGGTCATCAGGTCGAGACCATAAGTGGTCAGACCGTCGTAAATAGCCTTGCGTAGACGGGCAACAAGGTCACCCGAGTCAAGACCAGCGTTGTCGGCAAGGATGGTCGGCAGCTGGCGTAGAGCGACGGCGAAGGCAGCAACAGCAGTCTGCTTCTTGCCTTCAACGCGGGTCGCGGCAGCCTCGACGGCTTTGGCCATGATCATCTCGGCGCAGCCACCGCCCAGAGTCGTGCGAGGCTCCTTAACCGTCTGGGACAGGACGGCCAGGGCGTCGTGCAGACTGCGCTCGGCCTCATCGAGCAGCTGGTCGGTGGCACCGCGCAAGACGATGGTGCAGGCCTCGCCGGCGGCGACACCAGAGAACTTGATTAGCGTGTCCTCGCCAATCATGACCTCCTCGATCAGGTCGCAGTAGCCAAGCTTGACCTGCTCCGGGTGGTCGAAGGTCGAGGCGATCTCACCGCCCGTGACGAGGGCCAACCGCTCGATACCATCGAAGTCGGCGTGCTCAATCGACATGATACCGGCATCGGTGAAGAGCTGCTCCGGCCAGTTGTAGATGAGCTGACGGTTGATGAAGCAGTTGATGCCATGCGCCTTGATCTTCTCAACCTTAGCCTTCATCTTCTCGCGCTCGGCGCGCTCCAGCTCGGCCAGTTTGCTAGTCGAACCGACCTTGAGCCGAGCGCCAAAGATCTTGACCTTGTCCGTATCCATGGGCGTGTTGGCGATCAGGATCTTGGCCTTCTCCAGGCGCTTCGGCTGGTTGACACCAATCTTCTTGTCGAGAATGAAGCCCTCATCCAGGTACGACTCGCACAGCTTGCCACCGGCCTTCTTGATAATTTGGATATGGCTGAGGTCGGACGAGCCCTTCAGTCTGAGAACGGCTTCGACGGCCAGCTTAGCAAAGTGGTCCCGGTCCTGCGCCAGCACTTTGGAGCTGAGTGTTGTCCGGGCAATGGCCTGCAAGTCCTTCTTGAATTGCTCGGGGTTGTTGCTGTGGTCAACCGCCGACGCCTCGAGGGCCTTGAGGGCTGCCTGACTGGCTATCCGGTAACCCTCGATGATGGTCTGGGGATGGATCTTCTGGTTCACAAGCTTCTCGGCCTCGCGCAGAAGCTCAGCAGCAAGTACGGCGACTGATGTAGTACCGTCACCGACCTCGTCGTCCTGGACCTTAGAGATGTTGACAAGTACCTTGGCGGCAGCATTATCAAGAGCGATGGACTTGAGAATGGTCGCGCCATCGTTTGTTACCATGATCTCGCCGGTTGACCTGTATGTATCGCACTGTGTCAGTCTTTCCTGGCCCAGTCCAAGCAAAACACCTACCCCTACCCCGCGGGCCCAGGGCCATTACGAGACACTAAACGTACGCAGACTGCAAGATCTTGTCCATGCCCTTTGGCCCGAGTGTGCTCTTGACGAGGTCACCGACGGCGATGGCGCCGACGAAGGCGGAGAGACGAGCATTCTCTCCTTTTTCCTCTGTGGTTCCCTCCTCGAAGATCTGGGTGGGGCTGAACGACGACTGTGCTTGCGGTGAGCATATGCTGGCACGAAGGGAGCGTTTGGACAGCAGACGGGGGTCAAAAACATACCATGATGCCGACGGTGTTGGGTATCTAGGGGGTTAACGGAGTGGGCTGCAGCTGGCCCCAAAAATGGCACTGGAGATGGAAGTGGAAGGTGCTGGATAAAGATCGTGGGGATCTTGGATGAGGGGCAGCTCGGGCCAGGCAAGCAGCGCTCCTGCAGCCAGCCAAAGCTGCCGCAACTTTTTGCCCAGGCCTGGCAAAATGCGAGGTTCTGGGAGCTTCGCTCACCGCCTTCCATCTTCTCCAGCGCTGACTGCCCGACAGGTGGCGCCAGGTGCCGCCGGATGAGGGATGGTTCTGGCATGACCAGAGAAATGAAGTCAAAAATAAAGTAAACATCTAGACAAAGAGTTTTCTTCTCTAAAATATAGTAGACTTAATTTCAGCTGTTTCGATTTCTAACGTTTCGATGTTAACAGCTTGATCCATAGATTGTTAGCTGAGGCTAACGGCAATCTTGGGCTTCAAGCGCTTCTGGTACGTATCATACAACAGCGTGCGGCGAGGGACCAGGGTGGGGCATTTTTTTCGACTCCCAAGGCTGAACCCCACCAAACTTCAGCGCAACGCACAAAATCTCAATTATCCCCGGACAAGAGACCCAGAGCCCGCGGCCGCGCAACGTCGAGAACCAAAACAACCCCTCCCCCTTTGAGCACCTCTCCGTTTCCGTTGTAGTCTTTCCGACCGAGAGTAGCCCAACATGGCGCCGTCATTCGATCACCTGCGCGAGGAAGACCTCGATGAGGAGGACATTGATATGGATGAGGTCGACATCTCCGATCTGAGAGAAAAATATGAGGTTCAGCTTGAGCAGGGCTATGACACCTTCGTCGTTATCGACGGTCTGCCTGCCGTCACCGAGGAGCAAAAACCGAAGCTCATCAAGTTCTTGCTGAAGAAGTTGAACACCGTCGGCAAGACCCGCGAAGACATGATCTACATGCCTATGGGTGATGATGGCATGTCGTTGAGGTATGCGCCGGGAATTTGGCTATGCGGGGACCTGCAGGGACCATAGGCTGGCGTTCTTGCAGTCCTCATCACATGAAATGGCGCTGATTATTTGCCAGGTTCGCTTTCGTCGAGTACTCTTCCCCCGCTGAGGCCTCTGCCGCTGTCAGGCAACTCGACTATGTGCCCCTCGACAAGAAGCACACCCTGCGTGTCAACAAGCTCACCGACATTGACCGGTATGGGCGGGAAGGTCGCATCAGCGAGGAGTTTGTTCCCCCCAAGATAGAGCCCTTCCAGGAGAAGGAGCACCTTCGGTGGTTTATGGCCGACCCCGCCGATCGCGGCCGCGACCAGTTCGTTATGTACAGGGGAGACACCGTCGGCGTCTTCTGGAATAACGAGAAGGACCAGCCCGAGAATATCGTCGACAGGCAACATTGGACTGAGACCTTCGTCCAGTGGTCGCCTTTGGGCACATACCTTACTTCGGTGCATGCCCAGGGTGTCCAGCTCTGGGGTGGTGCCTCGTGGTCCCGTCTGCGCCGTTTCCCCCACCCCTTCGTCAACCTTGTCGCCTTCTCCCCTGGTGAGAAGTACCTGGTGACCTGGTCGAACCGCCCTATCCAGATCCCTGACAGCGGTCATCCCGTCCTCACCCTCGACGACGATGGCAAGAACTATATCATTTGGGATATCGAGACGGCTAGACCCCTGCGTTCGTTCGCCCAGCAGGATATCCACCCCGAGGAGCACGGTCCCAAGAAGGGTCCTCCCAAGTTTCCCTGGCCCGTGTTCAAGTGGTCTGCCGACGACAAATACGTGGCTCGGTTGAATCAGGGCACCTCCATCTCCATCTATGAGCTCCCCAAGATGAACCTGCTCGACAAGCAGGCCGTCAAGATTGAGGGCGTCATGGACTTCGAATGGGCGCCCGCCACGGTGCAGAGGGAAGGTGTCAAGACCTACGAGCAGCTCTTCTGCTTCTGGACTCCTGAGATCGGCAACAACCCCGCGAGGGTCGGTCTCATGAGCATCCCCTCCAAGCAGATTGTGAGGACGCTCAACCTCTTCAGCGTCTCGGATGTCAAGATGCACTGGCAGTCGGAGGGTACCTACCTCTGCGTCAAGGTCGACCGGCACTCCAAGTCCAAGAAGTCGCAGGCAACGACGCTCGAGATCTTCCGTGTCAAGGAGAAGGGCGTCCCTGTTGAGGTGGTCGATACGATCAAGGACACTGTTATTAACTTTGCCTGGGAGCCCAAGGGCGACCGCTTCGTTATCATTACCACTCCGGAGCCTGTTGGCGCCACCGCTGTGCCACCCAAGACATCAGTCTCTTTCTTCTGCCCTGAGCTTAAGAAGGGCAACCAGGTCGGCAGCTTTAAGCACCTGCGGACTCTTGAGAAGAAGAACCACAACGCGATCTACTGGTCGCCCAAGGGCCGCTTCGTCGTCATTGCTACCGTCCACAACACCCAGAGCTCTGATCTCGAGTTCTGGGATCTGGATTTTGATGGCGAGAAGCCCGAAAACGAGAAGGACCTGGCCGCCTGCTTGCAACTGATGGGTACTGGCGACCATTATGGTATTACCGATGTTGAGTGGGATCCTTCGGGCCGCTACGTCGCCACCTGGGCATCAGCGTGGAAACACACGGTAAGCACCAATCCAGTCAACATCCGGAGAATACTGGCTAACGTATGTAGATGGAAAATGGCTACCACCTCTACGACTTCAAGGGCGAGCTCCTGCGTGAGGAACACATCGAGAAGTTCAAGCAGTGGCAGTGGCGTCCGCGGCCGCCAACCCTGCTCACCAAGGAGGAGCAGAAGCAGATCCGCAAGAACCTGCGCGAGTATTCTCGCATCTTCGAACAGGAGGATGCCGAGCGCATCAGCTCCGCCGACGTGGCCGTTGTCGAGGCCCGCCGCCGTCTACTCAACGAATGGTACGCTTGGCGCGAGGCTATCGAGAAGGAGGTTGCCGAGGAGCGTGCTGCCCTCGGCCTGCCTGCCGACCCTGCTGCGGAGCTGCTCAAGCGCAAGATCGCCGAGGTTGCGCCCGACGCCCAGGAGCAGGTCATCGAGGAGATTATGGAGGAGGTGCTCGAGGAGACCGAGGAGATTGTCAACTAGTAGTTTCTTTTCTTTCGGATCTCCTGCTCGGGTATCGTCGATCTGATAATGGCGTTTAGTCTTACATTCCTCGCACACACACACCTTCTCTCTGTTCTCCTTTTTCTCTCTTGGGATTTTTCCAGATCATCTAGGTATCTCTCCGGGTCTCGTTTGCGCGCGGGCCAAAAACAAAAGTGGATGCGTGGGTGGTTGATTACACTATGTAGGGAATGGTCATGATCCATGGTTTCTTCATGCCTCGTATGTGATTCACGTGGGAGTTGTATTTTGCAGAGGGGGGGTTCTTGGAGGCTCTTGATCGATAAGAGCTCATTCCAACTGTCCCTCTCCACGCACTACAAGTCAGCTGCTAGACCCCCTCTCCTGGATTTCTCGCTCAAAGACTCGGATCTGGAGCTAAAATGTTTGGTGGGTATTGGCTATGGTACCGGGCGCTTTGTAAGAAGTATCTAGTCAGATGACACTGGTTCGTAAACAAGGCTTGAGGATCGTGGAGGTAGGGCTGTACTCGTGCAAATAGTGTAAAACGCCATCTGACCTTGACACTGAGACCTCGCCCTGCCACCTGGTGACTCAAAAACATATACCTTGTACCGCTTGAGTAAAAGGAGTGAAGGGTTTGCCCAACAGACGCTTGTGTAACCCGGGCCACGGGGCAGTCTCACTGGTTGCCCCTCCATTGGAGCTGATGTGGACCTGCAGCGGCCAGGTAGGCCATATGAGGCCGGTGTTTTGAAGCCATTCGATGGCATATGATTATGAGAAAGCTTACTGTAGGTGTCTTACATGGATAATTTATCTCGATGCTATTGAGACGTCTCTTATAGGGACCAGGCGATATTCTGTGCCATGTATCAAGTTGAATAAGGCCCAACAACATTGAAAGTGTTTGGCAATAGTATGCCCAAACACATCTCTTAACCTTAAGGGCAAGTACTCTCAACTGTTAGTGATACTCTGTCGGGGAGAGACGGCAACAAAGCGGGAAAACTGGTTGTTTTGAACAAGCTCGCATATGCTCTTCCGAATGGCTAAAAATTTGTAAGAAGCATAGTGAAGGTATCAAGCAAACGTGCTCTTAGACTAACACAGGTTGAGAGGCTTGCAATTGTAATCACATTAGTATCATAGTGGCTGAATTCTGAATCCAACATGCTGTGCACCTAGTTGCAAGCCTTTTTACGCTATTTTGACTGCTGTTCTTACAGGGGTAACAAATCTTGCAGTTGGCAATAAGCCTTGCTCTCCCGCTAAAAGCGTAAGCTTCAGCCATAGCTAGCTAGTTATAGTGCAAAGCTAGATCCCCACTTGCGGATCGCTTTTATTGATACCTATTTATAAGTGTCCTCCTAGGCTTTTATATATAAACATCAATCTTTGAAACTTGCAAACTTGTGACGATCCACCTAGCTTTCCTGAGATGGGTTCGGATTCGTATCAAAGCTTATGGATCTGAGAGACAGGAGTTGTTACACAGGTTCAGGAGCACTGTGACCACAAGTTGGTTTTGCGCAACCGTTTGTATTGCTGACTGAAGGGTTCATCCCTTTTTTCCTACGAGAATTTATCTACCTTATGTTTCTAAGGATCCTTCCTTTGTCTCCTCTAAAAAGGGCTTTCAGCCCTTCGCTAGTGAAACCTATTCCTATTGGCCGTTTCTAACCTCAGTGACGGCTCACGTGTGGGCTGGCAGCTGCCCAGAAGACGAATGAGGAGGTTCAGAGTGGGTCAACGACAGACCAATCAAACTTAGGGAAATATTATCGCCAAGAGTCACCGCCTCTACACTCGATAATAATCCTAAACTTGGTTGACGATAACCTGAATGGCAGGAGAGGCATGTCAACGACCTCTGGATATAATATATATATAGAATAATATATATAGAATATATATATACATATATATATATATATAGAATCACCCACTCTCAGAACCATGATGAGAACTTCCTCAATCAGCAATAGAAATAGTTGTCAACCAAAAACTGGTGATCGCAGTAAGCCACATATACTTTGTAAGAGGACTCCTGTCTCTCACATTCTACACCCTGAACACTACCTTTGAGCTCATGTCAGGAGGATGTGGAATCGTCACACTTATCCAAGGGTGTCGAAGAAGCCCACAAAGCCTCGCCAAGTGGCTAACAAAACAAACGCCGGAATGACGCATAAGAGCCCAGATGAAATGATGTCAGACTGATATGGGGCTAAAACTGTGACGATCCCACATCCTCCTGACATAAGCTCAAAGGAAGTGGCCAGGCTATAGAACCTGAGGGACGAGGGTCCCTTCACACAGTAGCATATGTGGCTTACTGCAGTCACCAATTGTTGGTTGACAAACTGTTTCTATTGCTAACTGAGGAGGCCTCGTCATGGCTCTGCGGGATGAGTGATTCTCTTTACATATTGATATTCAAAGCCATTGGTATGCCTGCCTTGCTACCATTGCTATTTGGGCCTTGATGATAGTTTTTGCATTAATCGCAGTTTATAGCGGTGCGAGAACTGCGATACCTACCTTTCTCCTAGTAGGTCTGCCTCTTGACCCCACTCGGGGCCTTCCCATTGATCCCCTGGTACGCCGTTTGCGGAGCAGCTGCCGACCCCAATGACCAGTCATAACAAGAACTGCACAAGGCTCATGAAGCTCATGTGTCTGACCTTGCGGTTTCCAACAGGCAAGAATATAAAACTGCATAGTTTGCAGATAGATACTAAGCACCGATTATGGTTCATCATTGATCTTTGACTGGAGGCGATCTTGTAGTAGCTGGCTGGGCGTTGAGGGAAAGGAAACAGCTGCCACAGACAAGTTTACCTCTGTGTCATCCACGTAACGGTATGATCAACTTGAAAGTTTCAAGAGCTAAGTGCAGCATGGCAGAAGCTGGCCCGTTGCTGCTGATCAAGTCCGGTCGTCCCGACCACAACAGCTATGATAGCTTCAAGTGTTTTGGGAGAGGAGGCTTCGATGTCGGCTCATCGGATTATCTAGTTCTCACTAACCTCGCAGGCAACGGGATTTCGAAAATCGAGCTGAACGAGTCTATGGTGGATAGAACAGGTCCCCGTAAAATTGGGCTGTCCCATCCTGCTGCTGGCAGAGCTTAGACGGAGACTTGGCCAGAAAGGAGCAGCAAAAAGGCAGAAATGAGGCCACACGGTGAGCGAAGAGCTGGTCGTGAGTGCAGGACAAGACGCTAATGCCAAGGCCAGATGCGGCCACGAAACTAGCATGTTTACCCCTCCCATCCGCTGCAACCTTGGAGTCAAGTCAAAGGAGGGGACCATACCCATGATCCCACCTTAAGTTGACATAAAGCTTCTTCCTAACCTCAAGAACTCTAGAACACGATATGCCGTAGCTCTGGATGATGTGCGTTGAACAGAGGCCATGTAAGACCGTCAAGATGTTAGCAAGCACTCACATGCTGACGATATCAACATTGGTGATGCAGAGTTCACGGCTGTGGTGTCACTCTGCTCCGTCTCATCGCCGAAGCATCTCCGTGCATCGCCGTGTTCCGGGGTCACATTCGGCCATCACGTCATGTCGAGTTCGGCCCGGAAGCGAAGGCTCGGACATTGCTCCGGAAGACATTGCCATGTCGCATCCTGTGATTACGTTGCGGGAACGGCCGGGGGCAATCCGGAGAATGACCCCCTCCAGCGCCGCCACACCCAGGGACGATAGTGGGCACTGGCAGGGATCAGCACGGGTAGCCAGGGTAGGGCTCAACAAAAATGGCTAGCCTCCCCCAACAAAAACGAAGTGGCCCACTCCGCTGGCCTCAAAACTGCATGGTGGCTGCGATGCAACCGCAGTTCCTGATGGCTTCCTTTTCGGGGCTAACATAGGGCACAGCAGCCAACCAGATGCGTTTTCTTGACTTCCCCTTTCCCGACGACAAGAAGTAGATGAGGAACACCCCAAAGGCGCACAATAGCATGGTGTTGGAGGGGGGCAAAAAGGTAGAAACATCGCAACAGCAGTATCTGCTCTTTTCATAGCAAAACACTGCACGGTCTCGCGCACGCGTCGTTCTCAGCAGCGCGAATTGTTTGGAAAGCGGAGTTTTTTTGCCTGTGCACGACGAGAAACAGAAATTTTTTGCGGAAGTTCCACAGTTGTCTTCCACCTCTTCACAACCCCGCCCCCGCGGTCTCAGGCTGCGATCCGAATTTGAGCTGGCGCTTGCAGGCTTCGCAGGCCCAGATCTGTGCCCCACACCCATTCCGGGATCTCTATGCTAAAACAGCCAAGATTGGCCTGGAGGGGCAAATCGTAACGTCCCCCGAGTCAACCATCGGTGTCTATATCCACATGTCCACATGTTTTGTTCCTCTGGCGATTTTGCACAAGCTGTGATGCGAGGGCCCCTCTTCTGGAGGCCCAGGAGCAAATGGGACGGGTTGTTTCAGCTGGTCTTACTCTCAGCCAGAGCGGAAGGTGTGCACACGTCGATGACGAAAGACACAGATGCAGCGCTGATCTGGCCAAAAGACGTACTGAGAGGAGCCCATCCAGCGGCGACGGCCAATCGGCCGGGCCTCGGCAGGACAAATCTCTCACTCAGCTCGGACGATACATCATATATCAGCCATATCTGCCCCCCTTAAGCCGGTTGCATGTGAAAGTCTCCCACGAGAGGCGGTGACGGAACGGTTCCTCGTCCCGCTTGGCCCAGCATGGGTCGGCGAACTACACCTGTACCGCGCAGATACGTCGTCGAGTAACTGTTTATCCCCGAGATAAGGCTGTTGCTGTTAGCGTTGGTCCCAGCAGCTTGTACTTGTCGTGTGTTACCCGGAGACTGTAAGTTTGTCAGATGCCGTCATGTAAGTTTCAGGGAAAGAAAAAGCCGGGCGTCTTGTGCCTTCGCTCGTCCCAGCCAGCATGGACGGCTGGCATCTGTGCTGCGCGGGCGTCGATGCGTTGGCCCTCGGCCTGTTCACTTTAAAACTAGTTGCTGATCAGTTTGACAATATCTGAACGGGCATTGGAGAGATATGAGAACGCTCGCCTTAACCTAAAAAAAAGTTTGTGCCTCACGACGGGAGACAGGTGTCGTTACGCGGGTACCGCGCTCGCTAGCTGCATCGCTTCCCAACAAATCACAGATAATCGACCCACGGCTGGGGAGACAGGGAACACGACCTGGCACCCGCACGAAAATTTCTGGACCCCTGGGAGGCACCGGAGGCGGGCAAGAAACCTCCAGGCCCCTTCCCAGACCTTTTTGTTTTTGAGGATTTTCTCCCACCATTGACGGGTCATCTGTTTCCAGTCCCCCCTTCTTTTGCCTCTCGCCAGAGCCGCTGATCGAGGTTTGCTCCTGGAACGGGTAAGTTAAAGCCCAGCCCCTCCTCTGCCCAAGTCCCCAGCCCGGAACATTTGCTTGCAGACGACAGGAAGACAAGCAGCAGAGGACGTCCCGCAGTTGCTGACCCTCCCAGATTTTTTTCTCCCGTTCTTCTCCTGCACCTCTCAGACGGTGTCTTTCCTCCCGTGGCTTCCTTGACCCTTTGATTCTTCCCCCGAAACAAAGTCGGTCAACCACACCCACGTCATGGCCGCCAACAAGCCCGTCCAAAGGAGGAACCTCCGTTCGGCTGCGGCCGAGGCAGACTCGTCGGCGTCGAGCGCTGTCGTGTCTCCCGTTGACTCTCCCCGTCCCTCTGCTTCGTCGACGTCGCTGTCCTCGCTGGCTTCCGAGGACAACAAGGCCCTGTCCCAGAAGCAGTACCCTAAGCTGTACGACACGTACGGCAACGAGTTCGTGCCCCCTGACTTCACCATCAAGGATATCCGTGATGCCATCCCCAAGCATTGCTACGAGCGCTCCGCCATCCGCAGCTTGGCCTACGTCGCCCGCGACATCGTCTACCTCTCGGTCACCTTCTACCTCTGGAACAAGTTCGTGACGCCCGAATACATCCCCTCGAAGCCGGTTCGCGCCGCTCTGTGGTTTGTGTACACCTTCCTTCAGGGTCTGTTCGGCACCGGTATCTGGGTCATGGCCCATGAGTGCGGCCACCATGCCTTCTCGCCTTACACCAAGCTCAACAACTTCGTCGGCTGGATTCTTCACTCATCTCTCCTCGTTCCGTACTTCAGCTGGCAGCTCAGCCACAGCAAGCACCACAAGGCTACTGGCAACATGGCCCGCGACATGGTCTTCCTGCCCCGCACTCGCGAGCAGCATGCTACTCGCATTGGCCGGATGGTCCATGAGCTTTCTGAGCTGACCGAGGAGGCCCCCATTGTCACCCTCATTCACCTGATCGGCCAGCAGCTCATCGGCTGGTGGAACTACCTGCTGACCAACGTCACTGGCCACAACAACCATGAGCGCCAGCGTGAGGGCCGTGGCAAGGGCAAGAAGAATGGTTTGTTTGGTGGCGTCAACCACTTCAGCCCCAACAGCCCGATCTTCGAGAACCGCGACGTCCCCTACATCATCCTCAGCGACATCGGCATTGCTCTGATGATCTCGATCCTCGTCTTCTGCGGCAAGACCTTTGGCTGGTCAAACATGCTCGTCTGGTACTTCTTCCCCTACATGTGGGTCAACCACTGGCTGGTTGCCATCACGTACCTCCAGCACACCGACCCCTCTCTGCCGCACTACACCGAGGAGGAGTGGAACTTCGTCCGTGGCGCTGCTGCGACTATTGATCGCGAGTTCGGCTTCATCGGCCGCCACCTCTTCCATGGCATCATTGAGACTCACGTGCTGCACCACTATGTCAGCACTATCCCCTTCTACAACGCCGACGAGGCCACTGAGGCCATCAAGAAGGTCATGGGCCGCCACTACCGCTCTGACACCCGCGAAGGGCCTATCGGCTTCATCAAAGCCATGTGGCGCGCTGCTCGCTGGTGCCAGTGGGTTGAACCTTCTGAGGGCGCTGAGGGTCCCGCCAAGGGCATCCTATTCTTCCGCAACCACAACGGCCTCGGTGTTCCTCCCGCCAAGATTCCTCCTCCTACTTCGTCGTAAAAGATGATTTTTGATGGAATGTTTGTGTGTGATTGGAAAGTCTTGTGAGTTGGGTTGAAAAGGGGGATGGGGACTAGATGAAGGGAAAATGCATACGGACGGGTTCTCGGCTCTGCTCTCTTGCTCTCTCTCTCTCTATCAATCTTTGTATCTCGGGTTGCATGAACTGGACAAAAGGTCAACGAACCATGCCGTGATGCCGATTTTTCTGAAACGCAAGAATAGACAAGACAACGAACCAGCAAGCAGGCTAGCTCTTTGACTTTGTGGTTTGACAAGACTCCCTGGCTAACGGGCCTTTAACCGATAAGGCCTTTCGTCTACGGTTCCGAACAACAGCCGTACTTGGGCAGGTCGATTCCCGCGTTACCCGGGTGTCTATTGTTCCCATGGTCGCTCTCTTCGTGAAATGCTGGCGATTTTTGGCTCCGGGTTCTTGGCTGGGTCAAAGGAAAGGGGACTCGGGGAATGGAAGTGGACATGGGTTGTGCTAGCTCATCATGGCGGATCGACTGATCAATCGGGCGTTTGGCGACCGGGCGTTGGTGTCCTCTTGTAGAGATTTTACGAGAGGGAAGGCCTCATTTGGGTCAAAGAAAAGGAAGTAACGAGTATAAATAGGACCAGTAGTGGTACATAGACAGCCGTTTTGTGTCCATATACGGTTGATCAATCAGCATCTGTCGTGGCAGTGGATAAAAAGGTGAATAGCGATGATCAGTGGATCTTTTAGGGTGCTAATGTTGATCTCTTGACCATGAGCAGGACGGTGATGTCAGTCCGTGTCTTTTGTTGAGTCGTAGCGCTCGATGAGACAGAGGATGATGTGGATATACATATTTGTCTTGTCTTGGCTTGTGTTAGTTTTCCCCTCTCCCTTGACCCAGTCTTGTGTGTACGCTGGTAGTTTGTAGGTTAATATGGATGGCACAAGCCTTTGTGCGGCTTGTATACCTATGCTCTCTCGTTGCATGCAATAATCAAAGTTTTCGCATCCCACCCTGAGATAACGCGCACCTATCGACATCCTACATTCAAGATCTTGGACATGTATGCGGGGTATAGACACGGCACGCCTACCATTTTTTTCGGCCTTCGTGGGGCGTGTGATGCGGGGCGTTAGGCGAATGTCACCGTGGCACGATGTTGAAACCATCGAGGCCCGGTCGACTACAACCTCATCACATATTCACGGTATTCACAGAACAATATGTTTAGTATATAAAAATAAAATCCCAGATTCTTCACTTAATGTTCAACTAAACTACAGCAGCCTGCCAGAATTGATACAGAATCCCGGGAGTATGTCATAGACCAGCAGATAACGGGAACAGGATCTGACCGATGATCCGTTCTTGCGGTAGAATACATGGAGGCAATTCATCAATCATTCGACTGATGATGATGATGTTGTTCAGGCAGGCATTAAGTCTTAGACCAGGACAGAACAGATAAGCTGGCAGGCTGCGTGTGTAGACAGTTGGTGACCGACAACTGTTTTACTGAGGGTGGGTCAGCGAAGCCATGCCGCCGGCGCACCTGAGGGTGCCCATTTCGTTGGCGATGCCCTCGTCTAGGTGAGTTCGTCATCGTCAGCTACATTCCGCTTCCAGACTGAAAGAGAGAGAAGATAAAGAATGCAACATACCCAAGTTGAGGCTCGACCGAACAGGGCCATCCATGCCAACCAGCGGCGCGCACTCGCACGACAGTAGGTGGTTGAACTGAGAGGGATGTTCGGGAGCAGGCTGGCGGAAGAGGATGCAATCCTGGCAGTAGTTGGTGTACTTGCCACTACAACACAAAAAAAGAAAAAAAAAAAAAAAAACAGTCGGTTAACTTGTGTCAGTACCAC